>Ga0065711_1000935_pt1 | contig 52396 bp, 24 predicted proteins | sample Hoacrofraction12_FD_59098 | JGI IMG/M metagenome (GOLD analysis project Ga0065711, IMG submission 59098) | Hoatzin crop microbial communities from Cojedes, Venezuela - Epithelial fraction 12 v2 (version 2) | ecosystem: Host-associated > Birds > Digestive system > Esophagus > Crop | place... | reverse complement strand
AAGGAAGGAAGGAAGGAAGGAAGGAAGGAAGGAAGGAAGGAAGGAAGGAAGGAAGGAAGGAAGGAAGGAAGGAAGGAAAAAACTGGTCAAAACCAGCCCAAAAGCAATGAAACCAAAATTAGTATCACCTTTCCATTTTTATTTGGGATCAATATAGATTCATTTCTACATTTGTCTGGGAGAGAAAGTGTTGGATTGAATTTGTATCCTGGACTGGATTACTTAAGTCTTCTTCAACATTTATTTCAATCACGAAATGTGTGTTTAACATCAGAAAGTTCTGTCAAAAAAACCAAACAAATAAACAAACAAACCAAAACAACCTGCTCCACAACAACAATATGGTTAAAGGGATTGTGAGTAACAGTGAAATTTAAGCAGCTGTAGGCAGCTCTTAATTAATATATGAAAATGAACACAGTGATCTCATGCACCTCTCTGGAAGATGCTCATGTGCATGGTTTCATGGAACACAGTTAGGAGCATATTAAATAGTTTCTGAACAGAAAGAGGGATTGAAATGCTTTGGTGATACATTCCCTGCTGCAGCTGAAGTACTAGTAGCACAGGAAAGAAGTGAAAATCAACCAAAGTTCCCTGGCAGTCTCCACCATGCTTAAACCATGACTTACAGAATGGGCTTGGCCTTTTCCCAGAGATACTTCAGAGCGTGACAGGATCAGCAGCCAGACGGTGCTGTCAGGAATTATAGTGTGTGTTCATGAGACTCCCTCTGCTTTTAAGTCACAGTGTACATAATTTTTTTCAATTACCTTCCAACCACATATTGAACAGTATTGATGTATGTTTTTGTAACATCCTCCTTAATAATTGATTTCCTAGTCTTCATGTTTGTTTCAGAGGGGATCTTCTCTACCATGGAGCCAAAGTTTTTCTGCACAAAACAATCACATTAATAAACGTTCTGACCTGTCAGCTGTCCAGACCTCCTTGCTCTGCCAGCGATGAATCTTCCCAACAAGTTAAATCATGCAAATCTAACATTACAAGTGTAAAGAGCAAAGAGAAAGGTCTGTTTATATCATATGTACACTTTCTTTGATATTCATATTGCAGAAAAAATTTCAAGCACACATAAGAAAAATATCAGGAGATAAGTTACAAGTTGTGTGCATGCATTATACCAAAAACTTTGGGTCTGTTTTTTCCACTCATAAAAACTTTTTAGATCAAAAATAACAATAACTAACAAAGGCAGAAAAGTGTGCAGCTATTGACACCTTCATGTCCTGTAATAAAATAATATTTAATTTTTGGGCCACCCACATATAGGAAGAAGCATCTTTATTTTTCTGAAGATAGAAAAGTAGAGGAAGGCATCATAAGCTAATTGCCTGAAAAGAAAACATGGTGTCAAAATCGCTGACTAATAGAAGCTCTTCCTGGTACCATCTTTCACGGTGTTTATACATTTATTCTCTGTTTCATGCTTCAGCTAAGCAACTAAAGGGAAGCACTCCAAAACAATATTGCAGCCTGATCCGAAGTCCTGAGAACCAGCTGTCGAGAAGAATTTGCCAAGCCAGTGCCGTTTCTTTGTGTCCATCACTCTAATATTGCACTGCAATTCAAAAACAAGCCAGATATGTCTTTAAATATTATGAAAGAAGCCATCAAAATGAGAAAAGACTGTATGTCTCTGCGCTGATGCCCGCAGACAGACTGGAAGATCTCTGTGATGGGTGGGCATTCCCTGCAGCAGCAGAGCACTGAACATTCAGCCTTTAGGAGACGAGCAACAACAGGGAACGGAGCCTTCTGGGTGGCTCGGTTGGAAGTGTGAGTCAAAGCTGATACAATTTTTAAAAAGCTCCTGTCAGAGGTACTCTCACGCTGTCCTCCTTCACTGTGTAAGATCTGACTTTTGAAGCTACCGCAGTGTAAAAGGAGTGGATGGGGAGGTTTTAGTACACTTCCCCTGCTGTCTTTATCTTCACATCAGGTCAAAGGAGAGATCCCGTTTGATGTTTGTTTTTTCTGACATCATGTAGTCTCAAGTCGTGCTGCCATAGGGCTTCACTTCAGCTTTCTTGGTGGGGCAGCTCGACATCAGCAAGGAGGTGTGCTGTTTCCAGCCACCCATCATGCATGGGGGAACACCAGAAGAAGGGCTTCTTTGTAGGGGCTTTTTGGTGGCCATGTCGTTTCTCACTCCACGGCTGTTTAAAGGCATGTGTGATGAATGGGGGATTTTCCCTTAGTTTGGCAGCTTCTCCTGGCTCCCAGAGGCCACCAGCATCACACTGGTACAGCAACACTAGTGTCAATGAGGCTGTGGTGGTACAAAGGCAGATGCTGAGCACCTCCTGCAGCACACCATGAGTGAGCATCTCATTGTAATACCAGGACTTACCCAGATCGGCTTTATGGGTAGAGCTTGGAAGTAACATCACTTTCCCATCCCATTCGGAGATGTTAATAGCACATAAGGCCAGATAGTGAGGTGTGGTCATATCACTGAAAAGGCAAATACATAATATTATAAATACAGGAATTTTTGGCAGGTGCTGGCTGCTGCAGTGTATGTGTGGGACTGGATTATGGAAAGGGATGTAGCATTTTTAAAATATTTTTATACATTTGCATATAAATCTTTGAAATACATCTATGAGTTCCTTATATAGGTCCTAATTTAAAAAGGAGGCAAGAACAAAAAAGATAAATTAACATCTGTATACATTTGTAACTGACCTTTGTTATCAGGACTTATATTAAATGGTGGGAGAAGAGGCATAGATGTTAAATATTTCTCTAAGGAGTTATATCACCTTCCAATAGTGGAGTTAAAAGCATAGTGACTGTGGATGCTGATATTGTTTTTAATTTCCTTCATTCAAAATGGAATTTATATATTTTTGTGCACTCAGTAATGTAATGAACATGCATGACTTTCAGTTTTCTCTTTCTATCACAAAATACATATTCTTTATTTTCATGCAATTAGTACTGGTGTTGCTCTACGCTGGATCTGATTAAGCAATTTTAGGAATTTTTATTTTCTTTCAAAATGCAGTAATTCAAAGACATTTACAAGAAAGAGGCAGTGGAAAGTTCCTTTCTGATGAAGTCAGGATATTTAGCTTTTCATGATTCACACAGAGGCAAAATTCTGAAATATCAGTTTCCTGCAGGATGGAAACTTCATTTTACAACTTGTACCCAGCTATGTTTTGAGGAATGTCTTTCTAATTTCTAGTCTTTCCCTTTTAAGAACTGTGATTTAGCATATGAGGAACAGGCTTGTTCTTCTTTTCTACCTCATTAATAACTGTTATTTTGAATAATCACATAAAAGTCTTCAATTACCGTATTTTATGTGTTTTACTGTTTTAAAGAAAGGGGTTTTTTCCTGCCATAAAGCAAAAGCTGTTAATATCTCATCAAAGAGTCACTGAGCAGCCTTAGAGTATTCAATGTAATACATGCTATGAAATATATGCTGGGTACCACCATTTATCCTACAGCTATATGTATCAAAATAGCAGCAGTCTTGCAATAATTAGAAATTAAAACTTGAACAGTTTAAGGGGTAAATTTACAAGAAATTTTAAGAATGTTATTGTAACTTTTGGCCAAGAGGTTCAATAAGTAACAGCTTGAAATCTCTGCCTAACTTTGAAGGCTTTGTGTTTCCTATCTTACAGCCTGTGATGTGCTGTAGCTATTTAAACTTTACTGCTTGGCATGGACAGCACTGCCCACTCTGTAGCAGGGCAACCATCACAACCCTTTCACAGTGCTTTACATGAACATCTCGAATTAATTTTTCCTATTGCTTCCTTCTGCTGCTGAGTCCAAGCAAATAAGCCAGGGTTTGCACTGCATTACCCATGCAGGGCAGTGGCTGCCCCACACTCAGAGGTCTCCTTTACACCATTGTCTTTGAAGAGACGTAGCTCAGCTCCACAGGAAAATGCTCCTGTTCCTGCTTCTCATCTGCAACTCTCTTCCTTAATTTTAATGCTATTCTTGATTGCTTGCAATAAAACAATGCTGGTTTTGCTTTTGTGATAACATATTTAAGAAAGGCTAAAAAAGGTGCAGCAGCTGTGACAGAGGAGTAAGAATATGTGAGAGCAACAACTCTGTTGACACCAAGGTCAGTGAAGAAGAAGGGAGAGGAGGTGCTCCAGGCACTGGAGCAGAGATTCCCCTGCAGTTTGTGGTGAAGACCATGGTGAAGTAGGCTGTGCCCCTGCAGCCCACGGAGGTCCATGGTGGAGCAGATAACCACCTGAAGCCCATAAAGGACCCCAAATTGGAGCAGATGGATATGTCCTGAAGGAAGCTGTGATCTCATGGAGACCCCATGCGGTAGCAGGTACTTGCAGGGCCTGTGTCCCATGGAGAGCAGTCCACGCAAGATCAGGTTTTGATGTCAACACCTGTGGCCCCATTTGGGAATCACACTGGAGACATCCGTTCCTGATGAACTGCATCCTGTGGGACTGCTGGAGCAGTTTGTGAAGGACTGGGTTCCATGGGAGAGACCCCACACTGGAGCAAGGGAATAGCAGGAGAAGAAGGAGCATCAGAAACAAAGTGTTATGGACTGAACACAACCCCCATTCCCCGTCCCCCTCAGTCATTTGAGGGGTGGAGGTAGAAAAGAGTGAAGTTGAGCCTGGGGAGAAGTGGGATGGAGAGAAGGTGGGTTTAGCTTTGCATTAGTTTCTCACTATCCTACTCTATTTTTAATGGGCAATAAATTAAATTAATCTTCCCCAAGTCAAGTCTGTTTTTCTTATGACAGTAATTGATGTCCTTATGTTGACCCACAAACTTTTTTGACCTATTTTCTCTCCCTGCCTTATTCAGGAGGGGAGGGAGAGAATAGCATGGTGGGCACCTGACAGCCTGCCAAGGTTAAGCCACCACATACCATCTATGTGTCTCAATGAATTTTGCACTGAGTGACAGGGCCTCTGTATTGTAAGCAGGTATTTAACATGGGTTTTGAAGTCCCCTAAGGACCAGGGCCTTAAAAATAAAAGATGTAATAATGAGGACAAAGTTCACTTGTGAATCTACGTAAGCAGGCCTGCAAAGTGGCTGCTGAAAAAGCTAAGGGATTGTTTAAGACTATGCATGGAGGTGATGACAGAGTGATGATTGGGTCTTATGGCTTCTTGGCTTCTTCAGCCACATGGAAACCGATGACAGCTCTTCTAACGTATTTCCATTAACGTACACTGGACTTCTCAGTGACTAGTAGGCTAGCTGAAACCGCCCTATGTTTATTGTTTGTTCAGGTACATCCATGGCTTACTACAGCCTGCTCTTCTCACATGAACAGTGATATTAGTTTAGGTGCAATCGCAGTGAACCATTTTAAAATAAGAATTTCTATGAAAGCTACACATGTAACAGCTAATGCAGATGATTGCAATAATGCATGATTAACAATGGGTAGACTGGTGAAACCCATGTAAGTTAGATTAATAAAAAATGACTTCAGAATTCACTGCTTTATTCATCTCTAACAGCAATACAGATAACATTTGTCATCAGAAAACAAAGTTTCATAGATAAAAATCACAGACAAGTATGCAGCAATATATTTTAGAAAGCAGCGTACCACTAACTAGAACAAAAATAAGACAGCATAGCTCTTATGCTGACATTAAGTAGCGTTTTATGTCTGTAATAATATTTCAGCTAAATATATATTTGAACCATACAACCCTGTATTCAAATGAACATTATTAAGTCATACTTGGATGTCTCTGTCAATCTCAATGTCAGTCAGAAACGTAGTTATAAAGTAGCCCATAAATCTACCAAAATATCCAAGTGCCAGGTGAAAACCTTTACCCTATAGAAGGAGTAAATTTCTGGGAGACAGGTGACATAGAAGTACAATGAAAGGAATACAGACCACACATGTTTGTACATGAATATAATCTAGTGAGAAGGTGAATTCTAAAACTAACAGTTTGTGTATTGGAGGACTGGATGGTATAACTGCTACTCAGCTTTGAAGAATACTTCTTCTCCCATGCAGTCCAGAGAAAGTGATAGCCAATCTAACCACAAACATATCACAAACTTCAAACAGAAATTAAGCAACTGGAGTGCACAGGAGTTAGTATGAAGTAAATCCATCTAATGGTATCCATCACACACGGATAAGGCTCGTTTTATCATCCCTTCTGATCAAAGGCGAAAATTCAAATCTTTCTTACAAAACTCCAGCTGGCATGGACTCGTTATTCAGACTGGCTCATTTTGACCATAAGATGCTGGGGCAGGACATCAGTAGACCAGGGGCATGGTGACCTTTTGGGTGAACTAGGCAGGAGGGTGGTGAGGGCTTCAGCTGGCACTGCTGCCGTCAAAGGGGAAAGAAGGAACTATCTCAAACGCTAGCAGAGTTATTTCCCTGGGAGAAGAATGAAAATGTAATTCTGCAATGAGATGACTGGATTCACTGGAAAACTCTTACTGAACTAGCTGGAAGTTGTACCCATCACGGAGACAGTCATATCAGTAGAGAGGAACACAGGAAACACTGGTCTGGACCAGACCAGTAGTCACATCCATGCAGGACTCCCGGTGGCTGGCAGTTTATACTCCCCAGACAGGTTGGACAGGTCAAGGCAGGGAACCCTCACCTTTACAAGAGTTTTTTTCTGGACATTTGTAGCTTTAGGCAGGGACTGAATTAGGCAGATGAAGGTTGTGTGAGGTGGCTGCATTTGTTTCACAAATACAATGCAGCAAAGTGATTCTGAATGCAGCCTCGACCACGTTTCCCAAGCAAAGATGCTCAAATTGAGCTGGTACGTTACCAGCACTTTGGGGAGAACAGCACAAAGTAGGATGATTGTGTCTGTGCAGTGCTCAGCTGAAATGATAAACCAGCCTCTTGCCAGGGATCAGCTCTGGGATGGCATTGTGTCCTGCTGCCAGGGCTGGGATAGCACTGGGCCAGGGCCCCAGGTGTCTCTGCACCCCTGCACCCATGGTGTGAGACCTCCTTAGGCTTTAAGAAATACCACGAGCATTTATTAACCCACAACATGTTTTACTCTTTTTCTTAACCTGCATGGCAACCCTGTAAATGAAAAGCTAGACTAGAAAAGGGGTTATATATTTACTACATTAAAAATGCCACAAACCAGAACTCCAAAAATTAGAATGCTCATTTGGAACAACTTTTAATTGATACACCCACACACTCATACATACATATACACACACACACACATGCATGCATACATACATGGAAGCATATTTTTATATAATATATTACATATATCAGGTATTTTTGTTCATTAATTTTTATCAGCTAAATGGACTGAAACATTGGTGCACCCAAAGTATAAATACGTGAGTTTTCTGCCAAAACTGAGCGTTGTACTAGTGACTTAGTTCTTCTGCTTTTATTAACGTAAAATACCAGACTTAGGCAGTTCACAAGATGCAAGCCTTCAGTAACAGAGTTATGAATGAAATCAAAGGTGAGATCTGATCAGGCTAAAGCAGCAGTAAGGCTTAGTGGTTAGGGCTACCAGGAACCAAATGAAACAGTCATGGCAAACTAAAATGATGCTGTTGTGTGCCTAATGCAATGCTCAAGGCAACACGTCTTCCCTCCAGTAGGCGACTGGGAAACCAGAAGTTTGTTTTGACAAAATTTCTGTTTTTTCAAGAATGTTCAGAAAGGAATGGAGAAACAAGAAACTTACTTAAAAATATGAACACAGATCAATCTGTGTCTAGCAAATGAATCACTGCAGACAGTTGAAAGCACAAAGAATACTTTTGTTCTATTGTGTAGAGGACATGTGAAAACCCATTTCTGACCAGAAGGCCATTTCATTTTAGGCATAAGAATTGTACAAATCCAAATTCTAAAATCTCAGAACCCTTGCTTAGCTACCACAATTTGTGTACTAAAATTATGAAGGTTGCTTTGCTTCTGATGTTAATAACGCTCACTTAAATATCTACTTGACGGTTTGCTCAAAAGCATCAAGTCTTCGCATGCTCAGGGGTACAGTTCTGTTTCAGTCTCTGCTGGGATTCACAAACTGGATTTTCCTTTGACTACCTCCCCTGAAAGGCTTGGTCCAGTCAGCACTCATGTTGCTCATCTGAAAAACTCCAGTGGCTCTATCAACTTACATTGACAAATCAGCTAGAGAAGACAGAGCCCTGTCTTCGATAGCTCGAAGTTTACAGTACAGCTGCTACATGTTCAGCTCCTCCATACCTGAAAAGTGCTTTGGTCACATATTTTCCCTTTAACCGGACGATTTTCTGATCACGAAACCATTCAGAGTAAGGTACTCGATATTTCTTCTGCTTTTTGTACAAGCACATTTTCAATTAAAAAAGACAAAAAGACAGATCTTTGTATAATGGCTAAGCTCTCTGTTTTTAGGGGGTAGGTCACTCTTGTTAAAGTGTGTTGAATATACTTACCAGACCGGACTGGTGAAGAGGTGGAGTTCCTGTGGAGGGCTTCATCTCACTAGGTTTTAATGTAAAAATATGCAAGCAAGGTAATAGCTTCAGTGTATAGCTAATGCATGGAATTAGGCACTATCAAGTCATTGTTCATCTAAACTAGAGGTCTGCTTCATGTCTGCTTTGAAATAGGATGGATTGTCCCAAAATTGCATGTATTTCTCTCTGTTTGCTATGAGATTACTATCATGTATGCAAACATCTTCATACCAACTTTAGCTGGATCCCAAGTGGGGAATAAGACATTTTGCAACATGGGGGCTATTTCTGGTGCAGTTCTTACACACACAGAAGCAGGTGTGTATGTTATTGGAGAATTTTACTGACAGAACTAAGAAATCTGTAGTCTTCGAATAACCAGGTTTTAGGTGATACTTGTGGATCTCATCCTTCAAACGCTACTGGCAAATTCTACCAAAGACCATTTTACGTTCTTTTTATATCTCTTTATCACATAGAAATATATGTTTATATGTAAAAACTGCCAAAACCCAGTCACTGGTGTGAAGCATACATGCACTGTTAAGAGAGCATAGCTCTGTCCGGTTCAATCATGAAAAGAAATAGAATGGACCTCAGTCTCAGTGGTTTACCATGATGTTTGTTATGAACATGCAGACTGGCATTTAGTCTGAGTCCACACTATTTTACAAGTCAAGGAGTGTGTTTCCAAATTTCTTATGAAGACTCTAAATGATTGATTAGAAAAACATTTTGGGTAAGACTTGACAGGTAGAAATACTAAGGAGACAGAGATGGAGCTGTATGAAGAGCGCGAAATCTTTTCATTGCATGGCTGGTGTCTGTACAGCCAAGTTTTCACTTAGCAAGGCTATAATGGTTACTGGTTTTGCATATAGTCTTTGACAGAATCCTGAAAGTGTATCAGCTATTGTGCTTAGCTTTTCTTTACACAAAGGTGACCATGTGGATTGAAACTTCAGATAGATAAATAAATCTGTTAGAGACGGGGACAATCACCTGGACTAAAATGTCTGCCCTTTAGAAGGTCTTAGCCTCTAAGTTTGTGGGTACAGTCGTGAATACCTAAGTAACTTTCTACAAAATCCAGAAAAGAATTCCAGTTTCAAGTGTATCTTGCTACTGCTCAAATATCTTTAAGGTAGGAGGGGAGACTTGCTTAAATGTTGCTGTCAGTAACACCACTCGTGCAGCATGTATGCTGCTAGGCAGGTCCACACTGCTCTGCAGTGCTTTCACTGCTTCTTCTCCCTTCACCCTCCTCTCATCCAGCCTCTGCCTACTTCATCAATGGGAAACAACAGCAACATGATACACTACGTTCATTCCTCTGAAAGACCTGTCTGCTCAGGGATTTCTCAGAAAATCTCTATTACAGGAAGAAATGTGGTAATGGGTAAGTGGTGGAAATATTAACTTGTAAGCTTACATAAAGGTGCATAGTCCTGATGTATAAAAATCAGTATTTCCTTTAAAGTAACACCTTAACATGTTATATAGTTGTCGATGTCTTCATAAGCTATTTAATATCAACAGTTCTGTTTAACTCTTGTCAAGTACTTTGCTTCATTTTTACGCTGAGGAAGTGATTTCCACAGTTTGCAGACGTTTTAATGCACTTAGCTGTATTAAGATGGTGTGGTACTTTACTTCCTAAATAAAGCTAAGCCCCAATGCTGAGGCAAGGAATAACTTTCAGAAACTGTGATGCAAGAATGCCTCTGGTGGAAACTGGCCACTTGCCCCTCATAAAATGTGTGAATGCTTTCTTGAGTAGGAATGGGCTGTTGGATTTTGGCAAAGAATGGGCATGGAAGAGTATTGCATTTTGTCCCCTAGGGTTTGAGAAAGTTTTTCAGGCAACACTAGCCTGTGTGATAACTTCAAGTCTACTATTTCCGTAGGGTCACACCTTGGGGTGGAGTAAAGGTCAAGGACCCCTCTGCTTTCCTCCTGCTGCTGCCAGTATCCTTTCAGATCCTGTTCTGCTGCAAAAGGGAGAAACTTGTGGCATGTCAAAAAGTGAGAGGGAAAAAAAGATTTGAAGAGCTCAGTGCAGCTATGGTTAGACAACTTCCAGTGCCCACAAATACTTGGCTTAGAAGTAACTTGGGTAACTTATCACAGCTCGACATAGTAGTGGGCAGTGTAGCTATACCATTAAATCCACCCTCTACCCTTAACAATGACTGACAATCTATTTGAATGGGGAGGTAAATGCAGAGGTTTGAAGCTGGCATAACACAAGCCAGTTTTCCTTCTATTTATTCCATGTTAAAAATGCAAAAGGGTGGTGCAGGCATGCTTCTGGCAGCTTGGTTTACAAAAATAAATGTTGTGGTTAAGTGGGTGGGAAATACAATGAGAAGCTGAGGACCAAATGGGAAATGTCTCCCTTCTTGAGGAATGGTTTTGTAATCTTCATTTTCTGTATGTAAAGTCAACCTTGCTGTATATAGACTAAGCGAAGAGACCACACAACCCTTTGGGGCATACAGGAGTAGTCATTATGAGGACACAGAGTATTGCTAAGATGCCCTAATAATTGAGTAAAGTAGCTAAGCTCTCTTATCTTGCTGGAGAACACATTGCTTTCTTATGCCAATTACAGAAACAATGCTGAATTTTATTCCTCTTATCTTTTAGATTCAAATTCTTCCATCCTTCATCACCTTACATAATTCATTCCTCTGTAGACAATTCCACACAGCTAAACTCTGGAATAATACAAAATATTGTACACACTTCCCTGGAGATTTTCAAGTGTCTGACTGGCTGCATCAACATTGACTTTGGAGTGGTGGGCCAAGGATTTGGCTCCAGTCATATTTCTTTAGACAGTGATGGGGAGACTGGAACATCTACACGTTGTAGGATGTACTGCACCAGCAAAGGCAGCCAAACGTGAATGCTCTTGGCTTAACTAGCAATGACAGTCAGAATAAGCCAGCAGAGCTTCTACTCAAAAGTTTTCTGGTGAAAAAACACCTTTCAGAAGGAACTGTACCCCACCATGACTATACAGGCACCACTGACCTGCCTTGTGTTTAAAAGTGACATAGCTGTAAATGTGGAGTCTGGTTCAAAAGAAATTTCCTTTCAAATTGCCATTTTCTTTAATGACTGCAAAATGACTCCCAGATCAGCATGCGCAAAGCAATTATTCTGGTGGCAGCAGAAAGTTATAACCACACGGAGTAGCAGTGGTGAGTACGCATAACGCTGTGAGCACAGGAACCAAGGATGCCTGGTGTCCTATTGATTTGTGCCTTAAGGTAGATTTCCCAAGATGATCACCCATGTTCAAGCAGGGCAAAACTCACTGTTGTCTTCTGAGTGGGAGTCTTAGCAGGATTTCTTTCTTTTGAGATCTTTCTCCCTCTCTCAAATTTTGATTGTAATTGACCAAAAATCAGTGGAGAGTAGAGATAATCGCATAAGCACACATGCACACCCACACGCACCTCCTCCCCCATAAGCGTATCAAGGTCTTTTTCTGCAGAAAACAGTAGAACACTCTCGCAAATTCAAACACATGTGCCCCAGACCACTGGGGTGGAATGCTGTTCTCTCCCGGGTGCAAGGGTGCTTAGTTGCTGGAAATCTAACAGCAATATAGAAGTGATGAATCCCTGTGCTTTAAACTGCCTTGCCAGTGATACAAATAAAAAGCCAGAGTGAGGTCCTTCACTTTACAAGCAGTGATAAATGCAGTAGAAGTCACTTAATTAGTCTATGACAAATTGCATGCCCAATTAATTGTGATGATTGCCTAGGGGGCAAAACCCAACTCGAGGCAGCCTGAGGACTCCAAAGAACAGACTAATAGCACACATTCATGAGCATTGGAGAGTCTCTTCCCATGCCCTTTCTCCAGCTTTCAGTAGCTGAATCACAACAGTTAACTGCTAGGGATGTATTCGCTTGCACCAGCTTTGCCCCAGTTTGACCTTTTCTTGATTTTGCGCTGGTTAAATGAATCAATACTATCTTAATACAGCGTTTCCTTTTGTCCTTCAAGTACAAGTGTGTGGTTATACCATGGACTTAAAATGCAATTAATGAAATATTGAGTGCAATGGGTTTCCTTACCCCTCAGAGCTGCAGGTGGGAATTGGGATGAAACATATTAAAGGTAAAGGAGTTACCTGAAAGTTATATCAGTATAGATCTGAAAGCCGTGCTTCATAAATTTATGTACAGAGCCTGTGAAGCATGGCCATTGCAAGCAGTGTTGTACCAGCTTGAGAAAAAAGGTGGTTTTAAAACGATTTTGCTAAACCAGTGACAAAGACCATGCAGACATTGCTCTTTCAGTTTTAAAACAGTGAATCACTTCACAGGGCAGAGTCAGATCCCAAATGTGCCATCTGTCTGTTTGCAGTTTGTTTACTTTACACATGATTAAGCTTAGTGCTCGTCTTTGTTCCTTTTACATAATGGTGTTATGATAACCACTTAATTAATGTTTTTAGTGTTTAGCAGATAAATGAGATGCAAAAAGAGAGAGAGAAATACCTGATGTTTAAATACAAATTCTTCTAAAATGCCCAGTAGAAGCCAAGATTTATTCTGCGGTATTTAATCTATAATTTAACATATATAATAATTAGTATTAGCTTACAGTGATAATAAAGGCAGTTCACAGACCATTCCTGGGATGTTAATGAGTGGGTGAAACAAATCCTTATGTCCATTTTTTTCCTCATACAATTTATTTTCCTACTAGATATCAATTTCCAAAATTTCACATAATTTCAGCAGAAAGTAGATATCAAATGACACATGTTTCATATAGGTAAAAATATTTCACTTTATTTGGGGAGCAGTTGAAGGATCTCCTGGAAATCTCATGTAAAGTGTGTTCTTGAAAGTGTCTCTGTTTTGTTCAGACCTACTCCTGCAAGCATCTGAATGCTTATACTCTTGCCCCTTCTTATTTCTTACACAAATGTGGAGCTTATACTCTTGCCCCTTCTCATTTGGAAAGTTAACCTCTCTGCAAACATAACTAGAGGTTGAGCAGAAACATATGTAGAAAATACGTGTTGTTCTTCTGGTTCCATGAAAAATTATGAAGTGGAGGTGAAGAATGTGAGTTTGGTGGGGGAAGAGGAGGTAAATGAGAGATTTGTCCCTATTTCAAATACTTTCCCATCATAGAATGGATTGGGCAATGTTCTTCCCAGGTCAGGATCGTAGAAATGTGTCTCCACTGATTTACCATTAGCCTCTCTTGGGATGGATTTCTGTCGGGAATTCTCATAGTTCTTAGTGAAGTTTTAAATTGCAAATGTTCAAATAAAGAGCTCCATACATTCACAAAAGCCAAGTTCTACTGACTTTTGTAACAACGCATAAAGCTAATGACTGCTATTAGGAAAGTGCTTTATAGGAATAATTTTGAAGTGGAGTTACGCATTATTAATGGCGACAGATCTGATGGTGAGGCAAACCACATTTGGCAGCAACAACAGTTACTAAAAATGTCATTGAAGAATTCAGGCTGTATGCTACCAAGTATTTTGTAACTTCCTCCACTGACTTCTTGGCCTCTCTTTTTCTTTCATGTCTTGTAAGTAGCTTGAAGTCGTTGATGAACGCTGGAACTGAGGAAGTCTGGCTTCTCACTGCAGTTTGTCTAAAGGTTTGTTGGCTTTGATACCTAAGAATAACGAAGCTCTACCCCAGTCCATGCCACATTTTGTGCATTTAGAGCTTTCCTAAGGCTTTTCTTTCATGTTGGTTCTACAGTGTCAAACAAGAAGCGGGGTTTTTACCATAACTATTTCCTCAGTGGAGGTAATTTTACAACTTTTTTCTAATAATGAGTACCTGTTTCCACAATTTAGAAAATTTGAGATGTCTTCCAACCTAACCCTGACAAATTTTTACTATTTAATACATTTTTGATAAAATTTTCCACTCGATAAATAAAAATAGACAATCCAATAGGCTGTAATATTCACTTAGAATGACACCACAGGACTAGTTTCTTAGAAACCTCACCTTTAAAAAACAGGAGCCATGCAGGATGTATTTCATGAAACACTGTATTCAATGTCATCTCAGGCAAAAGATGCAGCTTACTGCTGCATCTCTTACCACGTGACATCTCTATCTGAAAGGCTGACACATTGATGTGAAATGAAACAGTTACATTTGGAATGAAATGTAGCCAATGACTGGTTTACTGCGGCAAGAAATTACCACCCAGGTGATATTCGGGACAGACTAGGAACACCAGCAGTAGCCCTGCTTATATAGTCCTCCTTTTTATTCAAAAATAAGCAAGGTGATCCTGTTCTTTTGGGATTTACTAATAGCAGAGAGTATTGAAAGTACCTAATTTTTTTTCTGCCATACTACTGAATGTTCGTTGTAAAAAGCTTCATGGAGATACAATTGGAAAATGAGAAAATATTTCAGGTGAGGAGAATATTCACCTTCAGCATCTGAAATCTAAGCGGATGGAAGTAAATATGTATATATTATTCTTATTTTTATTTTCACTGAATAGATTTTTTTTTCCACTGGATATTGGAGGGTTCTGCAAGGCCTGACACGGAGTTCTCTACTCATTCAGTTTAGGGCAAGAACCTGTATGGGCTATATGGTCTGAAGCTGGACATCTTCAGTTAGGACTGTGAGCTGACATTCATGACCTGTACTTACAGTGGACACTATGACCTTTACTCCCAAAGACAACAAAATTTTAATCATGGAATTTCCCGACTCCTTAGAGAGTGCTGAAGTCTCAAGGTACTTCTGGCAGCTGTATGACTTTCCCAGCTGGAGGAAGTGCCTCCCTCTCCTTGGGTCTTATGATCAGACCTTTCTCTAAAGACAGGTCTCCCTTTTTTCAAAGTGTTACTGAGATTTGGCGCTGGCCTCATCTCAACCTTCCCAGGAGCATGCTGGAGCCACCACCTTGGAGGCTACCCTGTCCTTGTGGAGGCTTCATAGGGGCGTGGAGGAGTGGATGAAACCACTGTCTGACAGTGTTCCCGAGGAGGAGTTGCCTTTGTTCTACTTCTCACCAAAGTACAAATATTTGCTGTTCCAGAGGGAGAAAGAAGGAACATGGATTCAAGCAAGGGTAGTCCAGCTGGGACCCTAGTTACTGGTAGGTGTTTGCTGGGAAGTTACACCTGCACCCACACTTTGTAAAATCCAAGCTGGTGTTGTCTGTCTTCAAGCAGGGCAGCCAGACCTGTACCCTGAGCAGCGGGACTTTGAGGGCTTTGCAGGAGCAGAACTACTGGGGCATTAGGCATGTTGACAGAATTTAAATGTTTCCAGTGGCAGATGAAAAGAGGGCGGTGGTTTTGAGGAGTGAAATTTGAGTAAACACACTCCAACCTTAGAGTCTATTCAGGAGTTTAAATCCCTTTGTGGATATTGGCCTATATAAAATTCTGCTGTACTGGGCTTTTACGTAAGATCCTGAGTGATTTTGTAAGCCTTCGGCAGTTTCCGAATCCTTCACTTTCAACAACGGTGCTCTTTGTACTAAAAATCTAGTATATAAAGACCTGTCATAGACTTGGGTTTCAATATACTTGGAGAAGTTCCACATAATGGCATCTTAATGCCTAGACAAATGCATAATTGATACACGGACTTTCTCCAGCAGCAATAAGAGTAAGAGTAGTAAGATTTTTTTAATGTTTAGTTGTTTTTTTTTAATAATGAACTCTGTTTTTGAGACGGGCAGAGGAAAATCTTCTCAAGCTGTAAGCTCAGCATCCCTGGAGTGAATAGGCTTCAATGTAGCATGGATAATTTGTTTGCTTTGCAATTATTTTCCGTCAGTGGAGACAAATTGATTTGTACAATAAAATTGGCGGTCACTGCAAGGCAGCTGGCTTTCTAAACTGTAAAAGAATTTGACTAGGTTAAGTGAGTACCAAATTTTTGGAGTATTGGGATGTCTTTTCATACTGGTAAAACTTGCAACAATTTTAGGGCTTTCCAGTGATTGCTATGCGAAATTCTGGATCAGAGCATGCCAGAAGGGTTATTCTTAATACCACTGTGAGCAGGACCATTGCCAAAGCCAGTGGCCTGCTTTGAAAATAGTTTCCACCAAAACAGAAATCAAAATGCAGGAAAAGAAACTGATAGTAGCACAGATGAGTAAGTAGGAAGGAAATAGCAATAGTTGCCTCGAAACTGTCCTCTCAGTTATTAAAGGAAACGAGATATTTTACATGAGCCAGAGTTGAGGGTGCTAGGCGGCATGAGAGTTTCTGCCAGAGAAAATCAGGTAGCAAAATCTTTATCTGGAACACAGGAACATGATCAGCCAGTGAGGTGTATTTCCAGAAAATGTTGGTAGTGGAACTAAAAAATAACCATTTTGTGCTGAAACTAGAATATTTTGAATATGGTTTTCTAAATAAAAATATAGCCCATAAAAACTAAACAGATATTGACTTCCATTCTTTTACTTTTCTGGTTAAAAAACAAAGACTTGATTTGGTCTCTCAAAAGCCCTGGCAATGCTTCTGTACGTGCATGGTCTAACGTTAAGTGTGATTGGGAATGCTGTACTACCTGGTAGCTTCCTGGAACAAGACTTTGACTCCGCTTTTCACAACTCTGGGCTAATCAGAACATACTGTCATATTCAATCTAAAGGCAGAATATGCTCCAGAAAAATGTCAGACCTAAAAGTTCAGTAAATTGCTCCGGTTAAACTTCATTTGGATGTTCCAAGTGTTAAACCTCATTGCAGACATCAGGATTAGATTAGTGGCACTGTCAGTTTTGCAAAAGTCCAAGATCAGCACTAAGTAAGGTAGAAGTTTGCTAAGACAGGCTAGCTTCTCTTTGCCCAAACTTAAAGGACCTGGGAAAAATTGATACTGTACAGTTCAAGCACATTTGGCTGGGCTTAACACACAAGGTAAACAAAGTGCTCCGCGCACCGATCAAAGTGCAGTTCTGGGGGCCAGTGGCATGATCTTTAGGTGTGAGAAAGGAATATTTGAGGAAGAAGGTCACATGTTTGAAGGTCCAGACAATCAGGCTTTGGTTTGACCTCTCTGCCTAACTGGGAGCAGCTCTCCCCAGCTACTCATGTGAGCTGGGTTCAAAGGTTACCAATTACTTAGGGAGGCTGAGAAAGTTGTATGGAGCTGCTCTCAGCTGCCATTTCACATTAGCATCAGGCCACTTGCAGGTAGACCGTCGTGGTTAATGCTTCACTGCTGGTCACTGATGTTCTTCAGCTTGCAATTGCCTCAGCAACGACATAGTATCTCCCCATCCCACCGAACAGCTCTTTGGGTCTGCCCTCTGGCACAACTGCTCGCCATCCCCACGTATTTGTGCACCACATAGCTGCACCCCCATGATGTGGAGGTTGTTTTAATTTCTTGACTGTTGACTAGGTAACATTTTTCTCTCCTTTTTTCATTTTTTCACTTTTTTCACTCTTTCTCCCTTTTTTTTTCATTTCCCCTCTGAATATTTCAGAGCCATCAATAGAAATGAGCAAAATTATTTAATTGGTTGCAGATATTGAGATGATTTGAGTAATTTCTGGAAACATTTTCTTACAAAACTTAAAAAAATATATGTACATACTTCATTGCTAATAAATTAGGCAAGGGTGACTTACAACCTTATGATAGCAGAAGTATACAAAAATACCTTTAATAAAAGTCTTGTAAGTTATATTAAATTTCTGAAACTTATGTGAAAGTTCTCAATTTAAGAGCTTATATCATTTAACAACTTTAGAAGTTAGAACTACCCTTAGAAATTATTGGGGGTGGGGGGATAGATTATGCTAAACGAGCTCCCTGGGGGAGTTCTCATGCTTTCTACTGAAGCTGCTCTCTTGGGTGGTGACAAACAGGATATTGAACTACCCAGGCCTCTGGTTTGATCCAGTATGGAAAGTCCTATTCTTTCTGTTTCACAAATAGGATTTGGGGGTTTTCAATTTTTGCTTTGTGGAAGTCACAAAATCAAGAAAGATCACACTTCCCTAATGCAAGACATATTTTCATTCTATAAATGAGCCAGATTCCTTTCAGAAGTAAGTCTGGTTTTGATTACACATCCTTTTACTTTCCCTGGAAAATGAGTACATTTCTGCTTGGAAACAATCACATAAGTGAAGATATTTTCTAGGAAATTTAGTGAGCCACTTCCAGTTTATAGTGAAAGGCAAAAGAAGCCCAGCCTTAGTCTGTGAATATACTATTTCACATACACTACCATCATATACATTTGTAGTTATTTATTTATGACTTTTTTAAACTCAGAAAACTCCCAAAACATAACTGGGATTATCTTATCCTTGATTTGCACCTCACTTTCTTCTTCTCTTCCTCTTACCAGTTAATTCAGCTCTAGGGTGAAAAGTGATGTCTATTAAACAGTGTTTCAAAAAATAGATATATGGTCCCCATAACCTCCTGTACATCATTTACTACTACAAGCTTACTGGAAGTCATATTTTCAATATAGCAAACAGGCAAGTATAAAGACTAGTAAGTTCAATGTCTGGACAATACTGTTGGAATATGTTGATCACTCTGCATGGCACAAACTTTGACATATTTGGAGAAACATTTGCTACCTCTTAAGTTTTTTCAAATCCTGCCTTCTTATCTTTCTTTGAGATTAATAGATTTTCCCCAATAAAAATCTTTCCTTCCTTTTGGGTTTTTCTTCTTACAATTTTTATTTTACCATCCTTTTGCATTGACTTTCAATCTGCCGCTGTGCCCGAAAATTCACTGTCGATCTTCTTTTGCCAGCATATGCTATTTCTGTGGCTGCAAAAATCACAGTTGCACAATTTGATGTGCTTATTAATGGTATAAGAGAGCTACTCTTTAACCCCTTACCTCGTCCGTATAACCTGAGAATTACAGAAGAGTTACTAAGACTGATGTGAAAAACTATTTAAAAATGAACTGAAACAAATGAGTAGCCTACTGCTGGCTGTTTGTAAACAAGGCTAAAGGGAATCTTAGAGACTGAACCTGCTCCCACTACATGGAGCTGGAGTTTTTCCACTGGCATTAATGATATTAGACCAGAACCCTGATTTACAATGACATTATTATGTAAAGAGAAGATGTGAAACTTGCAAAGATGTCTTTTACCATAAAATTAATAAAGGGCATTGGTTTTCTTCAGAAACACTAAATATGAATTGAAATCCTGACTCTGACTCATACCCCTATAGAGACTTTTTTTTAATATACAGATACAATGCAAATGTTCCAGTGTGTTTGGTTTGGACATTTTTGTCATCACTTGACAAGTGAGGTTGAATGAGATAGCAATTATTTTTATTTTGAAATAAGTATTACTTTTCTCAAAAAGAAAAAAAAATCCAGTGGCATTTCCACTATCAAGAAAACTTTAACTGGCTGATGTTTTTGAGAATTTAGTCCTGTCACTGTGGTTTTAGTAAGAGAAATGAATTTATGCCTTGGTATAAATGGAAATGTAACTCCTTAACTTGTCTGCCACTAAGAAAATTCAATCAGCTTTCCCCCCCCCAAAAAAAAAGGAACAAACATAGACCATACTCAGAAAGGTCAGGATATGGTCTTCAACAGAATTTGTAAGTCTTCTTAATTTGTAATTGTCCAGATTGCGATGTGTATAGCCAATATATGGTATTATGCAATAAAAATCTTCAATAGGGTTACAGATGAAAGAGCAAGGAAATGCAAGGATGACATGTTTTAGGTGTTTTAGACCCCATTTTGTGCTAGTCTGTCCCTCTGCAGAAATGTTTTCTGATTTCAACCCCCTCACCATTCAAAGGCAATTCAAGGCAGCACAAAAATTTCAGGAAGATGACTGTGGAGAATACTAGGAAGGTGAACCGGCAGGAAAAAATTCCTGGAAAAACTGGGCTAATAAAGGAGGTTTTTCAGCTCATTACTCACTTGTATTCAAGCCAGAGCAGGCAGATTGCTGCAAAGAAGGCGAATGGATGGGAACTGGCTGAAAATGAGGCTAAAAAGACAGTAGGATTGGATGGAGGAGGAGAAGCAAGTCTGTAGGAAGAAAACTGAAAGTACGTGAAACTTCAGGTGTTTTGCATGAGCATTAGAGGCATAGACCTTAGGACATAACCACAAGTAGCAACCGAATTTAGATGCTTGACAATAGACAGAAGAGATTGTATCTGTTTTACATTATCCTCTGTTAAACAAAACATATATTAGATTACATGCCCTATTATGCATGAACTCAATATTGAAAGCCATACTACTGTAAAATATTCTTCTGTATTTAATGTAAAAACATTCTTTTGCTCCTTTAGTTATAGTTATTCTATATAAAAGAAACAAACTGCAATCCAGGCTTTTTTGTGAGTAGTATTTGCAAAAAAGCCCAACAGTGTGGCATTCCAAGTGCTTTAATGCTTAGGTGTTTAATACTACCATCACAAACTTAATGATAAAACCCCCTTATGCCCTGTGTGAAATTCATTGTGTTTAAGAATATACTTTAAAGAAACTTTAGTCAAAAATCCCAGTGCAGTGCACAAGCCAAAACATGTGTTGCAGAGAGAAATGTTCCTAGCAGAGGTGTCAGGATTAGCAATTAGGGGAAGATTTGGAAATTGAGAGTGGTATAGGTGACAGGGACTTCATGAATTTATCTACTTACAAAAAGAAAAAAGCCTGAAAGTGCAAAGAGTTTTTTTAATGTACTGCCAGATGTAAACATAAATACCAGACCCAGTTTGGAGGCCTTATAGTCTGCGGTGATGTTCTGGATGACTGAAGAAAAGTCATAGAGCACAGGGAGATTTTTGCAATGTATATTTGAAAGGTATTTTCCTTTATATTAGTGAAAATTTCAAGGCTGAGCAATGCTAAAATAAATATCTGAAACAAACCTACATATTGAAATGTCTGCTGTACACCTTCTTTTCGTTGTTGATTGTATTGAAAAATCACACAAGCTATACCAGATACGTATGGTACTAGTCGTTCATTCTCAGAAATCTTCTGCCCTGATTTCTCCGTAAGGCCATACAGAGTTTTCAGTTGCCTGAAGGATGTGGACACCACTTCTTTCACTGTGCCATCTAGTGTTAAGTGAGGTGGACAGGAGCTAGGACCTTGGAAAGCTGGGACTGTTTGATCAAAATATGATAGAGAAATTACATATAAATTATACAATAGACTCTTTATTGCTTTTTCTCTTCCTTAAAGAATATCTCTCATCCACTTGGAAACTTCTGATAATGGCATTTAGTTGAATAATCAGATACTATAAATAGTAAATATTGTAATAACAAATAGTAAATAGTTGAAGTAGCTTGTCTGTTGAAACTTCTTGGTGAAAAATGTTCCCCAGTTTAGCTAGTGACCGCTCCTGAAGAATAGACCCATCAAAAGAAATCAAGGTCTCCACTTGTGACAGGTCTATGACCAATGAGTCAATGGTTTACTTTGATCTGTGATGATGTCAGTCTGCAGTCCAGATGAGACCAGTTCCTAGGATACGTCAGTCAGGCTCTGACACAGAGAGTTTGCCATCTCAATGGACAAGACAGAATATGTGGAAGAATAAACCAGATGTTTAAGATGGAAAAAGCTAGGCAGGAGATTGAGGAGAGAAGTGGGAGTAGATCTCAAGTCTGGCATCCGTAAGGTCTCAGGAAAGGCTTTCTAATGCTTTAACAGTCTTGTTGCTGTGTGCTTCAAAGAGATGCAAGCAGTGAATTTGGGGTGCACAGAACGACAATTCGTGCAGATGATGGATTTTAAAGGCATGGTGCTACTTCAAAGCAATAGTGAAAAAACTTTGTGCCTTTCGAGTGGCATTAATTATTCCTAAGAATCTCAAAGTGTTGGTTTGTCTCCTCATCCTATAAAATTTATTAGTCTTCTCTCTGTGATAATTTGTAGAAGAATTTTGAAAAACATGATAAAAAGGTATAGAATTTACAGAGTGGGGTCTTTTACCCCCTAATCATTCAAAGCTGTAGACAGGTCCCCAGAAGAAATCACAATGTCAGCTGATCCTGGTTAAGTTAATACAAAGTACAAATTATCACAGCAGGCAAAGCACAGTCAAAAAGGTCAAACGCTGTTACTGAAGTGGCAGACTCCTGTATGATGCCCTGTCTCGGATGAGTAGCTGCTGAATGGTGTCAGGAGAGCCAAGGAAGCTTTTGGTTGATTTATCAGAGTGAAGAAGTTGGATCGCATCAAGCTTCAGATCAAATGAGGTCTTTGAAATCATAGCTCTATCAAATTTGTCGCACATCGCTGAGACATACTGATAGCAGCCAGGTCACACAGGATTGCCTTTCAGTACAGAGCTGGTTTAAAATGTACAGTTCAGTACATTTCAGAAACTCCAGTGAGCCACAGGAGAAGAGGTAGCACAAAAAATGAAGAAAGGTTGAGCAGGCTGCAGCTCTGATCTCCCTTTATGTAGGGATGTATATGTGGTAAGAAATGGTGTCACGCACACACTGAACTTTTCAGTCACACCTGTGCACAGAAAAACACAACGGACGGTAACATCCTCTTCTATTTGGTAGGCCAACACACCAACGATTTCATAGAAACTTACAACTCTTGAACAACATCATGTAAATCTTATTTCTGTTATTCCCCAGGAATAATATGATGACAGGAAAACTTATAACTCCAACTTTTCCACTGCAAAGTTGGAAGTCAAGACATCTGGGTTCAGTTCCCAAGTCTTCTGTAATACTGGATGAAATACAAGAAAGCAAATGACTCAGATACTCGACCATCCAAGTGGCTAGCAGTCCCTCACCCGCTGCCTTTTTTCTCAATTGCCTTTGAACTAAAATATTTTTGTCAACTGTCAGGTCTTTAGCAGCAGGGTTCTATCTAATTGCAATGTTATAATACATGAAATAAGTTTTAAAAGATCAATATCTTTATTTCCTTTTTCTGTGTTTTGAACATTATAAAGATAAAACCCTACCCTGATAATTAACATGATCAAAGGTAACACCAAGTTCTTCCACTACATGCTTCACCACCCTAAAGAAAGGTTAAGCCTCATTCAAGTGAATAGCACTCCTCCTTATGACACAAAATCTAAACTTGCCTATTTAAAGCAGTTATAGAAGTACATTTATTGCTTGGCTAGCTTTATATTTCATCATATTATTCTCTAGCAAATATATTTTGTTAAAAAAGAATTTTGAAAGAGATGAGTGATGACTTCAGCCAAAATCTTGCTTCCTTTTGCCATGTGCGTTCTATCTCCAGTATTTCAAGCAGTTTTTATTGTCGTTTTTGTTGGTTTTCCCTGGTAGTAACCAGCTAAGCAGAAACAGACCTGTGATGACATTGATGTGTTGCAGTGGTTACTATAGAAGGTGGGAGTCACAAGGAAGGGAAGGGAGAATCGGGCAGATACAACCAGACTGCTCTTTTCTAGCATAGTCACAGGTTCAGAACAGTGTAATGGGATCCATCCCAGGACATTTTAGTTCTTTCCTAGGTAGGAGGAAACCATTCACATATAGTCTTACGATTCATACATACATGAAAGATGTAACCAGCTTCAGCAGCCTCAGCAAGGACCTGTGGACATCAGGAGTAGCACACCGGGTTTAAATGGGGGTGGGGGTGCGGGTGTGATTCTGAGTGTTTGCTCCCCTCTGGTGTAGCTGCTTAAGCCTGTGCAAGCATTTCGTTTTTCCTGTATTTATTCTACTTGCTCACTTTTTCCCACCCGATTCCGCCCCTTGAGTATTATCATCACTTATTTCTCTTTCATGTCTTCTCTCAGCTGTGATCTGGGTTGAATGCAGGGGATCAGATGTATCAGGATGGTCAGATTACTTTGGAGCAGGAAAGATGAAACTGTGTAGTGGAAAATCTACCCTTGAGGAGTTTTAATAGCAGTAATTGCTCCAGCTCTGCCGTTTGGAGAGGCTACTGTCTGCAGCTGCATCTTATAGCCGTCCTTCTAGATATCACCATCCTTCCAGTGCCAGCTGAGCATCTATTGTTAGCACTGCACCTTCTTCCAGGGCTAAGAAGCCAAGTCTGCAAAATTGACCAAGAAAACCTTTTTTAAGATAAAGCAGCCATAGCTTACTTTGCACACTTGGTTCTCCAGCATGTTCCTCCTGCAGTGCAGTCTGGCTTTTGGCTTCTCTCAGCACTCCTCAACAGTCACCCCCAGCCTCGCTCTCCTCCTGATGGCAACCGTTATGCCCTGTAGCAGCGATTTTTAAGGATTATCCTCTACCCCTGCTGGCTAGGCCAGACAGGAGGGCAATTGCTATGAGTAGCTGTCTCCTTCCTAGCTGATGCATTGTACTTTCTTTCTCTTTTATGTGTGCTGGCACAACTTGCAAAGTGTTATTTTAGTTGCAGTCGTAACTAAAGCTAATAAAAAGCTATTATGGTTAATTATATTCACCGGCAAGGCACTTAAACTGTACATGAAATGGCATCCCAGTAGGCTTGAGTTTTCATAACATATGGCAGTTGGAATGGCAAGGTTTTAAAAAACATGTAATTTCATTAGAGTAACAAGACAACCACTTTAGTAGACTTTTTATGACATGCTTAATGATGCTGCCATATGGATGGCTTGTAAACAAAAAAACCCAACGGAAGGCTAGATGAGGTAAGGGACACATGCATCTGGCAGAGGATATCCCAGCATACTTCAAGCACTTGCAGCTTTAATAGGCACTTCTCAGCAACTTGTGCTTATGAATAGATGCAGTGAGGCTCTGTTCATTCTTGCCCATTTACAGAACTGATTTAAAATTAAAAATAGAATAAAGGTGTGTGAGGCTGTTACAAATTCTCTTCAGGCCCTTGGGATGTCCTGCTGCATACCAAGGAGCTTTTGTCACTGGCTTCGGTGACAAGACAGTTATTCCATACCTACCTCAGTGCTACTAACTTCTAAGCTAGCTTCACAGTTTTGTGGAGATGACCTTGCCTACCCTTTGGGCATTGTGGAAAAATATTTTGAGACAGTATGTTATTAATGGGGTGCCCTAAGGTTAACCTAATGTAGTTAGCTTGATCCTAGTTAAGAGTAATTATTTATGAAATCCAAAATAGTGTTACAAAGGTTTACAGGGATTGCTGGTGACAGAAAGTAAAATCATGTTGTCTACAAGATCAAATCCAGGAGACCCATCTCCCTCTCCATACCTAGCTGCATAGGTGTAAGTGCTCTTGTAACCCATATCATCAGGTAGTTCAGTTGTGCACACTTCAGAGGGCATTTACACGAAAGACTCTTCAGTTTGGGATGTTCCTCTTTACATGAGGTTTGTCAGAGGGCTCATGCGTGATTGTATTTTCCCCCTTCTCATTTCTTCTTCCTCACATTATTGGACCTCAGTTTGGAAGATGGTTCTGAACTTCTAGACTAGAAACTTTCCTTAATATTTTGGGAACACCTACTATTTCTTTGGCAAGCTTGATGTTTGACAAACATTCTGACAGATCCTTAGCTGTAGAAAAGTGGTATACTTCTTTGTGCCTGATAAAGTAATTTGCAAATATCAGACAAACTGTCTCTGTTCTCCAGAACATATAGCTCACATTAACATGCAGTAGACAACCATATTTTACAGAAAGCAGCCTGCCACTGCCTCCTGACTGAAATTATATAAGATGATAAACAACTACCACAAGGCGTTAACTGCCGAAGAAGCATGACTCCATCACACACTCCATCACAGTCTTGGTTTCTTAGATATACTGTAGTAAAAGTTTTTAAATACTGTTTCAATGGATTTTATATCGGTTGTCCAATCTAACCTGTTCATCACTTTTGCTGTCAGAGTTTTGAGTGGTTCCAAACAGGTCTGTCAATCAGAACTGCTCAACAGACATGCACAGAAAACAAGGAGAGGAATTAATACTCTGTGGATAGGATTGCATTTATAGGGAATATGGAAGCACAGTATTAGGCAAAAAAATATGTGAAGTAGAGGAAAGCTGTAGCTGTTTTCCATGGGCACTGAGGGACAGGGAAGGTTGGCACTGAGATAGCCAGATGAAGCAGGCTAATGGGGTGGAATTTGCAGAAGAATATTTGCAGAAGGACAGGAAAGACAGACTGAGGGGGAAAGGGAAGGAGGAGCCCTCCCCCTGCCAGCACAGTAAAAAAAATAGAGGATGGGAAGTACTAAGAACAGAAGAAGAGGTATAGACACTGACAGCTTGGAGACCTCAGAAGCACTGAGATGGTCATCAGAAGAACTTGTGATGAGTCATCATAAAGTAGGAATTCGGGGCACTTCTGTTCATTGTGAAATAAAGGAAAGCTGTCCTGCTTTTAGTTTCCCTAAGCTACATTTTGCCCTTTTAATGGGTGCCTTCAGGGCTCATTAAAGAGCAAAACCAGTAACACGGACTGGAGGAACACAGAATGTGAGCAGATGTTATGCAATCTCATGTGTGTAACTCTGTCCTGGTACCTGCCATGTCAGTTGTGACCTATAATAATAACACCTCTGAACTTTCACTTCTGTGCTCCTTTTAACCACAGACTGCAGTAGTTTGGGACTGTGTGATGACTTTGTGATGTTGACAGCTGGAGACCAGGAGTAAACTACTAAATTCTTTTTAATAACAACCAAACATAGGATGCAAAGTCTCTAGAGGCACCCTAACTTGCCAAGTCTTCTTTTAAAAATATAATTTGCTAAGAAGCAATCCACAATTTACATATCTATTTTCTTTTTAAAAGATTTTTAAAACATCGAAGTATTAAATCCTGGCAGAGGCTTCTTGGCTAAAATGCAGCAAATATATTATGAACAGATTTTTACAGTATGTTTCCACATTATTTTTGTTATGCACTCTAGATCTATGCAAAAGCTTTCCTATATCTTTTCTCTTTATAAATGGAAAATAGTCAGCAACTTTAGGGTTTCATTAAAGACAGAGAAGAAATAAATTTCCAACATAATTTAAGATAACAGTTCCAACTGAAGACACCTTTATGTCTTCATACTGTGAAGGTGTCATTGCCCAAGAATGCCATTCACAAAAAAAGAAAGCTTAACAAATTGAATCATTCACTTACTCCTTCATAATTCTAAAATATTTTCTGTTTTTTTTTTCTAAATTTTAACTTTTCAAAACCAAATCTCCAAGCAAAGGTGAGCGCTTCTTAAACTCTTTCCTTTCTTTCCACTGTAAAGCCAGTTTCCAGTGTAAGGTCGACTGCTCCATTTGCCTCTGAATATTTGATGTGGGAAGTGAGAAATATGGATTTTTAAAGTGAGTTTAGAAATCAGTGGATAGAGGGTTTCTGAAGAAGAACAATGAGTAACCATGGGGTACAGGATGATTTTGAACCTTTTGAGTGTGTTTGCATCTGAGAACTGTTCTAGTTAGTGGGTGCTTTGTTTGCTTTTCTTTCCCACTGCATCATGTGCTGCCGCATTTCAGGTGCACAGGGATCATCACCTGGATGCTGATGAAATTTCCGTTTCACTAATAAAACAAAAAAACAAAGTAAAAAGAGTAAAGTTTCTCTCCTAACCTTAACAGAGGGCAAATTATAGAGGCCAGACAAGGATAATAAATGTGTATGATTGACAGCTGACAGAATGTTATCCCCTTAGGATATTGTTTTGATAATCTTTGTCGATTTAATATTTTATGGAACTAGAGATTTTTCTTTTGTCTGTATGGATATTTTTTGAGGGGTGAGGGTTGCACTTGTCAATTGCATATCAAAATAGGGTGGATAGACAAGGAAGCGAAATGTAAACAACAGCTCCAGGTTTCTTTTTCTCCTTGGGCTGTTCGGGGCTGTTTATATACATGAAGGTTAACAGAGCACAGTAGCGGCCTTCATCAGTTCTTAAGGACATTTGAACATTGCTCCCATAGAACTCCGCTGACCTCAGTGTTATTACCTGGTTTTGTATCTTATAGTCAAAAAACTCTATTTTGAATTGCGACTGTAAAGCAGCGTAATGGGCCTACCTGTTTATGGTAGTTAGAGACTATATATTTATCTAGAAATATGTGTATCGTCTTCTGTTGGTTAGTCAATCATTTCAACAACAGTGTCTGTCAGTCCACTTGGTCATTGCCTGTTTTATACACCTGCAGAGTTTTTGTGAGCACGTGTTGCTGTTCATTCAAGCTGAGACGTTTAACTCAAGCAGTGAGTGTCCCAATCACACTGGGGTGACCAGCAGTGCACACGCACACACACAGAGAACAGAATACAGCCCAGCACACGGCATCACTGTCACAAGTACTCAGTCCATGGGACTTTGCACGAGTTTGGCGTCCTCAGGCTCTTCCAGCTCCATTCACCATGACTTCCCACCCCTCACCAACGGCACTGCTTTCTTGGAGCAGCAGCAGCTGGTAGGACTGAGGGTCCTTGTCCCCATTTGTCATCTGGCCACCCTTTTAGCTCAGCAGTGACTTTCAACTTGCAAGATGGGTGAAATAATAGCCAAGTTTCCTCTCCCACGATTATGTTGAGACTGCAATGCAACAAAGAACAAAACATAAACAAAACAAGATTTTCCTATGGAAGTTTGCAGATGTGACTCCAAATGCACTGAAGGGGCAGATCTGTTGAGTTGATTGATGACTTTTGTGGAAACATCTTCAGTTTTCCTACTGCAACTGGATTTTCAAAGAATATTTTGTTCCCATTTCAATGGCTTCATATCAAATTTTCTTGGTTTGCAAGTAAGATGTAATGCTCATCTTGTAAACAAAGACAGCTCTGATAGTTAAGATACATTTATTTCCCAGTTTTAAGATCAGAAAATAGGACTCTAGAGGCCAAACAGTTTTACCTGTGTAACTCTACAAATTTCAGACAATACCTTCTGTGGCACAGATGTTCAATGCGTTTGGTAAGATATCATCATTGTTAGAGACTGAAACTTTCTAAAGAGTGGTGTAGATGATGTTTCACAAAACTTTTCAGTTTCTTCTACTGAATAAGCTTCAGAGCAGGAAAGGGTGGATTCCCTTCTTCCTAACTATGGATCTAGCAGAGACTACCTTGAGCACACTTGGGCTTGAGCCCACTTCTGATCCACCTACACCACAGATGAAGTGAGGCTAAAGAGGTGAGGACAGCTTCACTCTGAGCTGCACCACTTCAGTCTCATATCAGTGTTTTGATATGAAAAGGGGACACTAATTAAAAAGGAAATTAAATAAACTACTTTCAAATGTTTATGGATACAGTGAACCCCAGTGGAAGAGTGCCTTTTGAGTTAGTTTCTTTGTGCAAACAATGTGTTATCCAAAGAATGATGAAAATGAAACTACACAGTTTCACATCAGGTTAACTAATCATGGAAGTTTTTTGCTTGGTTAGCTGAGGTAGGGGTAGGCTCTTCAATACATTAACACTGCAGTTTACTGTAAACTTGGAGATGAATCCTTCAAAAATACATCCCAGTAGCCTTTCATACAAATATATTGCCACTGAATGCAGTGAGACTGCACTGACACTTCTGTGACCTGATGGTTACTTCCAAATGAAGCGTGATTTGGGTAGACTATGACTAATTCACTGAGATTTGATGTAAGAGGTTTTCTTCTGCCTAAAGTACACTGTGTACAACTTTGCCATTAGTATGCTACTGAATGTTTTGTATCCTTGTAAAGAAAATGTTCTCTTGTTTTGTGCTCTTAGCTCTTTCTGTCTGCCCTATGCCCATTTCTTTGTGTCTGGGAATGTCCTTGTGTCATTTTTCTTTACTTATTTTATGTAAAGGCAAATAATAATACTGGTCAATTTATTTGTGGAGTTCTCAGCTGTGTAGCTAATGCTCTTCTGCTTGATAGGATGTCATTGCTTTCTGTAATTACAGTGCTTTTTATGCCCTTGAGGATGAACATCTGCTATTTCCCACTCATGAGTTACATTTCATCCTCTCATTTCCTCAGTGTTACCCTGCACCACAGAGATGTGGTGGTTTGTGATGCCCATTGCAGGACTTCTCCTTTGGGGCTCGGTACAGCCAGGTCCTCAGCCACCCTCATCACCTTCCCCTTCCTTCGTCAGCCTGTTGTGCTGTTGTCCTCAATATGGGCGATGCATTCACTTCTCTGATTCATCTGGGAGGGAAACGGCAAAAGTGTGCAGGGAGCTCCTACAACAGCCTGCCTCAGCTGGGAACGAATAAGCAACGGAAGCCCATGGACAACATGCTGCAATGCTCTTACCAAATTAAGCAGTGTAGGCTGTCAGGGTCAAGATATGTGACCACCCAGTTAGAACAAAAAATAAGAAGAGGGGGAAAAAACCTACCTCCTCTGTTTGGTCACTTACCAGTAAAATTCTGCCAACTTGGCATATTATTCTCACCATATTTGTAGCCTCTGTAGTTTACTGTTGCATATAAATCATCTGAATGATCCTCTGTTAATCCTTTGTTCTTACACATCTATAATTTTCTTTCAAAGTGACTTCTTGATATGAAAATGAAACAATATTGCATAGTAGGCAAATTTTGAGGGATAATATATGTATTTTTGGAATAGTCAAAATTACCTGTTCAGATTTTTTAACATTTTTGTAATGTTCATTATTTTTGTGTAATAGCTGTTTTTACACATAAGGCATCATTTTAATTAAAACATCTTTTTACGTAGCCAGAATTAGGTGTGGTGAATCCCAACCAAGGAGACTATGTCAAAGAATTTGAAATGTTCAGGTTTAACAAGAGCTGGGGAGAAGACAGAGGTGATTACTTCTAATAGCAGAAGGGGAAAAAAGTAGAAGACAGCGAGTGCTAGATCCTCATACATATATCCTTCACTCTGCCAGACTAGCTTATACAGTACAGAACCGGCTGAAGCTTTGCCTGCTTGAAAAAGTGTGTCCGTCCCTCAGCAGCCCTGCCAGTCCTGGAGTCAGTGGAGCAATCTGAGAGAGGTCAGTCCTATTTTATGGAAGAGGTTGGCATCCTGAACTTCTGGGGATTTTTTCCTTCCCTGGCTCATCAGTTCGGCACAGTGGTTTTTGAAATAATAATATGACACTATCGTAATAAAAACTGGGAGCATGGAGATCAGCTGGCAGGTATGTGTATGTCTCTCAATAACTGAAATGGGAACTTAGTATGAATGTAAAAGGTGAATAGCTTACAGTGTCAAGGGTAATTTTTATTACAAATAGTTGTGCAGAACTGGAAGAATAAGGAAGTGCTGTATGATGAAAATATAAATTGACTGGTGCTCTAGCCAATTGACTGTGTGTTGCAGGGTAAGAACTGTGTGGTATTCAGTACTTTCCTTTTTTCTAGAAAAGGATTGACATAGCTTTTTAAAGGGATATAAGACCCTCTGAAGAAAAAAAAAACAAACCAACCAACAGCGCCTTTTATGATTAATGAGAGGGGGATTATACCTTAACAGGATGGAGGCTGGAGGGGACATGAGGGTAGCCTTAGCAAAGCGATAAACACTAAGATTGTTTTACTTGAAGTGCATTGAGCACATTGAAGTAGGAACGGATGAGGTTAGAAAACAGCTGTAGAAGACCATGCAACTGCACCTAGTGCTGAGGTACATGTTAGAGGAAAGACAGTTTACCAGAAAGTGTCACTCTGGATATGAGACCTGTCGAGTCCATGGAAGCAACACATTAAAAGATGGACAAAACCAGGAACAATATGGATTCCTTGAGACAAATTATGAAAGTCACAGATGTAGCAAAGCAGAATGTGGGAAGTAGCTGAGAAGTCCTTAAAGAAAAATCATAGTAGAATGAGGTGAGACAGGTCAGTGAGCAACACGTAGAGTGTTCTACTACCACGAAAGCTGCTGAACCCTTTGCAGTGGATAACCCAGTGCAGATCCCTGAATGAAAGAACAAGCAAGAAAAATATCCATGAAGGGCAATACTGAAATGGGCTTTGCTCTCCATCCTTTACATTACAGAAATGAAAGAAGAGTCCATCAAAAGTGAATGTTATTACAGAGACAAAGGAGAAAACAGAGAATGGCTCTTGAGTGCAAAGAAGTATATCTCATTTATCTCGTCCAAGAGGTGAAAACGTGTAAAGAAGTCTGTACTGAAATTCATGTTTCAAGGGGAAAAGAAATTAAGAGGTAGGAAAGGATGTAAAAGCAAAAAAGTAACTGCTGAGACTGGTGTTCATGGTTGCAGAAATGTCACCAGACAAACTCAGCACCAAACAAATCAACAAAGATTAGGAATGGATTTAAGGAGGAGCAGAAGTGAGGGCAGAGACAAAAGAAAAAATACATTGAAGCAAGAGAGTAGTTGAGCAGAGGAAACAGGAGAATAGGAACCGAGGGGCAAAGGTTTAAAAATTCCAAGGGTGATGAAGAAATGTAGAGGAGACAGAAGGAAAAAAACAGCAAATTAACTGAGTAAAGGGGAGAAGATAAACAGAAATAGAAAAGGCAGTACGAAATCAGATCCATAAGCATGACTAAATACTATGAGTGGCTTGCTCCAGAGCAGTAACAGTGTTGTCTGCAAGCTTTTCTTTCCTTGAAGTGAGGAATGGTAATGGTGTGGCTGGTTATTTGGAAGGAAGCGGGGTGTAATATAGGATGCTGCACCATGTGGTACTAATGCGATCACCAGCATCTGATGGCAGCCAAAGTCTCTGCTGTGTGCAAGAGGGGACAAGGTCTCGCCTTCCTTCTCTTCAATCCCTCTCCTGCCTTTTGGGAGGAGGGAGGGGATACTCACTGGGTAAAAGTTTGTTTTTCTTGCACACGCCAAACGTGCACACACACATGTGCTCAGTTTCTCGGGGAGGCTTTTACTATGTTCTGAAGGGGGAAATGGGAAAAAATGCAGGGTTAAATATATTTGGGGGCTTTCTGGAGGAAGAAGGAGGGACAAGGGACAGGCAAGTGCTGACATCTGGAGAGTGGTAACAGCTGTGAAGGCCTCAGGGCTGGGGACTTTTGTTTCTGACCTTAGGGAGAAACCAGAGAGTACTGACCACATGGAGTGGTTGCAAGGAAGAGCGAGGGCAGAGGGGAGACAGAAGTGGCAGCTCCTTATTTTTGTACCCTGGAGCCTTGGTAATATATCTCTGTAAAAAGCCAGTGTATGTCCATATGAGAAGTCACTTCTTTCTGTCTGAAGTCATGTTAAAAAAAACTCCTTGGGGAATTGCACTATAATGAAGTTAAAAGGATAAATGCTATTAAATGTCTGAATAATGTTGCTAACATAGCTTGTCTTCCTGATCATTTTGTTAAACTACAGTAACATACAATTGTGTCACCATTAATACTTCCTGCATGTGCAGGAAAGAAGAATACAGAGAGTATGAAATATCAGTTGATTTTAGGATGGTGTGTTTTGTATTGAAAACAGATGGATAACTTCTTCTCTCATATGGCTGGTGGTGGGTACTGGAAGTATCACACATTTTTATTGTTGAAGCAGAGTGCAAGCTCTTCAGAGCGATGCACCCACATCTGTACCGTATTATACTGTGTGCCTGAGAGCCATCATTTTATGGACTCAGTATCTGTCTAACTGTTATTTTTATTGGTTCTCATAACTCCATAGTTGGTCCACCTGTAGGGCCTGCGAGTCAGTGTGTTTAGCCATTGTCATGTGTCCACTTTTCAAATTAGAGTGGTTTCCAACTGGACTACGGAGAACCAGAACTGCTATTCTTATAGCTATTTTTATTTAACTACACCCATTCCTACTTATCATTGCAGTTTGCTGGATGAAATCTACTTTTCAACAAAGAGAATTTTTTTTTTTTTAATGGGAGAAGGAAACTTGTGCCATATCCTTCATCTCCTTTTTGTTATTATTATTTAACTATTCCCACACTTGCTACTTGTTTATTGTTATCACATTAAAAAGCAGGAATAGTTGTCCAATTCTTTGGTTATAAAATCTCCCTGACAGGTTCCTGAGGCTCACTTAGACAGTGCATGTTCATTCAGACATCAAGGCAGCTAAAACCCAAATTCTCTTTTGAAGACAAATAGCCTCCTATTATTCCCTGGGGCAGGTGGTGGACAGACACCTCCAAGGCAGAGATGGTTCATGAACCTCAGGTGTGGTGGTGGTGCCACAGAACACACTGCTTGTGTATGACTGGGCAGTCCAAGAACCTATAAGGTATTCCAACACCAGGATAGTCCCAGACTCTGAGAACCCCCAGTTCTCCACGTGACCACCACCTGAGTTGTTAGGAAACATAACATTTGTCAACTGGTCTACTCTTTCTTGCTACCCTACTCATCACAGCTGTATATTACGAGCTCTACCAAAGTCATTGGAAACCTGTGGCTTCTTCAATACCATGTCAGTTCCTATGTGTAAGATGACCTTTAGACGCTGCAGCAAGCCTACAGGTTGTGATACAACTCTATTTTCAGCCACCAAAATGGTGGCCTGACTCATTTTAAATTACTTACTCTTTACTAGTGTCTGTATTCAGCTGATTTCACAAGTGTTTGCAAATCAGCGTCAAAAGTTTCTAAACTGTTTAGCAATTTTATGGACTAGAAGTACAAGTCTGAGTTTTTCATTGAAGTCTAGGGAACTAGGCCTGTTAATAGGACTTTATGAGAACTAAAATGGGCAGGTTCTGTGGACCACCGCTGTGTTATTAGGCTTATTAAATTGTCTCTAATGTACCCTGTGGTATTTGCAGTCTAGGAAAGAAACATCTGGTCCATGAAGGTTCCCATTTGTATCTGTTTTGTTAACTACATTAAGGAACTAGATAGAAAAAAAGAACATAATGCAATGAAAATAAAACTACTTAAGCTAAAACATTTTGAGGTTAAATTAGTCACACAACTGTATAAAATATCATAATTATTACAACCAGCAACCTTTCTAAGATTTTACCCAGAGTTAGGGATGACGATAAACCTTATACGTCTACTAAACCAAATAACAGCCCATTATCCATGCAGTAAAGATATCTACGTGTTAGGCTCTGAACAGACACGGGTTTATGTTGTCCATGAGCTCATTCTGATTCAAAGATGTTTAATTACATCACTAAAGGACTAGGTTCCATTTACTGTAGTCTGCTTCTCAATTGTTTTTTTAAGATTTGGGCTTTGTCTTTTGCTGACATAACTACACAGCTTCAGGTAGGAGCTCACGGGTTACCCAGACAGGCTAAAAAAACATCGAGGAGCATTCAAATTTGCGCATCATACACATGGAAGATGTCCCATCTCCATTGACAGACATGCTCCAGACAAATGTCTGAAAGAGTAGAGCATTGAGTCACACTGACATTAACATTTAAATCAGTAATCTCTTACCACATAAGACAGACTGATCAGTTGTAGATGACTCCTCTCTCTCATTAGTAAGGAATGAAATTAAATGGTAGTGGGAGCAGTGACTTAACTTTTGAAACTGGTTGGTGGGATTAAATATAGCTGTCTAAAGCAGGTGAAAAAGATCCTTGAAATGCCTGTTTCACCTAGCTGAAGGGCTAAATTCAGGCAAGTCGAATGCACCCCACAGAGCCCAGACTGCTGAAACACTAGGATGTTATAAATTATTTGAGAAATGTGTTCCCTTTCACTTCATCTTTGCTGGTAGGCTTTTATTCTAAGTCAGTTGTCCAAATTTTCTTGATATCTGTTTAAAACAAGCATTTCCAGAGGGTAATTCAGGCACTGTCTTCACCACCTGGCTTTAGCTGAGTGAAATAGCCCTCAAGAAGCTACCATCTCTCTTCACTAGGTATAGGGCAAGCCTGGAGAGCTAGCTTGATTAGACACCTAATTTAGAGAAAAACATGATGTCTAGGGTATATTTTAAGTTATTACTCTAAGGTGTGCAATATACAGAAGCTTTTACATACACAGTTTCAGGGGAAGCTCCCAAATGGCAGGAGTCAGGGAAACATGGATGGACGGGAGGCTGCCTTGCCCTGGAGGCAGGAGCTGCAAGAGGGACTGGACCCGGTCGCAGTCCTGGGGACCCCAAAGAAAGTGGGCACACTTGTTTGTTGGATACAAAGAAAAGTTTTGTACGTGTATAGAAATGTGCAAAGATAAATAACAGTATCAAAAGGGGATATTTCCTCCTATGCAGAGTGAAATTTCAGAAGACATATTTGATGCCAACTCTTTTTTACCCTCAATGTTTCACTATGGCACCCAATCATGACTTACAGAAACATTTCTCTGTGTGTTTGCTGCCTGTATTGCTCTGTCATGTTCATCATAAGAAAGTCCTGTCATTTTGAAGTTATGAAGAGTACTAAAGTTCACAGGCATTAAATTTTTATCTAAGAAGAAACCAGAGAGGACCTGGATTCCTGGACATCCCTGGACAAACGCAAGATTTGCTGGATGAATGCTAGAGGCAATGTGCATTTCCCTCTGTAAAAGAAATTATAACTAGAAGTCAAAACCATGAAGTTTACACAAGGATTACAGGAAACTGAAGGAGTCACCAGAACACCTGGAAAATATATATTTCCTTGGAAATTTTATTCCCATTTTAAATCGTTAAGCTTTCAGTCTGGAGTAGAACTATTTAAAAATGTCCAGTGACTTTGGCTGTCAGTCTACACAAAATATTTGAGAGAAGGAAAGTAATAAATATTTGAAGGATCCTTAATCCCTTAAATGTTGTTAGAATTGGTGGGAAACTGAATTCTTGGTAGGCATGAAGGTTATTGGGATGATAATTTTACATCATTACAGTGAAAACTAAAGGTAGCTCTATGTGTATCACAGGTTTCAACAAAAATGGCATGTAAATATGTGCAAATAGACATGGAGACTTTAGCCTTAGTCCATGGGTTTAAAGGGTTTGATTTGCTTATTTAGGCTAGCTTTAGCTGGAGCTGACTGCAGGTCATATATTTCCATTGTCAGATAAGATAAATACCCACAAGATTTTCTTTTCAGTTATAAACACAAAATTTACAAATTGAACATCTGTCCAAGAAGATTGATTGTGTCAAGGACAGGGGGGTGGAATGGTTAACAAAGGCTTACTGGTAATTTCTTAAATAAACATAAAAATGGCCTGACACTTCTTATATTTTCATACTGATAAAAAATTGCGATTTACAGTACCTAACCATTGTCTGAGGGTAAATACACAGCAGAGCAGCACCCAGTTCATTTGGACCGGAGTTCACTGTTTCTTGAGTATCAAATTTGGCAAATCCTGTTGAAGTCATCTCAGACAACAGCTTCATGGGACCATTTCCCTCCTGCCCATTGCACTGTGAGGTAGTAACCTCAAGGCCAGGGTTGTGAAGGGTCCGAAATCACTGTAGTAAGGTTGGCCAGACCTCATGCATTAGCCAGCATTTCCATTTCCTCAGGATAAAAAGCTCTAAGTACACAAGGGCTGAAAAAGAAGAAGAATCTTGGACAGAGGTGTCTTCCAATTAATATGAATGGGGGCATACAGAAAAAGGCAGATTATATGTGATTTTCTTCACTTTCCGGAAATTATATGAAACTATTATCTTACTTGTTCTCAACTTATGTATTTCATATTGGTGGATTTATTTGCTGGCTTGTTCAGGGTTTATTGGCTTAGACCAGGAAAGTGCTTTTTGAAACTGCTCATATCTGCTTACTGGAAGGAAGGCAGAAGTGTAACAAACTGCACCTTGGAAAACTGTGCAGCCGATGACATCAGGAGCCCCTGCTGCAGGCAAGAAGATGAGCTGCCATCCCCACGCACACATCCCCATGCGCTTCCCCTACCCTATTTGTCAGCAGGATGGGGGAGGAAGGTGAGGAAGACAGAGGAACAGAAGCCTCTGTATGTTGGTGGAAGAGGCAGAGGAAGAAAAGGCATTAAAATACCTACTAATTCTGTTGTTTCCAGGTGAAATCTCTTTCGTTCCACTCACAAAAGACGACTTCCAGATCCTGGCACTATTAAAGGCTTGAAACAAATTCTGAGGCAAACACCTGGGCAATTTTGAAGGCCAACACTGTCATCAGCTTGGCTCTAAAGATTTTAGCATACAAAATTAGTATGATGTTTAATGTGAATACCTCAATAGTAAAGCCGTTTTTGTCCTAAAATGTTGATGATTGACTTTTCCTTTACTGGCCTGTGTATCCATAGTACGAAATCTCCTACATCATGTTTTTTTCTGAAAATTGGTGAGTTCTTAATTAATTTCTGCCTAAAAATCTTTGTCTGAGTTGTACATTACAGAACTCTTTAAATCATGGCCAGACTGATAAGACTCCTTCCAGCATTTTGATCTGAGGCAGGCAAACAGCAAAAGACATGGGGAAAAAAAAGCAGGCAACCTGAAGCTCATCTCATTTAACAGATAGCAGTATCTATCTTAAAAATGATTGGCTTATTATGGATACTTTAATCATCTACAAAAGCAGCTTTCCATACTCACAGTAAGGTCATTAGTGAGGGAGGGACAGAGAGAGGGAAGGAGTTAGCTGATACCACAATCTTCTTTCCTGTGCAGACACCGAGCTGCAAGATCTGCATTTTGAAAGATTTCTCTCAAAATAAAGATTCTCAGCACTGTAAGGATGGAAATGTTAGTTGCAGCAGAAAAATAAGCAAAGCAGAATCCTAGCATTGAAGAACCAACTAAATTTAGATCTAAATATGTGTAGATGTTTCTCCCAATGTAAGAAGTTCACAGAAATATATTGCTACTAGCTATGACAGCAAAAGTAATATTGCCACTATGCTCCATTATCATTCTGTACAAAATCAATATCAAAACAACCCAAGTCTAGACACATAAATGTCAAACTATTTAACAAGAAGCAGTTAGTGCAGAAAAAAACACTTAAATGGCAATTGAGGTAGTCTGATGGGTCTTAAAGTAGCTTACCAGGATTTATGTAAGATAAAAACAGTTTAACTAAGCATGTAGAACAAAGCCTGGGGCCTTAAGGCTAAGAACAATATCAGAGGAACATCTAAGCTCTTTATCATACCTGTCAGGTCCTAGTACTTGGCTGTTCTGTCAAAGGTGGAAGGCCTTGTAAGTCTCCTAATTTCCTTCTTGATTTTAGGTTTTAGGTTACCTAATAAAATTACTGTTCACCTACTACTCACAAGACAGAGTCCCCAGTTCACAAAAACGTTTGAGTTATTCCTGCTACTCATATGAAACCTATCATTTTCAGAGTGCTTTCTCCACTTTTTACGTATCATTCCCTATTGAGAGCTGAGAAGGAGGTTGTTAGCAAGTAATATCCTCCAAGAAATGGAATTTTGGAGTGAGACAGGCAGTAGAAATTAACACTGAATTAAAATACAAAAATAGCCGAACACTGAAACTCATTTCAGTCAAGGAAACAAGCAGGTTGCAAGAAATGGAAAATATAGAGGCATTAATGTCAACATGACCAAATGTTTTGTTCTTAGTTTCTAAAGAAGATCTTTTAATTTAAGTGACTTTCTTTTGGCTTTAAGGTAGACCTAAAATAAAAAAGAAGATGAAAACCTGTTATGGCTTAGGGGTAAAAAAAGAATTTTCTTTGATTCGTAATTCACTTTTTATTGGCTCACACTTCATTGTTGCTCTATGTGCAACCAAAAGCCATTTTGATTCTGACACAAATCAGTTTTTTTCCGATGTGATCACAAAACAAAAAAAAATTCATCAGTAACCCATCTGAATTGAAACCTAGTTGGGGTATTGCAGTGCTGAAAAAAACCCCTTCAATGTAAATAGAACTAAAGGAGATTTTATTGTCTAAGACATCTTTCATTTCACAGCCTTCATCAGAAGTCATTAACAGACCTCTATAGCACAGTGAACTCTGTGGGGAAATTCACTGCTGATTTCTCTGACTAGAGGAGAGGCCCTGTGGTTTACACAGGAAAACTTACGCAGTACCTAAATAAATACAAATCTCAATAGAAAGCTATTATAACCCCAACACCATATCTTCTATATTTTGAGCAGTGTGCCTTAGGATAGTTATGGCAATTCACAATTTTCAATTTAAACACCTCATTGGCAGTATTCCACTTGCCAGAATGAGAATTAATCAACTCATGCAATGGCTGATTCTGGAACAACTCTTGTACTTTGTGATGCTTTTGCTGTAACCTGCCCAAGAGGAGGAGATGCCGTGCTACAGCAGATAGAACAACCTGTTATAAATCCAGGTGTATGTTAAACGTGGCTCTGGATGGGTGCCCATATGGCCAGCTGTACGAGGGACAAAGGCTTCAGAGGACAAGAAATGGAAGGCCTCCAGATGTGACACCAATGACTTTGCTCCTCTGTGCATCTTGTCTGCTTATCTGTACCTAGAAGACGTACTCAAGGCTTGAGGCCGACTTGGGCTTTTCAAGTGACTAAAAACATTTGTTAAATCTTATTTTTTTCCTTCAAATGCTACCACACTGCTAAAGTGCAGGGAATTTCTAATAAAATGCAGTGTATTTTTTAAGGTAGCTAATAATTCTCATCTGTTCTAAGTGATGATCATGAAGATAACTAAGCAATGCCTGACTTCAATTATTCCTTTAAGTCGGTGAGATAATTGAAGGCTTAATATTAGATTTAAGATTTTGCAGTGATCATATTGTGTCCGATATATTGTATTCTGTTTAGGAAACCCTGGCATGTTGACATGAAACTTACTATTTCTGACCCTCTTTCTTCTTCAGCTGGCATATGACTTCATGGAGGAAAACAATTTGCTTCAAAAAAGGATATACCAATCTGGAGAACAGGATTTGAGTGCTATGTCCTGTGTGTTTATACTATGTGCATGGTAACGTAGACCTGAACAAACAGACTTCAGGCTTCACAAGTCCCATAAAACTAAACTGCCCAGCCACTAAAGCAACTGCAAGGTCTCCGTGTGAGTATTGTGTTAATATGAGAGAAAGGATGCATCACACTATAGAAGTAATCTTGCAGCTTGTAGTTCAGGTCTGCCATTTCCAATTGTCTCCTCATATAGAAAAAATCCCTGAGCACAAGGAATAAGGAATAAGGAACGCTGGAGTCCTCTTCTACCACTTTGGATGAAGTCCCTCCACTAAGGCTCAATTCAGCTTCTGTACCACAGAGATGGAAGTGATATTAAAGGGGACAATAGAGATGATAAAAATATCCGGAAAGCCGTTGCCCATCTTTCCTGCTCATCCCTGAGAAAATTTATGTAAGTAATCAGTGCAGACTGTTTGCTGCTTCCTCCTCTACCCCATACCCTCAATTATTTCTGTAGATAAGCAGGATCTCAGCTCAGCAGAAACCCATTAGAGCAAGGAAGCAGGCTCCCCATCTGTCTCTGTAGGTAAAGAAACTCTCCTGCAAAAATCTGATGTGACATCTTCCAGGGCTGGGTTGCTTAGGGAGTAGAGAAGAACGACTATTATCACTCTGCCAAAGAAACTCTGTAACAATGAGTTGCTCAATGATCTCAATCTTCAACACTCTGTGTTCGGGCTTCGATTCTTAATTCTGCCAAGAATTCTGATCACGAATCTTGATCCCTATCAGTTACTTCTAAGATATCAGTTTCAATTCGCACTTACCAGTTCTTGGCTAATCACAATCATTTATTATCAGACCAAAGCTGTAATTTGCTTTATGCTCTGGTCTCCATGCTCCTCTGAAAGCTTGGCTGCTGGCAGCTCAAGGTGGCACCAGCTTTTGTGCCTTGGCTTTGCACAACCAGGTTCTTTGATCATAATCCACTTTGGGTACGATCTCCGTCAAAATAGAGAGTATAGCTGACTGTAAGAAGTCGTGACATTACAACATAGGTGTGCTTAATGTCACCTATAGACACAGAATTAGCACTGGAAGTTAAATGTAGTGACTATTTCTAAGTGAAACCAGTCCTCCAAACAGTTAAGAACTTGCTTAATTTTCAGCATACACTGCAGACTTCAAAGGAGTGTCAAAATCCAATAGTTTGAAGTAATGACAAGCAAGAAATACCCTGAAATATTGGCTAAAGAAGAAAATACTATTATGGCAAGTGTTCCTAGGTGCTACTTTTACATTTAGTTTTTCAAGTTCGTAGCACATGTGCAAACTTTTAATTTGAGCAGACACTTAATGTTGACTTTTTAGAATAAGGGTCTAGAAGAAGGTAGAGGACCCTGGTATTTTTTATGTCCTTTCTTATTTGATTAAATATTTATAATTGAGATAATTATTCTCTGACAGCTATATATGGGTGTTAATCAAATATTCCTTAAATAAATAATTGCCCAAAGAGCTGTTTTACCACTTCTACTACCAAGTCTGGTTTATATATGTAAACAAAATGATTTATACTTAGAATATACCCAGACATCCTGTCACTGTTTTCCCCTTCCCTGTAAAGCTGACTTTTAGGGCCTCAGGCTTACGCTGTTGCTCTGTGGAGAGACACTTTTGTCGGAATGGGATATTTGTGTCAGAAGGAGCAATGATACATTACCATCACTGTAAACGTGAACCAGAATAAAAGGATCAGAAAGACTAAAAATGATAGTTAAAATGCCTCCCCCTCCGTGTGTGGCAGTCATGATTTAACATCCAGGACAGAAATAAGCATGACTGGAATAGCAAAGGAGAGGTCAAGGATTACTCCTGAGGTCACCAATATGTAACACACACATCACATTCACTCTATGCTTGCAGTCAGTATCTGCTTTTCTATATATTTTTTTGTTATGTTTTGTCATTTATTTGGTTTAAGATCTCGAGCCAGAGAGCTGCACAAATGAAAGGAGACTGAGGGAGGATAAGCATAAAGTAAAGGCAGGGGGAAATGAAAAATTGAAGTACCTCAAGGAAGCAGCATAAGAAATGCTTGAGAAGCGCTTGAAAGAGCACTGCAAGAGGATGGAGGAGTGACGAGTCTGGAGATGCCTTTTGTGTGAGGGATCCACCACTCTGGAACATCACTCTGGATCACCTGCATTTTCTGTATTAAAATCATGTCTTTTAATCCCAAACATATTGTATAAATACTTTGACCTTGACAGAAACCCTAGAGAGAGAGAAAATTTGGTCATATTGCTGTAATTTTTTTCCCAAATGACAATCACTGTCCTTTGCAATAATTTTTTCTTGGGTAAATAGCCCACTCTGCTCTGTCTCTTTTACTCCTAAAAGGCTGGAGACAAACTCCATATCAAAATATGCTTCTTCTTCATAACAAAAAATGCTTCGATCTATTTCTGATGAAACATTTACAAGATAAATGTAACAAAACAACAAAGTACAAATTATTAACAAAATCTCACATTTCCTGTCAAACCATGGTACCCTTGCCTTAATCCTGAAGTATGAATAACTTGAGTTGGGGTCTTTGATTCATTTATAAAACACCTAAATCCCTTGATCAACAAAGCTGGGGGAAAAAAACACAGGGACCTCAAAGATCACCTGGGCCCTCTCATTTAGGACTTCTTTCGTATCAATCACAGTATCAGTGTCCCCTCAATGAGGAAGTAGAATGCTGGGATATTTCACCTTTCCAGATGACCAGACCCCTTTGCTTTCAAGAACTTCTAAGTGAGAATACATTGCAGCTGGTTGCACTATTGAGAACAGTTGGATAATCTTTCACTCTCAAACATTGACAGAGCAGCTTCAAAGCATTCTTCTTCTACCTCTCATCCTTGCACGTCGGACTGTGCCGTAGGCAACATGACAGCTGAACATATGGGGACTAGGTAAGAATGTACATAGATGGTCAAAGCTGGGTTCTCTCTCAGGCAATTGCTGTATGGATTTACATGTACACATACATGTATTTCTAAGGCATGTTTTGTGAGAAAACACAGAAAATGTTCATCTGTTGTTACAACCGTAGGTATTAGAAGTGTTTGAACTTCTTTCCTTAAATCTCTGGTTGCGTATGGGCTATTTTACTTTTCTGGTTTCTAACAGTAATTAGTGTAGCTGACATTCGTAAGATTTCAAAATTTTGAAATAATGGTCTGATTGCTTAGATTACTTTCCGGCTTGAACAGGGGGATTGGACCAGATGACCTCCAGATGTGCCTTCCAACCTTAACCATTTGGTGATTCTGTAATCAATGTAGTAGTGAGCTGTAAGGTCCAATCCTGACTGAAATTTTAAGCTCTGTGTGAGTAGCATTTGGTATTTGCGTGCATTCAGCAGGCTGAGCCTCCCTCAACTCTGAACACTCGTTGAACAGGAAAGGGCATGGGTGAATCCACCTCTTCAGTGTGCCCTTGCTTCTGATTTTCTCATGTTTAGAAATGCAAATAATATGATAACTTCCTACCAGAGAGAAGCGAAACACCTAAGAGATTTCATGTAAGACAAGTTAATTTAGGATTACCACTGCAGTGACAGCAACACTGTAATAGCAACCCATCTAGACCAGTAGTGTTTCTAAACAAAAGAGATTTTATATGCTGACACAGAAACTCCTTTAAATTATTCTTGATATCTGCTGTCTACAAGGCTGATTTTGGGGTCTAAAGACAAAACTCTTTTAGACCTCAATGAATCAGATTAACTCTACTAAGACTCATGACTTCTTACAGAAGCTCACACAGGTGAAAAGGAAACTAGGGCTTGGCATCTTGCTTTGTATCTCATAATCCTCTCACCTGTAGAATTCTGGTGATTTCAGAAGTGTTGCCATTTCTGAGATGTAGGAGGAAAAATGCTAATAAAAAATGTAGTGCCTACTTCTGTTTGGTTTTCTATGTGTAAACCAAAGACATAAAAATGAACTTGTAATTCTTTTACTTGATTTTATATGACCCGTTCTTTTATATTCACATTCCATAAGTATTCTACCAAATAAGGACTTTTCAATGAACTAAAATATTAGCAAATATTACTTATTGTTAGGAAAATGCTGTTTCTATCTGCTAATCACACTGAAGGATCAAAATCATAAGTTGCCCCTGACAATCAAAAAGAGCAACAATACTGTGACTTATTTTCCCAGTGAGATAAAAGTCTTCAATCCTTTCATTATTATTTCTTGGTAGAGAGGTAAAAGTGTTATTTTTGTTATTGTTTTGTCACAGAGATGGAAATTTAGAGGTGGGACCTACTTTTAGATTCATTTTTGGTTTAATTTTTTTAACTTTCCTTTCTCTCTAAGTAGAGGGGAGGGGGAAATAAAACAAATAAAGAAGAATGTTATTGCTCCCATTCCTGTGTTTTCAGAGGAATAAAACCAAAAAGAACTAGAATAAATCTAAGGAATTCCAACTATACAATCTTTTGACATAACTGGTTTGTTTTCTGAATGGTTCATGGATAGAAAAATTAGTAAAACTTGTTATTACAAAAGGTTCATGCAGGCTTTCATCTCACAATAACATAACCAGCAAGTCCTCTGGTAATGCAGACAGTTATGCTACTTTATAGTACTTATCAAGTAGGCTAATTTGTACAATTAGAAGCCTTTTAGAAATGCTCACAAGCATCCAGTTTGAAAAAGCATGCAAGGGTAAAGACTGGATTAGGAGTTTTCCCACCAGATTAGACTGCTCATACAGTGAAGGAGAGATTAGAAAGTTAACAAAAATCTCCGTGCAGATTGAGGGAAACTCGATCTAAGAAGACAAAACAGGAGGTGAAGGAGCCTGCTGAGAGGGATTGCCGTGCATTGGTGCTACTTCCTCCAGCCCGTGTCCAGCAGTCATGCCCATACCCTTGTCCTCTGCCTGGGCAACACCTCTGGCTGGCAAAGTCCTGGAGCTCCAAATCATTGAAGGCTGAATGAGTATTCAGGGGATCATCACCGTGGACTTTCCTGTTTTCTTACTCTTCCCTAAGCATCTGCTTTAGGTCTTTCCCTCATCTCACCATAAATAGGCGTTAGCGCTTTGAAAACTTCTGCGCATGCTTCTTGACCCTCAACAAGGAGCAAGAGGACAGGAACTTAGTGATGATTTCAGAAGGCAGGCCCTGAGACCTGGGGCAGCCTCCACATCCCCTCCCAGTGAGGGCGAGATGGCAGAGAGGTGTTGCAAGGCTGTGGGGCTGTGGGGACACCACCTCAAGGGTCAGCACAAATTTGCTGATGATCAGTCCTGAAAACTAAATGGTGCTCAGCTATAGACAAGCACTGGGCAGATATCTTCGCTCCGGAAAAAGTAACCAAAGGAAATGCAGCCAGAGACATCCAAGAAGTGGTCTGTTGGCTTCAGAAGTCATATGAGAGGTAACAAATGTGGGTTCACCTCACTGCTCTCCCCTTTTCTGCCCCAAGCACAAAGTAAAAAACAGGTATGCAGATGATTTAATCAGAGAAATGATCTCTGTAACCTAATGACTAGAGAAGTCCGTTATGATGCTGGAAACCTCTGCTCCGGTTCCTGCTCCACATATTTACAAAAACATAACAACTCTAAGAATAGGGAAAGACCCTGGAACAACCCCCATCTCTAAGATAAACTCCTGGTAGTGCAAGTGTAAAGCCTGACTGTGCTTCAGATCAGTCTCAGCAGATGTAGTCCTGGTCTACCCCATCCTACCAGAGCAGTGTAACCAGCAGGCCTTTGGCTCTTCCACAGCTGCATTCAGGGTGGGACCAGAAGTTTCCTCTAGGACCTGAGAGCAGTTCCACCTCTGTTAAGTGAACATTTTATTATAGGCCATACCAATGTCTTGAACCTCTTGCTTACAGCACAAGAACTCCAACAAATCCCCTTGGGAAACGGAGTTCCCATAGTTCTCTTTACTGATGCTATTGACTGTATTGCCTTCCACCCGTATGATCATCAATTTTTTTCTCACTCTCAACAGGCATTTGCCTTTCATGTTTTATTGGTTCAATGATCCACGGGTTGGAAGCGAGTTTTCTGTGCCCAGCAGGACTACGGATGGGCAGAGGCCTAGCTGTAGGTGTGATAAGAGATCCATAGACATGTGTTTTCCTAATAACGTCTGTTCATCATAAAAGCTGTACCTGTATTTATCCATTCCTGATTATAAACATGCCTCTCTTGTAATCTTCTTCCAGAAAGAAATATAGGAAATTTATTTTTCTTTTAAGTAAGTTCATATCCTAAATATCGTAGGTATTCACAAAATAATTGCAAATATGTTCTTTAACAGTTTAAATGAAAGTGCCTTAATGCTTAAAACAAATTTTGTTGGATATATTTAGCTTTTGGACAAATGAAGGAAATAATAAAGATGCCTGTTTTTCATTCCACACATTCAGTAAATTGAGCTTATATGATTACTTTCATAGGATAAATGTTAGTTTAAATTATCTGCATTTGACCTTTAAGCTAGTATTAAAATGCTAAACCAATTTATGCTGTTAAAATGCATTGAATGAACTATATGACAATAACTCTTATACAATGTGAAGCAATTTTGATGATCTTTAAAGATAGTGGATGGTATTTATGATAACAGCTCTAAGCGCCTTTATATCACAGCTGTGGTGAGGCTTAATGTGGCAGGAACTGTCAGACTAGATCAATACATGCTTTTCAGGCTTCTTTTGGTGCTATAATCCAGCCCCTGCAAGAAGTGACCTCATGAGCTGCCTAAGCTCTTGTTGTTCTTGTTCTGTTTTGTTAATTGAAGAATATTGAGGCTTATGAAAATGACAAAGCTGAGCAAAAGCTAATTATGAAAGAAGACCAATAAAGCTAGGGGTGAGTCTAGGTCAGCTTTCAGTGGGAGTCCAGAGTCTACTATATTTTTTCTGCCGTCAGTCTGATGGTGTTTGAGAGAAGAAAGTAACATATCTTGCATACTAAATGAGTGAGCAAAATGAAAAAAGCATTTTAGCTTTCCCATGGAAGCCTTTGTTACTTTAAGAAGAGAGTTATCAACTCGCTAAGAGGAAGCTGTAGGTGACAACAAACAAGTTGCAGACAAATGAACCACTTGTCTTTCCTATATATTTCTCTCTTATTTTACCTGTGGCCCCCTCTGACACCCGGCTCTCCTGCTGCCTCACACAGCCAGGCGCAAGGGCTGTGGGATCGGACCCTTCAGCAATACGAAGGCACTAGCACCTTGACTTATTCAATCTAACAAGGGCTGTGAGGATAACAAAAAGAAAAGCTTTTAGAGAGAAAGCGGAAACATCCTCAGCAATGAGAGTGAACAGTGTTAGAAACCTCAAGGGAAAACATAACCTTGCTGTTGAAATGAATTTTTACTTTAAATTAAAAGCCTTTTGTATGGAAGCGCTAGGGCATGCAGCTTAGCACATTCATCTGCTCAGGACTCAGTTGACTGGAAGCAAAAGTATAACAGACCCCTAAGCCAGTTTGTAAGACACTGTCTAATACCTGGACAGAGTCACCAAATGACAGCTGCAAATAAATGGCTACACCTTTTCTTAAGTATTTTAGTAATATACAATAGATTGTTAGCCATAAAAAAACCTCTTACTGCGATCCCAGTCCTCATGTAAGGTCAATTACTCCATCAGGAATCCCATCCTTCTCTGGGTCTCAAGTTTAATTATCGCAGCAATCTCTCTGCCTTTGAAAAAATTCTGCTACACCAAAGCCAGATGTGTTTCTTATTGGATAATAACTCCCTTTGCATTTCATAGAAAATACTGTGCTGAGTCCAGCTGTACATTATACATTTGATATGCAGACACTAAATTAAAATATAAATGCTCTGCGTAAGTGTCATGTGGATGATGTTAATGCTAGAGAAACCTAGAAATGAGATTAAAAATCTAACCTAAACATGTAAGAAAAGCCTTATATTTTTTCAGAAGAGGATTTCATGCAGGAGGAGTTTAGGTGCATGTTTCTAAACACAGGCTACTAATATTTTCAAACAATTCATACGAATTAATACAAACATATGCCAGAGCAATCTTTTCTGCGACTGAAGTACTTGGACAATCAGCCACTACTGAGATATGAGCACAGCTTCCCTTTTCTTTCCCTTAAAATTAAGTGTGTAAATGGACTTCATTTTTTTTCCTTAAACAGCACAAAATCATAGTAACAGGAGTGCAGTCTAAACAGACAAGCAAATCTAACTGAAGAACTCCCAGTATCATACTATGGACGGGGTAGTGTATTTCTATTTCATGTTATAATAAAAATAATCTAGTATTGATGCATCACTACCTAGTGATGCATCAATACAGTCATCACCTATAAATGGTGATCTACAAAGATGATCTGAAAGAGACCTTAAAAACAAACAGAATGAGGTACTTAGGTCCTGTCTAATAGCTAAGACAGAAATCTTTGAGTGCCTTACGAACCAAGCAAAGAAAACTGACCCACAAGGGATTTTTGGCCAGAAAGATTGAACACAGATGCACAGGCAAAATTAAAGCAGGTAGCTTAGAACAGAGGGGTAAAATTTAAAATATGCTTCTGCTTTTTTCAAGGCATTCTTCAATTTGGCAGAGTATTTCTGCAAACAAACGGGGCAGCCGTGAGAGCGGACATTTGGGAATTTCCCCCATGCCCTCTGGGCAGGCTGCGTATGCTCATTGGCAGCAGCCCTGTGCCCAATGGCTCTGCAGCATCACGAAACAGAAAGGTGGGGATTATATTAAAGAAAATACTATGGTAAACAATAAGATAGAAGGAAAAAGCACAGGTGGCAAGGCTACCAAACCTATCCAGGAAACACTCATGCTGTCATGGTCCTCTCCTTTGCCCAGCAACCACAGCCCTTCTGCTTGCAGGGGGTTTTGGGGCACCCTCAGCACCCTACATGGACAAGCAGACCCCAGCTGAGCTCTGCCCACGCATGGGGCAGGGTGTGCATGCAGGCATGCAGTCCAGCTTTGCAGCTCTCTAGGGCCAGCTGAACAGGGAAACCTGGGCTTGGTGTTGGCTCAAGTGAGTCTTGAGGGTCTGAGCATCTCCAGGAGAGGACCAGTGCCCATACTCCAGTTCTGTTCCACTCCTCGCTGTCTGCGACACTTGGAGCCTTCCCTTGAGACACAGCTGCCAGGTCACCCCAGCCTGTGCTGAAGCCCAGGGTCCCCAAACCCTGCTCTCCCCGGCCTTGCAGCAGCACAGTGTTGCAGGGCTGGATCCTGGCCCATGGGCTGCTTTCTAGATGCAACCTATGAAGGAGAATTAACTGGGGTCGGGGGCAATTCTGCTGCACCCCATATGTGCCGGGGCAGCCTACCCATAACAGCACACTCACTCAGGGGAAACGGGGTGGGCTTGTTTGGTGTCTGTGGGGTTTTTAGCTTGCCTCTCTTAACCCAGCCTAGAGAAACAAAAAAACCAAGTTTTCTGTGGCAACATCTTTGTTCCCCTGTCTCCTCCTGTTCTCCATCCCTTCTGGGGCTGGGGACACATGCCTGGGGAGTCCCCACCAGGCATGGGCAGTCCTGTCCATGGGAATTTCGGTCGGAGCTTTGGCCAAGGAGCTAATTCACCTCTTCAGGCACACTCCCATTGCTTCGCTTCATCTCGGACTCACAGGATAAGAGCAGGCACAGCCTCTGGTTTCCAGCCGCTGACTCTCCACTGCAATCAGTCTGGGGGAGCCATCCTCCAGATGCTTGAGGAAACCACAGACTTTTATTTAAAGGATTAAAGTTTAATACAAATAATGCTGATTATTGGTAGGATTGGAAGAGTCCACTCATGAACCGAGTCCTTTTTTTCCAAGGCATTGCCCAGATTCAGAGCTGTTCCAAATAACTCACAGTAGCAGTGGTGTTTGTTGCCCACTACTCACGGGCTGAAGAGATATTACCTCCAATCTAAACACATCTTTAATCTAAAAGCAAATATTGCTTCATGAATCCAACACTGATCACATCTTTTTCCAACATGACAGGAACTGAACCCAGACAGACTTTTTTTTCTGTGCTTATTAAGAAACCCTTTGAAGCTGGTGATGAACCCTCAGAAAGTTTTTGCAGAATAGCTGTGCTTAAGGAAATCACATTAGTGTCTGATAAAGAGACATATTTTAATTTCATTCCATTTATCTTTGAGGAAAGAATGTAGTGGACAATACCACACAACATGAGACAATGGAAGTGCTGTAAATTGGTAAGTCAAAGCTTTTTGTTTTTAATGCAACAATATTTGTTGCCAAATGCATCAATTAAGGAAGCTCCAGGAAGGCGCAGAAAAGAGCATTAAGCAGACAGAGAAGAACACCAGGAGGGAGAAAGCAACATGTTAAGGCATGTAAGGAACTGCAGACAAAAAGAAGTGTCAAACGAAATATACTTAGTGATGTGAAACATGCAGTCACCAAACATTGCTTTGCATTATAAAAACTAGAAGATGGCCAAAGAGGAATTTAAAATCATGCAAAATGGAATGGAGTTTGTAAAGAAGAGGGATTTCTGAAGCATGAAAAAGCAGTCTTCAAGAAAAACCTTGATATGCAGAGATACATTGATTAAGTTGGATTGCTGGATTTTTTTTCTTGGTGCACACACTCGCACGAAACATTAAAGCCTGCTTTCCACCCCAAATCCTGAGCCCTGATTCTGTGCACCCTACAATTAATAGAATCACTTCAAACTAGAGCACTGAGAGCAGACCTTAGAGCCCTCTTCCTCACATCTTGGAGCTGCTTACCCAGGGATGCTCAAGTGAGCAAGAGCTGCAAGTTTATAATCCCACTGCCAGGTCTGTGTGCAGTCACATGGCAGCATGCCCAGGTGCCTCGCATGGGGCACACGGACTGGCATGAACAAGGAATGTCTCGGTATTTTATAACTCTGTGTTTTTCCTTAGAGTAGTCCTTTTAGAAACAGCGTAGTGATCTTCTGGAATTCATTTTCTCTTGATGGTCATAATGCTTGACCAATCAACTGTCTCCATATGAATAATATATATTTAGTTAAATATGTATATTTAATGCTATATGGATTTATAAATGTTTAATACATAAACATTTATGTATTAAATGTTTAATACATTTAATACATCAATTAAATGTATTAAACCCGCCTGGACAGGGTCCTCTGCAGCCTACTGTAGGTGACCCTGCTTCGGCAGGAGGGTTGGACTAGATGACCCACAGAGGTCCCTTCCAACCCCTAC
>Ga0065711_1027218_pt1 | contig 52403 bp, 26 predicted proteins | sample Hoacrofraction12_FD_59098 | JGI IMG/M metagenome (GOLD analysis project Ga0065711, IMG submission 59098) | Hoatzin crop microbial communities from Cojedes, Venezuela - Epithelial fraction 12 v2 (version 2) | ecosystem: Host-associated > Birds > Digestive system > Esophagus > Crop | place... | reverse complement strand
GACCCGCCTGGACAAGGTCCTGTGCAGCCTGCTGTAGGTGACCCTGCTTCGGCGGGGGGGTTGGACTAGATGACCCACAGAGGTCCCTTCCAACCCCTACTATTCTGTGATTCTGTGATTCTGTGAATTCGGGGACAAAGAAAGCTTGGGGAGGAAATGAAAACAGGGAATCATGATTTCATAGCAGATGAAATGAAGGTAGCAAAAGAGAGGCCATGCTAAATGTAATAAGGCAGTGATTCCCTATGGGGGATGACAGAACAGGCAGTGCTGCTGGGACTGTGTGCCAGTTACATTCATAGCCAAAGTATGCACACAGCTGTTGTTTTGAGATAGCATTTCTCTGTAATGTGCCATTTTTTTTTGTTCTTGTGAGTGGTGAAGTGATAGCTACTTTATTTGAAATCCATCAATGTAAAATGTATTACAGACAGAGGCTGTGCATGATATCATGTTATACTTCTCTCCATTTTTATAGTCTCTCTGCATAAATATGTACACCCTTCTTCAAGTTCTTCAGTTGAGGGGCCGTACAGGAGTGACTTGTGGAGTACATCAGGGCCTTGCTCAGAATAATAAGCAAAATTAACTCAATTGTGTAGAAAACCACGTTATTTATGCTGGTCTGGAACGAACTAGCTCAGGTCTTAAGGGAAATGTGCAGTTGTATCTTGTTGGATGCAGACAGAACAGTGTGTGCTGCTGATGGGTTGGTGCAGTTTCCTGTCGCTTGCTGAGCACTGAGCTGTCTCTCATCCAGCGTTCTCTGTTCAGCTCTGAGGAAGTGGCTCTTGCCCACCTGTATTCTCACAGCTATGGTTGAAGATGCAGTTGGAGGGGTGCTCTGTGAGAAGATTAGTCCATCCCTAGGACAGTGAGGACCTTCTTCCCTCTCAAAGACTTCATATCTGAAACTTCCAAAAAGCCAAATTTAGGACAGGCAAATAAAATTTTTAAACCAGGAATTTAATCTTTAAAAATCATAAATATATAATATAAAAATATAGTATCAGGCGGATTTTGAGGAGTAGGGTAAATAATTTGCCATAATTTTATCAGATATTTTCATTCCACATTTTTAACTGTAATTAAAATCCAAGCTCTTGGTCATATTCTACTTGAAAAAGAAAAACAAAAAGAGCAATGAAAACCAAGGAGATGAAAATATCAGTGTATTTGCCTACACAGCAACACAGTTTCTCTCTTTCATCCTTTGGACTGGTTGAATCTAACCGTCAGCTACTCTACATTACGCTATACCAATCAGTGTAATGCCTATAGCAAATACTATAAAATATATTGTACAGAATTTAGCTATAACAACAAAAAGAGAATGAGCATTAAATTAGTTCTTCGGGTTAAGTTATACCAACCGTCCCCATTTTTTTTCCAAGTATAACAGCAAAATGTTATTAAAAATCACACATCTAATTGATATCTATATATTACTAAAATTTCTAGTTTAAACTTGGTCTAGTGCATAATGCAGGCTTTTCTTTGGCTAAAAAAAATGCTTGTTTCTCTAAATTAATGACAGGCAGTAAGGGAGATTTACAGCAAATGGATTTACAATAGAAAATAAAATTAGAATTAGCTTTGTGAGCAGAACTTAAGAGCTATACAAAGCATCAGCCTCTGTCCTATTTATTCATCTTTGGCTTTTTATCAGGTAAATGTTATTTGCTGTTTTCACTCTGTTAATATTTGCTTTCAGTTGCTGTATTCTTTCTTACCTAATGTTACAGATTGTACCTGTAGATTAATTATATTAATTTATCTCTAAGTTTCATAATATGCTGTTAATGAATATACAGCCACAAGGAAAGATTTTATCTGTAAACCTGAGAAAAGTGTTTTTGTGCAGAATTTCAATCTGCTGGAAAACTCTAAATAGTTATTTTTGCTCTGGAAAGGGACTTCAAGGTAAGAAAATTTTGACTAAAACTGTGGAAGCATGGACATTTTGTTGTAAGATTTCTGATTGGAATAGAAAGCTTTTGACCTTTTGAAATTAAAAAGATTGTATTTAACTTGGTGTACCTGCCCCAATAGCGAGCCAGGCTGAGCAGCGTGGGCAGAGGGAGGCAGCAGCGCCATCGCCTCCTGCTACGTCTCCGCAGGCAGCAGGCTGGCTCTTGTGCACCTTGCGGGTTTGCTTGTGTGGTGTGGCTATTCAAACTGCAAATATGGAAATACCAAACTGGATTTCACATCCTGACATTTTGACATTTTTGAATAAAACTGGAAAACAGACTAAAATGAATACCAAACCAGTATTTCCAAGCAAGAAACATTGAGTAAGCCTCAATGTAAAGGGCAAAGTAAAGGACATGAGCACCTACCATGTTCTTGGGGCCTAGCCTTCTATGACTGACCTGGCAGTCCGCTTTTATTCATCACTCCTTTTGGCAGTATCATGTGACAGGCAGTGGGCAGAGAAGACAGCTAGGATCCTTCATAATAGGATCTGTTGTTATTTCCAAAGACTGTCCTGGTATTACCGCAAAGACTGCCCTGAATCCTCTGAAGCGGTTATGTAGAGAGATGGAGAAATCCTAGCTGCTTACTTATTTTTCCATCCGACCCCACCACTGTATTTTCATCTTTCTGTTCCACTTAGATTATGCTGCTGACTGATCCAGAAGTTGAGAGCAGCTTGTTAATCAGTTCTGATGAAGGGGCCACTTATCAAAAATATCATCTGAACTTCTACATCCACAGTCTGCTCTTCCACCCCAAGTAAGTAGGGAGATGCGCAGGTCTTCTGTGGAATCCCAGCTATCGTTCCAGTTATTAAATGCACTGGAAAGAAAATAAAATATTACGCTTTTTTGTGTGCTAACTTCAAACAAAACTCTCCTTGTCATTGTAGTACAATGAAATCTTCCCATTTGGCTTGAACTGCTGAAAGAGAATATGTCGGTGTATTTTTTACATGGGCAAAATCTGGATTTTTCAGTAACATTTCTCTAAGACTGCCCTTTTCACTTGAAAAATCACTCAAGAAGGAAATCCTAGTTTTCATTTTGTTTTAACGTAAAAAGTACTTTGGAACTTTTTGAAATGAATAGAAAGCTCAGGAAAAAATGTAATCTAAATTGAATGTATATTTCTGAATTGAATGTATATTTCTGAAAAATATGTATTTTTTGAAAATAGATGTTTTCGTTTCAGGACAGTTCAAAACTTTCTTGTGAGAAAATGTTCATATTCAGTTCTGCTTCCATTTAAACAAGTGGTAGTTTTCCTGCTGTCTTCAGTGGACACAGCATTTTATGTCTTCTACTATTTTCTATCAAATCTTTGAAATAATTTTTGTATGTTCTGTACATTTTCATCCAGGTTTGCTGATAGCTAAACAATTTTGAGTGTTTTAATTTAGTGCCTAAGGAAGTTGTAAAAAGTTTTCTTGACTCAGGAGACATGCCTTTTATGTTTTTTTGCAAAAAGGAAATACAGAAAATATTGAAGCCTGTAATTTACAATTATGCAGTGAAAGAAAGAGAGGTCTGCTTTTCGGACACAGATTGTGGAGCTCATGTTGCTTAATTTTCAGTATCTCCAGTGTAGTCACCTACAGCTAACCTAGCTGTCTAGGTTTCCATCACCATGCTGGGAGGCTGAGTCAGTACAGTCAGTGGAGTCTACAGTCTGACCAGACATAAATGCCAAGTTTAGGCTGAGTTTAATTCCATTGTCTGTGCTGATTCTCTCTCCACTGGCACAGTGAGAGTTCAAAGCAACTCATTCCGATGTAGATATCAATACTGTAGATCCCAAAAGTCAGATGATTTGAACTGAGCAAAAAAGATGATTTTTCTGTGTTAGCAATGTGTGACTTTTCTCATTGTTGTGTTGCCAAGTGTTGATGAATCAATATAACCAAATACTAAAACCAGATTACTTGAAATTTAAAGTAGCAAACTCTTCCAGATATTGACTAACAATAACTAGAAAATAGATCAGTACTTCTAATTTGATATGTTAATTTATACTGTTAAAGATCAATGAGCTTCATAACAATCTAAGAGGTTGGAATAGAACTCAGAAGATAACTAACCTTTAAGATCAGAAGCATAAAGTCCTATACATATACTTCCTCCCTCCACCCCACCAGCTGTCAAATGCTATGTTGTCAACATAATGCAAACTAAACTCTGAGATCTCATAACCTAGCTGGAAAGCAGGTGTGAGTTGTTTGAGGCTATCCTAAACAAAATAGGTTATTTTAGAAAGATGAATTTGCAGTTCTGAATGTGATGGTATATATCCAGCCAGCATTTATTCCACCTCTATTTTACATTCTATGCAGCTTTTAAGCCATTCAAAGAGAATTGATATTTCTAAGATCTATGACTACACCAGTCATCTAGGCCCATTTGGGCGTAAATCCCAAACACCACACAAATCACTTTAAAACGAAAACAAATAAATTTCAGTTTTTTTGGTGGTCAAGTGCAAAATTGTGAAAGTTTGTTATTTTCCCTTCATCCAAATTGGAATGACTATGAACCTCATCAAAATACTCTGTGGAGGAAAATGAATACTGGGTTAGAAACAAAACAAATATAAGAAATAAATAACCACCGTCTAGCACTGTAAGATTTGTGGCCTAAAGGCTGAGAAAATTAAAGGGATTTGGCTGTAATAAAGGTACTGTATCATAGTGAAGTGTAACACAATTGTAATGTTAAGTTCATTTCGTAGGAACAATAAAAAGACCTTTGAAAAGGATTTTTAAAAAAACCTATTCCATGTGACATTGCAAGTAAACAATACAAATATTTTTCATTCTTAATAATTACTTATTTTAAGTAAATCTACTTGACATGCACACCAGTAAATTGCCATTAGGCATATATCAATACTAAATTAGGGCCTCCATTTTCTGGCAATCTGAACAGCTTGAAGGTGGTTGTTTTTATATGTTATTTGTGTAGCTATTGCTTCTGAAGTAATTGATTCTAGGTATTTGAGAACCTTTTTTTTTCATGCTGCAGTCAAAATCTTGTCCAGAGATATTTCTCTACACTTAGCAAGCAATTGTGTTCCTGTAATGGCGATAAAGAGTATTTCATGTGCACGTCTCATAAAAAGAATACAGAAGCAAAGTATGAATAGCATCAAGACTGTGCCTTTCACATTATATGAGATGCTACGTTATAGGATTGTCCTGCTGAGTTATTAACAAAGGCTTGGCTGGTCGTAAACATTTCACAACTGCAAAGTACACTTTGCAAACTGGATAACACTAACAGCCTTTTAGTCCAGAGTATTTGTCACAACTAAATGCATTAAAAGTTGGCCTATTATCTCCATGATTGTACTCCTACGTGGCAAAGCTGCTCTGTGGAATAGCGAAGCCAGAGAGGCATGTAGGAGAAAAGACATCCCTGTTGTCAGGCCTGTAAAGCAGCTGTGGGTGTTTCTTCTACAGTCCTGATGTGGCGGCAGGTTATACAGCCTCAATGCTCAGCTTCTTCACTGGAAAATAAAGACAGGACAGTCTTTTGGCCCCTCCTGACTGCTAGTATTTAGTAAGCCACAGTACTCCGGAGTTGCAAACCCGAGTTTGGTCTCTGCATAATGAAATTGCACTGTTTTTTTTCTGACAGGTGATCTGTAGTGAGAAAGGAGCTGTCATTGTACTGAATGTCCCACCTGATGAAATGTTTTCCGTTAGGGGAGATATTGACTTGACAATACAGTTAATAGATTTTTTTACTGCTCAGCTTTTTTGTAGATGTAGCTTGAATCCTCAAGTTGTTAGTGACCAAAAAATGCCTACTCTGCGAAGGCTTGGCATTGATGCATGCACATCAATGATCATAGTTTGGACTATTCAAAAGATTGATTCATAACTCTATCAAAATCTGGATGGATTAGCAGTTGTGGTAGCTAATAGATAGGCACCAGTGGCTGCCACCTCAGTCCCGGGCTGGATGTTTCTGGCTTTTCCCCCCTGTCATCTTTTGGATTTTGTACGATTTTATACTTAATGCATCCTGTGTTAACTCCTTATCAGTCTCTCTAAGCCACAAAGTACTTCACTATTCTTTTTCTGTCCTCAGAGAGCTTTTGTATTGATGGTATATTTCAGGGGTACCAGTGGCTCCTAAACTCTGTAAGAGCTGAAGAGCCCTAAATCTCCATGACATTGTTCTCTCTTTCCCGACAGACTACTGGGAGACCTCCGCACATCCCCCTCCAACCGTGTGTTTGTTATCTGTGAGTACTCTGTGCAGTGGTCCTGCCTGTTCCCTGCAGGCTGCCGGGCGGTGCTAGGGCAGCCTTCCGCGTGCAGGCCCATGGGGAGTTGCCCCAGAATGGCTAGTAAACCTCCTCCGTGCCATTGCCACTGTGCAGGGAGAGGTTGCAAGGGCAGCGAGACAGTATGTACTTTGCTCCGCTCTCGGAAGCAAGTGCATCCTTTGTCTTTATGGAGAGGCAAATCTCAGCATGCGCACACATTTGCAAAATGGAGATTCACCACTGCTCTGTAGAAGCGTTGGAATGGCAGCACATGAGAATGTAAGTGGCAAGGAAAAGCACTTCTGGGGTGAAGTTGTATGTCCTTAGAAAACAGGAGGAAAACCTACACTTCAAAACATGCAGCTGTGCTTGGTCTGCTGAAAAAAATGGTATATCAACTGCAGTCAGAAGGGTAGTGCTTACTTTTATTTACTGTCATCATTGTTTACTATCTTAAGCCCAATGCTAAGGACTGTGTGGATGTGTAAAATGAATTAATTTCATTCTGAGAGTTATTTCCTAATGTGAAAGAAGAAGAAATCACGAATGATAACTTGCTGTGCTCTGACCTGCTTTTTGACTGCAGTTTCATAGCTAAACAAAGAACTGTTCATCCAAAACACTCTAAAATGTCACTTTGGAGAATGTAAATAAGATTTATGCATCCCTAAATCCATGGAACAAAACAATAACAGAAAGTGATTTTCACTACTGCTTGTTTAAATACGACCAAGACAGACAAGGATGGCACTGCTCATAAGGTGATGTGATGTACACTGTTCCAAAGACACTGAAACAACTTGCAGGGACTCATTCATCTCAGAAGTGATAAATCTAAGCTTTTGCTGTAATCTTTAATTTGTGTTTTAGTTTGTAATGTGAAACAGTACTCCAGCCAACTCAGATTCTTTCTATAGTCCCAACTTGATTACCTTTGCAGAATACATTTCTGGAATTTATAGGGGTTAGTCCAGGAAAATATATCTGATTTGTGGGTCTTTGTTAGGATGAGTAATGAAACGGTTATTTCCTTCTTCCAATGCCACACCAAGTAAGATCAGGTTAAGCAGAATAAATGCATTTTAATTTTTCTAGTTTGCATGACCAGCAAATTATTTTGTTCTCCAACAGTGAGTTCATTCCTACCACAGTTATCCTGCTCTTACTTAACAGTTGCTTGGTATCCATAAGTTGTAAAAAGAGGTCTCTATAATTCTGTTTTATTTTTTTTTTCTTTGAAACTTTCTATTGCTCCCAGGAAATATGAAAGGCTTGTTCTGATTATTGCCCTAGACAGATTTTTGACTGAAAACACCCAAGGAGGTTGGGATTCCCTTCTTGTCAACCTTGTCTGAGCTGATGGAGGGTACTTCTCCATTACTCAGCAAGTCAGACTGCCAAAAGTAGAAGCTGGACTACTCCGCTTTCATGAAGCAGTGGGAAAAAGATTATAAGGTTAAGACATAATTTTGTAGGCACAAAAGCTGGAAGACTCAAAAATGAAATGATTCAGCTTTTAGTAAATTGAGGCTGTCTATCCAGGTTCTCCTGTATGCCTCTTCAGTTTACGATTTTTAGCTGGACAACAGCAGACTTTTATTTTATATTGCATTTGATTTTCTTCACAGCAATAAGTTACAGTGAAAACTGGTGTCAGTGGATATTGAGTTTGTATGGCTGCATTGGGAGTCTTGTGGCAGGAAACAAAGATTATCCCGTTGTCTGCACTGTTGGTTACCTCATACATGTATTCAGTTCTTTCAAATGTGACCTCTTGGAGTTAAAGATTGGGGTTTTTTAGTTTTACTTTCTGTCCCTGGCTTTGCTGTTGGCCTGAAGGTGGCAATGGCCAAGTAACTTTACTGTTCTGTGCCTAAATTTTCTCATGGGAAAGAAAGGGAAGAGTACTTGCTTTCTTTACAAAATGCTTTGAGAAAGGCTCAGTGCAAGAGTTAATAATTGCTATTATAGTTTACAGTTGCGCAGTGGTAGTCATTACAATATGAATGATATATTACATTAGATTATATTGTATTGACATAATAGCAAAGTTTAAATACTGATGAGTCAACGCATGGCCCCTGAGTCACAGAAGACCTTTTGGCTCTAGATCTAATTCTTCTGCAGGAAGAGTAAAACAAAGCAACATTGTAGTGTATCAGCGGCTGAGCTGAAAGTGTCTCTCAAGATTATCTCTGTATGCATTTTGTAAACTGTGGGCTGGTAGCTTTCTATTCCACATTCACTGAGAAGTCCAGGGCACTGCTGATTAGGTCAGTCACATGAGTGCTTAAAATTGTGTGATTTCTGTGTTTAAAAGTATCAGAAGATATAGCTGGAGAAGAGCTACCGTTGTTCTCATGCTGCTGAGCATCTTAGTTACTATGATTATGCTCAAGTTGATTATTTGCTTTGGAGATTATGAGAGAAGTGGGAGCAAGGCAGGTAATAAGAATTTAATCTTTTCTGTGTTTACATAGACTTTAACTAGAGAGGGTTTTAACATCAATGTTAAAATTGTATGTACATCTCCCTCCTGTATTACTGAGATGGCTTGTTGTACAACTGAGCTTACTCTTGATGGTAAACTTCATAGCTAAAGCGACCTGCCTTTCTATTAGACTAAACAGCCTTACGTTTTCAGTTTTCAGGCCTGTTATAGCTGGGGCAGTTATGTAGCAGGTGGTATCTGTATTTTTTGTTATCTCTGAACATGCTTATGTTGTGTGGATTTGTATTTCAAAGAGGGGTCTCTGACTAATAACATGAGACCTCCTTAAATTGTTTTCTCATCGTAAAGAATGGCCTAGTCAAAAATCAGGCAGTTCAGAGAATTACCTCTGAATATCAAAGTACCCAAGTTTTTGGCTTTTTGCCTTTAGAAATATCTTTTAAACTAATGATACAAAATTGTTTGTAACAGAAATACTCTTGAAAAAAACATTGACATCTTTAAAATGGGAATAGGAAATGCTTTAGAAAATGCAAGAAATTCACATAGAAATTTGGTTATGAATTTACTTCATGTGGATTTTAGGTGACTTGGGGTGTTTTTTGCAGCAGATTAATGTTTTGGTTTTTTTTTTAATGGTAAGTGTATATTAAGGAAAGGATTTTATAGGGAAGATACCTTTATATAGACACACGTGCTGACCTACATGGATGTATGAAGAGGTTAACTCCACTGAAAGTAAAAAGCATCTGAGCAGAGAATCATAATGGCATTCGTTTTGATTCAGCAGTGCCTTATACATACGTACTTAATATGGGCAATTTCACCTTTTTTCATTTGGCTTTAGTTATTTTCTACTATCTGTCCATTGAAGCCCATGGAAATGGATCCTGTTGACTTTGTTTCAGGCTCTTAAAGCTTATGTTCATTTTAAAGGCCTATTTTTGTCATACGTCAGTGAAAAAGATAGAATTATTCATATGCTAAAATCTCTCTAATGAATAAAGCTCTTAATTAGAGCTATAGAGAAAAATAGTTTCAGTCCGGCTAAGTTCTTATTTCACATTGTCTGTGTAGATTTATGTTTTAGTTAGATACCCAGAAGACTGCTTTTTAAAACAAATCTTAATTTCTTCAAGGTTAGATGTCATTGTACTCTGAAGTTCTAGCTGGGATAAGAAGCACTATGATATAGTGTCATTCTTTTGGCATAATTATCTACCTGTTTAAATTCTCATAAAAAAGTTGAAGTTAAATCATAGTATATAAAATATGAAGAAAAGGCTGAAGTAAGAGTAGTACCTTTTAAAGGAATTCACGGCAGATGAGAAGAAATACACTAGGCAGGAACAACAAGAACTGGTTAGATTTCATACATAAAATTCAGCTATCGTAACGAACACAGGTTTTGCCCTTCTATGATCTTGCTGCCCATGTCAAAATTGGAGTTCTCTCTGTATGTGTATGTAAATTTTTTTTTTTAACCAAATATTCAGTGATCAGAAATCAGCAACAATGCCCATGTTAGAAAACTTTAAAATCACACACTGATTGGCAGTTTCAACAAGCAAGCCGAATGATAAATGAGTATGAACAGAAACTGAGTTACTTCTTTACCAGCAACTCTCATTGGCTTCATTTAACATGCAATTCTTTAGAAAACCGTACAAATTTGGCAGGTCTTTGATGTAGAAGCGCTACAATATGACTGAGTTCTGGGAACACTTCTTTAAAAAAAAATCAAGGGAAGAGAATAGAACATTGCCAATTTCAACTTCAGCGTGCAGAGTGACCATGACACTTTTCACAACCACTGCAAAAATGTAACACCAAAAGTGGACAGGGTAGTAAGATATAGATACAATATTATCTGCTGTCTGAAATAACATTTGTTGTTGCCATTATTACAACTTCCTCCTTTCAATTTAGGCTAAAAAAGGAATGCAGAGACATTGCCATCCAAGCAGGTTTCTCTGCTATTCCATCTTCTCTTGAGAAGCCGTAAATGAACCTGTGTTCACTTATAAAGAGGCTTCTTATGGGAATATAAAGTCTCCCAATTACATATGTCTGATGCAGCAAATTAAGCTTATGCTGAAGATTGCAGCATAACTCAGTCCTGAGGATATATCACAAGTTCCTCCTCCATTATACCTGTTTTTGCTTTGTGGAGCACAAGAACTGGCTGGTGTATTTTCTGAACTGCAGTCTGCATCTCTTTGACTGTTCAGCTGCTTTGTTGCTTGCCCTTCTCCCAGTTATTTTCTAGGTGTAAAATAAGAAGAAACTCCTCAGTTATTGCTGAATGGCACACTGAACTTAGTTCAAAATGTTCCTTTTTAAGAGGTACGTAGATTTAACATCTTTGCAGAAGCAGCAAAAATAAAAACCTCTGATACGTTAGTGCTTGATTTGGAACAGAGGAATTAATGTAAACAAGAGAAAGAAACTGAAGAGATCAATTACAAGTTAAACCTTTCAAAATTATGTGGAGACTGTTTGAATACACCATATTAGAGGCCCAGAGCAAATACATAGCACCTATCAGAGAAGACTTTGAAACAGCTGCCGAAAGCTAAAATGGCTGAACAATAATGTTCAGAAAAATCCCAGTGACTTTAAACCAAGAGCATGCAGAAAAACTTGCCAGAATTGGATGAAGAGAACCCTCTTTCAAATAGGTCAGGTCCAGCCAGTCTCAAGAGAGTCTGTAAGACGAGGCAGAAATCAATGACTTTCAAGAGTGTTCAGTGAGTTGAAATTAATCTGTTTTTGTTATGAAACTGGTGGATAGGATTCTTACTCCTACCTTTACAGTGGACATCAGAGGTCTTTCTCATGAAGCTCTGGTAAAAGAAATCACAGAAAAACTGTCAGAAAGTGTAGCAATAAATCTTCAAAATTCTGTATTCTTCCTTCTGCTACTGGTGGTTGCCAAACTGCTGTGTAACCATGCTGAAAAGCACCTCTGTACTAAAGCACCGCTACTGCACTCGGCTTCCGCAACATCTTTCATGTAATCTTCCAGTGCCACATGATAAACAGCATCAAGGCAGTAGTGATGTTTATATGAAGAGTCTTAGTGAGAATCTTGTTTGCTGCTGAACATGGATATAAGGCACTAAACAGGTAAGCTAAATCTACTGCATAATGTTTTATATGACTAGACAGTTTGACTTTCTTTCATGTGATATGGTTTAAGATCAAACCCCTATTTGCTTTTGCCCTCAGAGGCTCCTGTATTACCAAAATGTTGAGACTGAATATATTAATGCATTTGTAGTTGTATCACAAGATACACCCAGTAAGACTTGCTGGTGAAGAGGTATCACAGAGCATGTTTGAAATTTATTTCTTATTTTTTATCAAGTGATAAAGATGAAAAGATGCCTCCCTGTTTTGTAACAGGCCAACATGCTTTATTTATCTCTTTTGCCTTTGAGAATGGAAATAGCGTTTTAGTCTAATAGAAAATCATTTGCGAAAATAGTTATTTCAAAAGGGACAGGCATTTCATAAATTTTTAGAGTAATTTCTCAGTTTAGTCATAGAATCACAGAATCATAGTCCATGCTTAACACCATAAGATAACTCCCTGTCACTCCCAGGCAGGTTGTCCAGGCTTCAGATTAACTCTGTGTTGGGTGTGGAGGCCTCTGGCTTGTTCCCTGCACTGAGCTCTGCACTGTCAGAAATACCTCAGCCCCACTGGTGCCGGCTGCATGCTGCTGCTAGCGCTCTGGGGGCAGTTACCCACCTTCTGGCTTTCCTGTGAGGAGATCTAAATGGAGAATAGTTGTGGTCATCTGGATGTGACACTTAGATCAGTGCAAGACACGCATTCGAAAGTTACATAACTACTTTTGCCCCCCTCCCCCCGTCATCTTTGATTTCTCTTATAATTTCAATATATTCTGTATAATTGACTTTTTTCCCTCTGCTTGGGCTCTCAACCATATTTATCCCTTACTTCAAATAAACTGAGAGTTGATGGTATCATACAACAGAAATGCTAATGAGAGAAATATTTTTTGCTAATTTTGGATTACACTGTATCTTTTGAAGCCATTATGCTATGTTACTAACTTTGGCTATTTTCCAAGGAGTGTTTTCATTCTTAAATGAGCACCTGTGGAAAAGCATGCATCTGTAGTGTAACCTGCTCTTTTTGGCTTCTTTCACTGTCAGGCATAGAGAAGGTGTATAAAGTAAGAAAAATAAAATAAAAGGGCGGATATTTATATAGAACAAAATGCTTGCACACACGCACTTTCTCTCTTTCCTTTCAGTCAGCTTTTCTTTTGCTTACATAGAAAACTAATGTACAAGTTACGTGCTGGAGAAGACACAATTTAAATAATCTCTTCCAAGATCCTACACAGAATCTACTGCATGAAAGCTCTGTAAATGATGAATGCAAAGGTAGATGATTAGCAACAGCCAGAGACAGTCTGAGAAAAGCTGGACATGGAGGAGGCTGGTATAGTATCTTCGGTTACTATTAGAAAAAAGAGGACGGAAGTCAGTGTGTGTACAGAGAGAAGCTGTAAGAGATATGCCCAAGCAGGACTGTCCTGAAGCAAATACAATTCAGAAAAGGATTTGGTATGTGTAAAGAAGGTGAGTGAAGCTTATAGCAAGTTGCACTGTTCCAAGCAAGGACTGTAGTGATTTTGCTTCTGCTTTATGGAAAATAATGGCGTTTCTAATCTGTCTCCGTTTTGTTTCCCTTCACTGAGGTCTTGATTTCTTCCTCACTCTTATCTGTTCTTGCTGTTGCAGCTTGCGTGCTTTAAATTTTCTGCCACGTGAATATTCTTTATGCTAATTTTTTCTTTTCTTCTTTGTAAAAATTGTTTTCCTAGTCCCATATCTACCTTTTGAGTCTATAAAGAGTGTATTATGCATATTTTAAAGTGACTGTGTAATATTTATGAACACGGACAGAACTCCCACTTGTATAATACAATTGTGTAACTGAATTGAAGAGCCCATACAGTGCTTGGAAAGCTCCAGGTACTAACATCTCCAAATAGTCTGTGTTGCTTGTCACAAATTATCCACCAGGAGTGCGTTCTCATGGATAACGTTTAGCCAGTTTGATTACACACTATGTATTCACTCATGGAAGAAAAATCAGGAAGATTGCTACTTGCTGTTGTCTCTCCTAATTTTCTGATGAACAACATTCTTGCACTAAAGAACATTCATGCTAAGTTTTTTCCATTTATGTTTTTCTCTCCACTTCCATGTGTGACTCTCCACATAAGGAATCTTTGCTTAGTGATGATGGCACTTAAAAAAGAGTGACCGTAAGTTAGCCTATTCACGTGCATTCATATTGCACAGAGACCCAGAAAAGGATCTGTTTGCTATTCTGTTTCAGGGAGTCAGACCAGAGAACTTTAAACTGGGCTTAAGGCTTTACATGGAGGTACATTAGCATTTGAGGCTGGAGTTTTGACCTGCGTGTAACAATGTGATACAAACCTATTCATAGAGCTGTTTCTGGTAAAAGTATTTGCAGTGATTTTGCCAAATGTGTGTGTACACATTGAGGTATTGTCTTTGCTCAGTGTTTGTTCTGTGTCTGGCTGCAAGGTTGTTGAGAAAAATGAGAAATTATTGTGAACAAAGATAGACTTTGAGCTTCGTCTCCCATTTCTCTGATCACTAGGGGTAGCTGTTCTTCGGCATTATCTTTATTGAGAAAGTTACCTCAATCTCTGTGTGGATCTGGCAAGAAATTATTAGACACAGATAACAAGAATTTCTGTACTTCTAGGACCATGTCACATGAGATATATATATTAGAGAGTCTAAGTAATTACTCAAAGACAAGGTGTAGTTTTCCAAAGCTTTTTTCCTACCCGTTTTATTTAAGGTATAAAGAATAAAAGGGACAGAATTCAAACAGACTCTTGTTGCAGAATCTGAAAATGTTTACAGCCTTTATATTGTCAAATTACAAGTGGGGCTTAGATATTTCAAAGGTTAAAAAAGAGAACAATTTTTTAGTGTGGTGTTTTTCAGTCTGCAGACAGGAAATATATTTTACCAAACTTGCTGATCTTGATTTACAATTGAATCAAGTTGTCATTATTGAGCATTAGGTGAGTGAATTTCTGTGGTTAGCAAGACTGAGTAAGAAAGGTTTTAATTCTGTTCTGGCATATGACCAAAAACTGAAGAGTTTTTTGGAGTGTGGTGTTAGAACCATGGTGAATAGCCCAAAAACTTGCAGAGGTTAAATTTTTCATGGGGTCACAGACGGTATCTCACATCCTTTGTAAGAACTACCAGCTTTTACAGTTTCACCCTGAATGTTCTGTGCTGGCTTCTATCACTTTGTAGTACATGTGCTAACAAATGGAATTAATTTAAACGCATTTTCATTTTAGTGACTTTTTATATGCATTTGAATATAAATTCCAAGAGTGGTACCAATGCTGTTTGTGCTCTAAGTAAGTGCATGTGCACAGATAAAATTTAAGTCATTTGCTGGCTTATTAATCAGTGCATTGAATCAGACTTTTGTCTCATTTAAATATGGATTAAAAATTCGATCAGTCTTTTACTGTAACAATTTAAACTGTTTTAACAGTGCATACCATTATGCAGCAAGGAATATGACCCATATTTTGTGAAAGGTTTGTTGTAGTTGGTGAAAGTCAGAGGACGCTAATGGAGATGCTTCTGTAATAGTAAGAGACCTATTTGGACCAAAGATTTTGGTTTTTGAACTTCAGTTTCTCTTTCAAAAGATCAGAAGAAATTTCTTGATAAAGCCCTGCTTTGCAATTCCACATTGCTGCCTAAGAAGTCAACAGGAAACCTGTTGAAAATTACTAATTCTTTTTTCCTTGCGTTAGCCTTCTCAAGATGCCATTCTCTCAACTGGCTTGTTCATGCTCAGCTTTCCATTTTCCAATACTAAACTTCTTCCCTAAGTGGGAAGCTGTTCATTTTCTGCCTCAGCCTCCAGAGTCTGTTGATGCCTTGATTTTACGGCAATGTCACTTCGTATCACGCTTAAAGTGGATGAGGATCTAGCTTCTAAGTGATGATGTGTTTTATCATTCTAATTAGTACTTTGTAAATTCAGGGATGGCAGTGTTACATGGAATGACCTTAGAAATTTAAAGTCTGCAAGAACTGGCAGCTCCTGTCATTTTCTGCCCTGTGTTGAACGTTCTGTAGGATTGATACTGGATTCCAGTTGCTTGATTTTTGTTTCTTCACTGATTTCCATCATATATCATTTATAGCCTCTTAGTATACTGCTCTTTGGTATTTCAATTATATATGAAAATGAAAGCAAAGTGTTGTTTGTGCTTCTTAGCAGCTTGTTCGTATTTTCTGTTTTAGCTTTATCAGCAAAGTTGCCTACGGTTTATTTAGGTTTACCAGTTTTTCAACTAATGCATTGAATCTTTCAGATTTGTTACCTTGTTTTTATTAAGGCTCAGGTTACAGGTAAAATTTAAGTGTATTTATCTTTCAAAATTATATTGGATGCCATTAGGTAGGATCATATTTTAGTGCATGAAACTTGTTAAAAGCATAGCACTTATTTGTATGTTGCACATTTCACAACTTTGTGGTTGCTAACAAATTGTAGTGTTAAAATAATTGATAATGTTAAATGAAAAGAGCAACATTTTCACTAGATGCCATAACTAATACATAGAGTAATAAATGATTAAGGATATTTTGCGTATCATGGGATTTTTATCTCTTTATTGTATGAGAAATAAGTGGATATTATTCAGTGTATTTCATTTAGCCTGTTTGACCTACCCTAGGCACATAATTTCTGCTATCACGTGAGTAGTGATGGCTGCCTACTGCAAAAACAGCAACAAAGCTAACATGGCTATAAACATAATTTCTTAAGCTTTTGTAGAGTACACATGTACTTACATATTCCAAACAAAACTTGCACTTCTTAATGTTTTTGCAAGTACTACGACCTCCTTCCCTCTCAAAACTTTTTGAAACATGGATGAAAATATCCAGAGGTTCCAAGTAAACATTGTCCATATATTGTTAGGGACTTTTAAGAGCACACTTCATCGTGCTTCTTATGGTTGATTTAATTGACATGTTTTAAAAGTTCTGTTTTGTCCTAGTCTCTATAGCCTTTATCTACCTGTTTTTCTTCAAATGTGACTAATTTAAAAAAGAGAATGCTGGTTTTTAGGTGCTTGAAAGTGCCATGGGATTACCACTGATGAATAATGATGATTTAAAGAAATCACTCTTACATTGGACATCTGTTAGCTTTTGGGTTTGGACTTGATCAATACAGAATATGTGAAGCAATCGTGTTTGACTATGCGTCAGACAACACAAAGCTACTCTTTCCTTTTTCTTAGAACAGGTTTGTATTGTCTCCTCAGAGTAGTGTAAATCAGACATAGCTTCTGTGCCCTGTAGCTCTGTCTTTGCTTCTCTCTTGCAGTGGGTGCAAGCGGTTGCCCTGAGAAGGTTAATGGGATTCCCCCAAAGCAGGAGAATCTTTCAGTTGGCACCTGCTCTGCTAATGTAGGCTCAATGTCTTTAGGCAAGGAGCAGCAGTGTGCAGGGATCATGGCATGTCATTTATTGCCATCTTCTGACTTCAGGTAGTGTCATGGTTCTCTTTGGCTTTCTTTAAATGCCATAGTTTCATTAGATGATGTGTGAGGATCAAGGTCTTTCCAAACCAGGATTAGCAGAAAGATAATCTGGGAACATTTTGATTCTTCTCACGCAAGTTCCTGCATTCAACATAGTTTAACAAAGCACCAAGATTGAAGTCTCTCGTAAGAAGAGCTCTCAACTTTGCCACTTTCATGTTTGAGGGTTTTGTTTGTTTGTTTCATCTCAGTAGCCTTGAGTTTAAGATATGTCGGTGTATGTCTGTAGTAGTAGTTATGTGTTAGTTCCCATTTGAGGTTTCCTGAGTGTAGCAAAAATGTCCTGTATATTTAATTTGCTGTTGTTATGGATAAGCATAAAAGAAGTCTATCAGTGATCTTAAAAAAAAAAAAATCACAGGCCTGAGTTTAAGACTCTTAAACAAGAAAAACCAACCTACAGTTCTGCAAACTCGCTTCAGTTCCAGGTACCCTTCTCACTCATGCCTTGTGAGCAGTAAACAACAACTCTTCCGTAAGTTATCATTTAATTTCTAATTAATTACAGAACAAACCTTTCCTGGAATATTTAATTTGCCTTTTCTGCTTAGATTTCTCATTCTCTTTTCGTATAATTTTGATTTTGTTCTTATTAACATCCCTCACAGACACACTGTCACATCAGATTTGCTCTTTATGTAATACGATTTACTACAGCATCCATTATGGTACCAGCACAATCTGACGTACAGCCTTTTCATGTACAATTGCTCTTGTATTTTCTTGGATCCCATTAATGTGTTTTTGTTCAATTACTATTTTAGTTGTTTTTAGTATATAATACTGTCATGTGATAGTAGAGGTATTTTGCCTACATTGGAACACATACTCTAGTTAGAAATTAACTTCTGAACCCTTTAATAGCCCTGAAAGACAGATATTCAAATGTGTACCTTCAATGTGATAAATTTAAGTAATTTGATAAAGGAGATATCCACAAATGTGTGTTTTTAGGCAGTGCTTGTTGTGGCAGATTGGAAGCATAGCACACTGAAGTGTATTTGATGTAACAAGTGTATTTTAAAATATATTTATTTGCACACAAACGATGATGCCAAACTGAAGTTATACTTTCAGCACTGAGTTCTTTAATATGTTTTATACTTTCATAAATATTGATATTTGAACAGATTCGGCTATTAATTAGAGTACAGCTATGTATTTAATTTATTTCATTGAAAGTGAAGGAATGAGTATAAATCTGAACAGAAAAAATTATCTTTGAACTCTCTGTTATTACTGCATAGAACCACAGAATGGTTTGGGTTGGAAGAGATCTTAAAGGTCATATAGTTGCAGCCCTTCTGCCTTGGGCAGGGACACCTTCCACTAGACCAGGTTGCTCAGAGCTCCATCCAGCCTGGCCTTGAACACTTCCAGGGAGGGGGCATCCACAGCTTCTCTGGGCAACCTGCGCCAGTGCCTCACCTCCCTCATCGTAAAGAATTTCTTCCTAATATCTAACCTAAATCTGCCTCTTTCAGTTTAAAACCATTACCCCTTGTACTATCACTACAGTACCTGGCAAAAAGCAATCTCTCTCCATCTTTTTATAAGCCCCCTTTAAGTACTGAAACACTGCAATCAGGTCTCCCTAGAGCCTGGTATTCTCTGGGCTGAACAGCCCCAGATCTCTGAGCCTTTCCTCCTGGGAGAGGTGCTCCAGCCCTCTGATCATTTTTGTGGCCGTCTTCTGTACCCCACTCCAACAGGTCCATGTCTTTCCTGTGCTGAGGGCTCCAGAGCTGGATGGAGGACTCCAGGTGGGGTCTCACCAGAATAGAGTGGAGGGGCAGAATCACCTCCCTTGCCCTGCTGGCCACGGTGCTTTTGATAAGACCTAAGTGACATAATTGTAAAGTATATTATCTTCTGCTAAAAACCTAATCTGAATCTACTAATTTTTTTGCTTCTGATATGATATGTATATTCAGCAGTGATAGTGCATGAAACTGGCTCATGTCATTGGGTATTCAGATACCTTGCCTGGTTCTACTTCAACTGAGATAACTGGTGTGATCACAAAATGCTGTCACCAGATTGCCAGCTGTTAATTCTCTTTTACAAAGCATTTATGCTGCCCATTGCTTCATTATGTATGGCTACCTGAAAGTATTAACACTACTGTTAAAATCAACAGGCCATAGATCTACAGTGTATGTTTCTCTTGACCTCCGAACCTCATCAGTCTTTATGGCTCTTACCTTCTATAGCCACAAGTTACCATGCTTCTTGTATCTTTTCTTCCACCTATGTATTAATAATTGTCCTTGAGCTTTCTGCTAATATCCAGGACATTTCACTAACCTTTACTTGATCTTCACTGCTGCCTCTCAGTTAAAAGCTTACTCTGTACAATTAATGATGCATCAGCACCAGATTTTAACTTACACACGTCTCTTAAACCTTTAATGAATCTTTCTTCTGCTCCTAGCTTTACCCAACATAATTCCTAGTTACTTTTCTACTGACTCTGTTCTAGTTAGGTATTTTTATTTCCTTTTTTTTTTTGCTATACTCTTTCATTGAGCTGATGACAATTGTATGCAAATTTAGGTTAATTTATAGTACATTCATTCTTTGGACTGATTTGGGTGTAAATGGTTAAAAAATGAAACATGAAACTTGGAAATCTTAATTTAGGAAAAAAGTCTCCACAATGTTTAAACTAAAAGTCCTGCAGAAAAAGAACTTCCAACAGAAAGTATAATCACTTTATTAGAATGTCAAGAATGTTGCATGCTGCCAACCCCTACCATTCTGTGAAATTTTCCATAGGTACATTTGGGTTTTTTTCTGTGTAAAAACAAATAGGGGAGAAAAACACAGAGAATTTCTGCAAAGAACTGCAGAGGAGTATGGCCTGAATAGCAGACTTTCTTGATCTCATGCAGGAATCTGCAAATCCCTGCCCTGTAGGAGACTGTAATTTTCAGTTGTCTTCCCTGCATGCCATCACATACAGCCTCCCCTGCTCCATTTGTTAGCTGCTACGTTTAACAAATTGCTTTTTTTTTCCTCTCTTGTAGCACAGAAACCCAGGATCTTCAAACCTGTACTGAGAGTATAATCCAACAGCCACAGTAATGCTCTGGTTTTTCACTGTCTAGACCAATCTGCTAAATAAATGGCTATGCAATGGCCTCTTTCCTGGCAGTCGTCAGTGTAAAAGGATCATTCAAGTGCTCTTTTATCAATCTCTTTCATGTTCTTTCCCCCGTAAGTGCTAACAGCAGAAAGTATCTGAAGTAGAATAGATTTTCTCTACTTAACAATAGTGATTTTTTTAAAATAACATTTGAGTATTGAAAACATTTAGTCACGAGCTTCTGGGAGTAACACCTTGGAGTCATTTCATTGTGTTGTTTTAAATAGTGGTGTGTTTTACTCAGGAGTGACTGATAGTACTGAATTCGCCTGATGAAGTGATTGCATCGATTATTGTTTGCTCTGACAATCCCCCAAATGTCCTATGTTGCTACTTTTTATTCTGTAGTATTCCATATAGGCAAGATAGGTACAAGGGAATTCATACATTCTGTATTCATTATATGTACTGGATATTGATGAGTGTTTAGCTGAAATATTTTTATATTTGCAAGCTAAATGTCTGAACCACTTGCCTTAGTCCTTTCCTTAAAAGCTGGATTTTCACTCATTGCAAATTCTCAAATGACTCCCAGCCTCCTAGCTTCATATATTACATCGCAGTATGGTGTTAATTTAAATTAATTGCTCTGGATTAGAAAAGGATTAACTAATACATTTCATACATAATTACATGGAATTACAGTTTTTGTCTGTTTTGGGTTTCAGCCTTTAAATTCTATTTAAAAGTGCAGTTACGGATAAAATGAAATCTGTAACGTGCATGTTAGCTGAAATGACCAAACTTTGCCTGTTTTAGAGCTGAAGCTTTTGACAAGTAGCTATTTTCATAAGATTTCTGTCTGTAGATCAAGTTGTCTCATGGTTCCACCCATGCTTGTTTCAAACAGCTTCCTTCAACTCATTCCACAGAAACGTTCTAGAGTATGAGTAGCTTAGTGCTGGACTTTTTTCCCTGTTTATGACTCCTGTTTAAGATCATAACTTTTTGATTTAGAGTACAGCTAAGACCTTTAAACAAACTAGATGAGAAGGACTGTCTCAGCAACTCTACTATATTTTATTCTGAATTTTCTGCCCCCTCCATCCTCTTCCCTCCTCTCATCACATCATATAACCTCCAAGCAATTTATATGATAGTTCATCATAGGGAAGTCTTATGCTACTGCTGTAGGATGAGCCTTTCTCCAACTAAATTCCTATTTTCCTGCTGAAAAGCTGCCAGAACACTATGGTGAATGCTAGATGGATATTCAATTAAAAACTTCTGTACTAGGAACTTAGAAAATTTCTTCTTAGTAAAAAGCAGATTAACCTTAAGTATGCTTTTTGTTGTCAGTTTGATAGTATGGATATTGCTCTACTTCTAGTTATGTTTGCCTTTCCTTCCTGCATCATCACTGAATACAATAACGTTTCACAGAATCAGAGCATCACAGAATGTTCGGGGTTGGAAGGGACCTCTGTGGGTCATCTAGTCCAACCCCCCTGCCGAAGCAGGGGCACCTACAGCAGGCTGCACAGGACCTTGTCCAGGTGGGTCTTGAATATCTCCAGAGAAGGAGACTCCACAACCTCCCTGGGCAGCCTGTTCCAGTGCTCCGTCACCCGCAGAGGGAAGAAGTTCTTCCTCATGTTAAGACAGAACTTCCTGTACTTCAGTTTGTGCCCATTGCCCCTTGTCCTGTCGCTGGGCACCACTGAAAAGAGTTTGGCCCTATCCTCCTGACACCCACCCTTGAGATATTTATAAGCATTTTGTTTGACTCAAAGAAATGTAACTTCTTTTTTACTGCATGCCAATTCCTCCAATAGTTTTCAAGTTGAAACACAAACCAAAATAAAGTACCATTGGCCTTTATGATTTCTCTATCAAGTGTAAAGACTGTCATATTTCAAATTAGAAACAGTAAGTGATCATTATATTTGCTTTGCAACAGACCAGTTATGACACATTCACTTCCCATGACTCTTTTGATCAAATAAGTAACACACAAACATGAGGTTTTTTAGGATCACCTTGGAATCATGCTGAAATTTTCTAATATTACCAATGTGAAAAAAGGAAGACAAACACTGATATGATGAGATATTTACCTTTGATATCAGAAAAAAACAATAAAAATTGAAAACAGTATAGGTTCCTCCTTCCCTCCTTTGGCTTGCTCACAGTTACTTTCCAGAGAATTTAAGACCCTTCTTGTCTTAGCGAAAACCAGGGATCCCACTTTGTCCTTTTAGACACCCTCGCTATCCTGCCAAACTTCAGTTGTCTGACACTGATATTTTGGAGAGTGGATTAGAACGTGCAATATTATGCATATTCCAGCACTATAATCCTTTCTGAGGATTTATGATTAATTAGGATCTGAAAATTTCTGTGGTTTTTTTAATTAAAGGGTTATAAGTTCTAAATATTTTTTCTATTGTCTTTTTAAGGCAGTTTTATGCATGCACATTTAGAATTAAATTATGCATGAACATTAAGAATTAAATTTGTTTTGCAGTATTAGCAATTAGATATAACTAAATGCTAAAAGCAAGTTATACTGAGAGGCTTTGAATTCAGGACTTTTCCTGCATATGGATTGAGAAAGGGTAATACACACAGTGAGGAGAGCCCTCAGTACTCCAGTTGATATTGATACAGGTTGAGGTAATTCATTTCTTATGAGATACCTCATCTCACAGCATTAGATCCATAGGGAGCTGTCCATGACGGCTTGAAGAGGAAAAAAATTACAATCTCATATTGAAGCTGTTGAGGAGAAAAAAATATCTGTAATGAGAAACAGTTCCACATGAAAGATTCCTTATTTGCTCAGTTGCATATGATTTTCTGTGCCCTTCTTGGATTTTTTTTTTCTTGGCTTTTTTCTTCCCCTTTTTGAATATGCTCACTTGTTTTTCACAGAAAAAGCTTTTCTTGAGTCAGATATCTTTAAAAAGAGTGTGCTAGACTTGGTTTATTTGAGTAGGGAATCTGTGTTACTGAGTAAATATAGTGATTTTCAACCTAAAATACTTGTGGGTTATTCATTCTTTGGGTTTCCTGTATTAACAAAGACATATAACAAATGTACTTCTAAATGAACTTCCTTTTGTAGGCTTTTGAAGTACAGTACAAATATGCTTTGAAATGCTGTATGAAGAGGCCTGGGAGCATTTGCCTTTTCCAAAGAGTTACTGTTCTTTAAAATGTCAGAAATGTCAAGTTCTGCCTTTACTGTATTGTCAGAAGATTCCTTGAGTAACTTCTAAAATGTTCATTTAAGAGATTTCTCAGGCAGCAGTTAATAAGATGGCACTGCTGAGTCCTGAAAGATTTTGCAAAAGAGAAAAAAGCAACAGAAAAATGTGCATGTAATTGTTCATGCATCTGAAGAGTCCGATTGTTTAAATGAGGTTATTTGCATGCAAAAAGTTATTCCTATCCACTTCCAGGATGGGGAACAAAGAAATCTTTAAAAAAAAAAAAAGGTTTAAAAGCATGAGACATACTTGAAAACTGGGATTGTAAACAACTGGCTTCCTTTGTGTTGAAGTCTGACACAAACGTGTCCGTTGAGATCTAGAGCTTTGGGGACCACAGTTTTGGTTCATTTAGCTAGACATATGACCTTCAACAAGGGATCTTGTTTTTCACTTGAAAATTGTACTTTGAGGAGCAAGTTGAAAATTTGTAGGGTAAAATGTTTTTTCCATTAATTCTGCATGTAATGGGCAAGTATTCCTAGGGCCTAGTGATGCACAAGTTGGTACAAGGAAGTAAAAGAGGTTCTTAGCAGCATTTAAATTCCTTTGATTTTGCCTGTTGATTACAAGAGGCTTTGTTTCCACTGTGCTGGGAACTGTAGGACTGGGACTGAAGGATTTATCAATCTAAAATGGGACAAGAAAGCAGTAAGAAAGAAAACTTGAGAGGTCTCTTCTTTATGTTAGATTGAACTTCTTAAGCCAGATGCATTTGGGTACAAAGAGGTGATTGATGAGAAGACAGCTGAGGCTTGATTTTCCTGCTCTGGCAATAGCCAACTTACCATGTCCCGAGAAGCATGGGAACTCGGGTGCCTTGTGCCAGAGCAGTTTCTGTCGCTGTGCCGTGCGGGCACTGCAGGTAGTGTGGGCAGCGCAGGGAGCCAGGGGCAGGGCGGAGGCTCACACCCCAGCCTGGTGGCAAGCAGACTGAAGAGATTAAGGCCCACTGGCAGGAGAAGGGTTTAGATTACGTGGTTCTAGTTACTCGTTCCTCGAGAGGTGGTGTCAGAGGGAGGGAGGCTATCCATACGGAGATAGCTGCCCCGAGGCCTCACTTTGGCAAGAACTGAAAAAGACAGAAGTTATTCAAACACTGCTGATTTGGACCTTCCACGCTGTATTGTGTTGTTCCCACCATCAGGATGTTTCTGGCGCCCTGTTATAGTTCTTGTGGTGTGGCTGCCCCAGACTTGGCACTTCTCACAGGTGTTGCATAGCCAAGCAGTCATCACAGTTATCTTCATACTTTGTGTGACGTTCAAGGTGCCAAGTCATTTGCCTGCTCCCAGCAAAGAATGTAAGCAGTGAAATTAGTTTTATTTACCTATTGATGGCTGAAGCACTGTGTTAACTAATTTTGGCAGAAGCACACCCACTGACAAACCTCTTGGCCCTTCTCTATTAGTTCATCTGCTTTAATACAAATAAAGACTGCAACAGGGTTGAACCGGACCTTCCCTTATAAAGGCTTATGGTTTGGGGTTTTTTTTGAGACAGATGCTTGCAGCTGTCTTTACTTTGTTGAATTGCACAACAGCATTTGAAAGATCAGGGTTTCTATGAGCTGGGTATGAAAAAAAAATCTGATTTTTGTCTTTGCACAACAAATCCATGCATGGAATTTTCCCAAGTAATGGCAGCATTGTTTCAACACACACAGAAAATTGTGAAACTGTTTTTTATACTAAATACAACTTTTTTCATCACTGTTATGGTTATGTCTAGAATTCAAAATGATTTTATAGTTCAAAAGAGGAAACATTTATAAGCACCATATACCAAAAAATGGTAAATGTTAAATGCTAAATTGTAACAACGGACATAAAATGCCTGGTATCTCCATAAAGACTGTGACTTTGTTTTAATATCTTATTTAGATTGGGTGAGTTTTTTTTTTTTCTAATTATGTCACAATGTACAGGACCTTATAATTATTGAGTATGGGATTATTGTCAGTCAACACACAGCCTGAAATGATCAGTCATTTAATTAGAGCTCTGACATTTATTAACTCATCATAGTATTGACTGCTGTTTACTGTTTATCTTGACTTATTTTTATATTTCCATAGAGAACGGATTTCAATAAATGTGTTAATCTTATTAAAAATAAAATTGTCCTTGGATACATTGAACTAAATCAAAAGATGTTTATCACATAGTCATGGTACAGCTCCTGGAGATAAGCAGTGAAAATCATGTTAGTGGATTGGATTTTTTTTTCTCTTCAATCCTCCCAAGCTTGTACAATGAGTGTTTGGGAACAGACACAACCCAGGAAACAAAATATGTGCTCAGTTTCTGGCCATAGGCCTTTAAGTCTGGAAATCTATTTTCAGAAGAGCCTTTGAGTACAATAGGAATGAAGGTTATAAAGGCTGGGTTTTATCATATATATGATTTTAAACATTCCAGTGAAGTATCATTGCTTTCTTTTAACTTCTGTTATTTTAAAGCAATATGTAAGCCCAGAAATGCAAGATGAGCTTGCATCCAAGTATCTGCAGCCATTAGGAATGCCCTGAATCTCAAGCCTGTTTTGTGCATTTACCAAAAAGTCCTTATAGTGGTGTTTAAGGCAAGAAAGTCAGGATGCCTATCAAGAAAAATTACTTACTGCTTTGTGTAGTCAATGGCACACACAGATGTGTATGATATAACTAGGCTTATACTGATGTAGGCTATTTGTAATCTTACACTGCCCACTACCTGCATATATTTATTCCTTCACAGAGAACTTGGCTGAGAAGGACAGTTCTTAAACATTCCGAGCGAGGCTCAGCTGCCAGGTTTCGCATTCACTACTCCAACATCACTTTTCCTGTGTAGGGGACCCAGATAGATCCTGACCACTTCTGCTATTTGCAGTCTAGATCCTAACTCAGCCTTTGTATCTTGAGGCCCCGTGGAATGGCATGGGTAGAATCTCCTGACTGTGTTGTTGCCATACAAATACTTGAAGGAATCCTTTAGGACTACAGTAAAGTAGTTTTGAAGTTTATAGCTAAGACTCCAGCTGTTCTGGAATATAAAATTCAGAAGACATCTGATCTCCCTATGGTTGTGATAAAGTAATACTGCTCCTTTTTAGTTTACAACATTGAAAAGCTAGATTCTGCAGATGTTTTTTGAACTTGTATGGCTACTTTTGAAAAATAATTAAATTATATTTGAAATCTTGATATCTATTTCAGGTGAATATGTCCAAAATATCCAGGGTGCCTCATGAAGGCCAATTACAGTTTACTTTTAAAAGTTTGTGGTTTTTCTTAATATAAAATGAGTATTTTGGGGGGCTATTCACAAGACAAAACTTCAACCTACCAAACTAGGTCTCGCTCATTACCTTCTATAGCGAGTAGAGGCTCAGGACCTTCAGAGGTAATGCAAAAGTGATAACTTTCTGTGATGACTGTAAGGGCACCTCAAGGAAGTGCAACCTTGCAAAATTTAAGGAAATCCTTGTGAACACTTAATCACCAGTACATACTCAATACTCAAAACGAGATCTTGTTTGTTTTAGTCCTGCTAATGGGAGTTCTCCAGTTCTCAGTTGTAACTGAATTCTTGATTATGGCTAAAGGGTGGGTGTTCTTTGGTTCACACAATGAGTATGATAGTATTTACTGTTTTAATATCTATCGCTGATTGTATCGTTTTGTATATCTTGTTTTTGTATAATTTTTTATAAATTTAGCCCATATCTATTAGCTTCAGTACTTGAAGAGATTAGATGATCACTAAAGTAGTTCTGCCTAAATCTTCTTTATAGCGTACTGATCAGTTTTCAGATAGCAGACAGTGCAATTAGGTAAATATTTGTAGCACTTCAGAAGTATACACAAAGTAAAATTTAAAACCTTCTCAGAATAGCTGTATTCTTTTATTCAAGCTATCTCTTCAACTCAACAAAGTATTAAGATTGTAGAATTACTGCTCTCTTACTGCTTGCTTACTGTTAACTGTTGCTATGTACCCACCAAAGACTCCACTGGAGGCATGTTCTTGAGTCCTTCAAGGTTGTGCAGCTAATGCAAACCTATTAGTTTGCATCTGTATACCTTGGAGTGCAGAAGGATCTGTAAAGCCCGTGAAGGTCATGAACCCCTGCTGATATAACTGAACTCCATTAAAAACAGTGGAGATATGGTGATTGGTTTCAACTGAGAATTTGCCCTTAGATGTGTACAGTTTTACAAGAAAATCTGACAGGAAAGATTTTCTGCACATGTGGTTTTTGAGTCATTCAACTAATGTTGTTTGCCAGTGTGTGAAATAGATAGGCCTGTATTATTGGCAATACTCAGCATTTATCTTCAGGCTATGCAGTGTTAATTAAAAATACTTGTTTTCACTTAGTGGAGTATTAATAACAAAGTGACTTAGTGCTTGTAAAATGTTTCATATGTTAAAAATGCATTGAAATAGGAGCTGGATATTGCTTGTAATATCTTCACAAGGGAGCCATGTAGCTGTTATTACATATATTTTACAGAATAAAGCTGTAGCTGAGTGAAGGAAAACTGAGAGAAAGGAGTGAGCTCAACTGCATGATTTTTGAAATCCAGAGCCTAGAATAATGTGCATAATTTTCCTAGCTCTTATCTTAATTCAGTCACCCTGTAAAAGAATGAACTATTTCAGGATAGATGTGTTTTGTTTTAAGTACAGCAGTCATGAGAAGAATGTTAATTGACAAGCAGATGCAGAATATTGCAAATGTAGATGTTAGCTATGTCACTGGAGAGTGGAACATGGTGTAGAGATGTTCAGAACATTTTTATTTTCACTATGCCATTATTTTAATATAAACTTTAATAATATTAAATCTAAATATTATTTCTGCTATTAAAAAGCGTCATCATCTAGTGTAGATCTTGAACTATTACTGTCAGGTACATATCTGAAATGGAAGCCTGCAGAGGAATATAAACTTAAGGGAGTACTTCAGCATTCAAAAGTACTTGGGACCAAAGGACGATACCTTATAGAGCACGGCTCGAGATCATTGATGTTTAACAGCGCTCCCACAGTAGACTTTGTAGTCAAGTATCCCCCTGACTTTAACAGATTGTACACAATTCTGAAATACTTACATCTTTGTATGAAGGATTTATCCAAACAGTAATGTGGTTTTTTGATTTTTAAATTTCTTTAAGGAAGAATGAGAGTCTGCAGTTATGAGGTTACTCACATTCTGGACCTGTCCACGTTCTACAGTCTGGAGCTGCATTTTACAGTGTATTTAGTTCTTGGGGAAAACACAAGGTGAAGAATAACTTCAGTTATAATTAGGTTTGCTTTCTAGACATTGGCTATTGACAATTATGTTAAGAATTTGCAATGGAAGTATGTTTTTCCTTGTTCACTATTCAATATTTTTATGCCACTTCCTGAGTGAGGTTATTTCATACTAGCTGCGTCAAAGATTTAGGTTTGCTTAGAGCCAGTTGTATCCTTAGTTGCTACCTTCAAAGTTACAGCTTACTAGAGAACTTTAAAAATATCCCAACAGTTTACATTGATTCTGTCTTCTTAGAAAAACAGGCTCTAAATATAAAGCTTTTAAAGGATGTGCCAAACTGGAGTTGCACCTTTGTCATCTGAAAATGCATAGGCATAAACTAAGTTGGATTCACAATGCTCTCACTGGTCCTGTTTACTTAGCAGTTTAGAAGGGATCAATTTTGTTGTCAAGACTGACAATTTCTTGCAAAACTTAGTAGAGGAGTCATTATTTGCTTTGGTTCCTATGCAAGCATTGGTATGAGAAATGGTCACATTACTATGAAATAGAAAGTATCTGCCTTAGGGGATTCCTTGAAGGTTTCAAGGTGAAGTTCAGACTTCTTTCCAAGACCTGTGCTTGATCATCTGTTCCCTGCGAAGACTTTAGGCCATTTCAGAAACAGAAAGTAGTAGGAAAATTTCCAAGTCACCCTGAATATATAACCTCATTTTTTTAAAGTTATTGTTCCTTTCAGTTGACAGAGAATGTGCTGATCATTTCAAGGCACTTATTACATTATACGTTTAATATATATACTTTTAATGTAAAAGTTCTTTCCTGATCATCTCTAGTCTTTTCTTTAACATTAAGTGTGTTGCTCTGTTCACAGTTTATTATTTTTTTTGGCAAGGAAATAACTCTGAAGTATGATGTATTGTATATAACAAGGTTATACACCTAGGTGCCTACCAAGATATTACTACTTTTGTTTTCACTAGTATTTGTTCTAGTATGATTTACAAAATGAGATCAACATGTTTGTAATATAGACTTCGTAGTGTACTATAACTGAAGCCCAAATGTTATGGTCAGTATATAGCTATTTCTTGAACATTTCTGAGAATCTGATCCTTTGCCTGGTGTCATGTGTACTGACTTTCACTGTTGGTGGTTTCTTTCCTTTGGACTGGGGCAGTCCAAGATAGTGATTAATGAATGATTGCTTTAGAGAAACAAAAAAACTTTTTTCTGTACTAACATGAAAAAAAAGATTATTCAAAACAGCTAGTAGGCACAGAACTACTATGCTAATATTGTATAGAAAAAATGTTGGGCAATACAATAGGAGTGTTAAGTAGACTTTTCAAACGGCTCATAATGATACAAGCACTTTGTTTATAGATAGAAATAAAAAGATTGTTTGGGAAGTACACAACTGATTCTCTTAAGATCTCTCAAATATCTCCAGAGCTCAATCTGCTATTGACGCTGAGAATGAATGTGCTGTTAAATCAAGAGATTGTCCATTTCATTGACAATGTTTGCATTGCAACATCTTGGACATTTTGAAACTCACTCATTCTGTTTTACAGCAGTAAAATAATGAGTGCTCCAGACTAAAGCACTACCAAACTGCGTTGTGGACATCTGAGTTTATAAATTGCTTGTAAAGAGATGACGTGATTTTTCATGTGAATATTGTGATAATGGATTGGCATCAATAATATTATTAATGTTGTTCCATAAGTAACCCTTGACTATAGAAAGAATATTACAACAATTCAGAAGATTAAAAGTGTTCTGTTTCATTCCTATATACCGCTAGTAAAGCATACATTTGATTCAGTGGATTATGCTTAACATCACAAATTGGTGTTCTGTGAATATCGTGGTACTGGCTCCTGAAACGTATTAAAATTCAAAAAAACCCTTAAGCATGTAAGATTTACCAAGTGCTCGGATAAACTGAGGACACAAAGAACACCCTCGCTAAGAGATCGCAAATGACCGTTGCTGTGTTTTCTGTTGTATTTATTACAGACTGACAAGAAAGAGAGAAGTAATGCCTTGAATGTTGCAATAGATAGTATGTGCAAGAAGACAAGAGACCTCCGCAGACAGGTGAGCAACCTGGGGAACTGAAAAGGCAGAAAAGGAGACTTGAAGGATGCTTTTCCAAATTGCTATTCTCAGTTTTTGTAGTGCTGCATTTTGAAAATAATGATTTCTTCTATATTAAAAAAATACTGAAGATAGTTACACTATTCCACAGAATACATACATACAAATTTTCATAACTCTGGGAAAAAGCCCTACCAAATGAAACTGGCTGAATATATGTATGTACATAGGCAAAACTCTGCATGTATACATGTCTAAATATGTATTTGCTATAGACATATATGTAAATATATATAAAATATACTTTGAACATCAAGATTCATTTTATTTTAAATAAGCTTGCATTGTTATTGGTTGTTGGAACAGATACCTTGAAGGGACCACCGAGTCACTATGTCTAGTTCTTCACAGTTGTGAGAACTCATACAACAGAAAAGGGTTCTTGGAATACCTGGTCCACAGTCCACCCACCCATTTTGCATCCCAGTATCCTAAAACTAATGTAAGACATGGATCAAAATACACAAGTTCATTGTACTGCAGAAGGCGACCAGTAGACATCAGCTGTGTTTACATCCTTTCTCTGCAAGGAGAGTCTTTGAGAAAAATTGCAAATTTTTCAACGTTTAAAGTATATAATGTGCTAGTTTAGAAAAGAGAGTTAGACAGTAGTTCTTTCAGGAAGGCTGCCTCAAACAACTGTATGAAAATTTATGGCTACATAGAACATGAGCACATGCTGCTTTCATCCTGTCTCTAGCTGTGGCTATTTATCAACTCTCTGGTGGAAGAATATCCCTTCCAACTTTGTGTACAGTCTTAGAAGCCAGCCTATGCTTCAAGATGATGAATAAATTCCTTCCTGTCTCCCATAATCAGCCAGGGGAAGCCTTGAAAGATGAGATTAATATAATACAAATATAATATTTACAAGTAACTAGCTATCTGATTTCTGCTCATATTCCATCAAAACTGCGTGCAGCTCAGACACCCGGTGACTTGCATCACAAGCTCAACTCTCCTATTCCATCCTACAGTCTGTTCCATGAGTTAATTAAACTCTAGCTTATGAAAGTTTACTGACTGTTACAGTGTTTAAAATCTGTTAACTAATTCAATTTGTGTTTCTATAAACCTTTCTGAAATGTTCAGGCTGAATGTAATCATGCCCAATTTATAGTCAGTCTAGAACTAGTGGTTTTCTCTAAGTAAAGTAGCTCTATGGCTTCTTGACGTTTTCCACTGGAAGGGATTTATGAGAAATGTTTCATCTACTTCCTCCAATTCTGTGTTCATACATGCGAATTGCTTAAGAATTGTTTTAGGAACAGTACTTTACTGCATGTCTAACTCCCGATCCGGGAAACATGAAATAGCATGTTCTGTGTCTGCAGGTATTGTAGAGTCTTATTTGCTTTCACTTATGAGCAATTATTATTCTGTCTCACAGCACTTTTACTAGAAACATGAAAATTGTTATTTCATCTACTCCTATCTTTTATAATACTTAAATTTTTTTTGAATGATCCTGTGTATTATAGCTGGTATTATATTAGGCACTCAATAGTGGATTCGAGGTTATGGTGTGCACAATGTATTCTGTGTTCAGTCAACTACTGGGATTGGCTCTGCAAAATTGAGGTTGAAGATGAAACCTTATGAAGTTGTATTTTTGAAATCTCTGCCATGTAGTGCACAATAAAAAAAACCATAATGTAAGTGCTGGCCCAGTCACCACCCGATTGTGGGTTATTCCATGGGCCCCTATGGAACATCTTTGTAGACCACAGTAAGTAAACTGAAGGAAGGCTTGTATCTGGCAAAACCTGAAGACAAAAGTAGCGCTCTCAAGAACAGTGTATTCTGCAAGTTGTAAAAATCTCTGGCTTCTCAAATGAAATGATTTGTCTTCACTTTGGGAATTTGGCCAGTACTTGGGGGTATTTAAAACTATTCTGTTGTGTTTTGATTTTCGCTTGTATTGTGCCAGAGATGTGCACATCATTTCTGTGTATGCAGTTTTACCTAGATCACTGCTTTCCTGCCTAGTAGAGTTGTATGAATATTTAGGAAGGAATTGCCTATTCGTTCCAATATCTAATTCTGAGAAATTACATACTCGGTTCCTAGCTCCCAGTTGTTTCCCAGCATTCTGTGAATGGACTGCACATATATTTCTCCTATGGTTGTTCTGCAGTTTCAGCTGGGTGATTTTTTTTAATAAAAGTTATTTCTGATTATATTCTCATATTTCTATGTAGCTTCTTCATCATGGATAGCTTTTTCTGAACACAAAGCATATTGCCTTCCTGGCATCCCTTTGAAACAGGAAGGAGAGATTCCTCAACAATAACTAATCTGTAGTTTCTCCAGGACTTTTGCCAGTGTAGTTTTGTAAGGCAACAGGTAAATAGAGGCAAACACAGTTTTCTGTACTCATCAGGATACTGATGTTTAAGAGTGTGACAAACAGCTGCTGGGATTTTCTTCTCTACCCTCCACTGCTTGTTTTTGACAAACTTATGCACCATGTTTTATAAACAACTTGTTTCTATATTATTTTTTAATGCACTTTAATATCAAAACAAAAACTTCATGCTTCCAATTCTGTAACAATCTGCTCAAAGGGTAAGAAAGAGTCCTTGCACCTTAAAAATAAAACAGTTCGTCAGACATCATCCTCTCTCTGCCTTTTCTGATGGTATCTCTTTCACTTAGAAATACGAGAAAAAATTTAATTATAATACAATAACTTCCCTAGTATTCCCTGCTAGCACTACTGGTGCTGTTCTTTGTCTGTTTATATGTCTCCCTATATGGCTACCTAGCCTTTAGCATTTTGCTCTAGAGGAGGCCAGAGTCAGAAACAGACTTACTGAGTCGTGGAAAAAATGATTGTTATGATTAGGATGAAGAAAAATATATATTGCTTCAGATCTTCCGTTTCCCTTTTGTCTTTTTCCTTTCTTTGTTCTACCTTGTATTTCTTTGTTCTTTATTGCTACAGAAGCCATCTTTTGAAAATCTCGGCTTCAGGTATTCCTTCACATAGCTGAAACAGGAACATAATTTCAAACTTTTTTGTATTCAACAAAGACACAGTATTATTTTTTTTTTGAAGAAGAACATGTGTTTTACTGTTTAATTGCAGGATAGAGGATTTCTTAGAACAAAATAATAATGATGATTTATATGTGAAAGGTTAATTAAACCAAGCAAACCAGTCAAAAGCTACAGCAAAGAATTATGTGATGAGAGATAAAATTAGGCTGCTGGTTTGAAAATTGGATGCCTCAAGCTCACCACAAATGCGACAAAGGTCATTGCAGTCACTGGTCCTCAAATAATACATCAAGGCTGAAAAAGTCCTATAATCTGGGCTATGCAGAACCCAAAAATATTTCTCTTGGAGATAATGAATCATTGGCCATGGTTATGGTTCCACAGCTTTTTATTGCTGATTATTGTAGATTGAAATCTTAATGTTTAAACTGTGATTCCTCAAGGTCACATTCATGTACTTAATTTTAAGCAGGGAAGTATGTCTGTTTTCCTCAGTTGGACTTTTCCAACACACAAATTTTAACAGATAACTTGTCAGGACTGGAGGTTCAATGTATTTTGTTCCTGGTAGTGAAAATTTTTACTACCTCTTTATTTTGATTTTGTAAAACTTCAGCCTGAATAAAGCTGGGAATGTGAACATGACAGTAAAAATCCAATTTTATATTGGAATCCTACAGCCTTTGTCTTTATAAACTACTTTTGAGAACATACAATGTGTCCAGATGGTATATCCTAATGTGATAAGCTACAGTAAGTTAGAATACAAAAAACATTCCAATTGTAAACTTCCATGTGGTTTTTTGGAAGATATGTCTGTCCCATGTGCCTGGTGAGTCAATGACAGCTGGCTTTAGATGGTGAGGCTGTCCAAATGCTAGTGGTGGAATCATATCCAAGTCTTGTCCTGATAGTCAACAGATTTGTCTACTATTATTTCTGCTGTGCATGTTCACTGCCCTAACTTCAAGGACAGTAGCATCAAAAAGATTGTGGTTTTTTGAATTTTTTCACCTGTAGTAGTCTTTACTTCTACTGACTTTTCACATAGACACACTGGAGTAAAATGCTAAGTGAAAACACATCCTTTGACAACAAACCTGTCAGCACGTAAGAGCTTAAAAGCCTTTTGTGTTCTTTTCTTTTCCAATCAATACCTTTTACATATATTGTAAAAATATTTTTTTGCAGTAGGAAATTCAGTGAACTTGATAATTTAGTTGCATTGCATGTATTGTTACGATTGGTATATTTGTCGTGTTCTATGATTAAAATGAACAATTGCCGTGTGTAGCTTTATAACATGGAAAGTAACCTCTTAAGAGACATAATGTCCAAATGATCAGTTATAAGCTTACATGAAACCTAATTTAAGAGAAGTCATTAGTAGCAGAATGTTGCACTTCTTTAATAATTTAAGTAAGAAGTTCAAGAACAATTAATTTACATAGAGAAAACGGAACTTCAGACTCATTTATAGTTTTTCTTGATCTATTAATCTACTATCAGGCGACATAATCAGTAATCTCATTGATATAATTACCATGAAGGCTATAATTTTGCTTATCAAACTGTATCACTGGGTTTTCCAGCAAGGTAGAAAATATTTCTATAATTGTGCAATTATGAAAACATGTGATGTAGACTATTTTGTGAGTACAAACATAATTAAATTAATATTTTCTTTGTAAAATGAAGAAGCCTTCTCCCTTGGCATCTGAACTTCAAGAGAGAATACCCAGGAGATATTAGGTTTGGTCTAACAGTAATTTTTTATCTGTGGAATCTTTTAAGGAGTCTATTCTTTTCATCAAAGAGCATGAGTATTTGTTTGGCTCCTTTGACTTCAACAGAGCTAGTATATGTTTTAAGTGTTTTATGTAGCTGTACTCACACACGCATACACTCACACATACAAACATGCATATTTAGGTAGCACTATATTAAAATTGTCCCTAAAATTAAATAGAATTTTCTGTGTAATAGATAAATTGCAGCTGCAGTAAGTTTCAGACACATAATCCTGCAAATAATATAGGAGTACAGCGTGTACGTGTTTATGTTATAAAATACTAATGGACAATAATTGCAGTAGACTTTAATAAATAGTCCAATTAGCAGATACTAATGTAATGCTTTCTTTTGCAGCTCCGTAAAGCCATTATAGATCACATCTCAGACTCCTTCTTAGATACCACTGTTCCACTTCTAGTTCTCATTGAAGCTGCTAAAAATGGAAGAGATAAAGAAATAAAGGAATACGCTGCTATATTTCAAGAACATACGAGCAGGCTTGTGGAGGTATGTTTGATGGAGTTGCACTTTTGAATATATGGTTTAAGTGACTTGAGACTGCACATTTCCTTTGCTGGCAGATATCAAAACAATTAAGGCTGGTATTTCAGAAAAGAATACATAAATGGCCAGGGTAATAGTAAACATACTCCATTTTTTATATAATGGTATGCAGTAAGATAGTAGGTTTTGTGGTATCGTCATTTATATAGTATTTCATTGCACAGAATTTAGGTGATGGGGAATTCTAATCTGAGAAATTAAATTAGTGTAAGCTTTCCACAAAGTTATTCACTGGGAACTTGATCAAATGCATGATTCTAAGAAGCAGTAGCTCAAAGAGTTCAGAATACTACTACCCAAATCATGTGAGACACTGTATCAGTGTTAGTTGTCAGTTATCTCACTTTGAAAGTTTATAGCCTGTGTAATGGTGTGCTGAAGAGGAAATGGTGCTCTGACACACAGCCTAGAGCCACGAACCCTCTAGCAGGCTGAAAGAATCTTGCTGTACATGCTGAATAAATTCACTCACATACATTGTATACTCAGTATTCATTTATAAAGGATGTATTTCTTTATTACTTATAAATGATACTTCTTTGTTACTTAGAAATTTGCAAATAGAATTGGGGAGTGGGGATTTTTGTTTGTTGGACAATCAGTCCTGCAAATGAGACTAAATATTAGCTGACTTTAACTCAGTCAAACTGGAGTTTGAAACAGTGCTGGAATACAAAAGTCATGGATTTTGCAGCAGTATTATCTCAATGCCTGTAAGGAATGCGTTGCTAATTTTTGTGGGGTTTTTTAAGCTTTTAGTGCTTTTGTGTTCAGTAATGCAAAAATGGAAAAAATCAATGAATTGACTATGTGACTGAAAACTTACTTTTGAAAACTATTTGGCTCAGAATTAATTCATTAATCTTGAATGATCTACAGATAAAGAAAGACAAACTGATAAACAGCTAAAGTAAAAGTAGGGTATTGCATTTATGTTTCTCTTCATGGTCATGTAGTTACAGAATATGATTAATTATTATTCTCCGATTTACAAGAGTGTCTTATTTTGACCATGCTGGGAAATCAAATGAAAGCTAAAACACAAACCTATCATTTTAGAATTTTTTTCAATTTTTTAATACTGAAGATAAACAAGCCTGAAGTGGCTAAGCTATACTTGGTGATGTAGGAAAAATATAGCAAAGTTTTGCAAGTCCAGCATAGTTACTACCTGGAAAGGAAAATAAAAAACCCCCAACAGCCAAATGTCCTTTTTCAGCATAGACGTTACTAGTCCATTTCACAGTGTCCCTTCTGCAAAGTGATAACCCGATTAGACAGCGATGCCTCAAAAATTTACAGAAGTTGCCTTTGTTCACCTCACTGAATGATTAACTTCAGAACCCTCTGGTTTTACCTAAACTTCTTACTTAAATGCTGTTAAGTAGAGCAGTGTAAGAGGGAAAGTATGTGTATAGTTCATGAATGTAAATACTAGTGGAGATTCATTTATCCAGATTATTCTGAGGAGATCAGACATACTTATTTTACAACCAGATTAGTAAATCACAGACAAACCATGTGAGGGGACAAAAGCAAGGGTTTCATAACTGTTGTATTAAAGGAGTTCTATTGCATGGTAGACTGATCTTCCTTTATGTGTAAATATACAGTGTGTGTGTACCTATTTATATTTATGCTGTGACTTAAAATGCTGCCTGCAGTGAAGAAAACATACCTTTAAAAATGCTTTAAGTAAGTGGCTTTCAGAGACACCACAAACCGTGCCACCTCCTGTTGTTGAATTAGCTGTTCCAAATTGTCACTTTACTGGTGCTTGTATCATATGCTGCTACTGAAAATTAACGTAAAATAAAATTGAGGTTATCTTCTTCATATCTACTAGAACTTAAGTATCTTATTTAAAAGTTGCTTATAGTGGTTTAATGCACTTACCAGTATCTCCGAGTGCTTGATTGATGACATTCAGTGGCTTTTTGATAAACTGTACTGCTAAACTCTCCAGAATATTACTTAGATAGTAGTTGTACTGCATCTGTCAACTGCTAGCCTATCAAACATAAAAGAAAACAAAAATGAAAGAATACCAACAGCTAAGCAAGTGGCTGCAAAGGGGCTTTGTACATACAAACAGATTTATCTGATTTTTAAGAAAAATTCAATCACTTCCAACAGCATCATCAAAGAAAAAAAAATATGGCAGCTCTTTTGTGGAAAGTGTAATACCAATTAAATTTTGGTTTTCAGTGGCCTAAAACCTATTAAGATGCTGAAAATATACATATTGTTTCTAAATTCACAGTAGTAGCGCACTGCACTGTTGCTTTAATTTATCAAGGAATAGAACAGATAGATAGACTTACATCTCACTAATCCTACTTTTCATGAGTGTACATACTTCAGAAATACACACATACTTCAGAAACTCAGAAGCGGCAAATATGTACGGAGCTTGGTTTCCAGTTGAACTTGATGCCATGGGTAATGGATATTCCATTGAAATCAGATATAGCTAAAAGTCGTCCCAACATCAGGGAGCCTGGTCCTGCGAGAAGGACAGGACAGATAGAAAGGAGATGAGTTGTCTTTGAATGCTTCCTATTTCTATTATCCATTTGTTTATAAAAGAATTGACTTTTCCTTGGTGAAACTCTTATTGTATAAACATCACCTGTCCCTCTCTCATATACTCTTCAGTTGTCTGTTTTCCAAGTTAAGTATTTCTGGTCTTTTAAAATGTTCCTTGCTTGGAAGCCATAAAAGGCTCCCCTTTCTACCTTCCCTGTACCTTTCCCAGCCCCTTCCAGCTCATGAGGTAGTAGTGTTGTCCAAAAAGTGGATTCTTTTCCTGGTGTGCAATAAGCCAATCCTCACACACTCAGGAGAGACATTCAGGCCTGGGTGCTTGGTGGATTTTCCACAAATCAAGCACACTCAAGGTCGACTTCTTCGTTACATTTACACAATAAATTCATGCATATTCTATCTATCTAATACATATTCATTCTAGTCTACATGAGTTGTGCAACTCTGTGGCGTCATTCTTCCTGGGACCTTTTCAGACCCCTCTGCGCATGTCTTCCTCCTTTTGGGGGTCTCTGGCGATCCTTGGTGATCTTCCCAGATGAAGTACCCGAACACCTTTTAGCCATATATGGTCACAAGTCACCTAAGAACAACTTAAGGCTACTTTCTTTTGCCAATTTTCCTTTGTTCCTTCAAGAAGGAGCATTTGTCTTTGCTTAAACTGATAGTATGGATGGCCAAGATGTTCTGTTTCTAAACTTAGGCTAAACGTGAACGTAATTCTGGTCATGCACTACCTGATCAAAGGAACGCTACTTAAACACAAACAATGCCCCTTCTTTCCAAGGGAAGAACTTGTGCTATTACAGTAGGTCAGAAATGTGCGTGCTATTCAAGGCATTGAAGTGCTTTCATCATGTTCTCTTTCCACATCTGTTTAATTCCTAGCAGTGTTTCTTTAAAGACGACTGATGAACACTAACCTGCAAGTTTCACAGAAAGTTTATATGATATCCCTAAAATCTTATTCCTGATTAGCAGTAGTCTGTTGAGGTCCATCATATGTATGTAATACTGGATATTTGTTTTTCTCTCCAAAATGATGCACTTTGCAGCTCTCTAGATTGAATTTCATCTTCTGTATTATCATCTAGTCATCTACTACCCTGAGGGCCTTTTGCCCTCATAATTAGTTCTTTTATTTACTACTCCAAATAATGTGATTAAAAATGCACCAGAAAAAACTAGTTAATGAAGACACTGTGACCACAAGGAAATTTCTCTCTCACGGCTTTCTCCCAATTTCTTGCTGATTTGCTCCTGAGGTTCAAAAAATTATGCTAATCTACCTGTATCAGCTGAGAATTCCTGGTTATTCAGCCACCGCGATTGTTAGCAAAGCCCTGAATTTCCTCCCTGTCTGATTCTTGGAGGAGTAGCAAGATCTACACTCCTGGATCTCGGGACTGCATACACAGTACGATTAATAGCCTATCTCTTTCTCGGCAATTCTTCCATTGCCTCCATGTATGGAAACAGGCCTGTCCACTTCTGCTTGGTTTTAACATTGATTTTCTAAAAGATATTTGTGGCATACAAAAGCTTTTTGACTATTTCCTTTTCATCATATAAAGGTAACTTTTTGCACTTGACAATACATGCTGTGAAATCAGCTGTACGTTCCGTCTGCTGAAGTCTGATTCTCTCCAAACTGAGGAAACAATTTCTTTAAAATGTAGCTTTTCCTTCATCCAGTCATGGGTTTAATTTCATTAAGCCTCCTCTTTAAAAAATAAAGTCTCAGCTCTATCCTGTCAAACACACTGTTCCAGCTGAACCTGTTCCACACACCGAGGAGGCTTCAGAGCGACATTGTTGCACTGGGGTGCTGATGTTAGTGTTGCATCAAGGATGAATTTGGAGACAGGACAACCCACTGTAATAAAGCGATGATACTGCATTCTCAAAATCACCAGTGAGACATAATTTGAATGAGCGTAGTTTTACTACCTACTCTAATATATCCTTTGTAAATGTTAATATACCCTGTGTTGGTCTGTGACTCTCTCAGTTGTAAAAGATGCTGTTGTTGCCATATTGATAAAAGCATCAGTGTTTAATTTTCCTACCATGATAGTTCACTTGACTGCAGAAATTTGCAAAATAAATTTCTGAATCTGGTCCTCAAAGACCTGTGTGTTTGTTTAGTCAGATCTCTAGTCACATAAAAATTGATTTTAGTATTACACCCAGCAAGTCCAATGGTGATAGATAATGCAACGATTTTGGTATTACAGGATTAGGATGTAAGTCCATTTTTAAGTAAAACAAACCATTTATATTTGTATTGTTCCCAGTTTAAGTATCTACTTGTCTGCTCAAATGAGAACGTGTACTAACAATACTGCTCCCCCGCCCCCCGTACCCACCAGTATCACTTCACTTGTTCTTTTGCTTGCTTTATCTTTTTTTTAAATTGAAAAAGTCAGGTAAGTATTCTGAGATTTGATTGTGTTGTTCTTTTTTCAATTTAAGACCTTATTTACCCTGTTTACTCTTAACCCAAGATGAAGATTTCCCAAAGAAGATTTATCTTGCTTATATAAAGTGCCTGTCTCCTTTGACTGACTAGTTTGTTCTAGATGTTGAATTTCTAGATAGCTGAAGTGAGGTGAGATGAATTGTACCAAGAGAGATCGTGTTGGTCTGTGCTGAGACATACATTATGTTGCATTTTCTTGTGCTCCATATAGCAGCTTTTAATGAGGTGCATCCTATTTTTCAGTGCAATTTTTGCATCTGCTATTGAAAGATGAAGGATGTTTGAATAGTAGGTTATGATATTGGTTTGTATATATATATACAGTAGACTGATTTGGACATTATAAAAACAAAGTTTCATCTTCCCAACAATGAATTGGACATGGAAATTAGAAGTACTTGAAACATCAAGACAGACTTTCTGTGGTTTCTATTTTAATCTGAAAATGAAAGCTTCTCAAATAGATCTTGAGAAAACACGTACTTTTTTTCCTCTTTGAATATGAAATGTTAATTGAGCTAAGCTAAAGTGCCCGCTGCAGTGACTCACTGCTCATATTGTAATTTAAGAAACAAACAGTATCCTCATAGGTCAGTGACCTTTGTAAATCAGCTTGAGGTTTAATGTCTCTTACAAATATCTCTTTTCTGAATTAGCATTTGGAAGTTACAGTGTTTCCTTTAAAAATTGATTTAAGACATAACAATATAATACAGTTCAAAAGTATGTATCTAAATTCAGTGAAGTACAAAACATCAGTGAAAGGGAAAGACTGAACACCAGACCGGATCTGAGACAATGATGTTTCCAAAGGTAGTAACAGCTTCAGGTAATAAATTCTTCCTTGTTTTCTTATATTTTCTCTCTCCTGGGTTTATTAATTACTCTGTGCTCTTATCCCAGAGGTTTTAGCTTCTGTTAAAAAATGCATGCACTTGGGATATTAGCCACACTTACCAGGAATATTAGCTGGTGCTTTTTGGACAGTGCTAGTATTTGAAAAGCTCAAACAGTGGCAAAGTATTCGAGATACCTTGGTTAACATCTCTGTACTACTATAGCTGCACAATAATTGCACAAACCATAATCTCTTAGTTGTAAATGTGAATAGTATCTTCAAATATATGGAGGAAGTGAAATAGGTCCTAGTTACACAGTAAAAAGAAAAAACATTAAAATGCCCGCTTTGGCTACTATATTGAACACGTCTCATATGAAGTCAACACTCGGTAGCTGAAGTATTTTCATGAGTACCATAAAGGTCACATTAAACATTCTTTAATGGAGTTTGTTCTAGGCTATAGTGCCTTATGTTGCTCATATACTGCATCAAATATTCGTAAGTTTGAATATTGATCTTGTGACATTGAAAAACCAGGATATATTGTAGAACGAAAAAAGCAACCAGATTTGGGTTAAGATTCTGTCTGTACTCTATGTCATTGTCCTTGGCTAAAATAAGTTCTCGAAAGATATATTTCTGTTAGAAAATGCTTGTTATTAATTGGAATTCCTTATTATAATGCAGCAATTTTGATAAAAATATTTCAAAAAATTAAGATTAACTGCTTCGAGATTTCACATGCTTAGGTTTTGCTTTGAAATGCCTTTTCATTTAAAATGTTACAATTAAATTGCAAATCTAATTGAAATATTTGATTGTATGGAAACATTTTAGAAGTATTATCTTCTAGGAAATTCCTATATTAGCTGTGATCTGAATATAAACACTGTTTAAAATTATGAAAATTATGACAATTATGACAAAATAATAATGAAAAGCCTTAGGGAACTTGGCTGTACTTTACAGTCCCTTGAAAGAGATGCCTGTTTTTAGTGAATATAGTGTTCTGGCCTGTGGTTCACTTCTGCCAAAGACCAAATCAATGTCTGATATTGAGAGAACAGGTATGTAAAAGTGAACAAAAGATAGGTAAAAAGGAAGGCTGAAATGTCACATCTACACAAGGAAAAAAGCAGGTCCTCTGTAACTAGAAATTTCTTGTTTGGGAAAGCTGAGAGGCTGTTCTCCTGAGCTGATCTGTCAAAGAGGTGTAATGCTTTCTGAGAGGAGGAGTGATAGGCTGGGTGAACTTGAGATTAAAAAAGGAATTTGATGGGAGCAGGGAAGAATCCTCTGATTATCTTTTCTTTTGGCACAGATGCAAATCTCCCACTGCACTGTCTAAAGGTCAGCTGTACCAAGCAGAGGCTGAGAGATTTAATAGGAGAAGTGGTGGCAACGATGAAGTGAACTTTGTGTTCTTCATCTTTTCTCTCAGTACACGAATATATCTCATTCTCTGTAGTTTGATCTAATAACACTGACTTCAGATCTACTACTCTGATACATAAACTTGTGGGTTTATCCTATTGCCTAATTCTTGCCCTTGTTTTTTTTTCACTTTTGATTGTGTTCCAATATGACAATGCTGGCTTCTAGGAATCAGGATTTCTGAGGTTGAATCTGTTACGAATAATGGGCAGTAACAGACAGCATATTTATTTAAGTGCATCAGTGTTGTAATGTGTTGATATAGAACAGCAAAAGGCATGCAGGACATACAGACTGTTGTTAAAAAACAAGTTTACCAGTTATATAAAGGTTTTCAGTTCAAGAAATCCAGCACATCTATTGAAGATCAGTTTGCCTTCAGAAACCATTCTTTTTAAATGAAGTTAAAAGATGTAAAGGAGAAAAAATCTGGAGTTATAAAAATATATATAGATATATATATAGAGAGAAAGAAATTATTTTGTCACTTTCTAGTTGAACAAGATACAAGATGCATAGGAACAAACTGTACAAATATTGATGGAATTTTAAAGTTAATATACTTTATGAATAAAATTATTAAGATCTTGAATAAAGTAGCTTGCTGGCTCTTGTTACTTCAGCTACTTCTAAAACTAGCTTTTAAAAAGATGAGACTGATGTCCTGAATGTGTTGGGAGGACTTTGCTTCACAGCTTACAATTTGGGTCCAGGCACTCCTTGCTTAATATAGGGTTCCTGGCCCCTTACCTGGTGAGGTTGTCTCTATGTCTGGATAGCAGAGCACAACGATAAAGACAAGATAAATTAATTTAAAACACCTGCACTGGGGAGTTCATAGCTTTTTGCCACTGTAACATGATCAAATTATTGTGTGTTGAATGACACCTGGGATTGGTACCTTTATTATTTTAAATTTAAGTATAAATAATATTTTTTTTCTTTGCTAGTTTACAGCCTTTTCTATTTACCTAAGAGCTGGACCCAGAAACTGTGCTTGAACTAATGTGAGCTGAACTCATGGAGTTGCTCATCCTTCACAGAAATTAAGTTCTTTGAAGGTAGCGTTTATTTCATTTGTGTTTCAGTATTACTCTGCAGATTTCAAGAAATATCTGCGTCCCTAGAATTGGGAAAACAGATGAGACAGATAAACTGTTGAAGGAGACAGAAAGGGAGAATGAATCTGTCGTATGGATCAGTGGTGGAGCCTGGAATAAAACAGAGATCAGTGAATTTAGCTAACTCAAAATCAGTCACCATTAAACTCAGTTAAGAATATCCATGTAAGGATTTATCTGAATTCAGTCCTTCTATTTAGAAAACCATTGGTGCAATTTCTAGTAAGATATACATAGATATAAAAATGATTTTTCATTCAGTGCTGTTACAATTACGATGCCACTTTTGGCAAATGACATGGAAGAACTTACATATGGTACTAATGAAATGTTTTCAGGGTTAAACATATTAATGAAAATGTTTGCAAAACCCAGCACAGTGGAAATAATAGTAAGTATTTGGTAATCAAAATGAATCTATGTTGTCAATAACTTAATAAGCATGCTACAAGAAAACTCTTCCTTTCTCTCAAGAAAAACACAGGGCCACTGACTCTTGAACTAAAGCTTTCTACATCTGCCTCTGGAAAATATCTCTGTCAAAAGTCCATTTCGACATGCAATCTGCAACTTCATCCTGATAAGTTGCTTTTCATTTTCTATACAAAGAGTAAATATTTCTCTTTAAGTACAATGGGAAAATTCTCACTACTTCGATCTATTTTATTGACATATATATAAAAGATGATAGCTCTTATTTGCCACTTTGATTTTGTGTGTAATTTGCTGCATCTTTCTATGTCAAATTTTAAATGCAGTGACCCAGAAAATTGGGTTCCGAGAGCAACTCACCATAGCTCCGGAAGATGCAGGCAAAAAAACCCCTAAAATAATCATCTCACTCTTCTGCTTTCATGAGTCTAGTCTACAACAACTGGCCTTCAAGGAGCCTGTGACAACTATTCTTTTAACTTCTGAACATCCAGTACCTAAGGACTACATTCCTTCACATTCCTTTTCTTTTATTCAGAGCCAAGGATCATAGGAAGAAAACTACTTGAATTCGGAAATTCAACAAAAACTGCCAGATTTTCCATCCAAAGTAACACTTACATAGTTTCCTGGCAAATAGCAACTTCATCTAAAATGCAATTTAACAATCCATTAATGAATTTTGCTTTACATATTAAAGTACTGCATCTACAAAGTGCTGTCAGCAGGAAGATTCTGATTTCTTTCTGCCACCTTCAAAGACAACAGGGAATTGAGTATTCTCAGTGCTGCACCCATTTCTGTGGGTTTTCAACCCAGACTGATAAACACTAAATAAAAATAGCATTTTAGTACTTCATTAGTAGTTCTTTAATATTGATTTTTCTGAGCTATTGAAAACCAAAACTACTTCTGACAGTGGCAAAACTCCACAACTGCATGTGTAGAGGTCGAACTGACAGATTACTTGGAACATCTTTATTAACTTTCAGGATATCAAAGGAGAGCAGAGTATTTTATGATTCTTCTTAGAAGCATAATCAGAAGACAAGAAACATGAATTCTGTTATGCAGAAGTTTTTTGGTTCAGACAGTTCAATGCTAAGGAATTTCGTCTCCAGACATAAGATCCAAGTCTAGGGCTTGTCATTTTTTTGCTGGCACTTTTGTTGTTGCTATTCTTCTTTAACCCATAATATACTTTCAGTGATATCATCATATAATCATATCTGTGTCAAAATAGCAATTAAAGACCCTAAGTTGAAGAGTATTTCATCATCCCTGTTCTTGCATTACAGTTTAACTTTTATTAGTCCTGTACATAAACATACACAGCAGCTGTCACTCGGATGCAGGATCCTGTTGTACAACGCGATCTGTGGACACAGAACTTAAGGGTGGTTTTCTTCTTGAAAAAGCATGTATCTAAGTATGAAACATGAAGCAGTTAGCATATAGAGTTATGCATGCAGATTACTGATCAGCAAATAAAATGTACCTGTCAGCAGACTAGAAGGACTTTTTTTGTAAGATGAGCACTTTTAAGCATGATCAGTATGAATGGGAAGTGGATTTTCGTTCTATTGCCATACTAATTTCTCGAATCAGTCTATCCTTGAAAATTAACTCTCCTGTCTTATTATGTGTATCTGCCTGTTCAGGGAGAGTTTAGTTAACTGCACATCCATGAGATCTGGGCAGAAGAGGTTCCTGTCTTGTAGGTTCTTCATTGCTGCAGTTCAGTTAAATCCAAAGATCTTAGTGGATCCATTTTAGCAATCCATCTGCTGACTTCACTAATTTTAGCAAATCTGTGATTAGATAGGCCTGTACCAAGCAATATCAATCTAACTAACAAAAAATACACTTCTTCATTTCACTTACAGATATTTTTTTTTCTGAAACTTTTTTTAAAAATCAAACTTTTTATGTCTGAATCACAAATTTAATGCCAGTAAGCCCAAGATTCATGTCTAAACTCCTGCTTTCCTATTTCAGCTAGAATTAATTTCCATGCTAAAGGCTCTGAGAGTCCTTCAGCAAACTGACCTGCTTGTCAAGATGATGTGACAGCTGTCAAAAAACAGCACAGACTGGTTACTGGTTACAGCCTGAAAACCCCCTGTTGTCAGGCATTGCTCTGTTTGGTTGTTTGTTTGCAGGTGGCATGCAAAAGGGAAGCCTAAATATGGCAATGACATTTGGGGGGGGAGGGTGGTGGTGGAATTACTTCTAAAGTGAAAGGCAGCAAAGGAAAAATGCACAAATGCTTTAAAGACAGAAATGCTTTAAATTCTAATAGAAGAAGCCTGGCAACAGTAATTGAGAAGTGGCGGGCAAATGGAAGGAGGCCTTTAAAGACATGTAACTTGTTCTTGATGTATTTGAGCTGCTAGATGGATGCTTAATGGAGAGCTAATAAGGTCAAAATAGTGAATTAAGAAAATTAATTCAGTAAAATTAGCTTAAAGTCAAACACGTACTTCTAAGCATATGTAAACTTTAAGACTTTGGACCTTGCTATTTTGTGCCTCACAGAGTTCCAGCATCTTGCAGCAAGTCCTGAATTCATAATGTGAGAATTTTTGCACCTTTATGTAATTAATAAAATAAGGCCCAACTTTCCTATTACTGATTGAGCTTCAGGTGATAAATGGTGACATTTTCATTAATCCTCTTAATCACAGCCTTTATTGCGTAAATGTGAAGCAGAGAACAAAAGATAAACAACCCAAAGATTTATCAGACTTTCTGTGTCTGAGGGGCATATTTAAGCAGCTAGAAATGTCAACCACCTAGCATGGTGAGGCAGGGTGTACTATAAGCTATGTGAGCTCCAAAAGGGAAATTGTCTTTATTCAACAAGGACTCTTCACCACAATACACCCGGTTAACATTTTTGCTGATAGCGTAACGACAGCTGACACAAGTGCAGTGGCAGTGACTTTTTTCTTGTATTACTGCAGAAATCAGAATTAGAAGTTCCTCAGAATATTAGAAATTGTGATAACTGATTCCATCTTATGTCCCCAAAAGTCTCATAGATTTGACAGTACTGATCGGTAATGAGCCAGTCACCTAGAACAGTTCTGAAGGTGCTAAAAAAGGCACACATCATCAAAATGTGAACACCAGTTTAGTAAAGCTTGTGCTTCTTAAATACTGTGTATCTCTGTGGATGTGTGTACTTGTTAGGGTTTGTGTGTTGTTTTTTTTTTTCCCTTGGAACATGGGTGCTGTGATATCTGATGAAGAAGGAGATTTGATCCTGCCAGTGGAAGTTCTGGGTGTTCTTTGTTCTATGTGACCCCCTAAGCGAATTGTCAGAAGTGCACCTATTAGAGGCTATTATCCTTCTGTCAAATGTTCTGGACCCTGTTGGGTCAAACTGGCCAATGGGATCTCAAGCTCTTGAGGACAGAGAAACATATCTGTATGTATAACATATATGTGTGTGTATGTATATATGCATGTACGTGTAGAGAATAGGTTTGCATTAATTTCAGCTCTTTTGGAAACCAGGTTTCTAGCCTAAAACATGATGGTTTTTTGTAAGTTTTTATTCCACAGGCTAAGAGAACTCAAGAGGCATATGGGTGACAGGGAGGTGATTAGAGACAGCCTACATGGCTTCACAAAGGGCAAATTGTGCCTGACTGCTCTGGTGGCCTTCTGCTATGGAGTGACTGTGTTGGTCAATAAGGGAAGAGCAACAGGTGTTGTCTGTCTGGACTTCTGTAAGGCCTTTGACACAGTCCCCCACAACATCCTTCTTGCTAAACTGGACAGGTAAGAGTTTAATGCATAAGGAATTTGTTAGATGGCTGCATCCATAGACTCAATCAATGGCTTAGTGTCCAAACGGAGATCAGTAACAAGTGGTGCCCTTCAGGCACTGGTACTGTTCAATTTCTTTATTAGTGACATTGACAGTGGGATTGAGTGCACACTCAGCAAGTCTGTGGATGACACCAAGCTGGTGCAGTTGATATGCTTGAGGGATGGGATCCACCCAGACGGACCTTGACAGACTTAAGGTGTGGGCTGGTGTGAACCTCACGAGGTTCAGCAAGGCCAAGGGCAAGGTCCTGCACGTGGGTTGGCACAATCACCAGTACAAGTACAGAATGGAGGATGAATTGATTGAGAGCAGCACTGCGGAAAAGGACTTGGGGATATTGCTAGACAAAAAATTAGATATGAGCCTGCAATGTGCACTCACAGCCCAGAAAGCCAACTGTATCATGGGCTGCATCAAGAGGAGCGGGGCCAACAGGTTGAGGGAGGTGATTCTGCTCCTCTACTCTGCTCTGGTGAGGCGCCACCTGGAGTCATGTGTCCAGCTCTGGAACCCTCAGCATGGACCTGTTGGAGTGGGTCCACAGGAGGGCCACAAAAATGATCAGGGGGCTGGAGTGCCTCTCCTGTGAGGAAGCGCTGAGAGAGATGGAGCTGTTCAGCCTGGAGAATAGAAGGCTCTGGGGATACCTTACAGCAGCCATCCAGTGCCTGAAGGGGGCCTACAAGAAAGCTGTAGAGTGACTTTTTACAAGGGCCTTATGTGACAGGACAAGGGGTCATGTCTTTAAAATAGGAGGGTAGGTTTAGATTAGATATAAGGAAGAAATTCTTCACTATGAGGGTGGTGAGGCACTGGAACAGGCTGCCCAGAGAAGTGCCTGGAAGTGTTAATGCTAGGTTTAATGGGGCTTTGAGCAACCTGGTCTTGTGGAAGGTGTCCCTGCCCATGGCAGGGGGGCTGGAACTAGATGAACCCTTCCAACCCAAAGCATTCTATGATTTTAAGAGTGTTTTCTAGAGGATCAGGCAACATGTTTGTTTGCTCAATTTAATCACTTCTATAGGAATCTTTCTAGGTATTTTACCCCTGCTAAATGACCTTTGAACTAGTATTTTTTCCCCCACAGTGTGATGCCTTTTACAAGACTGTACTTAATAACGTGAATTCTTGAATACACTGAAATAACTGAGAAATATTCTTGTTCTGAAATGCAGTCTGTGCACAATACTTAGGCTATCTAATAGCTTGTATTTTAAAGGACAAATTCTTTAATAATATAGACTTAACAGCATAAATAAAATTAAAACGATAGTGGCTGAACTCTCCTTAAAAAAAACAAACCCTAGGAAATTACCAAGAAAACCTATTATGGGAAGTCATGGACTAGAATTTCTGATCACAAGGAAGGCAAGTGATCACTGTTTAACTGGGAATTTCGATGCTTTTGTTTTTTATAGCTTGGCTGAGACGAAAGGCACATACTGGTAGGTATTTCCCTGTGGTATAGCTCATCCTCTGCAGAAGGTCTTTGAAAGAAACTGAACAACAAACTTAAGCAATGTGCAACAATGTTACATACTTACTTCCAGGGAGATCACATTGTTCACATTTTAACATCATTGTATTAAACTGCTTTTTAATAACTGTTAGCCTAGTATTCAAAATTCTGAAAAAACGCAGGCTAGTCTTGCTAGACACCAAGAGCCTCCTTTCTAGACTCAATAGGACAGAATTAAAGTATCTAGGCGTGTTTTTTCTTAATGAACTCTCCTCAGTCACAACACTCTCACCTCTCTTTCACCCACCCAGCCTAGTACAGGGACAGACGGGCAGTAGTAGCCATATCCCATGTACTTTTGCAATAGGAAGTTCAGATCACCGTTTTGAGTTTTAGCTTAATTAACATGACCCTGTCAGTCCTTTATTAACAATCATTTATAGGGTATAATTCTAGACTTCCTTGCACAGATTTGTTTCCTTTGAAACAGGTCAGTAACCCCTGCGCTTCTTATTCTGTTGTTGGATGGATGTCTCCTGTGCGTTAGGATTGTTTCTCACCTGTGCATCGCTTAACAGTGACGAACAGTGAATTCAGTTGCCTTTTTTCAAGGCCAGTATACTGTGAGCAAGATACAGTCTCCATAGGAGTTTTGTCATTGGATTTAGTAGGATCATAATCCTACACTTGGAAGTCTATCCACATGCTTAAGGGTGAGCCCACACAATGCTTCAGACTTCACTGCAATCTGCAGTTTGGAAACCTTGATGATTTTATTTGTGATTTTATATGTAAGTTTTGGTTGCAAGGCTTATAAATGGTTCTAGTGTTTTTCTTCGTGATCAATTTTACCTTTCCTAGGCTAGAGATAACATTGCAAAAACGAGTCAAGTATTTCTCATAAAATGTTTCATGAACGTTTAAACTCAGTTAACATGAAGTAAAGACCTCCACTGACACATAAATATTTATGTTAGTACATTTATTTCATATAAACTACAGTAGCTAGGAAACAACCTGCAGCTCCCCTGCAACTGGAACTCGTATAGACGGCTTTCACAGCAGCTGCAGGAACGCAGCTCATGACATCATTCACAAAGAAGAGACTAAAAACTAATGCACCTGAGGAAAATTACTTAGCTATTCATTTAGAGGAAAAAGGAAGGGTAAAAATGAATGAGAGGATTAATTATATTTTTACAAGATATTTGAAATGTAGCCTACAGTGAATGCACTGTAATGCGGTAATGGCATAATGTAATGCATCAGGCTGCATTACGTGCCTGTGGCACAGATTAGATTTTTACCACTGGAGCAGTACAAAATTTATTTTGCGTTACAGACAGCGTAGTTATCTCGTATACATACATGTGTGTACTTCATTGGGTGAATTATGGATTGGTTTATAGCCACTGCAAATACAATTGGCCTGAGCATTCCGTAAGAAGCTTCCCAGGCACGTTTACAGCTTTAAATTTCAGTTTAACATTTCGATTCACTTCAGTCTGGGAAGATTTTGAACAGAGCTAGCACCTGCCCAGACCTCACGCCCGCCCCCTATGTTAATGCGCAGTGGGAAGGAAACAGAACCGTTGGCGGCAGGAAATCCCGGGGCTGAAAGCGCCTTCTCCCGAAGCCGCTCTTTCAGTCAAAAGCTTCCCTTGAGCTTTCCAGGCGCGGGCCCGTCGGTGCCGCCGGAGCCGGGCCGGGCGCCGCCGCGCTCC
>Ga0065711_1027217_pt1 | contig 52406 bp, 29 predicted proteins | sample Hoacrofraction12_FD_59098 | JGI IMG/M metagenome (GOLD analysis project Ga0065711, IMG submission 59098) | Hoatzin crop microbial communities from Cojedes, Venezuela - Epithelial fraction 12 v2 (version 2) | ecosystem: Host-associated > Birds > Digestive system > Esophagus > Crop | place... | reverse complement strand
GTGGGCCTTGGCCTTCCTCGTCGCATCCCTGCATGCTCTGACCACATTCCTGTATTCTTCCCAAGTGGCCTGCCCCTCTTTCCACATTCCATGGACCTTTCTCTTCCACCTGATCTCTGCTAGAAGCTCCCTGTTCAACCATGCTGGTCTCTTGCCTCCTTTGCTAGATTTCTTTCTCATGTATGAGTATGTTTAGCTATCTACAGAAGAATCCATAAAGTTAAAAGTGGAAACATTATGTGTAAGATTGAATCTTAGAAAAACAAAAAACCCTGAAGTTCTAGTTTTAAAATTGCTGGGATCAATGAACTAACAAGTTACTCCATCAGCTAATGCTAAGCAGCTGTACTCACTTGTATTCTCATTAGTACGCTATTACAATTGTTACTTTGAGTGGAAATCTCTAGCCATTTAGGTCAAATTACTCCTGCTACTACAGCGGTTCACCCAACAGTTCCTTCTGTTACAGCTTTCCAAACATTGGTTTAATAGAGAATCAACCTAGAGGTGAACAGAGCACACTCTAAGGAAAGATAAAAGAGTGTGGATACACATGCAGTCACTGAGAAAATGATTTAATTTCAAGCTTTTTCACAAAAGCCTCAGGCACTGAAGAGGAGATAGTACAAAAACGCTTTGGCAGAAAGAATGGAATATGAGTGCTTAGAAGGTCCCACAGTAGAAGTAATGATGAGAAAATTCTTTGTTGTTCTGTATATTTGTCTTGAAATCAATGCTAACATTGTTAAATAAGGCAAGACAAAATCTCAGTAATGGAGTAGTTAGTTAAATAAACATCTGCAGACAGCTCTAGGATGGTTAGTTTTCAAAAATGTTCTGGCACTGTCTAGTGAACCTCCTCACTAGTATTTATGAAATACAAAATTATTCTGTTGCTTGGCTGAGCTCTGTAAAGGTGTCAACAATTTCAATGGTGCATGAAAAAAGCATCCAAAGCACAACATTGTGAAAAAGTCCAGGAAAGGTCTTAATGGAAAAAAAAAATACTATTCTGAGGACCCAGTTCTATCAAAAAATAATCAAGCATTACACTTTGCCTGACACAAAATCACAAGGTGTCCATCAGAATTAGCTAAATGCAAACAACAAAACAAGCAGTCATTCGGTGCCACAGATTTAAATTATGAGGGATTACTGTGTTCTACCTGGTGTAGAAATGTGCTCAGAAGAATAACAGGATCTGTGTTCCTCTCTATTGTTAGAGCTGGTTGTTCACCATTTTTCTTTCTATTTAGGTGCTGTTTCCTCTGGCTCAGAGCCAGCCAGCAATGGGCTCGCTCCCCCCTCCCACATACATAAGATTAAAAACTCTGTGGATTTGTTCTCTCTCTCTGGAAAATGTAATCATCAGGGTCCAAATCCTTGCCATTATGGGAGAGTGCAAAGCTGAGTGACTAAGTAGCTCACAGGAGAAATATTTCAATTATTAAAAGACCCATTGTATGGTTCCAGTTCTAAAATATCTGCAATATCTGGAAGCATGATACTTCCATTGAACTGGGCACCCCTGCCAGAATCCTAGGTGGCAGAGTTCGTAAGCCATGCTTCAGAAAAGATGTTGTTCCTGTAAAATGAGTTATGCCAACAAGCCTATATAGCCTCTTCCTTGTGGGCACCAACCTTTGTCTCGGCAAATCTCAGCACCTCCCACCCATTTCACATCATTCCAAAACAAACCCCACAGCTGAACTGGCTCCTGCTTCCACCTCAATGTAAGCCAAATGACCTCTGCCTCCCAGTTATTCCATGTAGTGACTTGTTGAGCTTCCTTCTTTAGTCATTTGATTTTGTCTGAGGAACGAGGAAAGAGAGAACATTGCTTTCGACAGCAGCTTACTAGATAAATTAAAAATAAGCAAAGTTTGTCAGGCTTGCTAATGGCTGTGATGTCAAAGATATCTTGTACTCCCTGGGACACAGCAGAGAGTGTCTTTGTGAAGTGCTCATGATGTGCGTGACCCTCATCCTGATATGCATGACCTTCATCCTGACATGCATGACTCTCACCATTTTAAGACTTGCGTAGTCTGGACCTGAGAGAAGACTCTGGGGGAGTAATTTTCCACTTCCACTTAAATGTATCCAGGCTGTTGGAAAAAAAGGAACAAGCTATTGTTCTTATTCTTCCATTTTCCTAACAGAGAAAAATTAAAGATAACAGAATAAGAGCTATGCAGCAAAAGTAGATTGTGGGACTACAGCTGGGAGGAGGATGTGCTGCCATCAGAATATAATAGAGAATATAATCCTGTCTAGTGTTGAACCTTGGAAAATGAACTGCAGGAAAGAGTTTGCAAATATGTTGGGTACGGAATGCTGCAAAGTTAGTGTTACAGTGTCAGCTTTAGTTCACTGGCCACCTTCCAGTCTGGATAATTACATGCTGCTTACTCTAACAAGCCTACGGTTTCACTTGCATATGGTATTCCTCTTTTCCTATCCTGAAATACGGTACAGAGCTGCTGTGAGTTCATTAATAATAGAGCGCTTCAAGAGTAGGCAGTCCTCCATTCTGTCATACTGTTTGCAAATTGTCTGAGAGCAACGTAGGTGTATATAAAATGAACAGCCAGGCACAGTTAGACCCTGGCATTAGTGAACTACTTGAGTGCCAATGACTCTAAACAAGGTTACTTTGGTTCTTTATACTCTTTAGAAGGTCACTAATTTTACTTGCTCTGCTCTGAATTCTCTTTGTAATCCTGTTTAGGGGTAAAACAGCAATAATCTTGTTCACATGTCTGTCAGATTTTGTGCTGTAACTTCAGGAGTTTTGTATTTCTTCTGCCATGTATTCTGAGAATTAGAGAACAAGGGCTTCAGTTTGAGACTAAAACAATTACATGTTGCTGTTCACACATTCAGTAGGTAGCTAAAAGCTCATTATATTTAAAAGATAACACAATGCTCCATACTGAAGATTAAATTAATTTTTAGGTGAAAAGGCAGCTACAGTTTGCATCTAGGACAGCATAGCAGCCCTTGGTGCTTGACAATTATGCCCACAGACCTCATCCAGAGAATTCTGTCTGAAAGCAAGTTCAGGTTAATTATTGCCACTTCTTTTCCCCCATGTTATTCACTGCTGAGCATTATCTCAGACCTCTGGTGCACATGCAGATGTACTCCTGGATTTGTGGATATTGTATTAGAACAACTCGATGCTCTCCTCTGATTCCATCACAGTAGGTCATCTACAAGCCTATAAAGCAGTTGATGTATACGGGACTGCAGGTTAAAGTGCCCACTGACAAACCTAAGTGCCTCTCCTTTGCACATAACACATTCAGTGAAGTTCTGCCACCTCTGATAGCATCTCTGCTCTGAGTTTGATATGCATGAGGAAGAACCAAAAAATAAGAGTAGAAAGTAGAAAAGTAGACATCAAATAGAAGAGCAGAAAGTAGAAAGCAAATAGCAAAATGGTGGTGAATATAATGATTATTCATGATACTACAAATAAGAAGTAGGAACAGAGACAGCATGGGCAGAGTGTGTCAGGGAGAGCACTGTTAGGTAAAAAGCAAGCCATGCTGTTTTAGGGCGTGATGCAAGGAGATCACCTGCCTGCTAATGTCACCCTCGCTGAGTGTGCTCAGTGTGCCAGTGAATATGCCAGAAGCTTCTTAACCCTGGAGGGCAGCAAGGACATGCCCTGCATTGATACACATAGCTATTCCTGCAACTCCCCCTTCAGTGTCTGCCAGTGGAAATCATGTCACTGCCCTCCATATTGGCTTGCATTTTGGATGGTGACAAAACCTACATTCTTCTGGATGTCAGGGTGGGCTCTTTATTTTTCCTTTCCACTGGTGTTTTCTACCAATGAGGATAACTCCCTTCTTTATTGACTGAAAGTTTAACATGAAAACCACTACATTTCTTACTTTCCTCCAGCAGGGAACTGCTGTGCCTCCAACCTCTGTCATCAGTACCTTGCTGGCTGTGACTCTCTCTGGAAAATAAGGGAGAAGGGCAATAAAGCCAAAGATGCTCATAAATCATGGCAACTAGGAAACCAGTATTAACATCCTGGCCAGTGCTTTGAATATGCAGAGTGCCCCAAAGGATGGTGATACCAGAAGGCAACTTCTGTGCTCGTTCCCTGCAAGGCTCTCTGTAACGTATTTCCATCTTAAAAATCTGTGGCGCTCTGGATAATTTTGGATGTACAAAATGTTCTCCAATCTCATTGCCTCTTTTCCACAATGCAAAGACTACGATCTCTTTGGATATGTTAGAATAATTTCATCTCTAGGTGAGAAAATATATATGTACTTCTATATTTCATACAGATATTTAACCTATAAAATGAGACTGGGGCTAAAAGACCCTACTGTATTGATATGGTTACGTAGTGCTTTTTCTATTAAAATTCAGCTGCATGTGAGTTTACATTTGTGTTTATCTAAGTACAGACAGAGTAGATCCTCTTGAGAAAAGCTCCGGGTTATAGAAACAATTTGTTGTACTGATTACCCTCTGCCGACTTAGTGGAGGGAAGCCTAAAAATGTGTTGACAGTATTTTGTTTATTTATGCTCTGAGCATAAATAAAAATTAGTATCACTGAAAGTCAATTAAGAAGACAACACAGATTATTTGACTCAGAGATAAACTCAGAGTTTTGTTTGACTTCTTCCTAAGAGAAGAGTACACTCCTACAGGCTCCCAAATGGAGCAATCAAAAATCACAACTGCAAATTCAGCAACTGCCCTCCAAAAAGAAGGCATGTCCCCCCCTGGAGAATTATCAGCATCTGCATGATTGGAGCTTTGGCTGTTCTCTTTCAACCTGGAAATTATAAGCAAAGTGGAGAGGCATAAATTCAAGTTCTGGATATCAGTAAAATGACATTCTTTCAAAACACTTATCCATTTGTGCATGTCAGTCTGGATTAAGACCTAGTCTGAGATGGGTTAGCAGAAAAGTCAACATTTCAGATCAATTTTCATGTATAGTGAAGACCATACTTTAGCAAAGATTCCCAGACACTGCCTCCTCTTTGTAGAGAACTGTGATTATCAGGAGGGAAACATCTTCCTTTGGGGACTAAAACCAGACATGTCAGAATCCGAAGCATGCCAGGTTACCTGGTTTCTTGTACTTCTTCTTGTGAACTGTGGCAGAAAATGGGCTGTTTGAAACTACAGTAGTCCTGCAAGTCTTTCCATGGAATAGCTCGCTGCTCCTTTCTTGCTGATGCAGTTCATTGTTTGTAAATTGCTTTTGAACTACTCTATCATTTGGGTTTGCAATTGGAGATTGTAGGGATATAAAACTATCACTTGGCTTTGTACCACTGTGTTAGATTAGCACCTATAAAAACTTGTGTGGCTCTCAATAAGAAGCAGCATCTCTCTCTGTACCATTAAAAATAACCAAAAAAGCGTTGAAGAGAAACTTTTTCAGCAGACACTTGAAGAAACTCTGCTGTTTGCCTTTTCCCTTCTCAGTATGGTAATAAATGGCATTTACAGGCCAGGATTCGGCACTGTCCTCTCTCCACGACCTGTTTAATTTTGATGACAAATGCCCAACGAAACAATACAGCACAGAAAAGGATATGTTTATTCTAATATATCAATATTGTTTTTTCTTCCTATTAACATCCTGCAGCTAATCCTCCTGGCTTAAGTCCTGAAAACCCTTAAAAAGAGGAATATTTTTTAAAGTTAATGTTCCCTGAGATGGTTGTTGCGACTTCTTGTGATTCATGGGTCTTCTGGGTGAGCACTGCAGTCAGAGCATGTCAAGCAACATGCGTTCTGGGTATATTCACCATCTTCCACTCAAATTAATCTTCAGTAAAGTAGGAATCTATAAACATTTACTTCATTGCTTTAGATTTGAGTAATAATCTAATGCTCCTGACCTGAAAAAATATGAAATCACTGTACCGGCCACATCACTACCACAGCCCGCAGAGGAACAGAAGTCTCTAAATGTCAGGCAAGCTGTTTTTATGCCCTGGTAAGGCTACTCTGTCATGTTACCGCAAGTGACCTGTCCTACCTCTCAGAATAAAATGTGTTTCAGCTGAAAATATACCCTGGCACCTGGAAAGGAAAATGACTGCAGAATCTTTAATGGAAATAAAGGGTGAAATCGTGGCCTGAGGAATAAACTACAATCATGAGTCTCTGCAGACTGCAATTTTAAAGAAAAACAAACACAAAATAAAGCTTTACTGCTAAAAGACACAGCATACAAATATTTTACAGGTTTTTTGTGCAAATTTTAGTTGGCAATGGTGCCATTTAGCAGCCTGTTCCAGCAACCAAGGCAACACACGTATGCGAGTCATTTTCTGTTTACCTGAGGCACACATTTACCAGGGAAAGCTTCCTCTTCACTTTATCAGTATGGTGGCAAAGTTTGCATTTCTCAGGCTCAAATTCACACCCACACAGAAGCTGCATAATGACAGGTGATTACAGAAACCTTCTTGGCACCGTGCCATGGCAAGGCTGTGCACACTCGATAGATCTGGGACTGGAGAATGTCCCTCACCCCTTGCATCCATCCCACCCAGACTGCTCATCCCTTCCAGGGGTCTACCTGGGACTCACTGGCAAGCTGCACGGTACTGATTTTGAACTGCCTCTACATGTACAAACTTCTACTCCAGTATTAAAGAATGGGATGCCATAGACCTTCAGAATGAATATCCCATTGTAATTTGTAATGAAGGAAGGTAAAACGCTCTAGCTAGGCCGGTGCCAGCTTTCTGGCTGTGGTGGTAATGGGTGACCATTCCAGTCACCTCTGGAAATTTTCTGGAAGTTGAGATACCAGCACTAAGGCCCAAATTCATATCCCATTGAAACCAGTGGATACTTTCAGATCCTTTTAAGTAGATTTCAGTTCTCACCCATATCTACAAGTCTTTTAGTCCTTGAAAAGAAGCATAGAAGAGAATTCAAACACTGATATCCTGCATCTGCATGTAGGAGAAACACTACTGCAGTGAAAATATCCCTATGTTGTGATGTTTAAAATCATATTCATTGTATGCTTTTGGAAATGGTTATACATCTTCATTTATTTTTGACCTCTGGTAGCATCTTGGTGAACTTTCTTTGGATCAGTGAAAGAATGGTTCCTCATTATGGGAGTGCCCTGTGGATAGAAGTGAAAGTAGATCTGAGCCAACAACGCAGATGAGGCAAGCCAAACCCTTGCCACTTTACAGCTGTTTAGCCAGATATGTCTTTTCTAGGCAGGAACTGGTCTTTATTTATGAGGAACTATAAGCATGCCAGTCCTGTAATTTTCCTCAAAAATCTATTGGCAGAACAAAGGGCAACCAAGAACTGTAAACAGGGGTGTGAGACTAAAGATTTAGTTATAGCAGTATAGAGACCAGACAGTAAAATTAGCTTTAATTATGGACACATCTTGAAAAGTAGATATTTTTTCTTGGATTTTGCTTCCTTGTTTGGTTTTTTTTAACTAGGTTGTGGTGTGTTGTAGGTTAATGTTACACTGCCATTCAAAATGAAGATTTACCTCCTTAAAAGACAGTTTTGATACAGAAAACTCTCATTACACCTAAAGTTAAATAAAGCTTTGTGTCTAAGATGATACAAAAGAGAGTTCCTCTTGGAGTTCCAAAAATTAAGAATTTTCACACCATATGTTGCCAAAAAGAAGATTCTCTTAACTATGCACCCTCAAGTATTTTTGTTGCCCTCATCAGGCCATAGATTTTTGCTGGAATTATTTGCATAAGTGGTTCATAACATAATACAGTGACATGTAATAAATGTTTCATCACTGCAACAGAATTTTATTAAAGGCCAAATTTGTGTGTCAATCATTTTGGTACAACAATGTTTAAATCCAACGATGTAGTTGATAACAGGGTAGTAAAAGACATGCATCTCATTGGACTGATAAGGAAACCGATCCAGCTGAAGTGAGAAACTTAGGAAAGAAACTCCTGCTCAAAATATTTCCTCAAAGATTAAAACACCAATAGGCAGATTTACCATTCTCAACATTTACAGCAGTTTTCCTTGTGTTTCATTGATGTTAATGCCTTTGTCTTCCAATTAGCCTTCCCAGAAAAAAGTCACGTTCTGAGAAACTGAGCACAGAAGTGACTGAGTCTGGTATGTATCAGCACACATCAGGGAATGGGCTGGATGACAAACACAGAAGTATTTCATTTAGTGTTTTAAACTAATAAATAGTTTAATTAATGTCAGTATTTAGATCTCAAATACATTGTACTTTAACTTTCTCTAAGTAAGAAGCAGAGGAGACTTCAAACACATATCCAAGTCTTGTATATGTGTGTGTATATATACATTACATGCCTACAGAAATGAAAGAAGCTATGAAATTAACCTGCATGAGCACTGACTGGAGTTCTTTATGAACACAAGATCATATCTAACTGTGTGTCAGCAGGTAAAATCAGACCAGCTGTATTCACTGCCTGGAAACCATATAATTTAGACAAATATATGTGTGCACACATTGCATATGCTTAACTTTGAAAACTGAGCATCAGTCACAGATATTTGCTGCCCAGGAAAAGTGACCTGTTCCCCACCTCAAATTAAGTGCATGTGAAAAAAATCCCCCAAATATTCAATGTTGTTTTAGCTGTCATGTCTTGATTCAGTCCATCTAATTTTAGGTACTTAACTAAGAGCTGAGTGCAGATTCCAGCTGGCGCAGGCTCCCTGGTCAGTGCAGGGCTGGACACCCTTATTCATCTGCTGTGACATGACCTCTCTGAAGCTGATGGCAAAACTCCAGTATTCCTTCTCCATATTTAAAGACAAAATGCAATGGGTGATATCCTGGCAAAATCAATGGGAGTTTTGCTCTTGACGTAGGTCTTTTTAGAATTTCAGTCTGGCTGTCCTAGGAGCAGTGGGATATAGGATCTGACTGTGTGTTTTGGCTCATTTCCATGCATGCCTATATGGGTGGACAGTTTCCTTCTGACAGTTGCCAACGCAGGATCACAGGGTAATCCAGAAGGGAAGGGAGGTCAAGAGGTCTCCTGTGCTGTCCAGCACAGCCTCCCGCTCAGGCAGGACCAGCTCTGAGCTCAGACCAGGCTGCTCAGGGACGTGCCCTGTCAGGGCTTGGAAACTTCCAAGGATGGAGCCAGCATGGCCTTCCTGAGCAACCTGCATCCCTGCCCAGCTGTCTCCAGGGGAAAGGGTCTCTGTATCTCCAGCCTGAACCTCTCTTCTTTCAACTCCTGTCCATAGCCTCATCTCCTCCCACCATCCACTGCTGAGAAGAGCCTGGCTCTACCTCCTCAGTCCCTTCCCTATAGCTGTTGGAGGCTGCTGTGAGCCCCGACTCAAGCCATCTCTTCTCCAGGATGAACAAGCCCAGCTTCTGCAGCCTCTCCTCACAGGGCAAGTGCTCCGGCCCTAAACACCTTGAGGGCCCTCTGCTCACCTGCTCCAGCTTATCAGTGTCTTTCCTTGTCTTGGGGGCCCAAAACTGTTAGGGCCTAATGACCGCCGACTTCTAAGAAACAGAAAGCCAGCCAGGGGTCCTGTAATATAAGTGAAGGAATAAATTTCTGTCTCATCCATTATGTTGATAAATCTGTGTTCAAAATCACCTCCTGAATTTCAAATTTATCTTGTCAAAAAATCTTCAAATTTATCAGACTGACAGTTTATACAGTATTGTATCATAACAATCAATAACTATTTTTAAACAGTCAGCATTTTTCTGCATGACTACCACAAAACCACATAGTAAATGCTATCGAGATGTCTTGGTAGATTATCCCTATGTAAATATTAGACAGTGATTTACGAATAAAATGTCTATGCATTGCATTTTGAAGTCACAATCCTGCTGCGCTGGGAAATCTTGAAAATTTAGCACTACTGTGACCTCAAACTAGTTTATTATCAGCACAAGAAGCAATGATACTGTTACTTTTAACAAAAAAGCTTCTTCTGAAGATAATTCTGTCTAAAGATCATAAAACACATCATTCCTGAATTAGTACCCACCACTGTGGAATACGCACACTTTCATACACTTACAGTTTCCGCCTCGTGACCTGCAAGTGAGACAGGCATAATTATTGTTCCATTTCAAAAAGGGCAAGGATTAAAGATATTATTTCACTGATTGTATTTCCAGAATAAATGCAACTAATTCTCAGAGAAAATTCGGATTTCATTTAAATAATGATGATGGAAATTGATTCTTGAAGAGTTTTCCAATTAAAGAAACAAAATTGAGAACTAGCGAAACCTGCCCCATTCCTTATCTGTGGAAGCAGTTGTCTTTTTGCCTCCTGTCATTTCGTTTGGCTTTCTCTCCCACAGAGGAACTCCAGGTCACAGTTTATAGCATAAATATGTGGTGGTAAACTAGTTAGATTTGATGAAGAAGTGCGAAATTTTGTCATGGTGTACCCACTCACATTCAACCTCGCTTGAAGATTTGTAAATTCTCTTTTGCTGGGAGTTCTTCTCGTCTATTCATTACTTTATGTGTTTACCCTGCAAGGCAGAGAAGTACACACAGAAAGAATAGTCCCAGGAATTCTATCTCAGAATGACAAAGATGCTGATAAATGGGCAACTACAGATGACATTTTTTTCATCTGTCCATTTAAGTATATTGATAAGTGTGATATATCACAGAGTCACAGAATAGTAGGGGTTGGAAGGGACCTCTGTGGGTCATCTAGTCCAACCCTCCTGCCGAAGCAGGGTCACCTAGAACAGGCTGCAAAGGACCTTGTCCAGGCAGGTCTGTGGTTTGGTGTTTTTTCAGTGAAAGGAGACACTGAGAAGAACTAGATTAAGAGATCAGGACACAAAAATTCTGTCTGCACAGAATATGAAATAGTAGTTTGGTAGAAATGGCAGAATGAGTAGTTCTTTTTGACTGTGTTGCGTAACTGAATTGAAAGATAGGTGGTAGTTCAGCACATTTTCTCATCGCTCTTGAAGTTGTTGTGAGATTTCTTGTTGACTTTTGGCTGTTTTTACTGTCTTCAGATGCAGCAAGCAGCACAGATGCTGATCTGTGAAGTAAAAGTCTTGTATATTCAGGACTTAGTCACACTGGTGGAAATGGAAAACTGCTTCTGTCCATCTTGTAAATATGTTTTCTCACTCTCCAGATGCATATGATCAGTAGCTACACTGATAGCCCTCAGTATTAGCTGTCTTTATAAATTAGCGTCACCAATGGTGCAACATAGATGGCTGTGAATCAAGTATGAAATCCACAGATTTCCCTAAAGACAGCAGACAGACACCAGCTTTTCACAGCTTCTAGCATTGATGAGCACAGGGCAAAAATAGATGAGAGGACTGGGAGGGACAAAGTAATCACCCAGAAAGGTCTGCTGTGGTCACAGGTGACCAATTATTTTCTGAAGATGTCTAGCACATCCATTCCACATGTGTTGCTACCTCTCATAAATCACAAAATCATCTTAACTCCTTTTCATAAGCTTTTGACTTACAGTACAAAATTCTAGAGTACCACTTGTATTGGGAAGAAGTAAGTGAGATTTTGGGCATGGTGAAAATGCCTGAACTGTGAAACATTCTCATGTTATGGATACAAGCCTTACTTACTATCCCCCAAAACAAACACGGGAAAAATTACTTCCTGGCTCCTTGATTTATTGACTTGTTTAAGATTGAACATGGGGAAAATACCATTCTAGCCCCCAATACATCACATCCCCACCCATCTCCCCAAAAGTGATGATATTTTGTATGGCATTGCTTTTATCTGCAGATTCTCAGCTGCTCACCTCCAGAACCAGAGGATTTGAACTCGTGTGATTCATTCAGGTCTTATGTAACCGTACAAATATTTTGAACTTTTTGAACTATTGAGCTTTTATTTGCAAGACTTACAGGTTACTTGTAAAATAAATCTATGATTCAGCAGCCATGTGGATTACCAACATGAATATACATGTTAGCAAAATGTAGAAAAAATTATGGTCTCTAGGAGGGCTCCCTCTTCTCTCCAGCACATGCCCTGGTTTAAGTCTGATTTTCCTTTCTTTTCTTCCCCTGAGTTCGGAACATTATTAAGGCTTTTTTTCAAAAATACCTTTTTGTAAAGGTGGGTCTCCTATGGCACAGACAGACATATGAAAATTTAATAAACATGATAGAAGCCAAGAACAAACACGGTGCAGAAAAGTTGTCTTTTAAATTTAGTGTTAGTTTTCCATGGGAAATAGTGGAATTTACAGTCAGTCATTATTCAGATGTATGCACAAAATATAAAAGAGGAAATGGTTAATTGTACAGCAGCTTTACATTTCCCTTTTTTAAGCTTGTGATTTTCTATCCTCACATCATATGATAGAAGGCTGATCTTACAGCTCAGCTTGCTGAAAAATTCTTTTGAAGTCTTCCTTGAAAACAAGGTGGAATGAGATGTAAACTCCTTTAGCAAATTACCAGTTCGAATGTAGTGCTTTAAAATCTCCAGTACTGCCAGCAGTACATTTTCCTATAATGCAAAGTTTTCATCTGCATTACTCCTTTGACAGAAGAGTTCAGCCTTCCTTACAGAGCTTTAGAAAAAAACCTAAAAATACCAATGATACTTCTTGAATTTCAGGTACTTTTCATTAACTTCAGTAACTAGTGGATCATAATCAGAGGTGCTGTCACTAACTATGACAGCACCTGGTATGCTAGAAATTTTTCTGATGGGGCAGATGTAATCATGCAAAAGTGCAAAACTATAAACACTTTAATAGATGTAGTAGAAGCATTCTTTTAGTAGCAGCATTAAGAAACGTAACAGGTACCGAGTGCTGTTAAAAATCTCTGCCAAGTTTTGATTGCTTAAGAAAAGAAAGTTCAAGGCCATGGAAAAACAGTATGACTCTACTGTTAAATTCAGTTCTCATTTGTGGTATATATCTTCCACATCAGCAGTCCTTCAGCCTGTCATCTCTGAAAAGCCACCTGTGTTGTTCTTTATATTAGCCAACACTATGTTGACCCTTACAATCCTGCCTCCATTTCCTCTCAGCGCTGTTGTTGTGGTCTTATCATTTGTTAATTTAATGAATTAATTTACTGAAGTTAAAAGCACCTATTGCAGCCTCAGGCTGCAAGTGGTTTCCTTTGAATTAACACATTGTGTACAGCATGAGTATCATCAGCCTTCCAGGTATCAGTCCACCAAATGCAGATTTGTTCCAAATTCAAAAGTATGCTGCTTAGTTCTTCACTTCCCACAAAAAAAGAGACATCTCCTCAGTCACAAACTACATTGATTTCCTTTTACCCTCTACTAGGTCAGCTTATCTCTTACAAGAAGTTAAACCAGCCAGAGGAACCATTTCATAGTTACAATTTCACTGCCAAAAAGAGGCATTGTGCCAGCATAGCTCCTTCCACCCCTGCTCTTTATGATGGCTGTCTAAGAGCCAGCTTTGTCTGTTTTTCAGACTTCACCACTAAGACGTGAAAAAGGCAACCTGTCTTCTCTGATAGGTTTCTATGCTTTTTTTTCTGGAGTATCACCAAAGAGATAGAGGAGGGTTTTTTAGAGGCAAACTATTGATTTCATACTTACTTATTTCAGCATCTAGCTCAAGCTTGACAATTCCACGGAGCTAGTCTCCTCCCTCTTCAAACCTTTTCCCAGTTTCCTAGTTCCTCCATAAATTTACTTCCCTGGCTCTAACAAGTGGGTTTTTTCTGCCAGTTTTCTACCTCGAGACAGCTCTTAGCACCCAAATGGCTAAAAGCCTATTTTCATGTATTTCAAAAAACAGTGCTCTCCCTGGCTATGACTGTCATGGAAGCAAACACGTGCTCGAGTAAAACAGCAACCCACTCTCTGAGTCACAAAACTTGCCTCAACTCAATCATTCCTACTGAAAGCTCTCCTGTATCCTTTTGCCTTCTTACTGTACACGTAGTCTTTATGTGCACATACCAATTGTATTCAGATATGTCGGTTTCCAAAGTCTATTTTTACGAAGGATGAAATGATTCATGGTCCACAGACCATGTAGTCAGCACTTCTGTGTCCTGTAGGAAAGTGTTGGATTGCCTTGTTCTAGGTACTATTGCCTGGTTTTTAGCTTATTACCATACCCCACCGCACCCCAAAAAAAAAACCCTCATTGTAAAATAATGTTGATGTAGGATTGTTATTTGCCCATAAGACTGAATGTGGTATTTGAGACTGAAAAGGAGTCCCTCTGTTTGGATGTGATCCACATTATGGAAATGGAGCAGCCCCGGTTTACACCAAACTGTCTTGGATGCATTATGTATAGTTACTTCCAATAGCAAATACTGAGGGCGACTGTCAAAGTCTGCATCCTATGAGAAAAGATATGACAATTTATTTGAACATACAGTGTACCAAAACTTCTGTGTTTTCTTGAAGTTACAGGTCAGTGGACAGGGTCCTTATGGATGTGTGAACAGATGTGGGAGCAAGGTAAGTTAATGCCCAGAAAGCTTTCCTGAGCTGCATCACCGTCCTGCCAGCAGTCTTGATGTAGGCACAGACTGAACAGCTTTATAAAGCCTGGTTGAGTACATAGCTTCTTCCTTTGTGGCTTGTTGTAAAGGAAGAACCACAGGAAACTTCTTCACTCTCAGCCTCCTACTTTCTTCCTTTGTGGACTGGCAACTGCTGATATTCAAATTCAAATCTTTCATTAATTTCAAATGACCTTTCCAGATCAATTGCATTTTTCTTTTTCCAGTCAGTTTTGTTTTTCAGCTAGAGCATTTTACCACTCTGCTTTTGGAATACTTAATGATATATCCACAGAGAAATGTAGAGGAGTTAAAAGCCACAATAATCCACAGCATGTATTAATAGGCAGAACCTGGATAAAGACAGATTGATTCTCAAATAACTTATTAACCAGTGTTTGATCCAGTCTGTGAAACATTGACTTTCCCTGACAAGGACTTATTGATGTGGGTAGAAGTTGATGCAGAGCTAAAAAGCAAGTCATGAACAAATTTGGTCTTAGTCACATTTCTTTTTGAATACTTGCAGAAAGCAAGGGCTTTATAATTCATTCTCCTTGTTTACTTCAGCATGCCAAATTAGGGACATATTTTGAAAACCATGATGTTTAACAGCTCATAACATTAATATCCCTAATGCAGTCACTGGAATTTATTACAGAGTACAGTATTGAATGTTAATATGTCTACTCCAGTGTGAACCTTCTCAGCATGAATCCGTGAAATTCATCTTCCATAACTTTTTTTTTCTAAGTAGAACATAAATGTTGGAAAAACACATAAAAGTGGTGGAAAATTTGGAAAAAAGTTCTTAAGAATTATAACAAATATTCACATCAGGCTGTTGACATTATTTACTCTGCTGTGGATATTTCACACACTTCTCTTTTTCTAAGATCAGAGTATCTTAAAGGGGTGGAGGTATTGTTAGTATTTCATATGGTACAAACAGGCATAGCACCATTACATACTCGTATCAGAGTAATATGTATATTGGGGTGAGGGGGAGAAGTGAATGTCTAATTATATACAGAGAAGCAACTTTTTCAAGGAGATTATGTGGAGCTAACAGAACAGAATAGTTTAATAGAACACAAAAAAGAGGAAAAAAAAAGAAAAAATATATTAAAAGTGAAGCAATTTGCCTCCAGCCATTGTACAAGTGTTAGTTTTATTTAATTTCCCTCTTGAAGTCTTTCCATTCTGTGTGTTCTTTTATTAACAAACCCCAGAAGCTTCACAGCTGCTACAAACCAATGTTGCTACAACAACAAAAACCTAACAAGTAACACGGAAGAATTCCCAAATGTTTTACTTACCCTTACACATATAATACATCACCACTGAAATGTAGCTGCTTACAGCGAAGGAACCAGACAATTTTTTATCAGCATTCAACAATATACAATGGTTTAGAATGGGACACTGAAGAATCTTTCATCAGGTAGAAATTCTATAATAAGTTTAATTTCCCAAGGTAAAATTTCATCACCAAGCCTTAAAATTTTTTTCTTTTATAAAGAACAATGGGATTTTTAACATCCTAAAGTTTTGAGAGCATCATAGTATATTCAGTAAGAGAATGCACATATTTTGGTGCTGACTTATGTAAGTTGTCACTGTGTGGTCACTCTCTCCACTTCCTGCCACATCCTGAGAAGTCCTCCATTCAAGTATTGCTTAGCTGGTGAAATCTGAATTAAGGTATTACACAAAGCTATTTTTGAGCTATACATGGGAGGCCAAACACTGGCTTTGTTTCCTGTTGTGGAAAGACTGTTCTATCAGGAGAAAAAAACAAAACAAACAAACATTCTTCCTAAACTCCCTTGGTTTAGGGCAGAGCTTCCACCCTGTTGTCAGAATAGATTTCTTCAGAATAACTTCATGCAAACTTAGCATCATTGAGAGCAAAACCCTGTAGTCTACAGGGGTCATTAACAGCAATGACACAGGTATGGTAGACAGAAGTCACTGAAGCAGTTAATATGAAAGGAAATAAATCAACTAGAAAGAACTGCAGAAAGTACCTCACTAGACACTTTTATCTAAATGAGCATGACTTTTGAATCAGCTTTCAAATTCTGAAAAATATAGAGCGTTCCCATTACCAGTCAGTCATTTCATGTTTCTCAGTGAAAGCAAAAACATGTGCTTATTTTTACCCCGAAATACTTACTTGCAATCTTCATTTAAAATTCCCAGGTGGGGAAATCAAGCTTACATAACTTGTGTGTGCAGGGGCAGGGTGGAGCGATGTGTGTGCATGTGGGTGGGCATGTCCGTACACTTGTGTGCCTAGCCAAGAGGTACTAACCCGCTGGCCATTTGCAACCAAATATGTCAGGAGAGTAGCTGTCTCTCAAAAATTATACCCTTAAAAGTTTCAGGAAAATAAGAGATTTCTAGTGGAGAGGAGAGCTCTCCTTGTAGGAAAGAAAACTCTGCTGTTGCTAGAGGTTTTGCTTTTCATAACAGGCTTCAAGGGCAAAACATGATTCAGAGAAAACCCACAAGAACTGGCTATGATTTAGGAAATGAGCACACAGTGAGAGAATAAGGAAATTCAGATGGTACAGCTTTTCAAAGATAAGGTGACTCTGACTTATGACCGCTTTGGCCATTCACCTCATGTAATTTTAGTGGCCTAAAATGTAGGCCTCCAATTCAGCTCCCCATGTTTTCTCTATAGTTAACAGAGTGAGAGAGACTCCTGCAATGGTCTCTTTTTTTTTCATCCAGCCCAAGTTTAGGTGTCTAAGAATGATCAAATGAACAGTGTGCGTCCTTTCACAAACTAGAAGAGGAGGCTATACAAGTAATTTAAATTAGAAGTCCAACTTTTAGAGAACAAAGATTGGGAGAGAATGGGTGAGTTCCGTACTTGCTGTTTAGAGAAGAAACTCCTTGATCGCTGTTTCACCTGAGATGACAAAATTCACTAGCCTAGGCTGATAAAGCTAATAAAGGGCAGAAGTGGAAATGCACTGCAGTTAATTTAGTTAACACCTGTGAGACACTCCTGAGGCTCGTGGTGAATTTCCCGTGAGCTGGAGAATCCTGTGTACTTTTTCTGAAAGGTATGTTGTATTTCAGTTGGGAGCTATAGCTCAGTTTCGTTATTTAGCTCAAGGGGGGAATTATTCTGTGAAATCTACAGTTACGTTGTGTGATAAGGCAGTCACAATGGGCCAACATGACCTTTTGGGCAAATCACTAGTTATTATAATAATTATTTTCATAGAAATAGTAATGCAGGTAGTCTGAATCTACATATTTTGAAAGAATTTATCTCAGATTTACCAAGGTCTTCAGATGACAGAGCTTCAGACTGAAGCATTAGGTCAATATTTTTCCTCTCATGGCACCAGAATTCACCCAGGTTGAATGACAGAGTCATAGAATGCTTTGAGTTGGAAGGGACCTTTAGAGGTCATCTAGCCCAACTCCCTTCCAGTGAGCAGGAACATCTTCAACTAGACCAGGTTGCTCAGAGCCCCGTCCGACCTGGCCTTGAATGTTTCTAGGGATGGGGCCTCCACTACAGCCCTGGGCAACCTATCTCAGTGTTTCACTACACTCTTTTTAAAAAATCTCTTCCTTACGTCCAGTCTAAAAAAGTGGTTGCTTTTTGTGGAGAGTTAGTCCTCCTGCTCCCCTCCCCAGCAAAAAGAGGGTAAGCAGAGCTCCAAGTGCTGACAAACCTCATCTAAAATAGCAAGGCGAGGATAGCCCTGAAAGCTGCATCCTCAGCACATACCTGTAATATGTCAGGGAGGAGGGAAAATGTTGAGCAATGACCACAAGGGCAAGTCTGGAAGGAAGAAATCAAACAAATACAACATTCTATTTAGATTTAGTTATCAAAATTTGCTTTGTAGAGCTAAGGCGGCAAATGTAAACGCATGCCTGTATATCTAGCAAGAGCTTTAGTTCATTCATTGGAAGATCTACAGCATTGCCACGTATCACAAGTGTAACATCTTTTGTTTCTAATAGTTTCTTAATGACAGAGAAGTGGAGAAATTTTGAATTAATAAGTACCTCATCACGTGTGCAAACATCTCAAGATGCCCCTTTTGACTGTTTAGGCTGCAACACAATATTTTATGTAGCTGTTAGTAATTGTTAAAGGAAAATACAAAATAATTTGAAGCTCAAGATTGCTGCAAAGAAAATTAAGGTTAGTGTCTTACATAATGGCTTACATTAGATATATTTCACAAACAGTAGGCTTTATGTAGACTTTTTCATCTCGAGTTAAGGGTTTTTTTTGCCTGTAAGCAGTATAAAATCCTATTTGAAAAATAAAAAACAGATTTTCACTAGTCTATCAGAATTTTAGGCAGACTTTTTTTTTTCTTATTGATTCTTATGCTCCACCCTCAGTGGATTTAAAATATGCTTCTTTGTTGAACTCCTTGCCCTGTTTCTCTGTCTTAGACTTATATGCATATGTTACTAAGGCATTATTTGTGAATGCTGCTGGCCCAGGACAGCTTCAGTTTCATTGCAAGCTTATCAAAACCCTAAAAGTGCATTAAAAAGCAATTTTCTTTTTCTGACTCCTGTTCTTACTCATTTTTTTAAAAAAAACCAGCTTGTATTTAGGAAGCAGTAGTAATCACAAACAGCTATTTTGCTTCCATTCTCAGCAGCACAATGCTGAAAGGTGTGGAGTTGGCAAATATTCCATGACTCAGCCTGATATCTCTATCTCACTCCTAAATAACAATAGATTGACCTTAAGGAAATGTCATTACAGAGAACAGCAAAAATCAGGCAGAACAATAGAAAGGAAAGAAGGAGAGGAGAAAACAGAAAATCCTTTGAAACAGGGAGCACTCTCCCTGCCCTCCTTCCAGTTTAGTTTGTCTATTGTCTCTCTATGGCCTGAAACTTGGTTTTGATAATACCTATTGCCTCCCTATGGCCTGGAGCTTGAATAGGACCTCCAGAGGTCCTCTGTCTCCAAAGTCCGTGCTCTGCTCCGTTCCAACCTGCCCAAGTGACACCTATTAGATTTGAAAACCCAGTTGATTAAATTTTAGTCTCAACAGTATTAATGCAAATTATCACATCTGCTATTTAAAATATCTAAGGACATTATGTGCTGATACTGAAACACTTGTTTCAAGAGAAGAAGCATTACATGGTTGTGTATTTTTTTAAAGCAGGAAAAGACCGTTAGCTATTATAATGGTATAATGCTATCTACAGACTTTTTACTTAGCAGGCACCACACTGAGCTCAACTTCTACTTGACTAAAGCATGACCTGCCAGAAAGGTCTTCACTCTCGCAGAGGACGGCGTTGCTTTCCCTGTTTTCTAGAGATAATCCTCTCTGTTTGGCATCGTCCTTTTAAAATGGACACGCAGAAATCTTTCTAACCAAACTATCAGTAGCAATTAAGTGTGACAAAATGGAAAAGCAAATGTAGTATAAATACGTAGAAAAAATATAACTATCACAGCAACTTCTGTTCTAATCAACTGTAATGGGGCAATTAGAAAAAAACAGCTGTATTAGTCTTTCACAGTTATTGAAGGTGATTTCTTAAAAATAGCATGATTTCTAAACAACAATTAAATACAAAGTAGACGCAAGCCTTAAAGCCTGTTCAGTCAGCTCAAAAGGTAGCGAGGCTTTGCTATTCACAAGGACTTGGCTGGTGTGTTCAAATGAAAGGAAATATTAGCTCAGCTCTATAGGCTTTAAACTATTACTTCTTTTATAAATTTAACTCACCAGTCTGACTAGAACAGACTCTGAGAGTAAGATATTCTCTTTTTATGAAAGACCATTTCTGCTAATATGATTTGCTGTACTTCTTTTTTGTATGCTTCTGTTTGCAGAGTGAGCAATAAGAGTTCACTTGGCTTTTGCTTTGAAATCAATGACAAAGAATGGAGAGAACGTATGTTTGGGACCATGAGAGCTGACTTGCAAACTTGTAGTGATGTGGAAAATTCGAAAAGACACTATTACCATGTAGATTAATTGCTCTAATTAATCTTAAGTTTCCTATTTCCTTTGTAAAATGTAAAAAGGGGATCTACCCTTCCCTTAATAGGAAGCAGTTGTTCATTAAACAAGCCCATAGAAAAGCATTCTTTAAGTACTGTTCCAGCAGCTAAATTAAATTAATTTTAAACCCCACCAAAGAATATAATGTTTTTTTCTTAAAGCTGGATGAATGAACATAGCCCAATATTTGCGATAAAAATACAGGCATACACACACACACACACATGGAGTCTATACAGATAGCTTAGGCAATTGCAGGAAGCAACAGAACTGAGCACCACTCAGCGTACCAGCAGCCCATACTCATGTTGGAGACCATGCATCACCATTAAAAGAAGGCACACTGTACTTAGCTTGTACTTAGCTTCGCAGCCTTATCACTCATCTTAATATACTTCACTTCCTTAGTGAAACTTAAGTGATTTATATGGTAATATCCAAACTCAAGAAAGTTAGAAATGCTCACACAATCCTTATGTCCAGTATAAATGATCTTGGACTATGATTTATGTGAGTCTGTAGATCTTGCTTTCTTTAGCAGTATCTACAGCTCTGTTGATGGTAATCGAGTACTTTACTGGACTGAAGTCAAACGTAATCACTGCTTTCCTTCATGCCTATGTAATCTCCAGTAGTGTCACAAGCAAGTTACTCCTGAAGCTTCTTAACATTTCTATGAAACCTGGTGATAAACTGATATAACTTATGATAAATATTGTAATATTAGTACAATTAAGTACAGTAAACTTTCAGAGGACACAACAAATTTTACATGGAAATGAACTTCACTGTTAGGCATACATGGGACTCAGCCCTACCATTTTGTGAAATGCCTCAGAATATTCGCCGCCATTTTGGTTCTCCCCTGGCACCCCAGCCTGGCTGCAAGGGAAGGCTTTCTGCCACCTGGTTGGCCATGGCTGACAAGTGACTGGGGAACCACTGACCAGAGAAGAACTGTCACAAACTCCAAGGAGACTAGACCCACCAGGTGCAGCCAAGACACCACACCACAGAAACCCGCATGTGGCAAGGTGACTGGCGGAAAAGCGAGGAGTACAAAATGATTGCTGCAAACTGAACACAGCCGATTGCCTCAGTTGGATATAAAAGGACCCTCCGAGTGACTGTGGTTGTGTACCCACCACTGACTGCTGAGGACCATCAAAGAGGGACCCACGGGGCGCTGCGGGATCCAGGGTGGTGACTATCCCTCTTTCCTTTACCAAGGCTAACCTATCTCTCTCTTCTCTCTTTCTTCTTTATTTCCTTCCTTCCTTCTTCCTCTTCTTCGCACCATTTTTGTTAGACCATTACTTCTAGAGCCATAGTAAATAAACTCGTGATGTTAGTTGGTTACCACTATCGTGCCTCGGTTGTGCTTTATCCAAGGATCGCAAATCTGTTTTATTTTCCAGCGGGGTTCAGGAGGGAGTACTCTATCTGCAGGCAGGTAGAACACCTCATGGTGTTCTGTGGGCAGGCTCTGAGAGGAGCCAACTGCATTTTGTTTTTACAGACGGACTCCGAAAGGAGATGACAGCATTTCGGATTGCAGGCAGGCTCCAAGAGAAGCCAACAGCATTTTTTGGTTTAAAAGTTAATGTTGTATGACTGTGTATGAATGAGATGTACAAAAAATTACAAAGCGAGTGCGGAGTTCTGATCAGTGATTCTGCTCTCCCACGAGGGAAGCAGCTGGAGACGAACAAAGGGTAAGAAAGGAGTGAATGTTTATCTTTTAAATAATTATCACCTTGTTGTTCTATATATTGGAACCCGACAGCATAGGGTAGTGTAAATCTAAGATCGGTTTTCTTAAATTCATTTTAGTGCAACTTTAAGTAAAAATGATGTCAGGATAGACCTGAGTTACTTTTCATTGGAAATTATTGTTGCAGTCAAGCTGCATTGAATTTAGCACATCCAGGACTTAACTCTGTTTTGAACTGAAGCAGAAGGAAGACCCTTTATCTAGGAAATTTCCATTACTGCTCATCAGACATTTGATAGATATACAGAATATAGCAGGTAACAAACTCTCTACAGCTCAAGTTTTTAGCTTTCAAATGTAGGATGTGTCTATCATTCACTGACATTTACTTTCCTCATCCATAATATGCACAGGTGCAACTTTAGCTACAAAAGCAGCTCTGCTGAATGCAAAGGAGAAACCCGGATGCATGAAAGTAGTATATGCCTACATGATTGGTGTTTCTACCGACAGTAATGAAGCCTTGCAAAGATTATTAATAACAGGATAATTACCATGTGGAAAGGCTTTGAGAAGGTAGAGTTTCAGAACTGACATTGAGAGGTATTACCTTACTAAATCCAGGGAAAGCCAACTTTGTAATACTTTCCCAACTCCAGATTTAAAATAAAAATGAGATGATCTTATGAAAATTATAACCTCAGATTTATATTAAAATTAATGCTTTCATGTAAAAAACGCAATATATAAGTCTGTTCGAAACATAAAAAGCAATACCTTGTGCAAAGATCTGTTAGAAGGGACTGACAAGTTCTTCACTTTTTCTTTGGAGGGCTTAAATTAGACTCAGTTGTGAATTGCCCTTTCTAAAAGTTTTGAGTTCTTCCAGCTGACTGATTCTGAAATGCTCAAATAGAGTTTCAAAACCAATTACAAAAACACATTAACAGTGGTTACACAACAATGTACTTTTATTATGGCCTATAAAGTATTCTTCCAAACACCCATTTGGATGCAAATCCTGTCTTTGTGTGTTTGAGCACATTGATGTGCAGGCAAATGGGGTCATTACACCTATGGTCACTTATGGATCAGTGAACTCTGTGACTACTGCGTATACCATCAGATGAGAACGATGAGAACAACTAAGTTTTATGACAATAAACTACCAATTTGTATTAGGGGAAATAACAATTTCTTCGGGAAGTACCAATGTTTTTGTGAAAACATATGCATCATATTGTTCCAGAAGAAGGCTGGTCTTAGAAAACAGAAATTCAGCTCAAGACCCTAGAAGAGTTTCTATACCTTGTGTTCTTGAAAAAGACCTATCTTTTGGCTTGGAAATTATTTGAAAACACATCTGTTAACAGTCGAAATGGAGCTCACAGGGCAAATAAAGCTTTACAGGGAAACACAGAGCAGTTAGCACTTTGGGGTCTTTAATGACATGCTGGATTATGCTTGAAGCTTGAACACTGTCAATGGCAGCTACTGACATAAAGGCAGGAGGGGAGAAGGCAGCTGAGGTGAGGGGACATACTAATGTTATGGTTTGGCTGCGGCCGGCAACAAAAGCGCCATGCGGCCGCCCCTCCCCCCGCCACGGTGCAGAGAAGAATGGAAAGCAACAGGCAGAAACTGGTGGGTCGGGATAAGGGCAGTTTAACAGAACAGCAAACAAAGGGAACAGGAACAACAACGATACAGAAAAGGGGAATACACAAAACAAACCAGCAGAACAGAGCCGCTCTCCCGAACCGCCGCCGCTGAGCCCTCCCGAACCGCGGCTGTCTTCCCACCACCGGGCTCCCCCCCACCGGAACCCAGCATGAGGGCACATGGTATGGAATACCCTGCTCTGTTTGGCCAGGTGGGGTCAGCCCTGCCGGCTGTGCCCCTTCCTGGGTTCTGGTGAAAATTAACCCTGTCCTGGCCAAACCAAGGACAACTAATAACCTCCAACTTCGGCTAGGTAAACTAGAGCCAAATGGACTCCCTGAAGAGCCAATGAAGAGCTAGGAGGTCTTCTATGTGGGACCTACATCAGGAACTTAGTTTATATCCATTGCACCACCTTCTGAATGAATCTCTCCATTGCTTACAGTGAATGTTTAAAAAGACAAACTGGTTAACAGATTTCGCTAAATTCAGTATCGTTTCCACTTCAACGTCAACCCTTTGAGGCAGACACTCCTGCACCTTTTTCCCTACTATGAAAATTAAGCGCAGCTCTCAAGATGGTGTGCAGATTGCTAATATGATCCTTAGCATAGCATACCTTTGCCACATAATGAATACTGACAGAGATTTACATGGTAGAAAACACTGTTCCTAAGTAGCTAGTCGTAATTGCACTGATTTGTAGAGTGACTCATTACCATAAGTAAGCCTCCTAAGTAAGTGTCTACCCTCCCACATTTACTGTTCGCTTATCAGTGAATAAACAGAAATAGTGTCTTGGTGTGGCACCACAGCTACCATTATGTGCATTGCTTCACCAGAGCGCATTGTATTACTACTTCTATGCCAGCTCATGTGAGCAAAAATCATGTGCAGGATTGGGAGGAGCTATGATGATTGTACCAACAATTTCCTGAAGAGCATTGCATGAAAGGACAAGACATTAATTCAGATATTAGACAAGTTAGGATTACGCGAAACAATAGCAATGGTACAAATACCAGGTGTTGGATCCTGACAGTTTATACCTGATCTTGTAAGATGGTGATCATTCTGAGTACAGTGGAAACTCTGAGATGCTTGAAGTCATACAGTCATATATTCAAGACGTCCAAACTATTTCTTTAGTAGCACAATATTCCCTGGTTGGCATGCAAGTGGCTAAAGAGGTAGTAGGGGGGATCAAGAGAAAGTGTACTTGGCAGTCTAGGTGGGAGGGAGGAAAAGGGTGGAAAAGCTGGATAAGTGGGAAGAGACATAGCTATACTAATGACCCAAAATTCGACGTGGTGAACAACAGAGAATAAAATGTTGCAGACAGGGACCCAACTTTATGTTATAAAAATCGATAAAAATCTTAGGTAACACAGGTTGGTTTTGTTTTACTTTGTTTTCTGGCTGGTTGTTCATATTTAAATGCAGCGCTGGATAAGAATCATAGGAAACAAAATCAGATTAGGCATTGTTGGTGCAGAGGCAGGAGAGGAAACAACTTGGGACACAGTTATATAAATGGCTCATCAGGTAGCATTATAAAGAAACATGAATAAGTTTGGAGGCAAGGACAACAGGATCCTTGTCACATTCCTTATTGAACTTGCTGAAACAAATACCACGTGCATTAACTTTTGAGATTTAGAGAAACATCTACGTCTTCTTGGAAACTAATGAATCCTGCAGATTTCTGTGATTTCCTGGTGGATATTGTTGGAATTATATCTGATTTCAGTTTCCACTCAGGAAGCGAGTCCTCTACCTAACTGATGCTATCAGCTTTCAGAGGAGGCTTTTGCTTCCTCTCCATAATGCAGAGGCCTTCAGCTCTGCTTTGCTGCTGGTACGCACTGAACAACGTGTTTCTCAGTGATGACTAATAAATTGAACTGGCTGTGGCATAGCTTTGGAGACCCTTAAAGACTTTTTAAACTTCCTAAATCAATGTACAGTAAAGCCAAAAGAATTTATTGGGCATTTCAAAATTTGTTTGGTTGTTTGGGCACTGCATGGTCAGATCAGATTATAACGCTTTTCTCCACTACGTGGAAAAGACAGGCAGGATGTTCAGAGCTGGTGTCTCCCTGGTATTATTTATCCAACTTAGTGCATTCACTTCTTTGCAGTGTTGTGAATAGAGATCTATAGCTATACCTTTTAAGAAACTGTACTAGATGTGTGCAGACATGGGTGGTTATCCAAGAATGGGCCAAAATGTGGGTTTTTTTGCATTTGGCTTCAGAATCATTACTTAGTTTCATGTGCTTAGTTAAACATTTCTGTTATCCTCAGTTTCTACAAGTGTCTGTATATTATTAAACAAGAACTATGGCATCATCAAGAATGTCTTAAATTGCTCTTCACTATCTCCTCGCAGACCACCAAAACTAGAAGTGCTTTGTTGAGAAGGACAAGCACCTGTTTCTTATTCACTGAGATCTTAAAAGCAGCACACCATGCAGTCCCTTCCTTCTTTATCAAAAATTCACCCGTGAAATTGTCTTAAAGCATGCTGTTATTCCAAAACGGAGGACCACTTTTCTTAGCCTGATCTTAGTTGCACCACCAGTTAGCTGACATGATGACAACAGATAAGCAGGCAATCATGTCTGTAGATGTTGCTTGTGGCCAGCTGCAATTTTCAAAGGAAATATCTTCCTTCTTCTTTGCTTTTCTGCTGACAAAGTCCAATCCAAAGGTAGTTTTTGTGTACAACTTACTTTTGTCATGGATTTTGCTTAGACAGATACCAATCAGCGTATTACAGACAGTGGCTATAAAGAAGATTTGCCAATCTCATTCTAACTATTCATTGTTAAAGTTAACATGGTGTCTCATGCTGACCCTGGTTACTCAAGAAATGTGAGTCAGTGTCCCACTCATAAAGAACAAGAAGCATAGTTCCAGTTTCAAACAGAGGCTTTCTGATCAAATACAAGTCTCTCCAGATTTCTGGGAGCCTAGACATCTCTGTCCACAGCAATTTCTTCTTATTCTTGACATAATTAGGCTAGAGAAATTCAGTCTTTGCTGTGAATCCTGCAATTCAGCAGAGGCAGGTATTCTTTCTGTGTGTGCAGGGCTGTAAACTCACTTTCTGATCAACGTGGTGGGCTTTATTGTCATTTCAACCTTTTGGGTTATCCCTGCTCTAGGTGTTGATTTCTCTTTCAGGCTTGAAATAATCATACACTGTATATTCTACACAGTGGAGTATATTCTAGAATAGGGGTATATTCTAGAATAGATATTATAGAAAAGGGGTTTTCCACCTTCTCTGTGGAAATTCCTGAGTTTTGTGGATTATTCCTTAAGAGGTCTTTAAAAGGTAAGAAAAGGGAATTCCCATATACTATGGCACGTATGTGGATACTTATGTAGTAGCACTGCTGTGTGGATCCACATCTCTATCACAAATATGTAGGAGTTTACAAATCAAAAGAATTTGTAAAGTGTCATAACAGAAGCTACTAAAGCGTGGCTACTGGTAACGTCCAATCAGTAGGCTTTCTGCCCCAGTAAATAAACTCACAGCAAAAATCAGTATGTTCTCCTTAATAGCTAGTTGGATGATGTAGAGCAGAGGTAGTAAACTACAGTATGTCTCAGAGTAGTTGGTCTTGTGTTTAAAATCGTAAAATATCACAAAGCATCACAAAAAGGCTTTACTGTTTCTGAAGACCTTTTAAATAATGGGCATTCAGATGCATAGGAGTCATTACTATTTGTGATTTTTGCCATATTGTTATGATCAGTTATCACCAACAAGACATTTCTTCCTGCATCGTTCTTGAACTGTTTAATATTCACCTGTTTAATACTCACCGTTCAATGTTTAATAATGTTCAACAGCTTAAAATCCACCATAAACCCTTAGCAGATGTATATAATCATGAAGGGTTTATTCAGAGTAAGGTAGGGAGTACTGAACATCATACTGTTTTGGTAAATGAGTGGGAGAAGGGTAAAAAGAAACATAGCTGATATTCTGCTGTGACATCAAGAATACCAAAACAGGTGCCAGCTGGATATAGCTTCAAAGTAGAACAATTCCCCTAAGTGTTGCATTTTTACATTCTTGTTTTGCATATCCCCTAAGCAGTAATCAAGCTAAGAAGAATATTCTGAACTACCATATTTTTAATTTATTACCTATTGAAAAACTGCTTTCAGGAATGGTGTCTGGATTTAGGGGCTTGAGGTGTGTGAATCAAAAGGAACATTTTTCTTTTAGACTGGCTCATATCTTGACTAAAGTAAGCATTTCTTTCCTCGGAATACATCAGTTAAAAAAACAAATCTTAAGAGAGGCGTATTCTGCAGCAAACAGTAAAACCACCCGTGAATCCAGTAGTTCAGAAAAAAACTGCAGGGAGTTAAAGAAGAAGCAGAAAGTTCACGATAGGAGAAGCAGTGTGCGGTCGTGCGGAGAGGGTCCAGTGCCTCTCCGACACCCACATGGAACCATTTCCCATAAAGCAGAAAAGTTTCAGCTGTGGTTTCCCAGTAAAGGTGGCAAAGCTTGTTTCCGTGGCTCATTAGCTGTGCGGTGCCGCGGTGCTGTCGGAGCCAGGAGAGGAAGATGGAACCTGCAAGGCCCAGGCATGGGTCAGACAGTTGGAGAAATAATGCACGTGGGAAAGGAAGCAGGAGTCAAAGGAAGCGGGAACAGGCAGGGGGGCTCTGTTTACTCTTCCAAGTGACTGAAAACACTCAGCACATGCCACTGAGAATATTATTCTGCTATATTTAAGGGAATATTTGTTTTGGTGAACACTAAACTAAGAAAGTTCAGATCTATGGGAACAGGGTTCCGTGATGCATTATTATGCATTGTTCAGGACTACTCCTCTGAAACAATACTGGAGGTGACAGGAAGGACAGTTACATAAATATTGTATTTTTAATGCAATTTAAAATTCCCTGTGGTCATGTGCTTCTAATCCCTCATTCAAAAACATTTGGTCCAGTAGCTTGTTTTCAGATTTTAAGATGTTCCTCCTGATTCTTCAGAGCTGAAATCGTTTAAAGGGGCATCTCTGAGCTACTTGCAAAAGCACTCAGAAAGAAATACCTCAGGCTTTATCGCTGCTTTTCACACACAACTGCTCCTTATACAGAGAATAAGCCTTTTTCTGTGAGTGCAGCAACCACTAACGGCAGCTAATGATGATCAAAGGAAAAACTACTTCTTTCCCACATGTTTTTTCAATGCTGGTAGAAATGGCCATCCCGTTTACAATTTTTATTAAGAAAACATAAATACATATTTTTAGAATAACTACTTTCTGCATTCTTCTGACCCATTGCACTGCTCAGACACAGAGCTCTATGTTCAGACAAATTTTCACTGTCATGGGCAGAAAGAATGAGAGAAAATTATGTCTCTGTCTTGTTTTAATGTGAGCACAACTGATTTTAGTCAGCAAATAAATAAAGAAATTAACATCAAGACAGGGGAAATGTTTTGTTTACTTAGATTGCAGCATGCTGGCAAGTGAATGCTTGTTATAATTTATCTGCTACAATGCATATTAACAGTGTGAACCTGTAAAAAGACTGTCCTTTAGGATCATTTCAGATTCTTTAATGATGATCTGTGGTTTTCTTTTTTTCTAATATCAGCAAAGGAAGGAAGGACTGAGCATGAGTCATAAATGGAGCAAAAAAGAAAAAAACTTTGTCTAAAGCAATTTTTGATGATAAATGCTCAGCTTGTGATCGATCACTGATTGCTGACTTCCAGGACTCAAAATGGAGAATTTGCAAATCACTAGCTGCTGTATTTCTGCATATGGTTTCCTGCTTATCTGCATTGCCAAAGACAAATTACACAGGACCAGATCCAGAGAGAAACCCTAAAACCCCGGCCCTAGCAGGGTGTTGCAGGGCGTCAGCAGAAAGTGCATTATTTGCCCTTGCAGCAAGAAGTGTGCAGGTCAAAAGATGAGTGTAGGCATGTTGAGAGCTGTACAGGATCTTTCTGAACCCTTTTTCATCCCACAGGCACATAATTCTGGCTTAATGTCCTTTTACACCTCAAAGGTGGCTCTTCAAAACTCTCTGCTGAGCCCAGCCCCAGAACTCCCACTGCTTTCAGTTGGATTTGATGCTTCTGAACCCAGTATCAGCTCCCTTTCTTTCCCTGTACACAAGAGGATACCTGATTTAGTTGAGTGACCTCAAAGAGTATATCACCGGTAGCATGATGGAGGAAAAGGGGTGACTCATCTCCCGCCTGCTCTGCCTTACAGCATTGAGCGGGGGGGCTGGGGGCCCTAGTCCTAGCAGTGAGATGTGCAATAATGGTTAAACTCTGTATTATTAGCTACGGTTTTGTATAGAAATTATTTATATTGCTTTTTCTAAATTTTTAATGAAGTGTCTACACAGCTTTGGCTGGTAATGCCTGAGAGAAACATTCTGCTTGCAGACACTTTGGCACGTATGTCACGTAATGTTCTTTTTTTTTTCGTTGCTAAAAGCAATTACAGACAGAAATTTTGCTTTTGAATAGTTCATCTGTGCATGCTGCTTATATCTGAAGTTGTAATCCTCAGCTTTTGACCAAGGTCAGTAAAGATCATAATCCTCTTTTATTAACACAGATCCCTGGAGTTCAGACTGTAACTCTGTTGCTGCTATTGCCAAAGCCAATTAGATCAGGTGAGACTCCACCAGCAAGTGGGGAACAAGCAGTAGGAGCACCTAATCTGTTAGAAATCAAATATCGTACCTTGTTACACATGATTATGAAGTTGTGGTGCTCTATATTGTATGTGCTATACTGTTGAATTTCCAGGACTGCAGGCCTAGTTTATCACGCTACCCAAGAATCCAGTAGTTCAGAAAAAAAATGTCAACTTTGTTTTGACATGTTCAGGGAACGCAAATTGCTGTTGTTCAGCCTAGTTTTAAACTCACATATAGTTGTAACTGCCAGGGACACCAAAGTATCAGGCTTTCTGCAAGGGTGTTCATCCTGAGGACAATGCTCCTGGGCTAGTCTTGATTGCTTGGCAAGCCCATGCTGTCTAAGGCTTGCTTTTAAGATTTTGCCTCACTGAGCTGTACACACCTCACAGTAGTTATATCTGTGCTTATACTTAACTCTGATTTTTTGGACTATGTGCTCCAATTCTTAACACCTCACAAACAAGAGCTGCTGCAGGACTTGGATTGAAGTATGTGACAGAAGTACGTACTGGTCCAGTTTGGATTCCTGTAAGAAAGTGATCTCAGTCTAGTAACATCTTGCCAGAGACATCTTGCTTTCTGTGTATGCTTCATCTCTGCCTGTTCCAGTCAGGGAACAATTTGTGGATTTGCTATGCACACGGCTCCACTCTGCTAGTGAATGCCTTGACGAGCCTTTAGGGTGACATTTTAGTGCACATAATGAGATTTTAGGTGCAGAAAGAGTGGCTCTTTTGCTGTGCAGAACACCCTCTCTTGGAGATTTTATCTTTTGGTCCTCACTATTTTCTGTAATGTAGTCTGAAAAGAAATTACTCATTTGTAGTGTTGACTAATTAAACTACTGAAGAGCAAATACAAGGAGAAGTGGATGGCATTTTTGATACTATAAAGGCAAAAAATGTGCAAATTAAAACACTGCAGTGTTATATAAGAGCTCAGCAAACGAGTATTGTCTATTTATTATTTCAAAGATGAATCCATTTAAAAGAGAAACTTTTAAAATTTGAATGCAAAACACTCATTTCTCAGAGTAACTTTTTTGCTCCAGCAACAATATTAAACTGTGCGGATTCATCAGTTCCCACGATATTCTGCTGCATGGAGTACATACCGTTATTGGCGGGTATATGAAAGACAAACTTCCCTCCTTCCTACACGTGCTTGTCTGTTTGGTGGCTGTTCTTCAGGGATGTCTTTCGGGCCCTTTATCTGCTCTCTACATTTGCTCTTGAATTGGTGCTAATCACATACACCAGTGACTGGCATTTTTAATTTGCTGGAATACATTTTTGTCACTACAGGAGCGGCTGCTGCTGCTGGTAATCTGTGATCCTCACAGCCAGTGTGTGACCCTATAGTCCGAGGTGGCCTTAGTAGTCTGAGACTGCAGGAAAAGGATTCTCCAAGAATGTGATGCTGTCTCTGAGCCTGAGGATGTTCACAAAGATCCTCAGTAAAATATCAATGACACAAAGTGGCGGGAGATCAAATCTGCAGCTGAACGCAGTGATGACTTACAAACTTTGAATATTCACTAAACTTGAGTGCAGAAATACAGTTCTTTGTCATCACTTTTTCTGTGGCAATGTCAGGTAGGTTTCTGATAAATAAAAAATGCATGGCATAAAAGAATTGAGTCCTGCGAAACAGAGAACAACCTTGAAAACTTTCCTTTTATCTGTCATTTCTAAAGTCCTGAGACAGGCTGTTAAAGCTTCTAGAAATATTAATGCTGAATCTCTGCAAAGTGTGTTCAATGGCTGTGCATGGAGACAGAACATTGACTCAGGCATCATTAATACCGTCTTCCAAAAATACAAGGTCAAAAGCCTTTTAAAAAGGATTAATTTTTTTTTCTTTCATTTAAGCAGGCAAGCACATGATTTAACTTACACTCTGACATGGATGCCTCATTCAAACCAAAATCTATGTTATTTCATGTTGAAACACAGCAAGCATGAATGTGTCAGTTCTTAATTATATTTTTACTTGCTTCTGAGTTGATTTCTTTTTTAATTTCTAGGATATAATCCCACATCTAGTACAGGAGAGCACAATTTATGTGAGGTCTCCGCTACCCCAAGATTAAACTAGTGCCTCTGTGACAGAGACAGGAATTATAAGGTGGTACAGCTGGGAGGCTCAGACCACCCCTTTTCGTGCAGGCACATGTACAAGTGCTACACAAGAAAGACCGAAGAGCGGTTCAGCTGGCAAAGCAACTAAACAGTCTGAAGAATTTTGCTGTGGGCTGGGCTGTCTGCCGGAGGATCTGAGTCAAAAACCAAGTGAAGTCCATATGGCTTTGCATTTTGCTTCAGCAAGGATTAGAGCAGGTATTAGGATATGTTCTTGATCCCCTCGATACCCAGTTTTGGGGCAATATGGGGGCAATCCTGGGTTTTCTCTGCAAGGCAGGGGTGAGGGGCATTACAGTCCAAAGCACCCTCACTCTGGTATCAGTTGTCTGCAGCTTCAGTGCTCCGGGAGGTTGGGAATGAGTCTATGCATTTTGGCAGCATAAGTAGATTAGGACAGCAAGGTGTAAAATTAAAAAGAATTTCTGGGTATTTGGCTCAGCTACGTTTGCTGCTTAGATTAAGTAAATAAAAGCCATGTGGACATGTGGAAACTATGACCCCCATACTTTTTCTTTGCTTCACTATAAGAACACCCTAGATTTTTGTGAGCATGCGTCACACCCTGCATGTTTCAGGTCATTTGTACTGCACACTCCTGCATGCCAAAATAGCAGAAACCAAAGTGATAACTTATACTGTCTCAAGAGAGACAGCTGCTTCAGAGATGTTAGCACAACAGTTTGTTCCCTTCTTACAGCGTCCCACTGTTCACGTCTGCTCTGCTTTTATATTTAAGCAGTCATACCACAGGTTATCCGTGGAGCTGAAATTAACCTCTTTTTGTCCACTACCTGATATCACTTTATGTGGAGTGTTATAAAAGATAAGGAATGGGAAGGCTTCTGTCCTAGCAGCCTATAAATAACATGTTTATGTTAGGGAAGGATAGGTTTTTTGGCCTCGGTATGATAAAATTACACAGACTAGCCCCAACAGACTGTGTTATCATAGATGCGCAGTGGCATGGAGATAACTTAACCCATCAGAAGGAACAGATGAGCAATAGTCTTGCAAAAAATGTAAAGTTTGTGAAATAAGATGTTAAATATGCTGTATATCTCTATAGCCCAGACTAGATGTAGCATACACACACACGTGTACACACATGCACACATTCCATCCCGAGGTTCAAAGCAAGTCATTCCTTCTAACAGAATTGTTAAATCCAACATCTTAAATGTCTCTGAAATTTTACTTTTTCCTGACATTTTCAAAAACAATTGCTTTTTTACTTAATTCTCCCACTGAGACGAGCAACACCTGCAAATTTAGAACACTTCTTACGTAGTTTTCCCTGAGCTTACACCCAAGTGAGAGCTGAGCTTTTGTTATGGATTCTCATGTAAAGCAGAATGGAGGAGGAAGGACACATCTACATTTATTCAGTATGCACAACATATGCTTTGTTACAACCCAGTTATTCAGCTCCAATCCTCTACACCAGAATCAGCTAATGAAAACTGCCTAACATATGTGCAACTACAATAATGCAGTTGAAGGTATTAATGATCCTCTGTAATTACACAACATTCAAGAAGTCATGAACCCAAGCCTGATGAGCTTGAGTTTCTACATGAGGGATCTCCTCAGGGCAGAAGGTAAGTTAAAGATTATTGGTTTTTTCCCAACCAAGAACCATTTTTAGCAAGTGGAAGATTTTTGCTAATGGTAAAAGGTAGGAGGAAAATCTGCCATTATTAAATTGACTTTAATTAAATATAGTTCACATGCTTGCCAAACCTGACCAAAAGAAGGAATAAACCACATAACAGACCACCCACTGTTCAGTGTTATTGATGAATGGATAACGTGTAGCTATCTAAGGTAGCACCTCATGTGCTCAGAGCTATGAACTCATTCACACAGGGTAATTTATTCAATTATAGAAAAAGCTTGTAGAATTAACAAATGACTCCTTCTTTCTTTTTCCTCTGTTCAATGCTACCAGCACTTCCCTTTGTTCACAGATAAGTGCTACTTGACTTGAAATGTAAATACCATCTCCCAGCTGCCTGTACCCAGGCAATTTGCCATTAAGCGAAGCATGCCAAAGCAAAGGTTTCAGCATAAGGCAGCAGTAGCTTGTTGCAGTGTGAGTGAGAAATGTGCGGAAGCCCCGGTGAACGTCAGTGTGTCCAGTGCTACCACTAGCGTACGGGTAGTATGTACCCATAGGCTTCACAGTGCACAAGATGTCATGCAATGTAGAGTAAAGACTTTGAATAGTCAACTCCAGAGAATTTTTAATGGTTTTAAACTGCACAGCAATCACATAACCACAGGCCTCGAAGGAATATTTAAAAGGCATACCCTGTCCTCTAGTTACCAGGATTTAATTATTAAACCTAAGTTTCATTAACATGAAGATTCCCGTCACTTTCACTCTCCCTCTAAACTTGCTAACAATATTTCTGAACTACCAGAATAAAGCCTGATACTGTAACTAAGAGCTGACTGCAAATATAACAGGGTAAAATATTCATTCTTTCATGTTGGTAAAACTCAAAAGACTTAAAACATGCACGTTTTTTAAAGCAGTGGGACTGCATCAGATTTTAATGACTGTGACATCAGTAACAAAAGCTGTATTCAATTCATGCAACCAAACTTTTATAATAAGCTGCAACCAAAAACCTGTATCTGACTGCCCTTTTGACAGTGAAGATTTTAATATTGACATTGAAGCACCAACATTTCCCACAGAAATTACATTTTCTTAATATTTTTATTTATAAATACTAGGGTATCTCGTTAACAGGATATCCTCCCTTCAAATAATAGCAAGTCTGTAAATATTTGCCTGTCTCAAACACAATATCTATCAGCATAAAAGATTCACTTCCACTAAATACAACATGCTCTGTAAAAGCTTTGTGATGCCAAATTCTTTCCCAAAACATTGCAGTTGTCAGTGATGCTGTACACATCACCATTTCTCTCAGTAATGAAATACTGAACTTATCCCACCTGGCTCTTTTGACTGCATATTTGTCAAAGTAAGGAGGCTTTTGTTTTTAACATGTAATTGAGTGTTTTGTAGTCCATAGGATGTCATGTACAGTATTATTTCTAATAATGGTAATGCTTGCATCTGTCAGGCTAGTGGTCTTATCAATGCCATTGCAACACAGAAAATGTGACTGCTGTCCTTTTTCACTGATACTGCATAACCTGATGTATTTCTGGTATCTAAGGTAGTTTTAAGCTGTGGAACATCTGAAAAGCTCTAGAAATCGTGGCTTTCCTGCTCAAAGTATAACATTTAAAATACTGTCACATATCGACTGTAATGGACTGTTACGGTCCTTAACATAATGTTATGTCTCACGTTATGCAGTAGGAATTAGACATTACATTGCTTATTCAACTGCAAGTTTCACTGATCCCAGTATATGTGTTCTGAATAACATTTCTATTTTTCCGTACAGCTAGATTAGCTCATGTCTGTAAGAGTATCGGACTGCGTTGCTGTGTCAAGTAAGCAACAGGGATAATGGTCCTAAACGCTTAACAACTAACATTAAGTAAAAACATGACCATATGTTTATTTTACTTGAATTCATTATTAAAAGACAAATAGATTATCCTATTAATTTTATTATTCAGCTGATAAAAGTCAGACACATCAGGTACAAGTGAGAGGGTTATGCACAAAGATGCCAGCTTCTATTTGCTCTTGCAACCAAAGCTGAGCACCACAAACCATCGGAAGCACCTCATCACCAATGAGTACCTACCTGTGCCTGCTAACAGCCTGTGGCTGTGAGGGAAGAGGCCAGGGCAGCACGCTTGCTGAACTGATAGATTTGAGCTCGTTTTCACTGTGAGCTCCAGATACCCTTTGGAAATTACAGGCCCCTGCCTGAATTCACCGTTTGGTCATGAAGTGTAGGTTGAAGCAGAGGAGAGGAGGTCTTTCCATCAGGGTCATGACCCTACAAGGAAAGGCAGCTTCATCCAGAGTTTCATATGGGTCTTCAATTCCGTGTGTATTGTTTACCTTCCACCTTCGTTAACCTATTTGTGTGGTAGAGAGTGTAAGTTTTCTGAGGCAGACAATTCCCTGTCTGTATGAAGTGCCGACCATGATACAGCCTCACTCATTACTTGGGTTGCTAAACACCGCAGCAGTAATAAAGGCAGCAGCCTGTTACTGGACGTGTAGTATTAACTGATACAGAAGACATCTTGCACCGTGTACACTGAGAAAGATGCAGCAGCAACAAGGTCTTTAATTCTGTTGCAGGAAGGTGCATGTTCTCTGTTGATACTCTTTGATATTCTGGACTGTGCTCAGTCATTAATATTCAGGTCTTCTTCTTGTAGAGAATAGCTAAATGAAAGATATGTTTCTTCATTTAATCTTTTTGCTGCTAACGTGCAGAAATTAGGGTTCTCATGTACATATTTTGCGTGGCAGAAGAGATAAGAACCAGCACATAAAGTTCAAAACGTCAGTCCAATGAGGTTCAGCCTGCCCTCCATTTGAGTAAGGGACTTACCAAGAACAGGGAGGAGTAAAAAGCACAGCTGGTTTTCCAGATAATGTTTTTAACCTCATAGGACCTTTCAAAATATATTGCAAACATGCTAAGGATTATTTCTTTCTCATGTTTACTTCATTTTTTATTGTGACAGAGAGGGGACGGTATCAGTGACTGACATGCCCTTCTATCTAGGACTATTACAAAAATGAGGAGGTTAGAAGGGTCCAGCTACAGACGACCTCTGTATATCAGGAATTCTTCCCATTGCAAGCCAGTCGCAATGGTGCCTCCGTATCTTTCTGACTGCAGAGACTGCTCCATTTCCTGTGACAATAATCTCCTGGAACAGGGCAGGAAAAAACAAACCTCAAAGAGGTGCTACAGTCCTATCACTTATCTATCTCCCATGGGTTGACTTATTCTCTCCGGAGATCATGGAGATTGCAGCTGTGCTCCTGAGAATAGTCATGCTAGAAAGCAGAAGGCTCCTTGCCCCTGTCAGCTTTGTTGGTTATTACCCAGTCGGTCTGGCCCTCAGGGTACAGAATCTCACAAATAAAATTCGATGAGTGAGGAGCTCAGTTTTGTGTTGCTGTTGCACTGAAAATGTTCCAAAGCAACACTGCAGAATGTGCATGCATTTTAAGGCAAGTTTAGTGTCAACAGTGTCCTATTTAATAGTCAAACCAAAATCAATGTCAGCATTGCCCTAGTCAGAACCGGATAAAGGTGGAATGCTGTGTAGGTGTTGGAATTTTTTTTTTTAAATTAAAAGATTGACGCCTCTTTTTGAAGTTATGGGAGATAGTTATTTTTGTGAAGATGGTATCAACATTTGTGGCTATATTTGAGACAAGTTTCACTACCTGAAATGGTAAATCTTCACTTTGAAACCAACTGTACTTTAAGTCAACTGACCATGTGCTTACCAAGGGTGAGTGCACTGGCAAGTTTCCATGTCATAATCGTAAGTATCTATTATGCCAGTGACTGAAGGACTAGAAGTATGTCAGGGAAGTTTACAACATGAAATTGTTCATACCTTAATAATTGTCTAGGGAGTTACACCAAAAAATAGATATTGCTGCACAAAATTTGAGTTCCTCTCTTGAAATTATCTACGTGCCTCCTGTGTGCCTTTTGCATATACCACCAAGTTTTACAGACTTTAAAAGAGAATCATAATTGTAGACAAGGCTGAAAAAAAAAATTCATAACAGCCTTTTCCTTTTAGTGAGTTCTGGATAATTTTTTTCCAGTCAAGCTGACATTTAAATTTTATATAGCACTTTGTTCAAAATCACCAAAGTATGAAATAGTTGTCTTGCAAGGACAAAAATAGCTTAGCACATGCTGTCAATGGAGAAACAAGAGTTTCTGTTACAATAATGTCTTTTATATTATTTGGATGTTGACCTCTCTTGTTGGATCTCAGACTTCTTCTTAACTAGATTCTCAGAAACTTATCATGCTGATCCACTACTGGAAACTGCTAACTGCTCTTACACATTCAACCTGATATTGGATGTACATGGCTATTGACTCTGCCTTTTTGTCATCTGTGTGGTTAATTAAATTTTAGTGTTTCAGCCCTAATGAGGTTAAAATAGGAACACTGTATAGTTTTGGGGTCCCCAGTACAAGACAGAGATGGACAAACTGCAGACAGTTCAGCACAGATCCACTAAAATTAGAGGAATGAGTGACGTAAATACATGCAAGGAGAAAGGAAGAGATGTGCATTTGTTCAATACAGAGAAAAGAAGGCTAAGGGGAGATCTGGTTGTCTTCAGCGACCAATGGGGAGTTACAGAAAAGAGAGACAGACTCTTCTCAGAGGTGCACAGGGGAAGGAGGGAAGGCAATGCTCTCAGGCTGCAGCAAGGGAAATTCCAGTTAAATATAAAGAAAGAAGTCCCTATGAGTATTGTGAGGCACTGTTCAAAGAGGCTGTAGAACCTCCACTCTTAGAGATTTTCAAGTCATGACTGGACATGGCCCTGAACAACATGGTCTAACTTCAGATTTAGTCCTGCTTTGAACACGAGGTTGGCTTAGATCTGTGATTTTAATAGCTACTTGGGTGAAACACTCTCTCCTTACACTGTCAAATTCCTACAGATGCTTCATGAGACTTTCAGTATCTCTCAGATCTTGTTTCTAATGATGAGTCATCAAGGCAGTGTATAGTGGAGTGTCCTTCAGCCTAGCCCCAAAAGCATCCAAAATAGGGCCTACATAACTCCAAGCTCTCTTCCATCAGATAGCAGCTAAATTCCTTGTGCTGTATCTCTGTTAAACAAAGTCACTGGAAGTGTCATGCTATGTCAAGCAGAAATCTGATCCAGCCCCAGAACAAGAAAAGAAACCAAAACAGTGCTGGCTTTCTAAGTACTAGCTGTGCAAAATAATGACTCATGTAGTGAATGCTTTTGCCATCAGTTTACGTAACACAATTTTTACAACTTCTCTGTGGCTCAGAAAGCGTCTCTCAGTCTTACCTTAAGCACACACACTTACATATATGCATGTTGTCATACATATGTTTATACATACATATAGGTGTATGTGTATATGCTTACATACATATATCTATCCATACATGAAATACACACATAAATAGATATAGTGTGAGAGTAGATTACTGTGTTGATAAGCTTTGCAGAGTGTCTGGAAGTGGCAAACTGAATTCTGTCTTCTTGCACATCAGTATAATTCCCTATATCCATGATCCTGGAAAATCACCCTTTCTGAAATGCTACAGTCTCATAAATACAGATCATAGTCTTCTGGCAGTAAAAATGAACCGTAGCAGGAATTGTCTAATCTGTTCTCACAACACAAGCCAAATGTGGGCACCCACCTTACATCTCATTTCTATTAGTGGTAGAATATGTAGACCTCTAGCCTGAGCGTACAGAGTGCCTATGAATAATGTCCTGCATGTGAGTGAGTTTAATTACATTACTCTCCCTATAAAAAATGTGCAGTTTGGCCCTATGGTGAATTTGTTTCCCATCACTGACTACACTTTGGGCATTTTTGCACTGTGAACAGTATGAGTCCTAAGCCTCATTAGTTTCATTATAGCCCTGCTGGTCTTATGCACTTAAAATCCCTGAGTGGGTGCCAAAAGATAGTTTTCAACGAGTCTATGCAACTCTCCCCCATTACAGAGTCAGAAATCTGTCTGATCCTCCAATGAAGCCTGACGTCTTTCTTTTGATGTGATCTGGGTAGCACGGTAGTCATTCAAGACTATTAAAAAATAAAACTATGTTTTTAGAAATCCATTGGTCTCATCTTAGTTAACTATGTACATTTTTTTTTCTTTTTCATAGTGAAAATCCTGATACCTTCTATGCCCTTTTCCTGGGAATAGAGAATGGGATCTGCAGGAAAAACATTCCTGCCAAGGTTTGCCAGGTAATGTCTGATTTGTTACAATTTTCCCCTACTCTTACATTTTGAACTACTGGATTTTCAATTTTTACTTGCATTTCTTAAGTCGCTTACAGCACATTTACTGTATATTCACAACTTTTTGCCCACATTTCAGAAAAAAAATGCCAATTATGACTATTGTTTTCTAGTGGCAGCCTACAATGAAGTGTGAAGGAACAGCCACAGCAAATACAGCCAGATCTCCAATACACATTTAGGCTATGTTACTTTCAAGCTAATGGTCTGAAATATGAATTTGCTGTCATAACACTAACTCCTGTTGGAATGGCGTCAAGGCCAAGGAACAAAACTCTCTCCTCTAACTCCAGGCACACAGAAATGCCATATAGGATCCTGAGCTATCTCGGTCCACCCTGTACAGATGGACAGCCTATGACTCACTGCTGGGAAAACCTTTCTTCTGCTTTCTACCACCACTTTGTACGTCAGAGAGCAGAGTCTGTATTCAGTTTAGCAGAGGAACTAGAACTACACTCAGTCAATGGGGGAAGAAAACCCTCTCTTTTAGCTCAGTCCAAGAATGGCTGACCCTTGGTGGTCGGCGTAAAATGGGTTTCTATTCCGGTTTGTCCATAGCCACCAGGCTGTTTTCCTGCTTGGTGGGATACCAGTGAATAGGATGGGAGTGCTTTCTTTTAATGGACTGGTGTCTTAATCTCGAAGGGCAGCTGCCACCAACCATGGTGAACACTACCCTAGTTCCATAAACCCTATGAATCTCCTGCGTTTCCTGCAAAAGGCTAAGCAGAAATGAGGTGGAGCAGAAAGGGGTAGGCTGTCAAACTTTAAGGACCAGTAAGTGTGATTTCTGCCACATTTGGCAGAAACTTCAGAGGGGTTTGCACTAAAATGACAGTGCTCCCACAGCAAGAACTCATCCATTAGGTATGGAAGATGCCTTCAGCACAGGACAGCTGCAGTGGAGGAAATTAAAGACAGAGTTTCCTTTCATCTGGATCCAGGAAACTGTGATTACTGCCTGCCTGTGTGCTGGAGGAAAAGGGAAGATACTGAACACTTGGATGTTAGTGAATTTCTACAGTTCTCCAGTATCAGGAAGAAAATTACAGTCTTCAACTGAAGTACAATACACAATTTCCCATCACTAGCAATGAAACAGATGGTGAATTTCCAGCTAGTTAGAAAGCATGTGCCATAAACACATTACCTAGCATAGATAGCAGGTGCTATTTCATTTTCCCCAAGACAGAGTTTGAGATCAGAAAGAGCCCAGAAGGAGCTGCAGGCCACTAGACTTGCTTCAGAATGAGATGAGGAACGTATTTGAGAGCTGACCTTCCAGCTGTACCACTTCAAGCATAGGTAGTATTTGTTCAAGCTAAGAATTATCTAACACTAAATCAGTTGAAGCTCTCAGGAAATAGTCTTCAGTGAAGCAGCTTGCCTTGAGTTTACTGGCAAAACACAGACCTGGCTGCTGGCAAGATATTATGGTGACTGGATCCTGGATTCTAGATTCTGCTATCGTACTCAGTACACTAAATGGTACAGTTCAGAGTATCACTAGGAAAGAAACAGAAAAGGCTTTTCTTTGTTGCATCCTGAATTCCAGTTACCAAATTAAGCTGAAATTTGTTTACAGGAATTGCACCAAATTGAAACAAGTCATTACTGACTACAGCCATAGATTATTAGAACAAAAAATACAGACTGAAACAACAGTTCAACAAACCACTTTCCCTGGAATTCTTCTCTGTTGTGATTACACTAGCATGAGAAAGTTTGTGCTACAGTGCTGACCAACAAAGAAAAATTTCCATACATAATGCTCTAATACCAAATCCTGGTGTTGTCAGGTTGCTAAAGATGCCTATGAATTATTCTTTTATAGTCATGAAACTGTTAATCACTCTGTGATTAAATACTTGAAACATTAGTCTCAGCTGAATTTAAGATATTTCTGAACCTCTTTCCAGACCTCAGTGTTTCTAGGGTTGAGTTATTCACATTAATTGCACTCTAATTTTAATATAGCCCAACCCATCAAAACACTGGCATTGCATTTATTCAGTCAGCAAGTCCTGACTCCTTGCAAATAGAGCATATCGCACATAGGACTTCAATACCACAGTTAACTCTCCATCTGCACAGCCATAAGTAGAGAGTATAGAAAACTCTTGGTGGAGACCACTAACCTGTTCTACAGGCACTTGTATGTTGCTCTTCCTGTGTTGTCTGTGACTCTTGCCCCTCCATAGCTAAGTCAGCAAGAACATCTCAGAGACACAGAATTAACCCCAAATATCCACTGGGACTGATGAAAATCAACTTTGATTTTAACATGTTTTGAATGGAGATTTTATCTTGTAGTGCTGCAATGTTAGCTGCTGGTATTTTTAGTCTGATTTCCTAGAGAGCATCCATAATAATGACTAGAACAGGGCTAGAATTTTTTTGTTATTGTTACAAATGTGTAGGGTTCATGCAAATGGGGTTGTTATCACTATAAAACTTTGAGGCAACTCTCAGTGACTTGGACGAGCCTTCCAACACGTACCCACATGGGTGGTTCTTGTACTCAGGGCCTTCATCTTAATCTTCAAAAGCCTTAATTAACTCAATCTCAATTTCATAAACAGCACTTCTCCCCCCTCTCTGTGAGGTTTATTTGTAACAGTTCTACTCCTCGGAAGTGCCAAACCCACTGACCTGAAGCACATAACATGTGAAAGAAGAAAACAAAATTTTCTCATTTACTTCCTCACATCTCTTCAGCAGAGGGAAATAGGAATGGCCACAAACCTGACAACTTTGAGGCCAAAATGTTAACTACATTCTTTGCAATTGGTTGCATACACTTCCGCAAGAATAAAACCAGTGGTGAATACATACAGGAAATGTTTGTGGGGAGGTGGGGAATAGAAAGTGATAGCAGAGAAGGGGAGGACAGGAGGAAGAGGGCCACAACTGCTGTGAAAGATAAGCATCAGTCTCACGTGCTTCTGAGTTCTCCCATGGTCAATATGAAAACCCAGCAATGAGGAATGATTGCAAAAAGTGGAAGATCTTTGGAGAAAAAAGCGCAGTGATCAGATGGGGAAAAGGAGACAAACACCTTGTAGGATAGGACTTGCACCCTAACCCAAAACCTGGACCCCACAGCCCCTTACATCTGTGATATTGGTTCAAAGGTTCTGGCATAGTGGATGAAGGCTGTAGCACAAGAATGCAGGAAAAAAAATGACAGCTTTTTTGATGTTGTAGAAAAAATGGCTATTTTACAGAACATCTTTTCAGTTGGGAGTTGAAGGGTCATTTCTGCCTCTAAGCTCTTTCTACCTTTTTGAGTAGCTAAAAATAGAGCCTAAAAATCCGTAGTTGATACCCATAGGTGTCAAAATCAGACACTGAGTGCACAAACTTAGAAACCAGGTAGGTATTTGCATGTGCAGTTTTCATGTTATACATATTTGTGTGTCTCTCCTCATCCAGTGTGTGTACATATTATAAAATGCAAGACCCTGCAATTCGTAGAACAAGAAATGAAAAAAGGGCAAAGTCAATGTTTAGAAAACACTGAGGAAAAGAATGCAATGCCAGGTACCGGATACCTACACTTCATTTGCATTATACATGAGTCGCTATCACAACATCTCTGACAGAGAGTACTATATGCTCAGCTAATAAAATAAACCCCATTTACTTGTATGAGTTTTTTACAGCTTTTCTAAAGGCAGGGTAGTATGGATGATGCTTTTATTCTCTTTTTTTTTCTATCTTCTTACAGCTTTAATGACTTTCACTTGTATCTGTCTATATACCAATCACTTTTGTCTGGTAGGTGTGTTAGTACATCTCTTCTATCATCAGATAAAATGCTAATGCCACCATATTATCTATTTGAAATGTGAAACCAAGGGAAGGCTGGTGAAGAAGATCCAACTTCTAAGGAAAAACAAACACCAAAAACTTGTTCTCTAAAATGAGGCCTAATGAGAAGAAAAACACAGCAAACTCACTAAACTAAATAGATTAGTTTACAACAGGGGAAAGACTCCTGTTCCCTTCTCACAGGGCTGCAGGTATCCCACAAAAATGCAGAAAGGTAAAGTCACTTAGAGATGTCCAAGACATAGTCACCTGCTGCCTTGCTTCCTGAATGAAATATTTACTCCTCTGTCACCAGCTACTTGTGCACATTACAGGCTCTATTTTAAAGCGCAGAAGCTGAATAAAGTTTCTTTTCCTAAGGGAATCCACGGTCAGATCAGGTGCTACCCAGCCTTGCTGGGATGAGCTGCGGAAGCACCTTCCTGTGGTGGGGATGTTAGCAAAGCCCACCCTGCGCCAGCCACGGGTGGAGGGTCTCCCCTTTCCCCAGCTCCGCAGTGATGCCGTTCCTGTTTCTTAAGCAGGTTTTCCAACAGGTGTTGGGACATCACCAGCATCCAGCTCTCCACCTGAGATCATTTGAATGTGTCTTTATTTCTTTTTACCAAAATCTGAGTGCAGACTCACTATTCTTTGCTTTGCATTCTCATCAATTCTTTCTCATTTTTGAGCAGCCTTTCTGAAAGTCGCATTTCTGAACACTTGCTTTGCTTGTTACATGGTGTACTAGCCCTTGTGCTCCAGATAGGTTAAGCTGATTTTTTTCCTTTATCGAGCACCTGATAATGTTCAGTCTGAGAATGAGACAGTGGCATTGCAGCGGGCTTACCTTAGCTCTCAAATCAAAGACAATTTAATTTCATTTCTAAACACAGGACAAGGCAAAGTAACTTACACAGAAATTGAGCTGGTTTTGTACTAAATTTGACATTTTCATCAGAAAAAATTAACAAGTAAGGCTTTGAACAAAGGCTAGACCGTTGCGTGGTGATATACCCAGAAAGTTTGTCAGGCAATAGCTGCATAATACTGTGCTTCAGAATATCGATACTTATACTTTATACAGTTCTAAAAGTATCCTGTTTACTTCTATGGTGATACCATAATTTTGTCTGGAAAATAAACTTGATATCTAGTAGCATTAAAGTTTAATAGATAAGCAAATCCAGATTTCCCCCTGCTTTGTCCTTTACTGTTCTGCACATAGTTAGAAGGCCTCGTGCTGTATAGCTTAAAAAGCTTCTCTTTCTTTTTTTTCTGACAAAGCAGGCAAAGCATTTCATCTGAGAGCTAAATCTAAAAGCTGTAGGTAGTGTATTTAGGATAGAACAAAACAGAAGGGGTATAAATAAAACAGGTCGGGTGAAATCTTAGCCCCACCAAATGCTGTGGCAAAATCCCCATTGATTTCATAGAGCCAAGACCTTACCCAGCAATCACAGAACAAAGACAGCTGACACTGCACAACTTTTAGGGGGAGACAAAAGATTAAAAACTCAATTTTCAGGATACAGTAAAGTTTAGATTCAGCTGAACTCTGAGCTGACATCCAGCACATGATTTATGCAGCAGAGGAAAATAATATATGTGACAGAATTTAAGAGTGGTGTGAAGAACAGTAAAAATGTAGTCTCTTTTTAAAACAAAATGCCAGTCTTTCTCTTTAATTTGAGGCATAAAAACCTCCCTATAATTTTCACAGGCTATAAAAGTTCAAGGATGACCTTCTAGTCTGGTCAGTTGTAAAGTAATCTTCTGAAATACTTACCATGCCATAAGGATAGCAACAATGGGAAAAAGAGGGAACTGAAGGGAAAGAATAGGGCAAAAACAGTCTAGGCAAAAAGCAGCAGGGAAGACCAGAGTTCATTTTGGACAATCCTAGTGAATCTTTTTGTGTTTGCTTCAATAATGCTACAGTTCTTAATATCCAAGAGATAATAGAAAAATACCTGTCTTCTACGCCTTTTAAGATGATACAACAGATTAAAGAAGAAATAGTAAATTCTTTTGATAGAAAGCACCCTGGAAATACTATATAGCTTAAAGAATAGGGAAAGATGCAAATCCTTCAGAGCAGCAAATACTTTACAGTTCCAGCTGATATGAATGACAAAGGTCTATTGACTTCAACACTGTGGTCTGCGACCTTGCATAAGTATCTCATTGTCTTCTGGAGGGAATTCGATGGCATCTGGAATGGCAGCGCCTTACTTGCTGCTCTGCAGAACACTGTTTTTTTTGAGCATCCTGACAATGAAATGGAGAAAGCTGCCTGGATACTGTAGGTAAATGTTATGCAGAAAATTATTTTCTTAAATTAAAAGTGAAAGTTTGGTGCAAAAATTCTGTCATGGTTAACACATTTTTTATTTATGCCCTTAATTTCATGGCAAAATTATGAGTACTTACACATTTCCGGGGGAACACTGAGATTTAAAAACAGTTTAAAAATGTTTCTGTGGAAGAAGTTGATAGATTTTCTACTAATACATCGCAAAAAGAAAGGAAAGACGGTTTATTTGGAACTGCGTAGAATTGAAACAACACTGAAGTTTTGAAATTTGTTTCAGTTCTCTGTAAGGTTAACATTACACTACTCTGAAGGCATGTTAATTAAGGCCTGATCCTTGTGAAACTTAATAATAGACTTATTAACTTCAAGCGCGTAACAAATTTCACTGCGATCTCAGTTAAAATTAAACCCGCACCTCGCTGCTTGGCTGAACCGGGGCCTGAGGCTAACTGGATCTTCAGAACGGTTTTTGTAATATTCTTCCACAGCACTTACCTGAGAGCAAGTGTTGGGGGGGGAGTGGGAGTGGGAATTGGGTGGATTTGTACATAGTGCAGGAGTAAGAAAGAGCACAGAGGATTCCTCAGAGTATTGAAATTAACCTTCAGGGCTAGTGTACAAGTAGTTTTCAAATCACACTGAGCTTGGTATGTTCAATGAAACAGTTGTCAAAAGAAAATATGAAATTTTGCCATAAGAAATAATGTATTCCTTATATTTTCTGTAAAATTGTCAGAATTATTTGAAAGTACTTTTTAAATGCCTGTGAGCACAAGTGGAAAGCTGTTTTACCTGAGAGTTCAGTGTCAGCTTTATGCTACAGGCAGTTCCTGATCCTGCAGGATTTAAAGAAGGTAAATAATTTTGTACATATTAGCAACACTATTGCTGATTATTTATTTGTGTATGTAAAGGTAATCACACGTAAGAATGCTTGTGGTGTTGGCCACTTAAAAAATCCTAACCATAAAAATAAGGAGGGGATTTTAGGTCTGATTCTACAAGGGTGGTGAACATTTCAAGGCATATGTCAAAGACTGACTTCTGATAGCTTTAAACAGAAGCAATTTCCAGGAAAGAATCCTTTTGTTCCTTTGTATTTTTATTAAATGAAATGGGCTGCACTTCTCTTTCAATACTCTAATTGAGTATTAGGCTCAGCTAATTAGCTCAGAAATCACTTTGCAATTAATGACAGTCTGAATTCTTCATGTTCACTGAGCAAAACCTCAATATAAACAAATGCTTACTGCAAACTCATTCCATGGTAATTAATAGTGCTAGCCTAATTTATATCTGTTTAATATCTGATACACATCTGTATCAGGCAAGTTTCTGTTCTCACTGTTGTCTTCCTATTGCTGAAACTTGTACACTGGAAACTCAACAGTCAGCATTCATCTAAAGTAAATGAAAATAAGTCTGCAGTAACTATTTTACCAAAGCCTTTTGTCTGAAGCAGCCAAAAGCAGCAGTCTTTCTTTAGATTTTGGACGGATAGAAAGCTCATTATGTTTCTCAGGCCATTTACATTTCTGAAGCTCAGAAAGTTAAACCAGAAGGGGAGAAGTGTCTTCCTGCCAGAACACAGATCAGAGAGGTTGCCTACAGCAGCAAAATCTTCAGTAGGTGTTTTCATGAATGGTCATGAAGAGGGAGGGAAAAAGGTGCTACAGTTGCCCCAGAGTAACTGAATAATCCTCCGGGGAAGCCTTCCTAATCCTGTAGCACATGAGTCAGCATTACAGTGCGTGGGAGAATTGTTCTCTTTTTTACAGCTCATGATATGAATTGGACTATTTACAAAAAAAAAAAAAAAAAAAGTTTGCAGATTTACAAGTGCAAACTTCTGTAGAATGTTTTTTTAAGATTTCCATCACCATTGGCAGCCTTTTTGCAGTAAGATGGAGACTTAAATGGGTGTACATACTGTAAAGATGAACATGGCATTATAACTTCTGCTGTGCATTGGGAAATGGGAAAGGGAGATACAAGTTACTTCAGCTGCTCTGTACTGTGAGCGCAGAAAAGATGAGTCTTAAGAATTCTGTTTATTTTATTTCCAGAGCTTTTGTCAAATGTATGGTATAAACACTGTCCCTGAGAGCGCTCCCAGGTTAAAGAGAAAAGCAGCCTGGATGTAACAGACCCTCCAACTTCTTGCCTTTTCTTGGGTGCTCTGAGCATGCACAGAGTCATGGATTGCTGTGCCCAAGTGACCCAATAGTGTGTTTTACCCACAGCGAGTAACGTCCTAAGTCTGCGTGTGAAGAAAGGAGAACATAAAACAGCTACCTGTATTATCCTCCATATATCAGCTAATCTGTGTCAGATCTGGACATTAAACTTCAACCTTCTGAATCCTAAACCTGTGCTTATCAACCAAGGCAGCTTCCACCCAACCTGTCCTTTGGTGCATAGCATCTGCTAACTCTTCCCCGTGCCAGAGAAGCTACGACAAATGCTCCAGGAATTGTGACACAGCTGTACAGTTGCTTCTTACTATGTGCTGTGTCTGATTATTTTTATTGATGGCTAATTAAAATTCCATGTGTCTCAGCCTCATGTTTACATCCTCAACTATACTGCTGCATGAAGGCATTCTATCCATTGCTAAATTATGCATGGAGTCAGCAGCTGTTCTGATTAGCTGTACGTGGATACAGGGTGAATTACAACTGAAAGCTGCCTCTATATATATAGTAAGGGATGACTTTATTAGTGTTACTTACACTTCATAAGAAAGGGCTTTCAGAAGAAGATCTTGGGTTTTTTTCTGGAAAATGGCTTTAAAGTAAATCAGAGTTAGTCTTGTGAACAGCCATGAGGAATCAGCCAGAAAATTGTTCCCTTTTCTGTCTATCACTTCACTTCTGGTTTATCATTTATAGGACTGCATCATGTAAGCCACTTGAGCCTTACGAATAGAATGTTCTCACACCATGTAGTTTAGCTTGCACTCTCTTCCCATTTCTTTTAAAATTTATTTTAACTTAGTTTACAAAACTTTCTTCTCTATAAATTAGGATTTCAGATTTTGAAGAGATGTCCATCCATGTGTACGTGTCTGATCAAGGATTTTGTGAAGCAATAGCTGCCAAAACTCAAGGATTCGTTAGTGTTAGAACCTAATAAAATTTTTTCAAGTGTTTTTCTTTCTAGCCCTATACAACTCTTTCCTGCATTTTGTGCTGTGTTTACCTTTATCATGGTTTGGATTCTGCCACAAGAATACACCGTACACAGGCCAAGTATTAAATAAAAACCATATATTATACCAGTGTCACAGAGAATGACAGCTTGCAAAGAAACTGATTCTAATAACGCTGCTTAAATAGCAGAAACAGCAGCGGATATCCTAGATGGTTAAAATTCTTGACTAAAAACATTTTGGAAAATTGAGCTTTGGTGAAAATGAAAAATTTCCTGTGGAATTAATGTTCTGAACAGCAGTAGCAAGGTTTCTATGGGAAATTCTAAAGCTTTGATCTTTAAACCTTTCCCTTACTGTTCTCCTTTATCATCTTTGGTTTTCAATGCATCAGTGAAATTTTAAAAAGACAAATTGAAAATTAGCAAAACGGAGATTTCTTACTGAAAAGTGAATGCAGTGAATATTACTTTGTTTCAAAGTTTCCTCGTGAGCTGAGCAGAACCGAAGAAATGCAGCCTATCAGAAACATCCCATGGGCACAAACCGTGAATTCTGATAAGGTGCAGTCCCTCTTTGGGCTACAGAGTGATCTGAGGGAAGCTAGTCATGAGTCAACTACTCTCAGCATATCAACAGCACATCAGCTGCTGAGAGAGTCAGAATCAGTAAGTACTGATGCCAGGAGTTTCAGTGAAGATATTGGTATTTAATAAAATTTCTTGAAGCTCAGTGCTCTGTGCGCTGAATATCATGTCTAATGATACTCGGGATCTGGAATGTTTTTACTTGCACGGTGAGCTTTTCCTTTTCTTTAGCAGTTGGGGAATTAGAGAACTGCATAAAGATTAAATGCTATTGCAATATAAATAATAACATATAACGTACTTCCATAAATCATTTTGTCCTATTGCAACTATTGCAAGTTGCTGCTGTCATGCAATACAGACTTTTGACAGCACAGCCCAGTCATTTTGTCTGGGTTCACCTCTCATTCCAGAATTCCTTTGCTGAGCCTGAGACTCAATGGTTGTTCTCATACTTTGGGGTCATATCTGCCATCTATTCTTGTTTTTCTACCTTCCTCCAGCCCCATCATAGGCATTTTCATCTGGATATAGTACAAATAGTCATTTGGATATAGATACAAGTGTCTATCTGCTACAAATATTAAATTCATACTTGTGGATTAGGCTCAGTATTTGTTTCCCCTCCTTCTGTTTGGACCTTAACCAGCACTGACACTTCACCAGTCTTCAGACTCAATTTGCGTGTATTTAGCAAGCCTCGCCTGTCAGGATTTCAAATGGAAGTAAACTGCCAGATGATTGGAAAAGTTCATGTTTATTTTGGATTAAAGAGTAAAAATATTAAAGCAGGTTACCAAAGAAAGAAATAGGACTGAGAGTTATTTTCGTATTTTATTAGCACCATTGTTACTGTCCACACTCTCTCATGTGGCTATTTAATTTATGATTACAAAACGTGACTATTAGAGCATTCAGACATCTATGCCTAATTCAGGTTCTGACTATGCTATTCAGTAGAAGTATAGCATCATAAATAACTTGTACAGAAATTAATATACTCTACCTAAGTTATCATCTGTCAGAGCCATGGTGTCCCAGTGTCAGTACTGCAATGAAAAAGATGGAACTTCTTCCTCCATATCCATCAAGGAAGAAAAATCTAAATGTCTTTTTCTTTTATTACAGAATTGGGTGTCTTATGGTAAGGAGCTATGGGTCTAGATTGTCTTCTGGTGTAAAACAAGTAAAAGGCTGAAATTAATGAATTTGCTTTACTCTAGACTGGCCAAAGTTGCAACCACAGCTCTTAAGGAAATGCATTGTAGACTTTGCTATCATCTTGTTTTTCATCCAGTTCTTAACAAGTGAGATATTACTTCATTTCCCACGCTTGCATCTCCTTTTGCTTGTACAACACCCGAGAACAGAGCATAAATTGAACCTGCAGGTCTCTGTTGACATGTGTTGTGTGGCAGAAAAAGATGTTGCAAAACTACATAGAGCCTAGATTAACTCTAGGTTGCAACGTTCACACGCAGAGTGACGTCTGCCCGTCAGATGAGCAGTGTTGCCCCAGCTCCTCTGACCTCTTCCCACATCTCGTCTGTACCTCCCAGGACGATGGCAGAACCCCACTACTTGGGTTGGAGTAGGCATCTCAAAGAGACATGTGTCCTCCACCCACTCCCATTTACTTCTTTCTAGAACACCAGGAGGTATGTGGTGCCCAGTGACAGGACAAGGGGCAATGGGCACAAACTGAGGCACAGGAAGTTCCGTCTGAACATGAGGAAGAACTTCTTCCCTCTGAGGGTGACGGAGCACTGGAACAGGCTGCCCAGGAAGGTTG
>Ga0065711_1027216_pt1 | contig 52411 bp, 40 predicted proteins | sample Hoacrofraction12_FD_59098 | JGI IMG/M metagenome (GOLD analysis project Ga0065711, IMG submission 59098) | Hoatzin crop microbial communities from Cojedes, Venezuela - Epithelial fraction 12 v2 (version 2) | ecosystem: Host-associated > Birds > Digestive system > Esophagus > Crop | place... | reverse complement strand
GGCACCTCTTAAAGGGCCCCGCCCCGCCGGCCCGGCCCCGGCCCCCCCGCAGCGAGGGGGTGGTGAGGGGAGGAGGGGCGCAACCAGCGGCCGGGTCCCGCTCGGAGCATCCCCGCTCCCGCGGCTGCAGGGATTTTTCAAGGACGTCGTGAAATTTAAAATTGCCCCCGGGGTGATTTAAACGGCAGCCGCAGCCTTTCCTCTCTCTCTGCCCTTCTGTGCCCCGCACCTCCTCCTGCTTCCCCGCACCGTTATCCGCGGGATGCTTTTCTTGTCCCTCCGCGAGGCTGCTGCTTGGAGCCGGTTTTTGCTAGATTCTCCACCCTCAGCCCCTCTTGCCCCCCCCCGGCCTCCCGCCGCTGGGAATTCTGCAAATCAATCATCTGGGACGGGCACTGTGAGTGGCTGGTGAAGCCTTTTTGGCTCCCAGCTGTGTGCTTGTCTCGCTGCCTCCAAGGTTTCTCTCTTCCCATGCTGCAAAGCCCTGCCCGGCCAAAAAAGTTGCTCTTTTTTTCGCACGAATTTTGAAGGCATTCTTATGACAAGACGTTTGGCAACACAGCCTAGTGACGCAAGAAACAAGGGTGTCTTAGTTGGCATTTTAAATAATCTCGGTGTACAACACCTGTCAGCAAGAGGTGTTCATATTAATACAGTTAATTTGGCTGAAATCCGCTGTTCCTGAGTGAGAGGGAATGGGCAAATCCTGGATCCCATGAGACACTTCACTGTAAGCTGTTCTGGGCTTGAGTACTTCAAAGTCTGCGTGTACGGCACGGTGCTTGGTGGGCTCTCTCACCAGGCATTGCAGCTTTAGTTGTTTCAGACATTTCAGGAATATCTCTATAAGTGTTGGCTATCTTTTCATAGACTAAAGTAGCTGCAAATGGGAGATGCTTCAAACCCATTTGGTCCAGATTTCGTTGTTGCACCGAGCCAGATGTTCCTCACGGTCATGCCGGGCTTTCCCCTCTGCTGCTCTGGTGGCTTTGATCAAATTGTTCCTAGTTCACGCTGCTATGTCCAGAATCAGAAGCAGGGCTCAACACCCACTTTTTGGGCAAGTGATCAGATTATGGAGTCTGGTTTACAACAGTTTCACGTAAGTGAAGTTTTTTCCCACATGGTTAGAGATTTACTAGAGTTCCTGGTGAAGAGCTTTCCCATCTGGCAAAGATTTCGTAACACTCTTCCCTGTTGCTTTCCTGCAAACTGGCACAAAAATGTTTCGAAGGCTTGAGTGTCTCTCTGTCCTCCTGCCCTGCCAGACTGGCGTGCTGGGGAGGGTGCTCACAACAGGGGAACGGAACACTGTGGAGGGAGATCTGTTTGTGCTGTGACGACTTGCCCATGCAGTGAGAGTTCTCGGGTCCAGAAAAAGCCTTTCATTATCAGCACTCCCAGGGAACCGAGGCAACGTTGTGAGAGGGCTATTTCAGCCTTCTCAAGGGTCGCTTGAGGATTTGCTGCCTAGATCTGACAGAGGTGCCACCAGTGACTGCACAAGTGTAGAGTGGGAGTCAGCTCTGCCCCAAATCACAGCGATAAAGCGCCCAGCCCCTTGGGTGCAGAAGGATACACCTCAGACGATCTATCTGAGGAAGTGCTGTGTGTGATTCCATATTGTGTCCACGTCAGCAACGTCTCTGCGCGTGCAGTAATAACATTGAGGCCCTGCATCAGAAGGGGTGCAGAAGGTACACAAACGACTGGAGAGAGAACAAAGACAAACAAAATGTTTTATTTCATCTTGCTGCATTTTCTAATCCAGATGTTTCTTTCATTGCAAATCCTTTTCGAAACAGTAAAGGTTCTTAGTTCTGACACTCTGCTGCACTTGCTCCGGGGGTTTCTCTGTAGGCACCCACTCCCTCTGGGACCAGACCACCGCTATCCCCGCCTTGCAGTCCTCCTGCCTTGGGTCGTGCTTTCTTCGCTCACAAAAGCTCATGCTTTCCCTCACCTTGATGCTTCATTGCTACCTAACTGAAGCAAGAGCTCATAAGTAGTTGTCACACACAAGGCACTCAATCCAGGGTGTCTCTTGGTCATTCCAGTGCAGTTGCTTGAGCAACCACTCTGCTTTCTATGCCCCTACTCACTGCCTGAATGAAAAGGTTGGAAAGCAGTTTGCTGGTCCCCTGATTGGGGGTCTTTTGTTCTTGCAGAAGATCTGAACCACAATAATTCAGTCATGCAGCTGCTACAGCCAGCAGCACGGTCGGCAAGGTGGGCTCACCTGCTTAGAGTCGGAACGGAGCTGGATTTAGAAGCCTTGCACATATAAAGGCAGGATTTCATCCAGCAGAGCAGTTACTAGTTTAGGATGTTACAACTCTGAATCAGGCCCCAAGATGCCTGAGATATCCTCCATGCCTCTCATGAAAGGAATAATTCTAAAAATGTAACAACTCAGCCCGTGTTTAGATGTTGATCCTGGCCCCTGTGCAGTTGTGTTGAAAGACCTTTTCCTGCGTAAATAGATTCATCTGAAGATTTTTTTTTTTCTTGAGGAGAACTCTGATATGTGGGTCAAACCACTGATGATTTGGCAACAAGATAAGAACAAATTTTAGAATGTCTTTCAAAATGGCTTTTCAACGTGCACTTTACAAGCAGACCTAAGTTTCAAGCCCTCTCTGTTTCGTTTGTAGGCTTGCCCTCGAATTCAATTCATGGACAAACTTTGTAATTCCCAAATCAAACACAGGTGACCTCTTCAGCCATGTACCTTAGTGAGAGAGAGAGCTTTGAATCAGATGGAAAAGTACAACACACCCTCACTGAAGGGCTTTAGTCCTTCCCTCATATACAACAGTACAAGTTTATTATATATACCAAACCCATGACTGAAGTACTTAATGATTTAGATCTGAAAATAGATCTGAATTTTGTAGAATGCTTGCATCTACCCATCACCTTTTTTATTCAAGGAGGGGTGGGAGCAATTGTGAATGTCAGTGGATGATAGGAGATGAATACAAAATAAATAGACGTGCTGCAATAATAACTTTTTGCCACAGTTTGAAACTCTCCTTCTAGGAAAAACACATGACCAGGGTCACATAAAACTATTCTAGGCTCAGGAGGGGTGAAAGGATGAGTGACCAAGGAGGAATTTTCTCTGTAAATTCTTATTCTTGTTTATAGCCTGATGAACGCACATTGCAACAGAGTAGGTTGTGGATGGAGAGGATACAGGGTGCGTGCTGGGGATGCCACCCCACCTGCTCCAGGTTGTACCTGTTGTTTCTTTGCTGCTGACTTACAAATGCGCTTCCCCACAGCTGCTCCACTGTACGTTTGAGCCTATCTCTGACACATTGCTCCAGATGGGTCACTGAAAACTTGAGGTCAGCACAGGTGAGCAGGAGGTCTTTAATTTTAGTTCCTAAACCTTTTCACTTTTACTTCCTGCTGGCAACATTTCTGTAGGCTCTGGACCTGAGAGCAGCTGACTCTATCATTTTCTCCCGAACAGACACCTGACCTGTGATGAAATGCTGTATGTTCTTCTTCCATGGCCCACAATCACAAGAGCCCAGGATGTCCTAGCAGGCCTCTATCCTGCCATCTCTCCCAGGCATGTCCGTCTCATATGTTGCTGATGACAGCCTCTTTTTTTATTATTTCATCTTTTTTATGACTTCCTCTTGACATCTGGAGAGACAGTACCTCTGCAGACGGACAAATTAATTGCCAGCAAAGCTTTGCTTACAATGTTGCTCTAAGTGCTTCAGCCACTTGTGTATCCTTCCTCACACACACCGTCAAGGCCATCTCTCATATCCTCCTTTGCACCATCGCCTACAGTTGCCTTGGCCCAAGCAGAAGGCACATGCTTGTCCAGATCTCTTTCTGCTACACTCCACTGTTAATACCAGCCTCGATGGATCATTCTTTTCTTTGTCCTGGGCTAGCCTGTCTCTCTGCTTCACTTAATATGTGGCTTGTTGTATCTCTGCCTGTTTTGGACAAGGTTTTGTGCTCTAGAATGTGCCATCACTTCTCTACCACGGCACAAACTGAAACTAACTCCCCAAAGCCATCTCTGCAACGATCCCCCCATTGTGCCTCTCAAGGCTGTGGACACGTGCTTTAGTTTGCAGGCGCTTTGTGGTACGCAGAAACCCCTCTGCTGGAGCTGGTACGAGAACCTTGATACAAGAGCACAGACAAGTACAACACAAGGCTGGCTGCCAGCGCTCAGCAGAGAAATACAATCATATAAATCACATAAGCAGAAGATCCTTGTGTCTTTCCATGTGTAGGCAACAATATAACCTTATTAAATTCCAAGTGTCTATGCACTTTGCTTACTCGGAAACTTGGACACTACTTTACTACCGTTATAAATGAAAAAACAATGAAAATAAAATTCAGGACGTACAAAATACACAACCACAGGCCATGGTGTATTGGAAGGGTTGGCCACACGCCTGTATTTTTGAGCTTGGGTTTAAAATACCTCCATGGCCTATATTATTTATGATGACAACAGTTAATAACACTGAAGAATTATTATATTGTGCTCTACATAGCACTTTTCCTATACTGACTGCACAAAAAGTTTTACATATTTAGAGAGAGTTGCTGTTATGAACAGGAAGGTACCTATAAATGATATAAACTGAAAAAAATTAATCAGACTCATACGACACAGCTATTTTCAATGCACAGTCCAGAGTTAATGAGACGTGTGAATGGTTTCATTGTGTAACAGTCTGAACTTTAGCTGTAAACTGTGGCAGTTTCAGTTTCAGAGCATGAACAGGGTCCAATTCATGACTGCTGTATTTGGACCAAAGTCGGTGCCATTGCCAAAATGATGGGTCAAATGCAGAGTGTGTGCACCCACAGCTGGAACCTGGCTGTAGCTCTAGGAGGTCCCACGCAAGGTGAATGTATGGTGGTGGGACAGGCTGGATGAAGTGGCCTGTCTGAGTAAGGTTAGAAGGGCATTAAATTCATCTAGGAGGGGCTGAGCCACAGGTGATGCTTCTCTCCAACGTGACTCTGGTACCCAGTGGTGGTGTGTGAAGGGAGAAGACAGGGGATGGAGGAGACATGCCATACATAGCAAACCTCCTCTTCTGCCCAAAATGAGGTTGTAGATGGAGATGAGAGTATATGGATGGAGTGGCCAGGGCTCCCATGCAGCTGCTGTGGATGTTTGTGGGCCTATCACCTCTCCAGGGAAGAGCTTCTCATGAAAACCATGACCATGAAAACCTTTGGGATAAACATCTGATGGGTTTGACTTCCAGGTTTCCTTGTGGTGGCAGCTCTATGGCCTGCAATGGGGCTGTTCATGCTGAAAGTGTGAGGACTGAGCTGCTGTTGAGTGACATGGGATAATCACAGTTTGTGAAAGCAAGATGTGGCGACTGAAGTGGGACAACAGGGAAAATATCCAAGGACTCCTCAAGAGCTGTGTGAAGCAGCTTGTATCTTAGTGGAAATGTCAAACGAACCCCCCATTAAAATCAATGTAACTATCCCCAAACCCAGTGTGGCCATATTTTATCTGCGTGTTCTCATGTTTATTTTTTCTATGCATTAACTCCCAATCTGGGCACCTTGATGCATTTATTATTTTTGTCATTCCCTTTATCAGTTCTTGTGTGGTCTCAAAATATCATTCAGCACTCTAGAAAACATTTAAAATTAAGATAATGTGAAAGCCACGGTGCTGCTGAGCCAAGGTAGGTGCTGCATCCCACCCCAAAACCTAACCTGCAAACAGCAAAGTTTTATCCACACACCTTTCTCCCCGAGTTGCCCAGCAGTGAGAGACTGGATCTCCAAGAGTAAATATTTCTTTTCCCTGCAGAGCTCTCCTCGTGAGCCAGACCCCGACTTATTGTGGGAAGAAAGAAGTAAACATCAGGCGGAGGGAAGAGGCCCACTAGGAGGGCAACCCAATGGCAGAGAAAGGAGAGTTGTCTCAGGGGGAAACCCAGTGTCCTGCCCGTGGAAGCAGAGGAGGGGAGAGAGCCTCGGGGGAAGCCCAAGAGGCAGGGGAAACCCACCGAGGAAATTAAAACCAAATTTGGCAGTGGCAGGACAGGCGCTGTGGAGAAGAGCTCCCTGGAAGAGGCATAGCCGAGCGCCAGCGGTGATAACCAGGAGCATCCCTCGGCGGGCACGTGGCAAACACTAGTGGCTCTCGCTGCTGGCAGCACGGCTGAGACAGAGCGGGAGGCCCTTGTGTTGCCAGTCTTCTCCAATTTAAATTTTTATGATTCAGCGAAAAGGCGGGGGACTGAGAGACTATAAAAAGTCATTGAGCTCACTTCTTTCACAAGCGTTGGGTTCCCTGTGGCTCCCCTTTCACAGTACATCTTTCTTGTACATTAATGCAGTTCTGAGTAATCCAAGCAAGAGGCATAGATCAACATCCACAGGCCGATCATCTGCAACACAAAAGAAACTGGAATAAATAGTGTGCAGTTAAGTCAGTGTAGCTCTGTACCTGCTCCTTGATCTCCTCAAAAACCTGCTCCTGTTAAAAGCCAGAACTCTTTGTGAGGGTGAAGTGAAGTTGGGGCAGATCATGGACATACTGCGCAGACAGAGATAGAGGCCCAGACATGGTTAAAACTAAATATACTCCAAAGTGCATTTAGCTGAATCATTTTTACTGCAAGGCGCTAGGTTTATATGGCAGTAGTTTTCATCCTAGAGAATCCTAAAATGCTCTGCTAATGCTATACACATAAAATTCACTTCACTACAGCTGCTAGGCAGACCGGTTGCTGGCATACTGCTTCCCACCCAGATGTGAGAAGGGAATAACCAACCCAGGACATCTCAGCAAAACCCTGTCTTAAGGGAAATTACCCCTGGGAAAGGAAGCAGAACTTGAATTCTTAGCATTTTGTGTAATACGCAGACCTCTGTGTGCTGGTCTCTCTTCGCTTGGATGTAACTCTAGAGGCGGAGTGCTGAAGTCAACTGTGCAGCCCTGGATCAAATGAGAGACAAAACTCAACATTTCAGAGTTGGGCTGTGCGTGTTGAAGGACCAAGCCTGGATTCACCTGGGGGTGGGTCTACAGCAGCTTGTCTGCCTTGCTTGGTAGCAGATTAGTAACACACAGCAGCAGGGGCACCTCCTGACCCCCAACCCGTGAGAAACTTCCTATTACTCGATCAGCCCCAGCCGAGAAGCCTGGCCAAAGGGCTCAGGAGACTGAGGGTCTGTGGCCAGCCGTGGCATGCAAGAGATTGTACCATCATTACTCCTCTCACCTCATCCTTTGTACCTGTATCAGTAACTAGGGAAATCTGGATGCTTCACAGGTGCTACACAGGGCTCTTCCTGCTGAAGGAAGATTTGGGAGGGATGGAAGGGGTGAGTGGAAGAAGGAGACTGGAATGGGTGGCTGAAGAACAGTGTAATTTGCAGAGCTGCTGCACACCGGTGGAAAACATTCAGTTTGGAAACAATTCTGCCAATCCAAGCAATGACTTGTTCCCTCATTTCTTTTCCTCTCTCCTTCTCTTCCCGCATGGCCAATTTTTGGGCTTTGTTAAAGCTGAAGTAAAGCCAGACAAATTCCCCTGCAGCAGCATATTTACTCTGGTTTCACAGCAGTATAAATGACAGAAAAATTGGGCATTGAAAGTGTGGGATATGATGGAACAGTGGTGTAAGGATGCAGAGTGACTCCAGTTTGCTCAAGATGAACTCTGAAACCTGTGAGATCAGAATCTGCCTTGAGGTCCCCTGTGCCACCCTCTCCTTCCCTTCCAAGGGACGCCAGGCTCCAGGGATGCCAGCTGCATGCCAGGCAGTGGTGGCACTGCAGAGGGTAACAGTAACATCAGCTGGGGAACATATGGCAAAAGCAGCAAATCCAGATGGTGATAATGGAGAGGAGCAAATATCCTGTCTCATTAAAGTGTTCCCTGTAATTAGAGAAACTGCAGAAGAGAAACACTGCTGAAGAATGGGAAGGGAAATTGCCTCTATGTTCCCCATGGTGAAGTGTTCTGTGAAAGCTGGTGTTGCTGTGATTAGTGGCTGTTTCTCCAAGGGGAGCAGGAGAAGGCTTGGGAGGGAGTAGGTTCCCAACAGACAAGGTGCTGTGCACTCAGGCAGGAAAGTATGCAGCCTGAAATGACTTGGGACAGAAGAACCAGCTCTTCTGACTCTCCTTCCTGAGACCTGGCGTGGGGACACCCTTCGCTAGATCAGGCACCAAAGACGAGTGCCCCAGCAGAGAGGGTGTTCAGCAGTTTCTCCAGGGCCTTTTTTGGCAGAGGATGGATTGCGGGGGGAGCAGATCTCAGCCTTACTGTAGTCACTAAGAATAGACCCTAGTGTACATTCGCTCCCTCTCTTCTAAATTGCATTACCTTTGGGACGTATCCAAAAAAAAATTTAGGAGGGTAGCCAAGAGGAGACGATCTCTGAATACGGTAGCAAGGACTCTGTTTTGCTTAATTTTCTAGTTTCTGTAATATAACTTCTAGTGAAAAATACGTAAGCCACAGACAGCACTGCTTTTGTGTCTGTTCCTTGCATCGAAGATCTCAGCTGTTAGAAATTACAGTGTGGTTACTTCTTTGACCCCTGTAATTTCTGCAGAGAACAGTGATCTGGTCTCACAAGCATCCCCCCAGCCAAGCCTGCAGGACTAGGAGTGAAATTTGCTCAGTATGCCAGGCCAAGGCTGCTTTTTTAAGTATACGCCCAGAGAAGGAGAGCTAAAAGCTTCAGCAGCCTTTTGCTGCATTAATCGATCATACGCTGACAAGCGGATGGCTTGAACGGGCTGGATCCTTTATGGAAGGAGGAGGGGGGTTTCTCATGAGAAGAGGGATTTTAATAGCAAGAGAGATATGTGAAAGCTTTAATCTTTGTGCCAGGGTGTGTTTCTGTTTAAGAAGATCCTGGCCTTATTTTGTCAGGAAAGATTGCTGTGAACGTGGCTTTGCAACTGGCAGGACAGCATATTTATTTCTTTAAACAGCCTCCGTTGTCATAAGCCAGGAGGGTCACTCGGAGCAGCAGCTGCTGAAGAGGCTGGCAGGCGCCCCAAAGCAAAGATCAGCAGAGCATTTCCAAGCAGAGTGTAGGGCATTTCCAAGGGATTAGCAGCTGCTTGGGTGGAGATGCAGTCCTAATAAGCATCTCAGAAGGTCCTTGGCTGCAGCTAGATGCTGATCTGGGGGTGCCTCTTGCCCATAGGGCTATGAATGACTATAAGCTTTTGAAACAATGCACACTTCTACATGCTGGGTTTGCTGGTTTGGAAAGGGGCTGCACGAACAACAGCCCTAGAGAGTGTGTTTCCCCACTGACTCACAGCTGTAATCAAGGGCAGCATTGCTGTCATTTTCTACCATGCTTTTTGCCATCCTGTGTTTCAGGGCTTCAGTTCAGCTGGCATCTGCAAAGACACAATTGAGCCTGTGCTCGTCGGTGGTCCCCGGCTGTGCCACCAACAGCAACACTTATGGTGCCCGTCGCTGCATACAGGCGGAATATAAAGCTCAGGCCTTATTGTGGCATTTCCCACTGGAACAGCCAGCAGAAACCCTTTTCTGCCAAGAGTAAGCGGGATGTGAGAAGAAGAGGGGGATTGTACCCCATTTTGGGCTCAGACCCCTTCTTGCTGCTTCAGTCAATACAGAACTTGAAATCCGTTCTTTATGGCAGTCCCTAAAGGGGTAGGAAAGAGCATCCTCATGCCTACGAGGTCTTTCAGATGGAGCTCCAGGCAGGCTTTTGAAGCTTAAGACTCAAATTGAGGCAAGACACCAGACAGCACACTTCTGAGGGCACAGGGCTCTTAATTCCCTGCTATCATCAGTTTCCAGGGGACATGAGTGCTCACTGTGACATAGCTAGACTCCAAAATCCTCCTTTGCCTCTACAGAAGAGAGGCAAGGCAAGACAAGGCAACCAGACATCACTTTGAAGGCTCAGAGATGCTCTCAACTCTTGGACAGAGGTGGTAGAAGAGCCATTCAGAAGGCAGAAGAACAGCACAGCCTCCAAATTTTTCTGAATGCCAGTGTAGATAATGCCATCAAATGCCTGACCCCTGGATCAGAGCAGGTAAAGAGGCAAATCCTTTCATCGGATGAAGTCCTGCAGTATTTCACACAGCTGGGCAGGGCTTTAAAAATGACAGAGCCCAAAGAGAAAAGAAATCAGGGACAATGGAGTATGCGATCAAACCTATGCCCCTTTGGAAGCCTTAATGAGTAGTCGGTCTGCTGTTTTGCAGACAGCGACATACCTTGGGACAAGTTACAGAATTTTCAAGCACATCTCGTGCTAATTTTCCAAGCTTCAGGGAAAAGGAGAGCGTATGGGGGATTTTGTACCTAATTAGTTTTATGGAGTGCATTGAGTAAGGGTGGATTTATTTTCTGAGCTAGACATCATTTCAAACATTGTTTTGTGTTTCTTCACTGGGGACACAGGGTACAGTTTTAGTGCCTTGTGTAAATTGCTTGGGTTTTTACTGAAGCATAAAAACACTTGGCAAGGCTACAGCATTCCATTATCTTTCAATCAGGTGGGCAATAATTCCTTAAACAAACACAAAACCTTATAAAACTCTCAAATACCTAGAAAACAAAACTATTTAAGAACAAGGACATCCAATATGTTGCGGGTAACGCAGAAATGAATGTGCTTTTTTGCTATTGAACACAATTAGATCTGGAAAACCGCCTTGAAAACTACAATAAAAGCAAGTCTGATGTTAGCGCTGCCTACAGCATTTCCTTGTTTTTCTTTCTGCTTCCGTCTCTGCCCCTAACCATGCTATGTCACTAGTTATTAGCACTGACCAAATCCCAAGGAACTGCTGATGTTCTGCTTCCAGACAAGTGTGCAGATATTAATCCAGTTGGGAGAGACGGCGAAGGAGAGGCTGGCAGAGTTTCTTGCGTTTGCTCAGCCCTTGGAGAGGGATGCGTGCCAGTGCTGGACTCTGCACTGGGGCTGTTGCTGGTGCCTCTTTGTACACACATGGGATGGAGACCAAGTGCACAGCTAACCCCCTTCTGCAGCATTCATGCTTCGTGAAAGCTGACCTCATCCCAGACAAACCTCAGCACATTCATCACTAGGAATTTGTGAGTCATCCCTGGGAAACTTTTCTCGCTGTGCACTAACCATCTGAGCAGAGCAGCTCATACTGCTTTGACCAGAGCTTGCCTGCCAGGTAGGGCTTCAGGGGATTTTCTCTGACTTGCTATGAAAGCAGCTTGCCCATCAGGATCGTGCATATCAGGGACACATGGAGATGCTGTGCCCACAAATTTTTCTTCAAGCCTTCTCTCCCCAAAGAGCAGCATCATGGTAGAAATGCAAGGGTCAGTCCCTAGGCCATGTGGGATGGCTCATAGAATCATAAAGGTTGGAAAAGACCTCTAAGATCGTCAAGCCCAACTATCAACCTAACACCACCACGCCTGCTAAACCATATCCTGAAGTACCACATCTACATGGTTTTTGAACACCTCCATGGATGGTGACTCAACCACTTCCCTGGGCAGCCTGTTCCAACGCCTAACCACTCTTTCATTAAAGAAATTTTTCCTCATATCCAACCTGGTCCTCCCCTGATGCAACTTAATGCCATTTCCTCTCATTGTATCACTAGTTACTTGGGAGAAGAGACCAACAACTGCCTCACTACAACCTCCTTTCAGGTAGTTACAGAGAGCAGTAAGGTCTCCCCTCAGCCTTCTCTTCTCCAGACTAAACAACTGCAGTTTCCTCAGCTGCTCCTCGTAAGACTCATGGAGAGCACAGCAACTAGAGACAAAGCCTGTAGAGAGGAGAGCGCAAAATCCAGCTGTGATGAGAGTGCTGAGGGTTGACATCGGGATCAGTGCCAGCTAGCAACAAGCAAGGACATCTCCCCAGGCCTGTGGGCTTGGTAAGCCACCATCAGCTCCCCAGCTGCTTAAAATACTGCCACCACCTTTGGCTCCTGTCCTCAGCATGGCACATCTCCAGCTAAAAGTTACACGGGAATGAAGAAGCCTGTTTTGAGCGTTGCTCTCCAGAAAAGAGTAGTCAGCAGTATCTACCAGGAGCCCAGTGCCCCAGCTGAAATTAGGGGCTGCATTGATTTTTCAAGCTCATGATGGTCAGGTTGACAGGAACACCAAAGGTCCATGGCCCTTGTCCTCCCTCCCTCATAAACTGTGGCAGGTCTCTGCAGGGCATTAACCATGGCTTTGCAGAGACCTTAGAGGCCCCCTGCCTTAAGAACAGAAGATGCAGATGAAGACTGAAGAAGAACCTATGTAAAAGCATACTTCAGCTCCGGGACAAACTGAGCATCACATTGACAGGAAGAGATGAACAAGCAAGCAGAGAACCCAAGGCAAAATAACAGTGCCCACATTACAGTGAGGGAGATATTAAAGCACACAGCCCATCCGCTGGGTCTAGATTTTCCCTAACTGATGCTGTATCCATTACACACAGACTTTGCGCTTCCATGAGGGGAAACGCTGCCTGCTAAAGGAGCCCAGGGGAGGTGTTTGGTTTTCCAGGGGGGCTTGAGCTAACATTTATTTTAAGAGAAACCCTTTTATATTTGAACCCTTCCCCACAGGCATCTGCAGACAGAGCCTGCTCGGTCAGATGTCTTCCCCAAATTTAGCATTTAGGAAGAAGGAGTCTAATTCCTGCTCTCAGATGGGATGATGGTGTGGAAGGAGTTCAGGCAGCTGGAGGAAAAGGCAGTAACGACATCAGGAATTCTCATAAATCATCTGTGAGCGTCTGGATGCTTCATTTTATGCTTATGCCAACATGCTCACTTTCTGAGCCAAACATCACTGATTTTGTTGGAGTTTCCCCAATGAGGCTTGGCCAGGAGAAAATGGGACCTTTTTTTCTATAACTGTGTGTTCACTTTTTCAATACTAAACATTACAGCAACTCATTCTTCCCTACACTGTAGCCCCAGCTTTGCACGTACACAAACATTTCTGTGTGAATAGAGCAAGCTTCTGTGCTCAAGAAAGCATTACTTGAGGTTTGCGTGTATCCAGCCTAGAAGCTATGTCAAGGCTGAGCTCCTTCTGCCCTGAACACAGAGCAGGGTCAATGTAGCAGTGGGGCAGAGTTGGTCATGAATACGAAAATCAGCTACCGATGCTAGGAGAGCTTCATCTCTCTGCAGTGATTTGGCCATGGAGATTTCAGCAGCACTTAGCACAGCAAAACTAGAGACTGAGATATTTCAGTGACATTCAGCGATCTGACATGGAGATAATAAATCCTTGCATTTGAAAACTAAGATGCTGCCTCTCATCATACCAAAGGGGAAGTGCCTGGGCAGGCACCCACATATATAGAGCTCTCTCTTCTACCCACATGCCTCCAGGTGTCCTACCTGTCTTCTATGTGCCTTAGATATTTTTTTCCTCCTCCTTTATCCATATTCTCTCTCCAGCAGAGAAAAGATCAAGGTGAGGTGTCCCTCTCCTAAACATATTTTGAGCCAGACTTTTATCTTATATCAGTGCTACCTGTTTATTTCAAAGAGGTTTCTGCTGATTTCCAGCATGGTCCATAAGGACAGTAAAATGCCGAGCTGAGACTGGGTCTCTGGGGTGGCCGCTTCTCCCTGAAGAGCTGAGAAGAGATAACCAGCACTGCCCGGTACCAAATGATCTCTCACAGTGACAGGTGAATTTGAGAAAATTCAGACAGAAATCTCTAGCCACATGTAATATTTCAGTGACTTTCAAGTGAAATGTCATAATCCTGCTACCACAGGACAAGAACCGGGCATCTATGTTGTTTGACAACAGCTACGGAGCTGGTCCAAGTGTTAGATGTATAGGTTAATCAAGCATCTCACCACAAGACCAGGAAGCAACATGGCCTATTATATACACAGGATTTTTTAGAATAGGTGTGCCTTATAGCAGCACTCAGGACTTGTGCAGAATGCTGTCCAAATGCAGAATAAATAAAAAAAAATACCCCCTTCTCTCAGGAGCTCACAATATAAAACCAGAAAGCAGCTAGACACAGAGGAGATAAAGAAATCTATGATTTTTAAAAAAAAAACCCACAACAGTATTAATCTGATTTACTTACCACATTTATTGGCACTCATTTCCTTGTGTCTGTGGTCAGGTCTAGTTTCACAGGACAACTGCTAATTTCACAGGACTGCTGGTGAGAGCAGGTATTTTGGTTGAGAGCATTGCATAGGGGCTGGCCTCTGGGTGTTATTTAAATGCACAGATTAGGGACACTGAAAGGCAGAGAGCAAAAGCTTTCTAGGAATACTTTTAGGAGGAGATCTGACTTATTAGCATAGCCATTGGATGTCAAGTCTTAAACAAGTGATTTTCCATAAGGTTTTAACACAAAAGGAAACAGAGATCTTCCAGACTCTCTCAGGACCAAGGAAGTTGCTGCAATGGGGCTGCCCAGATTAGTGGCTGCTAGCTGAAGGCTGCTGCTCTCTGTGCCACAGCTGCTGTGATCAGGCAGCCTGACATGAGCTGGGAAGAGGAAAATCATGGTTATATGGAAAAGTCTGCTACGTGCGCCTGAGCCAGCAGACAGGGGGCACAGACTCAGGGCCAGATCCCAAGAAGAGCCTCTTACCTCCCTGCAGCCACGTTCCCAGGACTCTGGTAATGTTTGAGCTAAACTATGAAGGCTGCAGGTGCTATACATGTGCTAAATACTGTTTCTAATTGGAAGCCAATAGGTGTGATATTGCCTGCATTTGTGCCAAGAAGCATAGGTGATTGCATGGCTTCCACACCAACCTGTAAATCAGCCCAGGATCTTTCAGAGCTTAATGTGAATTTACTCAAAAGTTGGTCTGCCTTTGGAGAAAGTGAATAAAGGTTTGCAGTCCATATTCATGGGTTCATGACAAAAAACAAAGAAAGGGAAACCTTCCCCCTTCCCATCACCCCTCCTAGTCCCAGGTTATGGAGAAGGGACCCAGGTGATGCTTCCTTCCCCTTGGTCCCAACCTGGCATCTCAGGGTGGGGGGAGAGAAATGAAGCCCACAGTGAGTCACAGAGATTAGGTGTTTTCAGTGTTTATCTAGTATACCAGAAAGCTGAAGGGGCATCAAGGTTGAGCCTAGCCAGGTCTCTGAAAGAGGCAGAGGACCTCAGAGATCCACAGGATTAATGCAAGCTTGAGGGAGGTTGAAGAGCCAGGGAGGCTAATGGCAAACCACAAATAAATGGCTTTATCATTCATGCAAGGAAGTTCTCTGTTGCTATATTAGCTAAGCAAAATGAAAGATAATTTTTCTCCATCCCACAGTAATCCAGAAGACTGGCAGTTGTTTGTTACGAAAATAATCTTTGTGTTGTGCAAAGGTGGCTTCTTTGTGGGAGCCACCTAGTCAGGGCTCTCACAAGGGGAGGAGAGACACAACACAGACTCCACTTTGCAGACACAAACCTAGGGTGGATTTTTGGGGTGAATATAATAATGAAAGAATAATGGGTTTTATACATCTCCAGACAAGTAAACACATATTTTCAGGAGTCATAAGCAAAGAGCTTTGACTGTATATTCACTGAATAAGAGTGAAAATATTATGAGAATGTGACAATTGTATTACCAAACACTCTGAAATTAGAGGGTATCAGAGCTAAGGCTGCTTTATTTTGCTTCCTGCTGTACCCATGAGACGAATGCACTACAGGAGGCCTCCAGGGCATATTGTTCATTATTTGCTCTTTCTGCCTTCTTCCCCCTCAGCATTGTGGTTTCCTCAGACCGCAGAGTAGACGTGCAGGTCATATGAAATAATGTTGTGTTTTATATTCTCTTCATTCTTCAGCATGCTGCTCCAGGTCTTCTTTAGTGCAAGAATTTAGATATTGCTCTGAGGAGACAGCTTCATTTTAAGCTTTACTCTGACGGTTTTATGCTGTCCCTAACTGCTGCTCTGCCATTCATTGATTTCTTCGAGCAAGAAGGAAATACTTTTAGCTCCACGTTAGCTGTATAAAATTAATCCACAAAAAATGAAGATCATATACAGCAACAAATTTTAGTGTGCCTTCTGAGCCATCAACTTGCAGATTCTTCAGCATATGGCATCTTTAATACATCTAGGACACAATTTCTATTAACATCAGCCATATTAATGAGCATCCACAAGAACCATCATCCTCAGCAAGTTCTACCAGAAGGTTTTCAGACACCTGTAACTCACCCTATTTGGGGAAAGCAGCAAACCTCCCACTAGAGGTGGGCATCTACTGCAAAATCTCCAGGCTTGAGCAGCAGTATCTTTTCTCAACAAGCCAGAGACAAGAATGCTCAAAACTACATATATGTCCCAAATCTTAGCCACAGAGAATAGGACAATCATAGACGAAATTTTCCAAAAATCGTGGAAGTGCCGGAGGTGGGCAGATGACATAGAAATCTTTAGCTCAGAGTGTTTGACAGAGTTGTAGAGGAAGGTCTCCTGCTGGGAGGTGTTTTCTGTAAGTTCAGGTGGGCAGCGAGCCCATGCTCTGTGCCTATGGTGCTTATACGGGCAATGTCACAGTGGTCACCAGGGCTGAACCCTGCTGAGGGTTGGGGTCCTGCGTCATGGCTAAGGTTTGGCATCCCTCCCAAGCCAGATGTTCCCGCATTGCTGCCCCTTGCTGAGACAGAGCTTTGATGAGCATGGCTAAGCCTCATTAAAAGCAGCATGAGTAGGAGGTGGCAGTGGAGGTCCTGTACAGCCTCTGTATTCTCCTTCTCTGATGCTGAACAGAAGCCTGGATGGATTATTTTTAATATCAACAACTATTTACTGGTCTGGGAGGGACTCTGCAGGATTGCGGCACAAACTTTGTTGTCACAGCATCCAGTCCCTGCTCCAGCGAATAACGAAAGAGCAACTGCTGGAAAGAGAGAGAAAAAATGTGGCATAGCAGAGGCTGGTGTGCAGCATGCTGAGCCGGGGCCACCACCCCTGGCAGGGGCTGTGCTAGGGTGGCCCTGTGCCCAGCTACTGTGCAATGGGAGACGCACAAAAGATTGTGCTGGACCGAGGCCTTGGCATGGGTTTAGAGGGGCTGTAGGACTCGACATGCCATTTTCCTCTCAAATGTAAAGCAACTTCTGGCCATTTTTACTCATTTGAAATAGCAAGTGTTTGAGTGCTGGGCAAATTCCAGGTCAGATGGCATCATTATGCCTAGTTAGATGGTCAGGATGGTCTTTAATCAAATTCATAATTCTTTTTGATTGCCCTCCCCAGGATTTTGTGCAACATCACCAGACACTAGCAGACAAGTGTGAGATGGGATGCAATGAGCTCTGAGGTCCCTGTGGCCATGCTGTAACTGTCCTTGCTATGGTACCTTTTACAACCAGGTTAACTGTCACTAAATCATTTGCACAGCAGATGATGGCTCTTCTGACTGCCAGCAGGTGCTTCTGCCAGAATGGTCAGTCTTCTCCAATGAAATCTGAAGGATGATGGCTCCAGAGCAAGGGTAATAAGCTGTTAGGAGTCCTGCTTGGACTGCCTTGCTCTGGCTTGCCCAGAAGTATGGAGAAAAGACAGCAAAAATTAAACTGGTGGGTAGGTATTTGTATGAATCTCAGATCCCTTGACGGCACTTGAGTCCAGAAAGACAGAGGTTCAGCACAGTTTCCTGCACAGTATGCATCTTCATCACCCAGGGTCAACAGTGTGTTGGGTGGGCCCATCTCATGTTCAACTCAGTCACCGGCGTTACTGCTGGGACTGCCCTCAAGCAGCCAGGTTTGTTTTTGTTCCCTGGGCAAGGGGACCTGCCACGTGGCACAAGATTGAAGACATCAGGCTCATTTTGCAGAGCAAGCACTTGTCTCCTTCATGATGGTCTTGCACAATGTTTCCCATGGAGGTCCCCAAGGACATCTCAGGACACCATGAGCACAGAGGGCTTGAGGTAGCCCTTTTCCTTCCCCATCCTGGATGGATTACAAATAGTCTAACTAATGTCCAGGCATTATGGGGTTCACGGCACCGCTTTCTAAAAGAAGCCTGTTTGATGCATGGTACATTTGGGGTTGTGGAAAAATTTATGAAGTGTGCTGTGCTTGACAGCTTTTTGCAGGAGGGCTTTGAGTCGATCTTCTTCCAAGAATCTGCACTCAGTTACAGTTTAGAATATGTGATCTCATGGTGTTTGTATCTATACCTCTCACAAAACCATTTTTACAGCGTCAATATCTGTAGGTTACTGTGAGGCACCGAGTGAAGTCATTGCAAGGTCACTCGCAGGATACTGCCTCCTACGTGGAGTACATCAGTTTGGCTGCAGGATGGCTACAGCTGAAGCTACTTTCTGCAGCTATGAACTGAAGAAATACAAGCAAGGAATATTAAGTTGATGAAATAACACAATATAAGGGGAAAATATGCTACAGGGAAAACATCCCCTAGCTGGGGTCAGTTATAAGGTTTTGACAATGCAAGGAGGCATTTCCATCACCTATTCCCACATTAGGAAAACATGCAGTTCCCTGAGTAACAAGCTCAAAGGGCTGTTTCTTTCACGACTTCATGATGGTCTTGCACAATGTTTCCCATGGAGGTCTGAGATATTTCTGTATCTACTCCAAGATTCCTAAGCTCTCCTGGGAATATCCCCCCCATCACACAGGTCCCCTTGTTACCTCTCAGTGTAACAGGAGGTGGCAAATTGGCCTCACACCACACAAGAGGTTTGGCTTTTGCATGAAGAGCCCTTCTTTCCTCTTCTCAACTCATTTTCAGAGTGAAAACAGTAACCTCCTTATTGGAGGAAGGGAAAGCATGGCATAACAGACCAGAAGAAGAACAAGTGCAGCAAAAGTTTGAATTTCAGCCTTGACTCTGAGGTTGCAGCCTTCCCTGGGTAGCTGAGGAAGAGACACGATCTTCATGAGTCCAACATGTGAGCTGGGGGCATGGAAACATCCATGATGTGGGAAAGTAGCACCCCATGGGCAGTGTGCAGCTCCTGGAAATCTGCATCTCAGAGGTCTCCCGAAATGAGCTCCGCTACATACACAGCTGTGTGAGTCAGCAGAGTGGGACTTGGACCTTATTGTGCCATAGGAGTGGGATAAGCACAGGCCTTTTGGGTGGTTTGGCTCATTTGCCAGGTAAGCTCTTTGCTCAGAACAGAAACACCTGCTTGTCTGACCTGGCCTGCATGTTCCTGTAAAAAACTGGGGTTAAGAAACACCCTGGTTTCCAAACTGGTCTGTGGTCTAAGGTGGCTCTGAATGCCCAGAGCTTTTAACAAGAAAAACTTTCCTTTTTTTCTCTTTTTCCTGCATTCAGGACTTTTATTTTTTGGTTTTTTTTTTTAGTATTTTGCATGAAAGACACCTAAGTGATAACACAGCTATTTCCAGAGCTCACTGCTGCTGATTATTTTATCCAGTGGAAAACCTAAGCCATCCTTTGCTCATTAAGACAATTGAATTTATTCTGCCAAATAGCTCAGAGGCATTCCAGCACCCACTGGAAGTGGTGGTAGCTTTCCCACTGACTTCAATGGGCACAAAATATTCCAGAGACTGGAAACCCCAAATTACCTGCATCTGTTCTGCACATTTCTGAAGCCTTCCAACTACTAATGAGATCATCATGTTGCAAGAATAAGTACAGCTATGTGAAATATTAGCAAGATTGTGTGTCTCGGTCTAAGTCCTGGTCTACTCCAGCTGATTGGAAAACTCCCATAAGTAAATCAGGATTTGGTCTCAAGTGTGCTGAAAACTAAGGCCAGGTTCTTCAGTCTGCTGCACGCACAAGGAGCAGCCCTTGGCTCGGGGTGCACGGGAGGGTATTATTCAATGTTAGGACTTCTATAGCTGCCCAGGGAGTTCGAAGACTTCCCACCCACCTTGTCCTCAGCCACTTGGCTATGATGGGTGCAGGGAGGAGAAGCAGGATACAGCACTCTGTAAACGGGAGCAGCGAGGGTCACTTCTCTCCTTGGAAAGCGGAGTAAGGCAAGAAGTAGAGTATGGGAGTATTAGAAAGAGAGTATAGGAGTATATGGGGAGTATCTGGGGAGTTGTTGGAGGATGTGGAGGGTAGCAAGCAAGTAAGAGGTCTGCATTGCAGAAGAAATTTGGAATGCAGTGAGATGCGTTGATTGTTGCGGGGCATGGAGAGAGACTGAACCACTGGAGAGGAGCTATCATCTCTCTTGTCTTTCTCTTCCCTGATTCCTGCCTCAGCTCATTGCTGCCCACCTTGCTGTCCTCCTCCCAGCTCTTCCTCCACTGCTGGAGCACAGGGGAGGATTGCTGAAAACTGATGCCATAGCAGAGGAGGAGGATAAGGATGGCCAAGAGGAAGGTACGAGGGTCGAGCTGGGTGCAGGCAAACCCAAGAGGACACAGAAAACCCAGGGTGTCACAGGCAGGAGACGGCCATGAGTGAGACCTCCCCGCTCCTAAGTGTGGGGGTGCTTGCCCAGGCTCCCATATTGGAAGAATTTAAGGCTCTGTAATACAAGATCAAAAAATAACAGCCCATGCTAGGAAGTCCCTCCCTTTCCCTTCCCATGCACGGTTCCACCCAGCACTGTCCTGTCCTGCCGGAGTGGTAACACATCCAGCAGAAATGCCGCTGCCCCTCGCATCCCCTTGCTCTCTGGTATTTCATCCACTCCCGCAGAAAAGCTGCAGTGCCTCGGCACTGAATTCATTCCCTCTTGGAGGACTAAGATGACTCCTCGCTGCCTGGAAAGCATCTCGCTCTAATAGGGAAATATAAAAAGGAAAATTAATTTGGTGGAAGGATAAGGATGAAGTTTGCATAGTTCTTGTGTAAAAGAGCTAGATGCTGCATAGGAAAAAAAAAAAAAAAGGTAGGGGGGGAAAGAGGAGCAATAGCACAGGCAAGGCAGAGAGGGGCTGAGCCATCTTATTTTGATGTCTGGCAGCCTCTCGAAAAGGCCAGTCAGCATTTCTGGGGACAAAGCTGCCTGGCTGTACCGAGGAGGCAGAAAACACGCTTTGAGAACACAGTCACGCCTTTTATTGACAAGTGTCGGCTCCGGGGGATTAGCAGGGTACAATGCCTCCCTTCTGATTCACTTGCCAGCCTCGCATTCCCTTCAAGGCGGGTAAGCAGCCGCCGCTGCATTCAAAGGGGGGAGAAAGGGGCAAGGGTAGGAAGGTCAGAACCCCCTGGCTCGTAGGCGAATTCACGGCATCACTCCACACGTTCGCTCGGCGAGAAGCTGGGCGACAAACGAAGGGCACTCAGCAGAACGAAGATGGGCTGTGAGCAGCACACTCAAGGTTGTTTGGAATACGGTGGACTTTTGGGGCTCTGGGCTTCTTGTAGCTGAGGGCACAGGGCTCTGCATGGCAAGATTTTGTGCTAAGAGCCCGGTGACTCGGGTAATCGCTTCTGCTCCCCCTGCGATGGTCCATGCTGCATCAGCGCCGTGACGGAGAGGTGCCAAGATCATACCACCATCTACCGGCCTTCCCTCACTGCACAGCCCGGCTCGCTGCCTCTCCCCAGCTCCCTCCCGGCTCCTCAGCGATGTCCCACCAGCTGCACGAAGCTGTCCGAAGGCTGGGAAGCAGCCCCACATCCCCGGGGTTTCTCAGAGATTCTCTTTGCTCTGCTGGCTTTCCCATCTGCGTGCAACAGCCATTTTCCCCTTGCACGGTACCTTCTTATTGCCCTTTTTTATTTTTGAAGCCATCAAGACATACTCTGCCCCAGACCACACTGCTTGGATTTGCTGTGTTCGAAAGTGTAAGTGGATTGATGCTCTGTATGTGCCTCTTGCCAGCTCACCCAGCATGGCAAGCTTGCAAACCCACAGGTGAGGCCAGGCCGGCAGCAGCCCAGCTGTGCCAAGCAAGGCACCAGGCTTGGTCCAGTGACCTGAACTCCCCCACATCATTCTCTGCGTCAGACAAACGAGCTGATGAAAGAACCGTGCTTGATTGCTACAAAATGAACAGGATCACGGCAGTTTATTTCACACAGACTGGTCACATCAGCCCTGACAGGGTCATATACACAAAAGGTTGCAAAAACTCCTTTGGCAGTCTTCAGGAGAGTAGTCTGCTTGAAGTTCTGAAATGAAATCAACATTGCCTGCATGAAAGGCAGTAATATTGACATTGCATTTCAGATGTCTACAGCTCTTCACAGCTGTAGCAACAGCTCGAAGCAACTTTTGCTGAGACATCACTATCCCCCATTTTACGTATCACAGGTGGTGGGATTTCTCCAGGACTAAACATCAGAGCCAGCAGCTCCCAGACTCTGGGCTGGTCATCAGGCTAACTGTCCTTGTTGCCATCTTCTCCAGATGGATGGATGAACAAGGGCTGTGCTCATAGGCACAAAAGGTGGGATGCAAAGTGCTGGTCTGCCTGACAGGAGGGACCTGGCTCATGTTTGCTTAGGTTAATGGGATCAACACATATCTCATGAGCAGCCCAGTCTGAATGCTCTACTTCAGAGCTGTAAGCCTGATGAACTGACCATCTCTGGCTCATTTTGTCAGCTTTATTTTCATGTGCCACAGAAAACTGTCGAGTTTAAAGCCTTATAGGCCAGTGCTCTTGTTTATCTTCTACAGCAACTATCGTGAAATCTAACCTGGCTAGTCAGGTTAACCTAATCTAGTCAGCCCTGGGCTGAGGAGCCACTTTCTTCCTGGGCAGTTTTTCCTCAGTCTGCTCCAGTACCTCGATCCTCTCACCTGTGGAGACTCTGCCGAGCTCTGCCCACAGACATTGCAGAGCAGGCACCTTCCACAACACACAGCAAACAGGACACAAATTGCATACACAGGCTCCACACTAGGTTTTGTAGAATTGCTCTTGAACAGCTTTGCGTTGCCGTTATTAATAATGCAAGACCAGAAGCCCTCTCCTCAGTCATAGCTGATCCCAGGGTATTGGTTGTAGTTACAGGTGAGGATCTTTAAGGTCTTCCCAATCCTTAAATCCTCTCCTTGTAGAATACTAGTCTGGGCATACGTCCCCTGGGTCAACACAGCAACCGAATGGCTGTGGTTTCAAAGGTGTGCAAAAGCCACTGTCAAGACCACCAGAGCCACAACCAGAGCAGTGAGAGCTGCTCCAGTCTTTGGCTGATGTCGGGTCTCTAGGGCAGCGACTGCCAGCATGCAGAGGGACTGGCTAGAGCCCTGCATGGAGCTGGGAGCAGGCTGCCGCAGTCCCCTGCCTGTCCTGAGGAGCAGAGCGAAGAGGGGCACAAGAATGATGAAATGTCATAATAGGCTCTGGCTTAACTGTTGGCAGACTTTGCACTGAGGCCAAATATACCTTCCTGACTGCTCCAGGGACAGTCACACGCACCAGGACTTAATGTGGGCAGATGGGGACAGCAACTGCTGCACATTTCCCAAACCACCTTACCAGGACTTGCTGCCAATGGCCTTGTGGTCCTGTTTCTCCAGAAAAACCAAGCAGTGAGCAGAGCAACCACCGGCGAGTTTGAAATGTGGATGTCAGCAAGTGGTTCACGTCACACCAGCAGCCCAAGTCCCAGCAGGGACTGGAGCTGGAGATACCACCACACGCCCTTCCTCTCCTCATAGCTAGACGGTGAATTTGCCCTCCGTGTCCCGGTGAAATCCTGTCTCGAGGGAAGATCTGCAGGAGGATAAAGAAGGATCTTACAGACCGGTTCGCACAGTTGGGAGGGCGAAGCGTGAGAACGCGCGGCGTGGTGGGGCAGACAGCGGGACAGCCGGGCGGAGCGGCACCCCGGTGTCGCAACGCGGGGCAGGAACCCGACGGGAAGGGCCAGACGGCAAGGCGGGAGAGGACGCAGACCCAGGCTGCGGGGTGCGGAGCTCCGTGCGGGCGCAGCCCGGGCTGAGCGCCTGCAGAGGGAGCTGCGACAGCGGCTGCGGAGGAGCAGCGGGCAGCGCCCGCCCCTCCTGCAGCGCCCGGGGCGAGGGGGGGGAGGGGAGGGGCAGGCAGCAGGGCAGGGATGGAGGGGAGCACACTGTCCCTCGCCTGGGCACGCAATTTGGCACTGGAAGGTCGGGGTTCACCAGACTGGGATATGGTTGTTGTTTTCGGAGGAATCTGGTGATGCTCTGCAACCGGTTTCCTAACCGGGGCGAGAAATCACAGAGATCAGTAAGAAAAAAACAGCCCTGCCAACAGCAGCAGTACCCCAACCAACAGCCACTAATCCAGATGTCGGGGCATTTGCTTAGAAAACAGGTTGAAATTCGTGTTCTGCATAGTTAAAGACAGGGAGTGGGACTACCACCATACAGAGCTGCAGAGGCAGCTTCACCTTGCCAGGCTTTTCAGTTAGCATGAATATTCAATATTCACTGACCCAGAAAGACTGACCTTGTCCCCAGGGTCTGGCTACAGGAGATCCTGCTAGACTTTGTCAGATTTCCATCTTTTCCTGCAAAATCTCCTTCCCGAAGAGCAGAAATTTTTGCAAGCAAAAAAACCTAAACACCACCTATCGCCATGAAACGCTCTGCAAAGTTTTCCAGTTTTGTGGAGAATTGTTAGTGTGAGCCTTCCTCCCACACAGCTTCCAATGGAGCAGTGGCCAAGGCAATGCTCCCCCGCTGCTGTGCTACACCCCAGGGAGGATGTGGGGTTCCCTATTCACACACAGTCCCCCCTTCCAGCCCCACATCCCTGCTTGAGGCCAGCTGCTCCAGGAATTTTGGGGTGCTCCAGGAGCCTCTGCCAAGCACTTCCCTGGTGGAGGACAGTCCTCTGACAGCGCTGCTGGCTGCACTTGCAGCTCCGCTTTGAAGCGGAAACTCATCTCGGAGCCATCCAGGAGCAGCAGGTTCCTGCATTCCTGGCAAAGGAAAAAAAAAAGGAAAAAAAAAATCATCAGCAAGTGAGCAGAGGCGATGGTGCTGTGAGCAGAGGTGGGGGATGTTCAGCTCTAGCTACGTGTGTGTCAGTCCCGGGGGTTAACATCAGGCTGCTACAGTCCCTGCAGAGTGCTCTGCTGGCTGATAAAACACTTAGTCCCACTACATCACAGCACCAGAAAACAGCCCATCCCTACGCAACCCTCCTGAGTCAGGCAATGTCCCCATTTTGCCTGAAAAATGTCTTTTACTCCCTGTCGTTTAGTGTGAGATCACACTCCCCATGAGATGCGAGCCCTACCAGGGGGTTCATTTCCCAGGCTCAGCTGCTCTGAAGTGACCCCACTCCCCGGGAAGGGGCTGCAGCATCCAGCTATCTGGGAGGCCAAACAAGGGAAATCTTTCTTGGCAAGGGAGAAAAAGGACCTGGGAGGCACCCTCAGCTCAGGTGACCCACCTGACCCCCATTGCAAACCGCTATAAATCCTCCTGCTTCCCCACTGCAGCATTCCCGGGCTCTCCCCCTCTTGCTGGAGCCAGGCCTGGCTCTGCAAAGCTTGTCAGTGCTGGCTGGCATTGGAAGGTAAATACGCAGCTGGCTGACTTATTTATCAGAGGGTTTTTCTGGCTGAGAACAGAGCTGACTTTAACCAATGCGTAGCAGAGCCGGGCACAAGCTGGCTGTTTGGCTCTGCTGGGCTCCCTGCAGGACCGGTCCACCCAGATCCCGTTATCCAGCTTCATCAAAGCTCAGTGTGATCCCTGCCAGGAGCCCCAGGGGAGTCAGCCTGACACCAGGGGCTCTCACCCTTCTGCCATCAGCCTGGGCTCACTCGGTCTCTGCACGTGCTGAGTTAGCGGCGAGCGGTGCGTTTCCACTGGGCACAGAAGGATGAGGCATCAAGGTTGGCTCCTGCATGCCCCATAGATAGGCTACCTGCCCAGCAAGTCTTTAGAGAAGGGTTAATTCGACAGAAATTAGACGAAGCTCCTATCTGTCCTCAGAGCCTCTTGCCACTTTTCCCTTCCTCCACTGGCTCTTCCCCCAGCTCCATCCCATCACCCCAGCGAGGCTGTTCTCAAAGCCCCCACATTCCACTGTCACCTTCTCACCCTACACCTTCACCAGCCTCTCCCCACCAGCCAAGCCTCCAAGCACTCCCCCCTCTCCAAATCCCCCTTCAGTGCAGCCTGTCCTCCCTCCTCCCTCCCAGGATCACCCCCCACTACCTCCTCCCCATCCCAAGCCCTTTCCTGCTGGCTCAGTTCTCTCTCCAGATAAGCCTGCCAGGGAGGTATGAGTATCCATCCGCTCCCCACGCAGGGGAAAGCCCTCTGGCAGGGCTGTTACCTTGGCTCCCTGCCACACAGCATCGTGCCTTTGGTTAGCCTGGGGCAGGGGGGAACCCATGGGTGTCTCTACCAGAGACCAGGCACCCTGCCTGCAATTTGTCCTAGTTGGTGAGGGCCCAACACCCTGAAAACCTGGTGTTTGAAATAAGTGATTGCTAATTGTCACCAGGGAGCTTACCCATAGTAATGGCACATGAATCACACCTGGGGCAGATCTCAGCCCCTCCTCTGGCAGACGGAGAAACCAAACACACAGCTTGAGACCATGTGGAGAAGGGTGACACTAACTTGTTCGCACTTCAAGGGAACATACAAGAGGCAGGGTACTGGTTTGGGGGTGCTGCCCTGCGTCGCAGCTGCTGCACCGTCCCGGCACCCACAGCACGAGCTGCTGGCAGGGAGGCTGCAGCGTCCTGCCCCGGGTCTGGGTTCAGGGACCATGAGCAGCGGAGGCACGTGGCGGTATGGGGTGTGGGTGACACGTGGCAGCAGAGTCTGGCAGGGCAGTTTCCAGGCAGAAGGGCTGCAACCCATGCGGCGCTCGGGCGGAGTGTCGGGCAGGTCAGGTGAATCATGCCTTCCTCCCTGTTTCTCCCCATCGATTATGAAAGGAGTCAAGATGGCTGCTGCAGATACCGGTCCCCTGCTCCAGCTGCCATGGGCTCTGCTCCATCGCAGTAGCCACGCACAAGGTCACCCACCACCCTACAGTGACGCACTGCAGGGGCCTGGGTCACAGGATTTGCAGCCCTTGAGACAGAAATTCAACATCTCTAAGTTTTTTTTAAGAGGTTTCTGGCACTTTGGTTAAGCAATGTCGCTACCTGCACAGCATAGTTTGCAGTGCAAACAGCGCAGAGGGACTGCTTCTTCTGGAGCTCCTGCTCCAGGGACCCAGAGCCTGCTAAAACTCACCAAACTTCCACCATCACCTCTTTTTTTCCTGCCCAGTCCTTAAGGCTTGATGACTGCCCATGCCTAGCTGCGTCCCACCCAACTTTCTGAGATTCAACAATATTATCCTTGGGAGTGCTAAACTCTAATGCATCAGAGAGTCACATCTAGTTAACCTAAAAAACAAGCTGAGGGCTTCCAAGAGATACTTCCTCACCAGCTCATCCCAGTTACCCAAGATGTGTGTGCCCCTGAGTGACCACATCAGGTAGCATCAGGATATTCGCCACTGTCTCCAAACTTTTCTAATAAACCATCTTCTGGGGCTGCAATGGTTCATCATGGTCCTGTGTTTTAAATGGATGGAAACAGTCTTGGCTCCTATACAGGCAAATATTGCAGCCAGGGTCATATCCGTCACCTCTCTACCCTTGTGCAGTGCCTGCATTCGAGCTGGAGCACCCCAGCGCTCAGATGCACACCCTCATCTGTTTTTTTTTTCCCTGCTTCAAAAGTCGTCAGCTTCCACTGGCAGAATAACCCCCTGGTTTTAGGCAAGACCTGTGCTAAGATTTATTGTGTAGAGGGTGCCAAGTCTCTCCGTTGCTCCGCACTTCAGTCGTGCCCTTCTTTTTTTTTGTTTTGTTTTATTTCAGGATGTTGCAGGTAAATTCACAGCTGAACAACAGTGGGAATGGAAACCCTCAGCGCTGAGGGCTGCCGACGTTACAGGTACGGTAATTCCAAACTGATCCTCCTTTGTGCTGATAACAGGGCTGGCTATTGTTTTCCTGAAGTCCACATGTCCGAAAACACCGCAGGCATAGATAATTGCAGCGAGCATGTGCTTTTGAATCTGTTTCTAAAACACGCCTGGGATTTAAGCTTTTTTGAAATCATGACCCTGATACTGCTATTTTCAAACTGAAACGCAGAAATTCCCTTGGCTTTAAGTGAAGAAGGGTCTAGCTCTTAAATACAACTTATAAGGGGGCAAATGTGCCCCTCTTTTTTCGTTCTTGTGATGAAACAACAAAGCCTGAAAATTTTCAGCATTTCCCCAGCTGCTTTTTTTTTTTACCTTTGATTTGATTTCCTTTTTTAGCTGTAGAAAGTCAGATCTTATCTGAAGTAGCTGGACAATTTGAAACTCTCCCACTTTCGCTGTTTTACTCTGATGATGATGCTTGTTTAGGTTAAGCTTTGTCTTTGTCTATAGCATAGGGTTTTCTTCTCGCTTTTGGTTGGGCACTTGGCTGATGATGGCCGCCCTTTCATCCTTTCACTGGGCAGCCCAGACTGCAAACTTCATACAGCTGAAGAAAGATAACGACTGCAGTGTAGCTTAATGAGCAGGATGCTTCTGTAGGCTATTTTCTGGTGAAAACCAAGGTACATTTTGGCCTTTTTGTTATCTAACAGGGTAGTAGAGGTCTGGGTACTGTTTGCTTGGGCTCTGAACCTTTGTTTTACTTTTGTTGGATGTGAGCTGTTGCTCTGCAGTCTCTTCATCATCGATACACCAGCAAAGTACATGACATACAATGGAAAACAAAGAAAAAATCTGAATATATCACTCTCCAGTTAAATATTTTTAGGACAGGAAACAAAAAAAAGAAATAATAATCACCCTATGTCCCTGTGTCCCTCTTCCCCATCTCCTCTTACACCCAAAAAGATTTTGGCCTGGCCAAGGTACAACGTGCTCGCAGTTACATCATCACGGGGCTGGCTCGGCTGGGTCGAACGTGAAGTCGTAAACATGTTGTTACCTGGGGCCTAATTCCCCTCGGTGTTACAGGGCTGCACGGCTGATGTTTGTGCCGTGGATCCTCGGGCTCCTGTGTCCCAGCTTAGAGGGACTATAATTACATCTCACCTTACCGATCTTTTTGGCTGGCCTGCCTTGAATTGCTTCCACAGACCTGCTCGACTCGTTTGGCTGCTGCTTATTATTCAGCACAAGCCCCCACCCACTGCCCTTTCATGTACGTTCTGTTTGTGTCTAAAAGCCACAAAGGGACATTTTTTGAGGGGGAAGGCGATGAGTACTGGCTGCTGACCGGACCCCCAGCTCCCTGGGCTGCTGGGGCCAGCCGTGGGGCAGGGATGGGTCGTGTGCTCAGTTCAGCACACAGAGCAAGGACAAAACAGTGGCTGGCTCGGTAAGAGTGAGTCACTCCATTTCAAAATACGGAAAATTTAATGAGACGCTTCCTGAAACTTGAGTTTTGCTCCCACAAAGCACCGAGGCAAATGCAAACCAGAATAAAGCAAGAAGTTACAACGAGGTTGTAGATACAGACTCAATGGGAGATGGAGCCCGGAGCCTTCCTGCTCCTGCTCCTTGTAACTCCAAAACTGGTATTGAACAGGCAGGTGCAGGCAGCATTGATGGAAACAACCTCTCCCAGTGAAACTTCGCTGTCTCCAGTGATGCCAGATTCTATCTAATGTGGAAAACTTGGCGTCACACTGACCCTGTGAGCAGTGTGGTTCTGACACTAGCAGTGAGAATTCCCTCATTGAACACAGGGCTGCTTTTTGACACTAGGCTTGATCCCACCTGTTGCAGCAGGACTTCCTGTGTGTAGAGGAACATGCTAAGGGTTAAGAATGATGTAGGAGATTCCAGACTGCTCTGATTCTGTGTGAAGAAATGGCTGCACAGCTCCACGAGCAGCAATGGAATGGAGCAGCGTTCTTGCAGCAGGCATCTTGCTGCCTTAAACTTTGAATTTTCATGTTGCCCTGTAGACAATGACCCCAGCCTAAGGCAGCAGTTAAGTTTGCACTCAAATCCATAAATCCTAGAGTGACTCCTTCATCGAGTGTCTGATTCACCTCAGTCTGAAGTCACACTGATTTAAGAGGTGCTCCTCAGTAAAGTCGAACGTGAGAGTTGGGCTGAGCCAGCCACCGAGACTGCTGATCGACTGGTCTCAGCTGGTGGGAATGGGCTGGGCTCCTCGGCTGTAGTTCCTTCTTCAAAGGTGTCCACGTACCCAGCAGGATCCCAAGCTTTCACCAAGCTGTGCCAAGATGCCCAAGAGCTGAGTTCCTGCAGAGAGGCAGCTGAAGCTGGACGCCCTAAAGGAGAACTCAAGGGCGTTTCCCCAGCCTTTTGCCTTACGTGTGCTCAAAGCCAAAAATGGGGCCAGCCTGAGCAAAGGCAGCCTGTGCAGGTGCTGGTGGTGGGGGTGTCCATGTGAGAGGTGGAAAATCTAATTCGTGTTCCTGCGCTGGTCAGTTTGGAGGCTGCAAACGTCCTCCCAAGGGAGTGCCCTAACCGTGGGCGGGTGGCTCTTCTGAGTGGCTCCCTGTCCTCCACTCGGGTCTAGGGGTAGCTGGGTGTGAAAACCATCAAGGAAGATGGGACTCGGATAAGACTCCGGTGCTCCCAGTGAGTCAGTCTCACTGCAGACATCTGAGTCACTCAATATTTGCACCTAAAAGGACCCCAGCAGGGGCTATCCCTCCATTCCTGCTCCCGGCACGGTGCTGCTTGTCCAGCGTTGGTGCAGGAGAAGGATCCGTGGCTTCTCTTCAGGTGGCTGGGTACATTTGTACAAGGAGAGCTGGGATCATTAAGGTTTCATCAGACTTCTGAGAAGCTGGTGTTGGAGCAAGCCTGAGCATGAGTGAGCGAGGCAGTTGGGACAGCAAATTCCAGGGGAGGAGAAACGGCACCAGAACAAAGGAAGTTTGTCTGAGGGCAGAAACACAAAGAAAGGTCCTCGTTGTTGCAGCCCTAAGAGAGGAAACTGTTTCTGAAGCTAGGCAAAGCTCCCTGCCTCCGAGCCATCCCTCATTTGTCACCCAAATTACATTGAGTCCTAGGGCAGCACCTGCTTTTATTAAACTGATTTATTTGCGTCTGAAAAGAGTCGTTAAAAAAGAAGGTTCAGGCAACGCTACTGATCTTGTTCACCTGACCTCCTTTCAGATTACAGTCTGACTTCGGATTTTATTTACACTCCTCTAGCATTTGATTCCAGTGGAGTTATACCTACCTTGCCACAGTAACTGAGCTGATAATCAGATTTCTCGATTCAAAGAATATACTTCCCCGAGCAGTGCCAGCAAGGGGCTGTGGAGAGGCAGATGCTGAGAAGCCTTCCTCCACCTGGACTCTGCTGCCAGTGCTGCCAGCTCGGCTGGCACTGTGCTCAGGCAGTGTGCCCTGCCTGCTCCCCGCTGAAATGGCTGCTGACCATAACGGAAAAGGGGAGAGTCTTTCTGGATGACTCATAACGTTGAATATCATGTTGGGAAATACACAGTTTAGATCAGTAAATTAGCTTCCTTTCGTTTTCGGGAATGACTGCTCTGCTGGATGGGGATCAGGGAGACAAAGGGTGGTTTGTTTACCCTAAAGGAGAAAGGGCTTAGTCGAAGTTTTGGTGGCTGATGAGAGTCCAGAGCTGGTAGACGAGTATTGCCTTGGGGCACTTCCAGATCTGAAAATCTGATGGCATTTTCCAATAGAAAGAGTCTGGAGAGATTGGGATCATTTCTGGATTTGAACAGACGTGAGCACCCAAATGAAGCAGGGGCTCATCACTAGTGTTGTCAGAAGCTCGTCAACCACATTTAGGACATTTTAGCTCCGAACTCCAGAGCTTTCTATTCGGACAGCTGCAGCCATGAGTTTCTACCATCAGTGGACTTTCCTAATGGGGTCCAATATACCCCTTCCTCCACTAGCGTAAAGAAAGGTAAATGTGTTGCATCTTTGATCTGATGCTTGTTTAATTCAATCTAGATAAAAGCTGGCTGTAGCTTGTTACTGTTTACTGAATGGTAGCTAGAGCTTTGCTAGTTTGAATACAGACCGCAACCAGATGAGAAAAGGGATATGATGACAAAGGTAGCTGTAATAGCAGGATAAAAGGAAAACCTCTTCCCTTCCTGTGTTGTTTCAACAAACAAATGGACCCAGCCTTTTTGCCAGTGGGAACCCTGTATAAATATAACAGAAATTTCCCCACAAATGGCAGCAGTCCCAAGCTTTCGTTATTCTTATGATGCCGCTAGAATCCTTTTCCAAGCAGATGCTGTGATCTTCTCTAACGTTCTGGCATTCGCCCTTGCAAAGTTAACCCAGTATGCCTACGGCACCTACACGTGTGCACACTCACACAAATACACTTCTACTCCTGCAGGTCCTAGAATGGATACCCATTCTCTGCTCTACTGAGTAGTTAAACTTCACCCTGCTGGAAGGCTGCCTGTGTCAAGCTCTGCTGTTACACTGACACACGTGCACAGTGTTTCCCAAAGGCAGAATTATCCTGAGAGTCTAACTTCACCAGTCAGCTTAAAATTTGACTGATCATCTGTAACAGAATCTCGCTAACTGGTTTTCACAGATGAGTAAGAACAGATACTGCTGCTTTTTTTAATTGCTACCATCAAGCTTAATTGGATGTTCAAGCTGAATGAGCGTAAGTATAGAGAGGCGGGTGTGGGAATGTGTCCCAGATTGCACCCACCACATTCTTCTGGTCTGCTCTGGAAGGAGATATCATCATTATAGTAACTATCCTTAGCCATCCCACAGGTTTTGGGCTGGATGGAGCCCAGAGCCTCCCTTCCCCACCTGGCCTGGTCAACCAGAGATAACATGTGGGAAGCTGACTCTGCCCCCAGCCCTTTCCTCTGGTCTGTGCACACAGCAGCCTCCCCAAACAGATTTTAATCTATGTGAGATACATCCACCAGAAAAAAAAGAGATCTCTGACATGGAAGAGATCGCACTGCCGAGGGGGCTCCGAGGAGCACGGGGAAGAGGAGAGCCAGTGCTGGGTTACGGGTGCTAGGAGCAGACCCGTGTGCCATGCTCATGGGAGGGATGCTTTCTCCCATCCTAGGCTGGGTGTTATGGCACTTCCATCAGCAAGAGCACCAGTGGTCTCTGCAAATACGTGCGGCCACCTATTCTGAGAAGAAAAACACTGCTACAGATGCTGACAGAAACAGCCTTTCCTAGGAAATCACCTCATATGCTCTTGAGAGAAAAAGGCATGACTCTGAGAGGAACGTTTCTAGTCTTGATTAGCTACATTGTGAGCTGTTTCGTAGATGAATTCCAGAGGGAGAAGGAAGAGTGTTTATTTAGCTTTTATCATCATTTCTTGTGAACTTCTTTCAGTTCTACAAAAGAGTGAAAACTCAAATGTCCTGCAAGAACCTCCCATGGGAAGTCATGGATGTTGTAATCACTGCTTTTAGCTCCCATTTGTCCAGGAGATGCGAATCAAAATCACCCATGTCACAGGGGAGCCCGAAACAAGCCTTTCTTTAAATTTCTTCATGGAAATAGTCGCACCACTTTATTTGCACATCTCCTCTCAGGCAGAAAGGGAGCAGTGCATGATGCACTCATATGTCATCTGCAGCTATTCTGTAAGAAATGCTTAGCTGACCAAAACAGGGATGGGACCCTCATGTGGTCAGTGCTGGGACCCTCATGCTTCGTTTGTCCTACCATTTCCATAGGTATCCCTTCTTTAAAGCCAGTGGGAACAGCCAGGTTATGTCCCAAAGCCGAGTCCAGGTGCTGCAATTCCCAGTGCAGGCTCAGGGACACTGAGGGCAATACTGCCTGCTTCACCAGAGCTATTACTGCTCTTGGGTCATGCATGAGCAAGCTGATTTAAGTGTATGTATTTGGTTCTGTCCCACTCTTAATACATTACTTATTTTTTCAAGCTCTGAGCTGTTTGTACAGCAGCTGGCACAGCTAAACTGAAGCCACTGCTCAGAGACGCTGGGGAATGATGACGTTTATATAATGGTGAAAGCATTGGGGTTAGCAGAGCACTGATGGAAACCTCTGCCAGTGCCAGTCAGCGTGTAGAGTGTACCACTGCCCCTTTCACACAGCATGGATTTCATTACCCAGGTGAATAATAGGAGGAAAGGGAGGGCAAAGTTCTGAAAGCCAGGACACAGATAAACAAGTTTGCCAATATTAGGAGGGGGTAAGCTGGCTTAGAGCAGGTACTTTAAGAATCAGCTTGAATCCCCTCCAAAGCCCTTGTGTTTCTGGGACCAAGCAGACAAAACAATGCAATCCTTCAAGTGTTCTCAGTGTTGACACACACTGCTGAGCTCCATGTATGCCAAGATAAGAAGAGACAGCCTCCACTAGTCCATTATTCAGTGCTAGACAACTTGATTATGATGGAAACAAACTACACTTTTGCAATATTGACACTGAACTACAGTAACAAACAAGTTATAAAAGGCCTGTCACATTTTGAACTACTGCTATGGCTGCAATTAATGTTTTTAACTCAATCTGAAACACTTGATCTGTCTTCTTTGGAAGAAGGTTCACGCAAAGTGCGAATCTGTAAGAGCAATTTTCTCCTGCTCCTAACTTGGGTCATGGCATCATCACCTTTCAAAGCTGACCTGAGCCTGATTCTGGGGAAAAATTGTTAGGAAATTCCTATTAAAGCATGGTCTCATGGCGATAAGAGCTGTTCTGCGTTAGGACGAATTCATGCCTTCAGCAGAATTAGGTGTGTGCAAGGGAAGTTTGGTCATTTCTCTGCAGCATAAAACACTAAACAGAGTCTTATTTTACGTGCCAGATTTCTGAGAAATTCTGCAGAAAGCCTGGAAGCTTGGCTGGCCTGCTGTGCTCCAGGGCTCACTGGTGCCAAAAGCATAGTCCTCCCCCACCTCTCCGCTTTTCTCCCATGTCAGTGAGCTGAAGGGTCTCAGCCCTGCTCCCTGCCTTCTGTTGGTCTGACCACCCACATGACAAACCTGGCAGAGAACTATTTGCTCAGCTCAGTGTGCTCCAGAGATGGCAAAAGAAGGAGCCAAGAGCACATGGCTGGCGACACCTCCCCCTTTCCAGGGAAGTTTGAGGACAAAGTGGTCCATTTCTTCTCATGTGCTTGCACCCACAGCCCAACAACTCATCACAGCTGGTCAGTCCCAAAGCAACACACACAGAGCTCCTCGAATGCGTGATGGATTTGTGGAGGAGAAGGAAGGTTAGAGCACCAGTACAGATGACAGGAGACTCCAGTTCAAAGCCTCATAGACCTGTAGGCTTTTCCCTTGGTTTCAGGGATTTAAGGTTCAAGGCTACAGTTTGCCTGCTGGCCATCTGTAAGCAGAGTGAACACACCATCCCAGTCCACCACGCTGCTCTGAGCATAATGAAGACTTTAGGTGTGCAGATAAAACTGTAAAGAGGCATGTAAGCCTTGTGGAGATAAATACTCACTCTGGAGCTGTCTTGAGTTTCAGACAAGTACTTTCTTTATCTGCGGGGCTTAGTCCTGCAGACTTACCCTGAAACACACAGCAGACAGCCTGGAGCAGTCCTGTGAGCTCGAGTGCTGCACAGGTGTAAGTAATTATTAATAACAAATCTGCTGGGCAAGCGGGGAGGTGTGTTTGAGCCCTGACAATGTTGTATCCCAAAGTAGACCCAGATCACAGAGCAGTAATTGCTTCCTCTCGGTGCAAGTCTGTCTGTCCAGTGTCCATGCAGGGTATATCACCGTGGCACCTGGGCTGTGCCTCAAGATCATTTGTGTTATTTCTGCTGTCGTCATTGGTACTAACACCAATGTCCTCACCATCGTTGTTTGGACTCAAAAAGCAGCAGTTAGGGGAAAGCTGTAGATGGGGGATGGAATTTGTTTTTTGACACTTTCATCAGTGATTTGCAGCCAGTTAAAAAGCTTTAGGGAAATATTTCTTGATCTAGTGCTGACACTTAGAGTCTAATTAACCTAGGCAGTAGTTCTTAACTGCAGGATTACTGCAGCAGATGCCAGGCTGGCACATCATACCTGGCTCTGGAGGGTTTAGGGGGCTGCACCCATCTCACGGAAGACCCAGCAGCTCAGCCCCAGCTGAGCTACTGCCCTGTTATTTTCAGAAAGACGGTCCAGCCACAGCCCAGCATGGTGTTTTTGATGTCAATGGAACATACCACAGCTCCAATGTGAGCAAACACGTTAACATCAACAGAGCCTTTTCCCCAAGCTAAACTTATTACAGCATCAGCAAATTGCCGGGCACTATAAATTAGACTCCCTCTTGTGCAGGCTCTGCTTGCTGGGCCAAGGCCACATCCCTCCCGTAAGGAAGGCAGCGACAGAGGGTTTCGTTACTCCTCAGTCTCTCCAGCTCCTTGCACAGAGCCGTGTGCTTGGACACAGTCGTATTTCTGCTCATGCTCCCGGAGCATCCATCCCAGGTATACTCCCCAAAGGATGCTTCTGTCATGTTACACTATGCCAGGGACCAGTAAACCTCCACAAAAGAGACAACTCATGGGTCTGGGTCAGTGGCAGGGCTTTTTTACCCATTAAAAAAAAAAAAGCAGCAGCATATAGGAAGGGACTGGCTTCCTTTCTGTCCCCAGTTTCTGAGCACCTGAAGTCAGGAAAGGTTCAAACAAGTCCCCAGAGCACCTGCTCTGAAATCCTGGACTCAGGTAAACAAGCAGACCTGGCTCTCTGACAGATGTGTTTGGGCCAATGTGCTTTTACCAGACCTTTTCTAGAGAACTGCAAAGCGTGGAGAAATGCTATTGCAGGTCTGAGAAAAACAATGATTAAAATGAACCGTTGAGCTCTGTTTGCTGGAAAAACAAAAAATGCAGCCCACATTCTCCCATCCCCCTTACCGCAGCTGGCAGCTTTGCTCGCAGGAGTAACCCGGGGCCACGGGCTCCAGCTTCGGTCGCGTATGGCAGAGCTCTGCCAACTCCAGCACCGAGACTCTGCCCCACAAACCTCAGTGCAGCCACCCCTCAGGAAGCTGCATTTGAGAAGAAAGGCCCTAAAAAAAGCAGCAAAAGAGGAGCACACACAGGTAAATGATTATTTACAGCTGCTGCGTAGGGAGTGTTACACAAGGGGAGGGTGGAGTGCGTTCCACCGCCCTCCCACAGCTCGTGGGCAGAAAAGCCTATCACTGCTATGGTGTTTCTACTCCCCCAGGATGGAGTTAACGCTGTTTACCTTGTAATAAGAATGCTATTTCTTGCTATTTTTTTCCTTGGCTGAGCTTGTTTTCATGGTTCCCCTGCTGCTCTCCTGCTGGGGCAGCTGGCTCTGAAGGCAGCCAGGAGTGCTGGGCTGGGAGTACCAGCATCCCACCCCTCCCACCTGCTGAACATTGCTGTGTGGGTCCCAAATTAAAAATCAAAGCCCTTGCCTGCAGCAGGAGTCGAATCCATGGCAGGAGAGAGCACTGATACTAGCACTGAGTCGGTTTCACATAGCTGGGTCGTTCCTAGGGGCCAGGGAAGTAGGAAAGCTTGGCAATAGCTAGTCTGTATTGTTCTTCCCTCCCTGCCTTCTGCAGGATAGAGTCTTTCTCACTTTTTTCTTTTTTTTTTTTTCCCCCATTAAAAGCCACCTGCAAACTACACCGCCTTGGCAAAGGCTGTCTTTGTACCCTTCAGTCCTGGGATTCCCTGCTGGGACTGCAGATGGAGGTCCTTAACTGTGGTGAGATGGTTTGTTCTCAGCCCTGCTGTGAAAATGTAGTTCTTATGTCAGTCACATCCTTCACCCTCCTGAACAAGAGCCAGCGATGTACCTTTCTCAGGCATGGTATTTTAGGATGTGGTAGGTGAAGTACAAAAATACCACCATAAGAATGAGACTTGTGCAATGTCCCAGACAGAATGTGCTAACCAGTTCACCTAACTCAGCCCGGCCATGCCTGTCAGGAACAGCCTGGTGTGGTCAGATGGACATGGTGACACAAGGAGTTTGGAAAAGTCCTTCCTCAAGGAGGAGGACCCAGACAACTGTAAACAAGAAGTGCAGACAAGGAGAAGAACCCAATTTCAGAGCAAGGCAAAAACTGAACATACAAAAATACCTAAATATGGGAAACAACATCAAAATTCAGGTTCCTGACATGAAACATGCTCCTGGACCCAGCTGATAAACTGGACCAGAGAGGAGGGCAGTTTCTGTGCCTCGAGGCAAACCAAACAGATGGGTTTCCAGTGCTCGGCCCCCGGCCCAGGCAGAACCCACCAGCTGGCAATTGCATGCAGCCCCAAAGGCAGACAAGCAGAAGCACCTACAGTTTCTCATGGCTGGGGGCTCCTGGTGTCTCTGGCAGGTCTCTGTAGAAAATGTGGACCCTAGAAACACCAAGTCCCTGACGCAGTATGCTAGGAATCCAGGCAGGGCTTTTCTGGAAAAGCTGTAGGAGTTGGGATGTTTTCCAATCAAGCACATGAAGCTCAACAAAGGACTGTTTTTCCCTTTCTGCTCAGTGATGCAGACGCCATAGCATGCAGGACTTCTGCACGAACTGCAGACAGGGTCAAAAGCAACGTGCCATGGAAAAGTAAGCTCCTTGTTGCAGGCTGGCCTGCTAGAAGATGGGAAATGGCAACCAAGCAAATTAAGGAGCCGGTGGGATTGGAGGAATGAAGAGTCTAATAAATAGGGATAACAAGGGAATTCTTGCAATACTGTGTTGCAATCAAAGGGTCAGTTTGGAAAGTCCAGCTCAGTTGCCCAGTTGGAAGAGCAAGCTGAAGGCTGAAACATGTGGTGGTTGTGAGTCTGTGGTTGGTGGGGTAAACTGAGGCACCGTCTGAAAAACAAGTGCCCCTGGACCAGGTCTGTGATGAACAATCCTCTCTCTGCTTTACGTGACACCAGCCGCCTCCTCTGCCAGCTGGTGGGTAAACAATGTGTGGGGGAGAAATCCTGACAGCATACACACGCACATGGGTGCTACTTGCTGGCAGGACTGCGTTTGGCCATGTGAGAGGTCTTACATTGCAAGATTTCATTGCAGCCCTGCCACTGTGCAAATACAGCCAACTGTAGGATGCCTTTTCAGCTAGACACTGGTGTAAGGCCCTGGAAGAAGATACTGCTACTGTTGGCATCTTTTAGATGTCCTTTGTGAAAACACTGAGACAATTTTACACCACTGTCCATTCACTGGCTGCCCCAATTATTCCATATGTCTCCATGCTCAGGACAAAGGCCGGAGCTCTTTCAGTCTGGTTACTTACCTACATTTGTAAATCTGCTACTTTTGAGCAACTTCAGGAATTTACTGTCAGTCATGCAGTTTGCTCTTAAGCAGAAGTGCTGTATTAACTTCTATCCCTCAATAAAGCCATTATTTATTCTTTTGCCTTGTATTAAAAAAGAATCTGAGCTTGTATGAATATTTCACAAACATTTCTTATCACCAGCTGTCATTAGCTCTGTTGGTTATTTCTGGGATCTCCACTGTCAGAAAGTTTTCAGTGTTTCAATACACTGTGTCTATGTGCTCAGAGCAGTACAAAAAAAGGCAGATTTATTATAAGCAGCTCACGTGTAAATCAGAAGCTGAATCTGGTAAAAGCATTAGCATGGTCAGTTTCTTAAAATCATTGAGTTGGAGAAGCCAAGAAATCCAACAGGCTGACACTATTCCAAAAACATCTTGAGCTCTCTTACTTCTTTGAAATATCCAAATAATATAAACGAGCATGAAATTCCCACTGACAGTGAAGTTCCCCGAACAGTATTCACAGCTCTGGCACCATGTGAATAATAAATGTGGTGTGGAAGAAGCCAAGAAGCAGTCAAAGTTCCTACTGTCTGTACAGAGAAATGCCATCATTTCATTGCAAGATGGCTTTAGCAGCAGGAATGTCAGTCACATGCAAGGACTGAAACCCAGTGAGAAACTCTCCCCCAACTTTCAACCCATGTTGCTCTCTACAGCAGAGATGGCCAAAGGGCTGTAGAAGGCATGGCCAAATGGAACTGCACTATCACACATGAAAGGCAGGGGAAAAGGGTTGGAAAGCTCGCTCTCAAGCAGGGTCAGGGTCATCTCTTGAGACATCAGCCCTCTCAGAGATACTCCAGCCCTTGTCACCACTGGACAGGAATTAGGATCATGAGCCATATGAAATTGTTTACCCCCAAACTTCATCCTCAGCTTTCCAGTCAACATGCTGGCAATCCGCAAACCATATCCAAATGAAAGTTTGGCTGTGAATTTTGTCACATTAAAAGTATAGCAAATAAACAAGCCAGCCCCTAGCTCTTTCCTCTGTGCCAGTCACACACAGATACGTGTCTCCCACAGTGACCTATTTTTGTCAGCAGCTGATAAGTCCTACTATCCATTTTATAGGTGGGATTGCTTTCCTTCCCTGTTCTTCTGCCCAAGAAACTTCAGAATGCAACTTGCAAAAGTTGTTGGAGAGGGAGAGAGCATGAAAACATGGGAAAAAATTAATCTCAATGGAAATCCTTGACTAATTGACAGGTTGGAATAAGAATGACCATAGACCCCAAACTATGCCAGGCAACCAGTCTGCTCCAGGCACTGCAGGCTCACTCAGCCAGCCACATGCCTGGCTGTTTTGCTCTGCCAGCTTTACAAGGCCTAATTAGCTCTATTCTTTTTGTTTGTAATTACAAAAGCAAACAGCACTTGGAGAGAGAGGGAACAGAGGAGGCAGCTCCTTCAATGAGCTGAAGAAAATGTTTTAAATAAAATTTGCCTCTCATCAGATGTACTTGAAAATATGAAAGGGAAGAACAGAGAAGAGCCCCGGTGAGTGGAAAAAGGTTTCCAGGCCAGGTAGAAGCAAGGGGGAATAGAGCCTCACTACCCTGGGGAGACATCAGTGCAGGTTAGAAGAGACCATCCTCAGCTACAACCATTCTGTACCTGGCCTGCAAAAAATGTACCCGACTGGTTATGCTCATTGTCACAGCTAGGAGAAGCACAGTACCTTTCCCAAAGGGGCTTTAGAGTGAGAATGATCCTCCCAGGATCCATCTCTTCAGGATCCTGTTAACCCAGAAATGTCAAGGAGTTGTACATAGGTTTTCACAAGATGTAGATCTGCAGGTCTCCTCCTGCTCAGGAGGCAGGACACCTCACACAGGCAGCCACAGCCTGTGCAGACCCTACCCCAGATGAAGCTACAGAAAACAAAGCACTCCTGAAACACAGAGCATCTCTCCTGGGAGCACCTTGGCTCCATTCCCCCATCCCTTCCCCATTCCTGCAGCTCCCCCTCCCCTGCGAGGGAGCCATGTGCCTTCCCCCTGCCCCTTCCTGCTCCACCCAGGGTGCAGCCTGCCTTCCCGAGGAGCAGACCTTCTGGTTCCTGGGCTGCAACCAGAGCAGATTACTGGGTGAGTTTCTGCCAGAGGCCACAACCACCTGACTCACTGTAGAAGATCTGTCCCCACCTATGTCTGCTGTAGATACACACAGCTAAACAAGCTCCATACTGGCAGGCAGGTTCCCAAAGGCCCAAGCCCCCCCTCTTCTCTTCCATGCACACTGTCCAAGTTCTGCTCAAAAATAAGAAATGAAGTAATGCAGTCTGATTTTCCTTAAAAAAGTCCATTTATTGAAATTGTTTAAACAGTTTATACAAGTTCCCAATACAAGCATCTGCTCCCTGGCTCAGGGTTGTTGATGCAAATACAGAAGCACAGACTTCAGCGGCTCTTTAATGTGACCTGAGCTGCTACCTCCTAAGACAAGGTCTCATGAGGCAGCTGCTGTCCACAGGCAGTTCCCCATAGATAAGTGGAAGCCACATGACCCAGCTCCAAGCGCAGGCCAGCATCAACTCAAGCTTGAAGCAAATGCTCTGGTTGGTTCCTTTTAGTAACTTGGATTTATGTTGCAGAGAGTCAGGTCAAACAGAGGTACAAGGCTTATACAAACCACCAACACCATGGTTGTACATTGCTCAGTCCCAGAGGCTCTCCCTGTCTATAGAAGGAGATCAAGAAATTAGATGCTTCTGAACACACACACAATTATAAAGCCTGGTCAGAAGCAACCAGTTTCCTTCCATAGAAAAAAGCAAGGTCGAGCTTCAGAGAACTGGTGCCATCCTTCTAGGTATTACAAGACTTAACTCCAGACAGCCTCAGCCTGTGTTAGTCAAACACCAAGTGACTGAGTGTTTCAGAAGAAGGGTTGGGAACCTTTGATGAGCTGCATTCATTTTTTTTTTAGATATTACTTAATACGCAAGGATGGCTTTATCTTTAAAATGCTATTTTCTTCCTCTTTGGTGAGCTTGGATTAAAAGAAAATGCTATAACCTTTGGGTCATTTTCCTTAGAATTTGCCTTCATATCACTGAAAGTGTTTACAAGAAAAAAAGACAGGATCAAATGGCAGCATGTGAGGTATCACTGGCAAAACATCAGGGATCAGAAGTGCATTCAATTTGGTTTAACACTTTTAGCTGCATAAGGCAAAGTGAGATCAGTAATTAAGCCCAAATGAGAAAGACTCAAGGAAATAAGGGAGTTTGTTAAAAAGTGGCCAGTAACACACACCATGGAATAAAGTTTCAAACTCAGTTAGGTACTAGGGTGGGAACATGGAAAAACAGTCACTGGCAGCACTCGATGTCTAAGGAACAGCAGCAGCAGTCCCACCAGAGACACCCAGCAAAAATGGAAGGCAATCATTTTTCTTCAGCTCTTCCTCAACACCAGGGAAACCTGCAGTTGCTTTAGAAGCCTGCCAACCTCTGCAGCCACAATTTTGCAGCCTTTGGCTCAGACACAACCAAGCTAACAAGATCTTGTAAAAATAGCAACGACATACATTATAGCCACGCCACCTTACACTGAGTCTTCTGTTGGCCAGCATCATGTGCATGGACAGTTACTGGTTTCAATTTGCTAAGTCACAGCAATTTAATTGTGTTTGACCCTTTGTCATGTCAATCTGCACAAAAAGGAGGGTGCTGAAGATGACGATAATAAGACAGTACAGGAGCATTTTAGATCTCTTCAAACATTCCTACATGTAAAGTCTTTTCCCTAAAATTATGTTTCCCCTTAAGCTATTGGTTTCATCACTTTGTATGGAATATATGTTCCTTTAATCTCTACACACACCACACTGGGCTCTAACTTAATGGGATATGGGACTGAATTGTTACCAACTATTTTTTAAAATAAAAAAACTAAAAAAGCACCAACATCCATCTAAAAAAAACAGTATCTTTTTTCCCTTTTACTCCCAAGTACTAAACTTAACCCAAGCTTGGAGGTTTCATCTTTCCAGTGGCAATACCTATGAACCTAGGCTAGCCTTCCTCCACGGGCTGGGAGAGAAAGGAGAAGTTATGTCCAGTAGCAAAGAGGATTACAAAAATATACAAATTTTTGGGAGAAGAGGAAGGCAGAACCCAGAGTCTGAACTCTGCTCAGGACAGTGGCATTGTAGTGTCCTCTCCAAAATGCTTTCACTACCAGTTCTGGTGGCTCCTCTTCTTTGTTTCATTATACGTAATCCTTCCCTGTGGAGGGGGCATTTTTCGGATAGCCTCGGCTGGGTGGATATGAAGTTTCTCTCCGTGGACAGGAGCAGCAGAGGAAGGCTCCCCCCAGCATGGCCAGAGAAGCAGCTGCCCAGCCTATGAAGAGAGCTGATCCAAACTCAAACCTGGGAGAGAACAGAGGAAGAAAGTGAATGCCATTAAGTAATGCCCCTGTATAACAGCGTTAGCATGCTCACACAAAGCGGAAGGGAGCTGAAATTGGGATAGAGGTGGCTTCCTGCAAGGCAGCAGTTTGGAGGAGCCCGAGACTCGGCTGACCCTCGAAGCCCAGAGCTTTGTATGCTGGGTTAGTCCAGTCCGTCAGCTCACCCTGCATGACCGCAGCAAGGCCAAGCTCTGTGCAAACCAGGCCTTCAGCATTTAGTGGAGGAAAAATGCAGAAGTGACAGCAGTTAGGACTCTGGCAGTGATGCTGCCTCAAAGCCAAGAATTATGAGCCACACGGATGAGATCTGGTCCTCATGCTCTTTCTGCAGAGTTTGAAGCCAACCCAGTCAGCTCAGGAAATTTTCTTTGTTTTGAGACTCTGCTACTCAAAACTAAGCCCCGTGAGAATATGCCATGCTATATTTCAGAGTTGTATCAAATGGGTCAGTACCTGGTGTTGACAGGGGTGAAAGGGTCATAAAAGGCCCGAGCCACTCTGTTGCCATACCATGACGTGGCCACCAGCGCTGCCAAACCTGCACATGAAGGAAACAATGTCACCACTCATCAAGAAAAAACAATCAACAAAATAGCTACAGAAGTAAATGTGTATCTGGAGTGATGCTGAGCTGCTCCTGCCCTGGGAAGTTCTGAATTGATACTTTGTGCTTGTTGGGAGAGAAATTAAGAAAGAATTTGAGTCCACCCACAGTTGCACTGCACCAGAAGCAGGACTGCTGGTAGCCCTCCACTGAAGCAGGTGTACAGGTCAAACTCAGCTCTGCTAACAGAGATGGAAGGCATACAGTCCATATAGAAAGTGTAATGCTAGTGCCAGAAGACCCATTTGATGCCTCAGATTGGCACAGTACCTGTTGGCTATGTCCACTAGGGAATTCCCAGCCCAAAATGCTTGTGAAGCAATGACAGCAAGCCCTCCCCCATCCAGTATAAATGCTGTTTAGAAGATGGCACATTGAACACTAAACACATCTGTAAGTTACCAACCTGCAATGATGAAGATCACCCCACCGAAGACAGCCATCCGCATCTTCTTCACCTGGTCATCTTCCATGCACTTCATGCATTTCATCCCAGTCACAGCCACAAATACAGCCACGAGGCCCAGGAGTATTGAAGCCACCATCAAAGCCCGAGTGGCCTGCAGACTGCCTAGAAGGCATTAGGATTTGAGTTACCACAAAGAAAACTCAATACACAAATAGAAATTCAAATTACTGGGCTCAGTAATCATGTGTCAAAATACTCTGCTCCCTGTTACACAGGACACACACAACCAAGAAAGACTTTCCTTCCTAGCTTTAAGCTCCCAGAGACTGTCAAGCATCAGGATCAGAGAACTTTCAGCCTCTTCTGAAATGCATGGCAAACAAGGTCATGCAGCTTTTTGCAGGAAATGACCTGGGAATTGCCCTCAGACATCTTTTGTTCCTTGATCATTTGAATCCCTATTGGCAGGGCATATCTGTTTATCAAAAGAAGTATTCAGATTTATGCTCCACCTTGACAAAGCATTTAGGCACATGTTTTAATATGAATAGTGCCATACATATGAATAGTCCCACAGCAGACAGCAAGGCCCCTTTATTGCTCAACACTTCCAAAACCTGTCTTGTATACAAGTGCCTCAGTGCTGATTTAGAGATTTTTTTTTTTGTGCTAAATCCTCAGTTTGAGTCCCAGAGGGTACAAAAACACAACTGCAACAGAAACACGATTTTCCCAGCCAAGTGAAAAATAGGGCGGTTTTTTTACTACCTAAAATATTGCAGACACACTCAGTGTACTTTCTCCAAGATCTGTTTTCATATTGACTCATCTGAAGGCATAAACACTATGTATGTGAGCGACTGAATTCAGATTTTCTTGATACCAAAGGAGAAAGAAAACGATGGTATAAAGTCATTACTGAACAAACCTCAGGTGACAGAACACCTGAATAGCAGTGAAATAAGAGCCTGAGCTTTAGGGCCTGGCAAATCAGGTTTGTTTGAACAGCACAGATTTTAATATACACTCCTGTTAAGATCTGGGAACAAACAGGGATGGCTAATTGAAGGAACAAGCTTCCAGGAGCATGCTGTAATCGAGGCAAAAGTGTCCCCTGACCCAGGCTGTTTAGCAGTGGCACATGTAGAGTTTCAGTCAAGTTTCACCAGAATCTGTTCCGAAGTCTGGAGGTCACCCCTGAAAAAAGCACACTGGCTGCATTCTGCTGGAGCTCTGCAAGGCACTTCAAGCTCACACCAGAGCACCTGCAAGCTCCTCGGTCAGCGCCGAGCACTGGTCCAGCGAACCCACCAGAGCCTGCACTGCAACAACGAGCTCCCTGGCTCAACCCAAAACCCAGAGAGGAGCTCACACCTGACACTGGCCCGGACGGTAGCACAGCTGCACGCCTACCCTCTGCAGCTTCTTTACTATGCTTTGCCCTACAGCACTGCTTGTGCAGGAAAATCCTTGTGACCCACACCAACAACAGGCTATCAGGCTCTGGTTCTGCTTTAAAACAGATCTGGATCTGTCTCTACACACACCTCCTTATTGTTGTGTAAATAATTACGAAACCAGTTAAAAACAATAGACTAAAAAGGCAATATTCAGAGCAATAGGAAGTGACACAACTTTCCTAAGAACAGTCTTGGCTTTCTTGGGAAAAATCCCACAATCATCTTGCCTCTCACTTCCCTCAAAGGGGAAGGGTGACACCTCTGCTCCGCCCAGGTGCTCACCAAAACCCATCTGTTGCACTGACTGCAGAAACCCATTTACAGAGCCATTTACCACTTTAGCATAAATCACAACAGCCGTATCCAAACATGTCTTTAATAGATTTATCTCCAATGTCAGAGATTACGCTCTAAAAATAATTTCTAACCTACAAAAGTTATGCCATCTTTCAGAAAGACTTCAGCTGACAGGTTACCACCCAGGCAACCAATTCAGCTGCCATACATTTAAAACCAAATTGTGCATTACAGCAGCAGCTCTGTAGAGTCCAATGGCTGAATAGATGACCCACAGAGGTCCCTTCCAACCCCTACTATTCTGTGATTCTGTGAACACTAGTTCCTACTTTGCATGGGAAAGGACATTTTCTACAGAGGTACCAGATCTGTTTCATGGAGTCTACAGTAAGCTGGGCTTAGTCTTGCTGCAGAAGAAATTACTTTACAGTAGAGGGTTTTGGAAGAGTTCATTCATGAAGCTGAGAATAGGAAATGTTATCTCAAACAACTAGAATACTAGTTATAAGCATGGAAATAGACCTATGACCTCCAAACACAGTACTAAGGGACAAACACAGGAAGATGCTTGAAAAAGTTGCTATGACCTCAGAAGACCTACCTATGAAACCTGCTAAAATCTCAAGATGTACCAGTATTAACTGGATGCATGTCAGGACAGCATTGCAGGAGCAGCCGAAAAAAAACCAGCGCTGTGAGCATTTCCCAGGGCTGCCTGCTTTCAGCAGCAGACCCTGGAGGGACATCTCCTGGCGTCCTCACCGCTCCCTTACGCGTGGCTCCATGGACAGAAGCATTCAGGAAGCTCACAGTAGGACAGAAGAACAGGTTGCAGCATTTGCAGAACAGACTGTCCCTTTATCCCAAGAAGCTCCAGTGTGACATGACGGTATTAGCCAACCATCCTCCCCTCAGCCCGGCGCGGCTGCACTGTGTGTGTAGCACACACTGGGAGACAGCGCTTTTGTCTTCCTACCACTTTTGCAATGTGTGGAGTACATTGACTGCAGTTAATCATCACACAAGCTATTAGTTATTATGTACACATTAACAACTGCGTTGTCAATGGAAGCTGCACATCCAGAGGCTGAGAAAGCTAGTTTAACAGTAGCTCTGTTGTTCACATGGGCCTTTCCAAACCCCAGATGATATAACATTGTATTAACCTGCTAAACAGGACTGGCTACTGACAAGTGGAAGTACTCCACAGCAATCTAACTTTACAACTATTATCATATTAGAGAGAAAGAGGATTTCCCCCACACTCCTTGCCACTGCAGGTCTCACGCCGTGCAACGCCTGTAGCCTCCCACACCACACCCCGCGGCTGGCTGCCAGAAAGACCAGAGAGTCTCAGCAGCCCTTGGGGATAAAACAGTCTGGTGCAAGGTGAGGCAAACTGGCCTGGCATCCAACAACAGTTGTCGGATGGCAACAGTATTTTGTCAATATAAACCACTATTGACTCAGAATCAAAGCCTTTTTATTGCTGGTTAGTAATGAGAGACCTGGCCTGAAAAGCCTACAGCAAGAAAGCAGCAAGAGCTGAAGGACAGAAGCTTAAAACTACTGAGAAAGGTTAATAACGAATGTGAATTCTGCAAGTCATAAAATACTGTGTAAGTCCACAAAAACACCTGTTCCACATAATGAAACCCCCTTTCTTAAAAAGATGCTAACAGTTATGACTTATTATTAGCGAGTTTGGACACAAACTACATGATGCATTTTATCTGAAGCCTTCATAAGACTTTCTCCTTCCCACAACTATGGATTTACCTGACACAGACCTGTAATTGCTGGCAACTGTCATAAAAAAAGACTTCACCGGCATATGGCCTATGTTTGAGATTATTTTTCCTATCATCGCATTTCCTTATTTATTCTGTTTATGTCATCTACATTACAGAAAAGCTATTGGGAAAGTGCCAGGGGATTTTTGCAATGCCTGTTTGTAATGCAAAATTGCTGTAATGGCTTTGTGTGCAGATTATTTTCTGATAGGGATGCTCATTGACTGCCTTGTTTGTATTTTAACTATGGACATTTCCTTCCCTTCCCATGGGCCACCATGCAACCAAGTGATGAAGAATACAGGTGAAACAGATGCTGTGCAGCTCCCTCTAATCTCTGCAAGAGAAGTTCCCCAAGCATTATAAGTACCCCTGTAGTGTAGGAAGCATGTTACACGGTCCACCTCCAAGAGAAGTCAGCAGCCTTCAAATCTTTCCCACCACGGTTTCATAAAAGCTGAATCTCCTGGAAGGAGTGGGATCTGAGATCCTGCTGTTCTGCCCTGCCAGTATGTGACAGTTACTTCTGTGCAGCAAGCAAGGGAATGAAGATCTGAGCAAGCTGCCCCACCTTCAGAGGGAGGCAGCAAACATATCTCACTTTGCAGTCATTTTGTCTGGACCCAAAAGCCTGCTTAATGGCTTGGAGGCTTTCAACCCCCTTACCAGCCCCTGCAAAGACCCTGCACACCTGCCACCATCAGATATTCCAGTCTGGACTCCTTCAAAGTGCCTCCCAACAAGTCTAGAAGACTGTACAGAGGAATCTGGGCAGGACACAGAATCAGACAGGGTTGTGTTTCCCAAAATGGGAAGGCTGGGAAGTCCTCACTGCATGTCCAGTGCAAAAGAGGTAAGTTCAGTAGGTGGTAGTGGCCTTACACTCTGCCCCAAAGCAAACCAGATTCAATGCCCCTCCGCAGTCACTCAAATGCAGTCACTCAAACGGCAGATGAAGGCTTGCTGGTAAGACAGGCACCACACAGTACCACCATTTCCAGATTCCTGGTCAGAGGAGACCTGGGCAGACTGTTTTCCCACAAAGCCTGGAAATTCCCTTACCAAGAGGTTTAGTAACACTTAGTAACCCTAGCTACTAAAGCTGCTTAGAAGCTGCTTGTAGAGCAATAAAGCCAGTGTATTGCAACAGACGCCCATCCCCTCTTGCTGAAACGACACAGCACCACACAGGAACAGCCTCGGTGGCATTCCAAGGAACACTCTACCTTGTCAAAGCGCAGCACAAGTAAGGCTGTTTTATCACTCGATCATGATTTTTCATGAGGAAGGAACAGCGATTGAGAAACATATGAGCAAATTAACCCTTAACCCACATGAAAGCACAGATACCAGCAGGTTCTACCTGCTCACTCCAGATCTAAAGGTACAGAGATGACAAACTACTGGGACACACTTGTCCCTCGAACTATAGCTTTGTCTGTCCCTGGACCACCCTCCTAACTCCCCCACCATGAGGGCAGACCAGTAGTAACCTGAGCATGAACCCTTCCTTTCCCCCCCACCATCCTCTTCCCCAGCTCCTGAACAGGCTCAACCGGGGTGGTAAAGATGTAGGAGTGAAAATTTCACATTTCAGTGATGCTGTTTGACCCAGAGGGCATCCAAACCCTTGTTTATTTTCTGGGCTAGGGCACAAAGGCTCATTGTGGATGTACTAGATTTAGTGATGATGTGGTAGATGAGTCTCAGCTTGTCTCAAGCACAGGACCTCCCCCCAGCAAAGCCAAACAAGGCAATGAGTGTCTACTGCTAGAACAGCCTAGACAGGACCCAGAACAACGTCTACTCTGAGCAGGAGAGTGTGGTTAGGTGGGCCTGAGTTTCCAGAGACAGGGACCAGGAGCCCTTCTCCTTCCTGTCTGAGACCATGCCCCGGAGATCCCGGAGGAGGACAAAGCTCAGCTAAGCTCCATGGACGATGCTGGAGGGCTACAAGAACAATGCTGAGGCTCTGCAAAAAAGCCTTGTTGCAAGGGTGGCTTTTGTTGCCTCTGTGTCTGCATGTGGCCACGCACGGCTTTTCACGTAAGCCAGCAAAACGCAGCCTTTCTATTGCCTGAATAGGAGCACTGACATAAGCCCTCAGCTGAACGCAGCTGCGGGAGAAGTGCCAGCATGGGTGCACTCCAGCAGCATGGCCACACGGGAAGCTGGAGGCCCCTCCATTGGCTAACGGTGCTTATCGGCTTGTGCCAACCCCATCTCAGACATGCAGCATTGGTCCAAGCAGCCACACACTGGCACATCTAGAGGAATGACAGTAGCTACCAGATATGCAAAAGCTTTCTGGCAAAGCTTTCCAGTGTTCCCACAACCGTGAATCGCCGCAGGTGCGAGGAGGCTCAGTCCTTTCTACAAGGACAAAGTAATTACAGATCTGAGCCTGTCCCATCTGTGCGTGAGGCTCTGATGTGTGGCTCAGAGCACTCGGGGCACGTGAAGCTCTGGCAGGAAAGCATAGCTAGAAGTTTTTCTGCCCACGTAGCTGTACCACCTTCACCATGACAAAGAAAAACAGCCAGGGAGCTGTTGCTGCACCTGTCTCAGGGTGCGGCTGTTGAATTGGGTATAAATGGGGTTTTTTGCACCTCCACCCAAAACAGGACTGCTGGACCCTGTCCAAGCCCATGTGGCTGCAAGACCTTGAAGGGAGACCAGGCAGGGAAAACAGCAGATAAGATGGATGTCCCTAGGCACGACCTGCTTTCAAGCAGGAGAGGTGCAGCCTGAGCAAGCTGAGGTGTGAACGAACCAGGAGTCCTTTAGCCGGCCCTCACCGACTTTCGCATGAAGAAAACATCCTCTGGGATTTCTATATTCCTTGGGCTTCCTGGGAATTCTCAGGCAAGCGTGCCCTGCAGGGCCAGGGGCTCTGTCGGAGGACAAAAGGCCACCAAGAGCTGAGCCTCGGCCCCCAGCACCTCGCACCTCCTTCCCCCTCAGCCCTGCAAGAGAAGAGCCCTCATTGTTTGCTGGACAAAGGTGAGGGGAGCAGCTGGTTTTCAGTGAATGGGGCAGGTCTGGAGGTCCTGGGGCAGGTTTTCAGGAGTCCGTTCAAGCCAGGCTCCGCGTCTGATTCTGCGGGCAGGTCTCATTTACAGCACAATGGGCTGCAGCCACACAGGCCCCCCCGAGGCAAGTTTACCTTTCGCAACCCATCCAGGGGGTGGCTGGAGATTCCTCAGCGCTGCTGGCATCTTCGCCCCCCACCCCCAGTGCGAGATAAGAGGCTTGAAGTTGAGCTCACACATAATTACTACTCAAACCACCCTGGACTGCGTGCTTAGCCCAGCCCTGATTACCCACAGCCCTGCACCCTGTTAGTGCAAAGTGGGTGCACCCCACTCCTTGACGGGAGCAATTTGCACCTCTTCCAGCTGCAGGGCCCACGGGTGTTCGGGGCAAGGGAGCAGGAGTGATTAATGTGGGCTAGCAATGAAGGTGGGGTCCGGGGTGTCCGGCTTCACTGCATGACACACAGGAAGGGTTGGTGGCAATCTAACTCGGGGATACTCCCCCACGGTCCCTGGTGTGTGAGAAACTGCCTGCTCAACCCTTTGGGAAAGGGAAGGTGACCAAGGGGGTAATTATTCTTTTATTAATTAGGGAGGGACACGGATGAAGCTGTTCCAGGACACTGCTGGACTCGGGATAAGGGGAGGAATATTGAGAAAGGTGGTTTTTTTGAACCCCTTTGGGTGCCAGCTTAAGTTATACAGTCCAGCGCTCTGAGCGGCCCTCACCGGGGTTCCATCTCGGCGTGACCCCCCCGAGCGACCCCCCCGCAAGCCAGGCTGCGGTCCCTGCGCGCCCGAGATGGCTCCGCCGTCCCAGGACGACACCAGTGACCTGGAGATGGCCTTCACGGACTGGGCTGCCTGAAGATGGCAGGCAGCGCTGCCCGGGCCAGAACTCACCGCCCAGCCCTGCGCTCCGGAGCCCCGCGGAACAGCACCGGCTTTCCCAGAGAGCGAAAAGCCCAAAACAGCCAAAGGAAAAGGACCTGCGCCCGTGGGAAAGCACCGCTGAGGAGCTGCGCGTCCCGCTGAGCCCTGCCCGAACGAAGGCGGGCCCCGACCGAGCTTCAACGGCCAAAAAAACACCCTTGCTCGCAACACGGCGCTTTCCCGAACACGCGTGGGCAATGTGACCCTGCCCCTCCCGGGATGTTCTTTTGGGGGTCGCGCAGCGGGACGGCTCCGGCTCCTCGCCCCCCCCCCCCCCCC
>Ga0065711_1000923_pt1 | contig 52424 bp, 32 predicted proteins | sample Hoacrofraction12_FD_59098 | JGI IMG/M metagenome (GOLD analysis project Ga0065711, IMG submission 59098) | Hoatzin crop microbial communities from Cojedes, Venezuela - Epithelial fraction 12 v2 (version 2) | ecosystem: Host-associated > Birds > Digestive system > Esophagus > Crop | place... | reverse complement strand
CTCACCATCCTCGTAGCCCTCCGCTGGACTCTCTCCAGTAGCTCTTCATCCTTCTTGAACTGGGGAGCCCAGAACTGGACACAGTACTCCAGATGAGGCCTCACCAGGGCAGTGTAGAGGGGAAGGAGAAAAGCATACATTCCAAGCATACATGAGTCCCCAAGTTCAGATATAAAACTTTGTACCACGAAATATTTTAATATTGGTTGCTCTGAATCTGTTCTTTCTCTGTCTTCAGTTCAGCCCTTAGAAATGGTGGTATCCAGGAGAGCTGCATTTCTCATCACTGGAACAGAATACTTCAAATGTGTGCAGCTGTGCTTCATGGCGGTTGTCATAAACGCTTCCCGAGGCTTGTGTTTAATCTGTTTTGTGGCTTTGACTTTTACCAAGTTCTGTTTAATTTGCACTGTGTATACAAAGCCGAACTATAACATAATCTCCCCAAACATTGTTTCTTCTCATTCTAGGACCGTCGTCTCGGTAAAAGCAGTATCAATCTTCTTCAGATTATGTCTAGATCAAAATTAAATGTCTCAGTTTTAGAGACATAACTACTTTGACCTCATGTAACTGACCTATAGATTATTCTTTTTTAAGGTATTCTTTAATGTTGTTTTTAAACACTTCAAAATTGAAAAACTGAAAGCCATTACTTGAGTAGCTTGGTTTTGTCTCTGCTGTGCTTGCTACTGTACTATGTAAATAAAACTTCTGAATTTCATATACAAGGAATAGATTGGCTTTTGTGGTGGGAAGGCTCTTGTTAGCCCTCAGTGGTAGTTCCACTCCGCTTTATTTTCACTTACTGTCCTTGGGAAGAAGGGAGAATGAGGTGATCCAGATTCTTGTAATCTTTGGCTTTGTCTACATTAGCAAGCAGCATGGACTAATGGGAGCAGATCTGTAGACCAAAGCCTTTGGTTTTCATGACCTGAGGCCCGTGGTATGTGTGTTTCGGGGCTTAGTGTTGTGTTTTGGACTAGGTGTGGTCTGGTCTAACGGAATGAATGCCAATACGAGACTGAAATACATTAGGTGCATTCTTGGAGTGTTCACATTTTGGGTTTAGTGGTTTGTTTGTTTGCATTTTTTTCTCTGCATCTAAAAGAAATACAGTGCGTGTGCCCTAAGATGGCCCCACAATGCAAACCAAGCCTCTCTGAGTGCGATTGAGAAGATTTGCTTCAAGAGAGATTCTTGACCCCACCCAAAGCAGGAACGCAGACCTTTGAGCACAGTGTTGGTCTTCTGGCCATTGGTGGCAGCCAGCCTCCCTTCCTCCTGCGAGAGGAGGCAGTGTGAGCTGTCAGGAGATGGGGAGACGCTAGATGCTCCCTGCTGTACAGGTGTGACCATGCCATGTGCTGTTGCCACATTTCGGAGGGGAAACAAAAGTCCACAGTTCGTATGAGGTGAAACATACCCAGCCTTTTCTTTGAGCTGTTTGGTAGTCTGCTGGAAACAAGTAAGCTTATAATGATACATAGTGTCTATTTCATAGAAATACTATATGTCTATAGATCTAAACAAAAACAACCTTGAAAGAAACTTCTCGAGATGTTGTGCTCCTGCACTGAAGCAGATGACAGATCAATAATGAACTTGTTCAGCTCATTGCAGCAGTTAGTGTTAACAAAAGAAGCAGGACATCTAGTAAAGTTGCTGTGAATCTACAGTGGATAAGAAGTCCTAAACACTTTCTCTGTTAATACAGTATCAGAAGGAACCTGGAAAACTGGATTTTTTCTTTTTTCTGTTTTGGTTTTTTTTTTTTTCCTCCCCTTTTCAGATTTGTTGGCTATTTGTTTTCAATGTGTAACTTTGAAGTGATGTAGAAAGCTGGGGGGAGCAGTGGTTCATCCAGTGCAGTGTTCTGGTTCTGCACATGCGCAGGAACAAAACGGTGTGTTGACAGTGAAGTGGTACTTACAGTAGTACTAGTCTTCCATCTTTCTTCTGTACAGCTGCTCTTCCTGATTGTGGAGAAGGGAAGAGCTGGAAGCAGGGCATGCTCTCCTCTCCTTCCTTGCCAGCAAACTGAGAGAGCAGGGCGAGGCGTCTGTGCATACGGGATCAGCGAGCCTCCCGGCCTTTAGGAGAGCGGGGCTGCAGTGAGGAGTGGGGTTCTGCACGCTGGGGAGCCTTGAAGTTGGGTGCAGCACCTCTAATGATACCCTTCTTTGCTGCCTCCAACATGAAGCGCTGCTTATGCCAACTGATCCTGCTTTAAAGCAAGCTTAGATTGCTCGGAAGCGAAGGGGTTAGTGGAAGGTGGATGGAGAGGGGCACACGCCTCTGTCAGCTGGCTCCTTCCTTGGTCGGATACTGCAGTGCTGGGTGTTGGAAGATTATGGGTGGTTCAGGTTGTCAAGTGAGTCTTGTGCTCTGTAACTAACAGGGACTGATACTGGGTTGGGTTTGAGGTTTTTGCTTTATCTTTTTTGTTCTGACTTTAAAAGCACCAGTACTTGACTTGCATAGCCTAGTTTATTCCTAGAAAACAGATCCTCTCTACTGACTACGGAAAGAAAGTGAAGCTTTAGCATCTCTCCACATTTGTGACTGCACACAGAAGGAGAACAAGGGTTTTATGTGTTAGCAAGGCAAGATGTTAAATTTAAATATAGAGCTAAAAATAGTTCTGCTTAGCCATGTTCCTTTTTGTGAAATGCAGATAGTAATCCCTGCATAAACCTAGAGTTTTGGAGAGCTGCTCTCTGATGAAGGGGGATTGTTTTGTGTCCTGTGGCAAGATTTGTTTTTTTGTAATTCAAATCAGCTTTTTTATTATTTCTAGATGGCAGTTTAGGCTGGGATTTTCAGAGAAGCTCAACTAAAGAGTGAACTCTTACTGAGAATTGGTTGGATTTAGGAAGGACTTTATTGCTCTTAGTGTTCTAATTACTCTATTATGATTAATAGTCTTTTGTCTGGTATTTCTTTTCTGTAACACTTCAGTTGTCTGAATCCGGCATCCAGTTAAAATTTTTCAATTGTCACTTAACTGAGTTTTTCTTAGTTTGTTCAGTTTCCTGCGTATTTCTTACAAAGTATTTTGTAACAAGATGAATAAGCACTGTAATGAGAAAGGTTAAGAGAATTAAGAGTTGCAGACTGGAGTGTTAACCACTCCAGCAAGCAAGTACAGCGTGTAACGTGAATCTGCTGGTTTCCTTGGCTTAGTTCATTCTGTAGTGCTTTTTTAGGTACTGAAATGATAGAAGGATCTACAGCATGTGAAATGTTTGTACTGTCAGAAAATGTATAATTATAATCTCCTATAATTAAATACTTTAAAGTGTCTCCCAGATTGTACAGTCTAACTTAAGCATTTATACTATATAAACTCCAGTAAACACAACGTTAATGAAAACGCCAAGTATCAAAGAGCATGTTATATTCTAAAGACTGATAAAATAATGTGTCCTTTTGCTGAAGTTAGGCATGTGAAGTATATAACTGCTATTAAATTCTGATAAACCTTAGCATTCAGAGACAATACTATGAAGATACACAGAAAATAATGGCAACATAATATACTTTATTAGGTTAGAAGAGAAACTCCATGATTTTTGTTTGTTTGTTTTGAAAGAAATGTGTATGCCAAAGAATTGTTTTCTGTTTCCCTCCTTTCTCGGAGGTCGTGTTTGCGTAGCCAGCCATGCCAGTGTGGGAATGTGTCAGATGTCTTGAAGTGGACCAGAGAAGAACTCCAACAGTGATGCATGCTTTTATTTGAAGTATATTTAGGGAAAGAATTCCTTAAGACCATATAATTATGATAAAAACAAAGTTCCTGTGTAGGAAGACACAGATGGTCGTAATAATTCCTCCATTAGTAGTGTAGAAGTCATACAGGTTTTCTGCAGTTAATGCCATTTCTTTTGATTAAGTAATTTCAACTGTTTTTTTATAGAATGGTCTTACAACATGGTTGTCTCTCCTTTGGTCAGAAGTTCCTATCTCCCCCATCCTCTGACTGCATAGAATTGTTGGATGTATTTCTGGTAAACTTCAACATTTGAAAACTGTTTGGAGAGGAACACTCAGAGGGAGAACTAGATCCCCAGAAAAACATCAGATGGTGAGCACCAAGTGTTTCTTCAGTTAGCTTTTGAGATTTTGGTCTCCGTTGCAACAATTACAATGACTTAAAACACTCAAAATGGTATCCAGAATAAAAGGGTAAAATAAGTGGTGAGCTAATCACTAAGGCCATTCAGAGAACGGGAAATCATTATAAACTTTGCTATTGTACAGGATGTCAGCACCGTATTCAGATTTTGTCAGGGAAACTGAAATATGCCTGTTTCTGTTCGGAACCCACAGCTTGTTGCTATCCAGAGAAAGTGCTTCACTGCCTTTCTTTTGGAGTCTGTGGGGGGTCATCACGCTGTCTTTCAGCACAGCGGGAGTTAAAGGTGCTTTTGTATCACAACTTTTTGTTCTTTTTGTTTAGGATGTGCACTCAACCAGAGGAGCTTTGGTTTGGTTTCCTTGTGTGCTTGAGGAATAGAAATCTTGAATTAATGAAAAAAGGAAGACAGTATTTGCTGTGCCTTTAACATTTACGTAAAGAACTTGAAATATCTGCTCTAGCACAGATATATTCATATCACTGTGTTGGTTTTTCCCATTTCTGTAAACTTGATGCATGCATTGTTTCTTGACCATTTTATACTTGAATCTGAAAAAGCCCCACACTTCTTATCCTCCTTCCAATGACTATGTTTTCTATTATTTGTCCTCTAGCATAAATTTTACCTAACTGGATTTACACACTCTTATGAAAGAAGTTGATACATACTGTGCCAATGTGTGCAGTGATGAAATTTGTTAGAAGTCAGTGTGTTCTGCTTAAACTGATAGTTGACTGTGTGGTTAGGAGGAGAAAAAAAAAGTATGTTAAATTTTACGTGGAAACAGGGAGGAATCTAATGGATGGGCTTACTAGAAAGAACAAAAAACTCACAACACTTCTAGTGTAATCGTTGTATCATTGTATAAAAGTATTAGAAATTCAGGAAAGGCATTCAAAAATTTTTGTTATTTAAGTACTAACCAACAGCAGTTGCTTGAAAAAGGAGATGCTTAAAGGTGGAGCTGAGGCTAAAAGATTAGAAACTTTTGGGTGCAGGAAACTTTTTGGACATTTACATTGTTTATTATGAGTTTCTCACTGAAAGGTACGTTTTTGTGAATTTCAATTCTCTACCTGATCTAGAGACACGAGGAAATAAACTCATAAATGAGGTGCTACCATCTGTAGAAGGTAATTGCGGATCAGGGTGAAATCAGTGGTGAGCACGGGAATCGAATCTTAATGATCTTAGTTCAAGAATTATCAGGAATTAAATATAAAAATTTTTTTTATTAAAGTGGAGTTAGTTATACCTGTATTTTGATTCTTTCGAAAGGTCTGAAAAAGCAATTTTTGTGTAAATGTCTTCGATATTTTATGCTTACTGATTTAATAGAAAAAATTATGCTTAATTTAGTATGTATTAAAACAGAGATGCATTCTGTATATGTATCAGTTTTAAAATATTTTCATATTTTGGAACTGTAATAAACCTTATATTTTAGGTCTTGCTCCTGAGAATAGTTGTATACCCTTTAACCAAAATGACATGAATACATGGTCTGAATAGTGCATGTGTATAGATCGGTCCCAAACAAACATACAGATGTGTTGGGTGTGTTTAAGCCTAATGGTAGTGTTATTATTTTATACCTACTTTTCTGAGCTGTAGATGATTAGGGAAAGATGCATAGAAAGGATGAACGTGTTGAGATACAGCCACAGAAAATGCTTTCAGCTTTTTGTGATTTAGGGACTTCTGAAGCAAATGTGACCCTATGGCTTTGTTTTTAGCAGATACAGACTACATGGTCTTAAAACATAAAAACCGACCCAAAAGAACCTCATGCTCTGGGAAGTGGGGGGAGGATGGTTATGTTATCTATGCCTGGCCTTCCAGTGTGGCCATCTTCCTTGGTGCAGCAGGTTTTGGAACTCCTGACAGAAAAAAAAAAATCTATTGAGGGTTATTAAACACAAAACCAGCACTCTTGCTCAGGAAGTTGCTGAGCCTCTAATACTTGCAGGCTGTAGCGGTACAAACTTTTACTGCTTCTCACGCCTGTCCTTAAGCATCCACATTAGTAACGGAGAGAGGAGACTGGACTAAGTGGATATTTGATCTGACCCACTAAGCCTAGTCTCGTTATTTGCATCTTTGCTGAACTCCATTTTCAATTTCCAGTCATGACCTCCTTGCATTGAATAGGACCAAACCTGTTGCCTTTAACAGCCTGCTTTTCAGTTTTAAACTTCATATTTCCAAGATCCAGTTTTTGGAAGCTTAGCTTTATGGAAAATAATGGTGTTTTCAGTTAGATGTGCCATTATTGTTGTCTTCAAACTAAATAATTAGGTCATACGTTTGGCACTCTGCAGCTGTCTTGAACATTTTTAGAAACTAAACTGCTGTATTATGTCAATTAAAATGTTCATTTTAATTCTTTGCTAAAAATATGATCTCTTATCCTATTTTGTGATCTCTTATTACACGACATTAATGAACAATGTCAATCAAAGGGTGCATTGCTGTGAAGACCTAATGGATCGGGTTTTTAGCCTGTTGTCACTGTTCACACGATTTGAGACAAACAGGGTCTTTTATAACATAATTGCTGGATCTGCTGATGCTTGTTTTGTTAGAAGGCCAGCTAGAGTAATGCAGTTTGTCCTGCGGAGCTTCATATGCTTTATGTATATGTAGAACTAAGAAACTTTCAGGATGTACATTATTGTCAGTGAAGTAAGAATATTCCAGTCTGTTTGGGTAAAAAAGACAAGGTCATGTCAAAACTCGTTCTATTTTCAGCTGCATAGTTTTAAATTTATTGCAACCTTATTAGGTTCATTTTGTAAGTGGAAAGCTTTCTTAGGCCTGTGAAGCACAGCTTTGGTCCTTAAGGAGGGGGAAAAAAAAGAGTTGCATTTTTTTCAGGGTTGTCTTCTGTGCGTGTATAAATTGTTGTGTTGCTTTTGAGAGTTAGGAGACACACGATGATCAGTGGCCTAGCAGAGTGGATATTTTGTTCTATTGACTTTTGAGCTGGTCTTGTTAGCTTACTTTTGTGTTTGATTTTTATTTTTTAAATATGCGGTTGAGAAGCCTGGAAGTTAATATAGATGCATGTCCATAAATCTACAGAAGTAATGTTCAGTATGAATATGTTTTTAGAGTTGTAAAAATGCAACTCTTGAATATCCTGATTTTTTTTTTTTTACAGAAACTTTTAATGTGATATTTTTCTAAGGCACTCCCAACTGTGCCTAAACTGTTTCTCTGTGATCTTTGCACATTTTCTACAGATGACCTGGATGATGGGGTCTCTGTTCTGTCTAAGAGTCTCTCCAAAGCCAGTGAAACTTAATTGGAATTTAAGGCTCCTTAATCTACTTTCCAAAGAGATAATTAGTCATGTGCATATAAGTAAATTTTTACTGTTCTTAGTGAAATCTAGGTCTCGAAAGCAAGGCGTGAGAGTGGGTTGGCTTGTATATTACAACACATGCTTGTTGTAAATCCCCTCTCAAGTTTACAGTGAAAATGTTCTTCAGTCTTTCAGCAAAGACGAAACATAGTCCCAAAAGTAAACAGAAATAGAAGTCAGCAAATGATTACTTTTTTGTTGCCATGGAGATGCATATTATGCAATTAAGCTAGCTCAGCTAAGTAGTATTGAAAAGGAGAAAAGTTGCTGAACAACATATGGAAGGGAAAAGTATATGTGAGAAAAACCTCATGCAATGCTCAGGTTAAAGTTGTACTGCAGTTCTGGTGTCGTGTACAAGTGGTATACATGATACATCTTTATCATATGGTATTATCAGTTGACATATTAGTCCTCCAAATTAACACAGCCCCATCCTAATAAATTGTCATATGTATGCTTGTGTGTTTGTTTTTATATATAAAAGTATGTATTAAATGAAGTGCCAAGTACTCCAATTTATTTGGATCAGGGCTGTGGACTGACTGACTTTTTAAAAAAAAAAATTATTGTGTAATTGTATATACCTGAATATGGTGCAGAATCACATGTTATGGTTTAAGAAATTATCTTACCTGACCTACTTTAGTGAAGTTTAGACTTTACAATCTGGCATATCATTTTTTGTATGTTAAAAGATCTTTAACAGTCTTGAAAATATGCTTAGTTTGAAGGAGCAAAGTAGCTTAGCAGTAGTTCTTACAAATTCTTAATTGTATGCCATCTCTAATGGGACTAATGAAATTATATTGATAGCTATTTTAATTAGAATCATATTTTACTGTTAAGCTGTATCCTCTGGGTAGGAGAATTAATTTATTTTGCCATCTTTGTGTTATTTTAACATTCTCTAAATACAATAGCATTGTAAGTTAAAGCATCCCAAATAAATCCTCAAATTAGGCATACCTTTGCAGTGTTATGTATACCTATGATCAGCAACAGCTTTTTTTTTTGTGAGTTTTGCTTCTCAAAGTTTCTGGGTTATTCAGAATGGAATTGAACCTGCATTAACTAGGTCTACAAGCTGGGTGTTGAGTCTAGGCTGGTTATTCAGACTCCCTGTATAGCCAGTGGATAGAGCAAAGCAAGCAGTGTAATTAATCCTGTCTGAAGGCAGGTATCTGAAATGTCTTATGAAGAATCTGATCCATTTTCACTGGTGGTACAAAGAATGTACGGAAGCTAGTTCAGGATAATCACAAGCATCTCTGTTTCTTCAAAGAATGCAACCCCTAGGTATAGCTCTGTCTTAGTAGTAGCAGTTTCTGTGTCTCTTATGTTATTACGGTGGTGATATAGGAGGGAATTTAATTTGGGCTTTAGGGGGGAAGGGTTGAATCATTTCATGCTTCTCTGCATCTTTTTGATCATCTGTAACGTGACTAAGAAGGTACCTATGGAGGATTTGTGATTTTAAATAGTAACAGAATTAATCCAAACCTGGATCAGTAGTAAAATTCTGTAATCTGCGTAATATTGTTTAATTGGATGCAATTTGGTGGTTGAAGTATGGGGAGGGAGGATGCAGGGAAGGAGAGTATAAAAGGCTGCTAACTGGAAGATTTGGAATAATGCTGTATTTCTTGATTTAGTTTAGGCATTTCCTATTTTTTAGCTCACCAGCATTTTAGTTTTTGAAGTTGTTCAAATGTTGTGCATGTCTTATGTAGGAATGCAGTAAAAGCTATACCAACTTCTGTGCTATCTCGTGGAGCTTAGCAATGTCGTTTCCTCCTACTCCAATTAACATTAGCAATTAAAATTTTTTTTTTTATTGCCGGGTGGGGGGGGGTGTTTGCATTTTCTTTCATACTTTATTTCACAGGTACTTTTTGAAATGTCTTTTCTTAGCTAACTGTGCACCACCGTGCCAAAATGGAGGGATGTGCCTGCGACCTCAGCTTTGTGTGTGTAAACCAGGAACAAAAGGTAATTCCTGTGAGAATACAGTCATGCAAGACACATCTTCCAGTGGAGGCCGGAGCCCTGTTGTTCCCCCGTGGCCCATACCCCAGCAGGCTGTTCAGCAGACCTTCTCTCAGAAGGTGCAGGTCCCACCGAAGGTTGGCCCTATGGCTCAGATGGCCTTCACCATCAAGCAGAAGCCTCCTGTTGGGTTACCTCAGCAAATGCAACCACAGTAAGTGTTTTCTTTGCTTTCAAAGAAGTCCACTATATTAGATTTATAAAATATTGTTCCTTGCAAGTGGTTTGAAATAATGGTACTTGGAATACTTACAGATTTTTTTAGAACTTTTTGTTTTAACTGTCAGACTTCAGTAGATTTTTAAACTTATGTTACTGATGAGCCAGATCTCCTCGCCTGAACAGAATATCCCTCAATATCAGTCAACTTTATTTTCCTTAAATGACAATGCTGTAATAATTTTGGAGGAGTTTTTCTTAATTTACACTAGTGACTTCTTATGTTTAGCCCAGAACAGAGTCTGGCATAGAATTTCAACACTTTGCATAACTGAAGAGAGTAAGATTTGGTGCTTGTGTTACATTCTGGTTTTTTTCTTCCATTTGCATTATATTTTCTCTTTTAAAATGAGTGTGTATAGTTTTACTACAACGGATACTTCTGCTTGCTTATGTTTGAGGTTCAGAATTGTTTCTGCCTGTCATAGGTAGCAAGGAAACACCTCTCTTGTTGGATTTTTTTTCTTTTTTCTCTGCCTCTTTAGTGGTTGGTGACTTAACCAGGCTTTGATATTATTTTCATTAGTTTAAATACTTCAAGTGAGCCTGAAATTTCTCTAATTATAATTTTGTTTCTGTTAATGTGTCTGACCTTAACTTGTTTCGGGGCTGCATTTGATATGGGGGGAGGGAGGTGCACAGGAAGGTGGCAATCAAGTTGAATGTGGACAGTTTTAGGCATCTGCAGCAACTACTGTCCTTCCAGTTTCAGGTGAAGTGACTGACAAAAAGTGTTTCTGTTCTGTAACAGGTGTTTCTCTTTTTAGCTGTGAGCAGGCTGCAGTCTGTCTTGCTTCTAGCCTCCAGAGCAAGATAATCAGAACTGGGAAATAAATTCTGCCTTCCTGTGCCCAAAGCTATAAAAATGAACCTGGAAGGGCTGTGTGTGATTGTAGAAGTCTGTACTTGAGTAGATATATGCTCCCGACAAAGTACATCCTGCCACCCCTCTCCAAAGCTGCACCTGAGAAGAGAGATCACTGGGCACTGCCAATGATGTTTGGTGCTGTCTGGTAACCTCTTTATCAGGTTCTTTTCTCCTAAACCCCTCCAATTCCTTTTACTGTTTGCCTAGTTCATCTAACTGTGGATCCACAAGCAAAACTGGGTTTATACGTGTCTTGTGCAATAGGAAGAGGAATTTACCTGCATTCCCTTGGAGTTCTAAACCCTAAGCCAGTATTTTCTTTGAGAAAGGTAGAAGGTGGGGCAGAGTGGGCTTTAGGAACAAATACATGCACAGTCTGAAAGGACAGAGAAATTGCTACCTGATTTTAATATTTTATAATACTCTAAGACCAGTTGCATTCTTATCAGTGAAGAAAGGGTTACTGGAGTGACTAATATGAAGGGGAAATTACTAGTAAAATCAGCAGGCTTTTTCCTGCTTCCTCCCATCCAGACCAGCAGGACTGCTAATCCTCAGCACCTGGCTTCTCTGCTTAGCCCCACAAAGTGCAGTACAGCAAATCGGCACAGAGGCCAGACAATTCCTGTCTTATCAGTACTGATTCCTGTAGAGTGTACTGCGTATCTTTCTTTTTCTTTTTCCCTTCCTCCACACAGAAGCATTCTCAAGGAATTCGTCTTCCTCATGTGAGAAAGACCAGTTATCCAAACCGGGTAGTAAAAAATACTTGAAAAAAATGGGAAAAAAATGGTAAGAAAAGAATGCAGTTTGTTCTTGCCTGAAAAAAAAATCTATCGTCTTCCAGACACTCTGACACTGCGCTTAGAAGGCTTGTAGATGCCTCTAGAGAAGACTTACTTTTCTATTATTCCTGGAAGAGAAGAGGCCAGGGATAAAGGGCTCATCTGATACGAAAAGACAAGATGATAAACTGGTATTCTTCTATGCTACTGTGATAGTTGCCAGGCTATGATGATCAGTGTTTCTAGAGAGTATCTATAGCATGTCATGCTTCACTGAAGTCTCTCCTCTTGCTTGCGTGAGACAACATCCCAGATCTAGAGGAAGCAACTCAGACTAACAAAGCCAGTCATATGTTGTTTGCTATCCAAAGTGCCTCTGCATGCTTCCATAAGCAATGTTAACTCAGGTGGGCTTTGTTGTTCATGTGAGGCTTCTCAACCTAAGGGTTTTCTCCTAGATGTAAAGAGATCTTTCCAGGTAGACAGGACTGTTAGTCTTTGAGATCACATGAAGATAAATATATTTCAGCCAGCTCAATAATAGAGTAGGAAAATGGAAAACTGAGTCTTTGGAGTCATGAGAAAGCCAGCCTACAACCAGAGCCAGACATAGGAGCAGGAGGTGGAGAGGAAACAGGCTGTTTCATAAACCAAAGCAGTCATATAAAGTGCAACAGAAGATGGTGGGTGTTCAGATACAACTGTTGAAATGAGTGCTAGCTATAGTTCTCATGTAGACGGTTAGGAAATTTTACAGGATTGGAAGATCCGTCTGGAGATTAGGTCTCTACCATTGGTGCAGAGTGAACGGGCTAGTTCCTGCTTTAGTTCCTCTTTGAATAATGTCTTGTGATCTCATGTTGCGTGAGGCTGCCCAGGTATTTTTGGAATGGCTTTTTTCTGTTCTCACTCCTAGAAACATAGGGAAGGATATGGCAGGAATGGAATCGTCCGTTGTCAGTGTGATCAGTATGCTAATCTAGACACTGCTGCTATGCAGAGCTGTCAAGGACTGGTGAGAGTCAGGGCAGAGCCTAACCTGGAACACCAAAATAAGCTTTTAGAGGAGGCTTGTCTCTACAGTGCTTCTGTTTTGCCATCTTCTGTCAATTTTCTTTCTACTTTGTATATGAATATAACTTTTCCAGCTTCAGTCATTGAGATGTGTTCTTATATCTTTTCTTAGGATGATGGTGGTAATGATATTTAGGGAAGCAGGAAATTAATTTATTTCTTCCCAGAGATCTTTTTTTTTTTTTGAAGTTATATGGTGCTGAACAGAAGGAAACCTGGAGAGAGATTGATTTCCTGGAATATGCTGGATTTAGAACACAGGCACTTGGCACTAGCAAAGTCTGTCATAGCCCTGGGCTGAAGATGGATACTATCAGGTACAAGGTCTCATCTCGGAAGAATGTCAGCAAAAGATATAGATGGCTGTAATTAAACACAAGTGGTGTCTCGGAAACAAAAATCTGCTTCTTACTAGAACCTGCTGGGAATTCTGGTCTCAGTAACAGGCATGCTTTGTGGTCCTGAATTCCTGTGATAGCGCTCCAGTAACTCCGGGTGTCCCTTTCACATCTCGTTCTCTCATTTGTTGGCAACAGCATAGCTCCAACAGCTGGATTTTCTGCGTTTACCAGCTGTGGGGGCAGATTTTTTTTTTAAAGGGTACTTTCTAGTGCAGTTTTTGAAATGATCACCAGGAATACAGCATCAACCAGCTGGAGCTCAATAATACATTGAAGTGTCACTTCATTGCTCCTTCAGCCTCTTTTGGAGGCAGTTGTTGATGAAATTTGAAAGTTTGCTTTTGCATTGAGCAAAACAAAGCTCATCAAAGAAGAGGTGAATGCACAGACTTTGTGACAAATTTGGTTGGGGTTACTGATGTGTCTGATGTACCCAGAAATGTTTTCTAAGAGGTCCCCTCCAAACCTGTATTACTCGATCACTGGGTCTAGTCCCATGGTAGTACAGGCAGGCATATCACGTGCTAGTTTTAGTGAACCTAGCAACCTGTGACTTAAAACTGTGTTTTTTCTTTCTGTTCAAGGATGTAGGATTTTTTCCAATAGTTCCTTGATTTTTCACTAATTTAATAAAGACATGTATGAGATTAGTGTGAATTTAGATTGAAAAAAAACCCAAAAACTGGCCAAGAATTGTGCGTGCTGTTGTGCCTGTTGAAATCAGTTATGTACGACAGTTGTAACTGAAAATAGAATATATTTTCTGTATAATCTATAATTGTAAGTTACAGACTTACATATATGTGTAAAATAATTTGTAAAGATTGACTTAGTGTTGTACAAACTCTTGGCTGAGGTTTACTGCAAAGTAAAAAACTGCTATTTTAGCTATTTCTTGTCCTGCATACTAGTTTTTTGTATCTTTGACTATATGTAACTTATTTTTTTGAACATGTGGCTCTAAGATTGCTTTATATTATGACTGACAGGTGATAGTCCACAAAAAGATTAGAGAAATATTTTTTGTAGGTTAATAGCTAGTGTGAGAGTAAATATTTCTGGATGACATCCATTTTTATCACCATTATGATAAATTTTTGTACTAAAGATGTACAGAGCAAGTGAAACATTACTATTTTTGAGTTAGAAGAGCATTTGAACTGTTCTTGATGGAAGATTGGACTTGTGTACAAAAAGACCTTGACTTTTTTTTTAAAAAAGGAAACTCTTTTTAAGGAAAGCAAGGACTGGCGTAGTGTTGGTGTTAGAAGCATAGAAAAATTTAAGTTGGAATTAGAGCCAGTCTGGTCCGATCCTCCACTTAAAGCGTGATCACCTGTAAGAGGTTGCTCAGGGCTTTGTGTTTGAGCTTAATTTTTCAGGACTGCAAGGTTGGAGATCTTGCACAATCTCCGGGCTTCTGTTGACCACCCTCAGAACAAAAAGTAACTCTTTATCTAGTTGAAATTTCCATTGTTGCATATTGATTACTGCCCTTTGTCTTTTTGCTGTATGTCTCTAAGAAGTCTGGCTCAGTTGTCTTTATGTATTCTCCAGAGGCATTTGTAGATTGAAAAGTTGTCCCCTTGAGCTGTTCTTTCTCAGGGCTGAACAAACTCAACTCCCTCAACCTCTCCCCGTATGCTATGCGCTCCAGTCCCTGACAATCTTGGTGGCCCTCTGCTGGACTCGCTCCACTGTGTCAGTATCTTTCGTGATTTGGGGAGACCATAACTGGACACAGTACTCGAGATGCAGTCTCACAAGTGCCCGACAGAGCGAATAGTCACTCCCTTGAGCTGCTTGGCGATGCTGTTGTGACTGCAGCCTAATATATTAATTAACATTCTTCCCGTGGGGACATGCTGCTGAATGATGTTGAACTTGTCCACCAGGACCCCCAGAACACTTTTTGCAGGGCTGTTTTCTGGCCGTTTCAGTGCCAAACTTGCACTGTTGTATAGAGTTGCTGTGTCTCAGATACAGGACCTTGTGTTTGCCTTTGAACTTTGTGAGCCCATTCCTCCAGCCTGTCAAAATTCCTCAGCCCTCCAGTGTAACAACCGTTCCTCCAAATTGGAATCATCTGTATAATTGCTGAGGCTGCATTTTTTTCCCCCTTCTATGGGTTATTAATAAAGTTGTTGAACAATATTGGTCCCAGTATTGATCTCTAAGGAAAGCATATAGTTACCCACTTAACATCCTGTGAGTTGGATTTTGAATCGCCAAATACCACCTATTCAGCCAGGTGGTTTTTGCACCCACTTTATAGTCCAGTTACCCATATTTCACTATTTTTTACATGAGGAGACAGCTGCGTCAAATGCTTTGCTACAGTCCAGGTTCATCATGCTCTTTTCATGCACTGAGCTAGTCATGTCATCACAGAAGTCAAACAAAACCTAAGCAAAGAATGTGAAACGAACTTTAATCCAATCTAAAACTAGAAAGTCTGTGATGACTTCTTAACTTCCAAAAGTTGTAGTTTCACTCTATGTTGGTGATACTCTTTCCCTTCAAAGCCAGGAACTTGTGTCATATGCTGCCTTCTTTCTTCGGGAGGAGACACCATCTCTTCTCTTAGACTACACAGGGGAGCTGGAAGCAACTGAACTATAATTCCAGTGATGATGGAAATTTTTTTTTGTTCTAGGCAAAATATTCCATATTAATACTCTCAGCTCTGATTTTTCCTGTTCTCGGTGCAACTGGAGGTCTAATCTGTGTTCTTAGGCACGTGCATGTACGTGTGCTTAGGGCTGATACACCTAACCACTTACTTGATAATACTGAGTGTATAGAGAAGTCTGAACAAATCGTTTAAGTGAGCCATGGCTACACTTTTCAGATGCAACCATAAACTGTTACCTTGGGCTTCAGAGCTTTTCACTGTAAGTCATGGGCTGCTAGGTACTGCCCTCCTAGAGCCCAGTGCCATAGCTGTTAGATGGTCTTTTCTTAGAAGAAATCAAAGTCCTGTGAGCTTGTATCGGCACCATGTGCTTTGCAACATCAGGGTGTTACTGCTTCTCAGGCTTCAAAATTTAACTCCAGTGGCCAGATGTGAGATTTTTCCAGTAGTTCTTGAGCCCACTGGTTTGTGTCCACTATGGAGAGGTGGAAAACTGGCCTGTCTGCTGTGTTAAGCTGACAACTGTATCCCTTCAGTGTAGGCTTCTAATGTGTAATGAACTCATGGTGTACTTGTTACAGGGTCACTAATGCAAGGTGGCTCCAGGGAGAATCAGGAAAGTTAATTTTCCATTGCGAGCTACTTGGAGTGGATTCTGAGGTCTTTGCACAATTCTTCTAACTAGAGACCTGCTGCAAGAAACCATAGTGTATCCTATTATCCCTCGGGTTATTGATTTCTTCCTAATCAACTTGGAAAGCATTTATGCAGGTCACTTATCCACATCGGCCTGTAAGGCACATTCCTTATGAGAATGTCAGTGTAGCCTTCCCTCCCAAAATCACAGCAAATTGAACACGCTCCACAAGGTGAACTCAAATTTTTAATTAACTTATCAAGTTATTTTCTCTGAGTGGTACTGGAATGTGTTCATGCTAATGTGTGTTAATAACAGCAAAATAGAGACATAACAATTATGGCACGCTCCATTTGTGTAGAAATCATTGCCACTGCTTTTCAGGAAAGCAGATTACTTCTAAAACTATACTGATGCTTTCAGCTTAATTGAAAAGACGACCATAAACCACCACTCCAAACCACAGTGTTTTTAATGTTTTTTTTCTGGCTTAAAAAACCTCTGCCTGGCCATTCAGTGTTTGCATGGAAATGTGTAGTGATGGCTTTAATAAGGAGTTTTCAATGTTATTTGTTACTGTGTTGTAAGCTGGTATGTTCTCTTCCAGTGTGGCTTTTCTAGTTGTTGGTTTTTTGTTGTGTTTTTTTTTTTTTTGATTGTACTGGTATTGACACTTACCTTTTATCATCAAGGAATTATTTCAGGAGTTGTTGGGAAACAGTCAGAAGAACTTTACTTCTTTCTAATGGCTTGCTGGGGTCTGCAGGAGCACAGCTTTTCATGGACAGCATGGCAGTGTGTCTTCAGTTTCAGGAAGGAGTATCTGTATTGTTAAAATTTGGTTTGATATAACTCTGCAGTCATGTGGCGGACAGTCTTCCTAGGCTTTCAGATCATTTGCTAATAGAGCACCCTTTTTAAAAGTAAATGTTTGTGATGCTGAAACAACTATGCAACAATTTTACACTTGACTGAGACTTTTTACCCAAGCAGGTAAAAGTAACCCACTCAGGTTAAAGTTTGTTCCTCTAAGCAAACTACTGTGTAACAGTAGTGATTATAGGATGTAGCTGAAATAAAAAACAACATTGCAAGTAGCCATTTCCCTTGGAGCGTGTATGATCAATAAGCTAATGGGAATAATTTTCATGTCATTTTCATTCCCCACCCTTTAGAGCTGTGACAATAGATCTCAGTAGGTTGATCTGGAAAACTAGTATCTATTGTGAAAATACATCTATACCTTTTAAGTTCCAAAGGAAGAAAATCCAAGTGAGAATAGGGTTTACTACTGATTTCAGTTATGGGAATATGATTCAACAGTATTCTGTGTTTGGAAAAATCTAGGTGCTTTTTGTTTAGTGTTGTAATGATTGCTGAACCATGGAGGTTTTTCTCTGTTTTAGATATATTGAACTTGAAGAAAAGGCTTACTATGTTTGTAGATGTGTCTGCCTTTTGTTTTTTGTATCATGAATCCTGCTTAATATTTGATCTTCAGACCTTTAAAAATAAAACTAGCTGCAACTATTAACTGATTTGTATGTCCTGGGTATTAGTATAACTTTTGGTATTGTCTTAATGTCTCCAGTCTATATTGAGAATTCATTCTTAATAACCTTGTTAAACAGATAGCTAAGGCGCCAAGAACCCCTCTTCAAGGGATTTACCTAATCTTAGCATTTTGCTAGTGTAGCAGATAACTAGATGTTTTGAGAGTCTTCATTCAGAGAATGATGTGGGCTGGCCTTAGACAAAGGCAGACATATTTTCAGGAATGGGCCTGTCTGATGAATTACAAATGTCTCCTTGATTTCTCATCTATGAAGAGCCTGTTCTGCTCATGATTTAGAAACCCCAAGAGACATATACTTCATCTCCAGTAAGCTTAGTTTCTTCTTCATGCTAGAGTCTGAATACTTCACTGAGAATCAGACTTTTTCCTCCTGAGAAGCAGTTTCTACTTTACTGAAGCTGCATAAAAGTTACATATGACATGTATCCTTGTACTTTGATAAATTCCTTCCAGGAATCCAAAACTATTGTTTTAAACAATGTGTAATTAGTTGCTAATCTAACCACTTCCAAGGAAGTTTATTACTCATGTCTTCTTATTTTGACATTTGGGTGTTACTGTTCATCGGTATCTGGTGAGAGACAGGTTTGTACTTTATTCTTTTTGTATGACTGGATTTAAGACATGAGTGTAAATGGTGAAGCATGCTAGGCAGCTGGATAAAGCTGGATCTTCTCCTGATGTTATTGTTCGAATATTGATTGAGGCTTTGTAACCAGCCACTAGTCTGTTAGAGAGACTCTACAGTAATTCGTTGTTGATTTCCCTCTAGCAAATTTTTCCTGAATTATCTTATAGGGCTTTAGAGACAGGTGTTGGAGAATTAGAAGGTAGACTATTGGCTAATTTGAAGTGTCTGTATGGATAGCATTGTATGTGAAGATAAGTCTGCAAGTGTGCTGCTCAGAAGTTATGTAGGCAATTGAAGCATGTCTACTTGAGTTTTTTAAGCAAAGGACCTACTGTTATTTAGAAAGGGCTCTTTACATGTGCTATGTTATGAAGATAAATAGCTCCAGACTAATAGCTTACTGAAGCACTGTAATTTGAAGATAATTTCTCTGTACTTCGAAACAAAAAGTAGTATAGTTTCTGTTGTTAAAACATGGCATTTCCAGGACAAAGGAGGTATTTGCAATAAACCAGCCTTCATTACAGCCCTGTTTTGTTACTAATGCTATCTATAGCTTTAAAAATATCTTCTCCAGACTTAGGTACAGGAAAAACAAAATCTTTTCTGATAGGCTTTATCTGTTGTAATATTTTTTTTTTTTTTTTAGTTTAAAGTACTGTCTATAAAAAAAAAATGCAGCTGAGGAAAGACTTTATTACAGCCCATAGCACCACTGGAGGATATTAAAAGGAATTCCTTGTCAGTTTGATAAATGATGTTTTAGGCTTGTCAGGGATTTTATAAGCAGTTTAAATTTGGTTTCAAGGAAAATACTGCTTTTGGATATCCTGTGCATTGGCTTTGTGTTTTCTGTTTTATTAAAAAGACAATTGAAGATGCAATTCTGTGTGTTCTGTGTCAGGGAAATGAGTTTCAAAGGCAAGACGGTCTGTTAAAAGGAGATAGACAATACTAGTACGTACTATTATGTCATTGGGCAGTAGGTGGCAAGCTTTGCTTTTCCTTCTACTTAAGATTATTTTCACGTTGCAGAATGCCAGAATTTTGAAAAGGGTGGTTTGAATTCACTGGAATATGTCATTTATTGGCAGCACATTTTTTGAACCATCTATTTTGTTCATTGTGTATAATTGTCTTTCTATTAAACGCTGAAGTGAAGCCCTTCTCCCTTACATGACAGATGGACACAAATCAATACATGTGAGCTCTGTTGTATTCTCTTATGGCTTCAGTAGGCAGGTTACTAATACAAATATTAAAAACAAATGAGTTAGTCACAGTCAATCCCAAATTATTTGGAAATCATCCTGTTCAACTTTTATTGTGGAGCACAGTACAACTAGTGGGGGAGGGGACACAACACCCTCTTTTAACACAACACTTTCCCAAAATGGGACTTAGACTTCTAGCCCTGTAACTAATAACTGAAAAGGAAAAATTACAGAATGTTTATTTTGCCTTTCTCCTGATGTGTTGTGTCCCATCCTGTGTCCAGGTCTATCCGTTGCCTCTCTCTCCCCACTCCCCCTATGAATTGCTGGTCTGGCACAGCTCTACTCGCAAGCCCAGCCTGCTCTGATGATGTGCAGGGTCAGGCATGGGGACAGTCAAGCAGCAGCAAATTGCCAAGCCTATAACTAAGGGTGTGTAGAAGGGGCAATGCTTGAGTGCTGATCCTTGGGCACTTTCTGCTGTGGGTGACTGTTAATACCCCTTTTCTGCTCAGACTTCTTGCCTAGAGCTAATCACCTGACATCTGATGAATTAGCAGCCAGCTATACGTCTGTACCAAGGATACAGGGGGCACAGCACTTCTCCTGTGCAGTTCCTCTCAGCTGTTGTCTGGCTTAGACATCCTTATCTGTTCTCCAGAACACGTTTTTACCTGTTAGCCAAGTTAATTCTTCGCTGAGTTTCCTCATAGTGAATGAGTTGGAGTTCTTCTTGCTTTGCTATTAAAGTTTTTAAAAAGTTTGTTCTGGATTAAAAAAAGACACTGCTGTCATTCTCTCATGCTCTGTCTTGTATGCACTTTATAATAATTGTTCTGAGAAAGATCAACTATCTTCAGTCTTCTTGATCCCAAACTTAAACATATTAATATAGATAGCTATTTAATTATGTTATCCTAGAAATTCTAAAACAGTAATTAACATTTTTTTTCTTACTATGGCAGGGCATTCTGCACAGAGGTCTCCTTAGGTAAATAGAGGCTGCATATGAGTTTAGATTTTTCACTGCTGGGGTTTTGTGTCTTCACGCTATTCCTAATGAAGGTCAGAAGCGTTTTGGGACTGGTAGTGCGGTTCTGAGCTGCCAGTTGAGGACATGGTTAACTTAATTGCTGCAGCAGCACTAGACATACACAAAGGATCTTTGGCATCAACTATTGGTAATTTGAGACCAGTGTTTTGAGATTCTGATACTGCAGCTATTCTCACTTCTGTAGTCTTTGGCAGTGCTATTGATGTATGTGTGCTAGAACAAAAACTGGTTCAAAGGTAGTTACTCATCTCTTTGTGCTGCCAGGCACTGAGTCAGCCCTCAAGAACACCTCCATTCATCATTCTAGGGGAATGTAGTCATCGGGCTGCAGGAGCTGAAGTCACTGTTTAGTTGGAATGGCTGGTCTCCCCCAGGACTGGGATTGTTTGTGTTGGCAGCAAACATGGGGATGATTTTTTGATGACAATGAGATCAGTCTCAGTCCTGGTGTCCTTTCTGAACGGTGCTGGTGCACACTTCAGTGCTAGTCCATAAGCTAACAGATAATTTGTGGTTACCTCTGTTGGATTGAGTATTCTTGCTGTTAATTGGGTTGTAACAGACCTGAGCCCAAAGACCATGGCCTTACTTAACTGTGGTATGAAAGGCAGCAAAACATGAATTTATTACAAAATAGGCTGGCTGTTTGATACCGTTGTGAACTAACAGGACCTACAAGAAGTGGGCAGATTGTTATGGCAAACTGCCTTTAGGAAAGCCTGTGGTGTTTTGGTGGATGTCTTGGTTTGGGCTAGGATAGAGTTAATTTTCCTCCCAGTAGCTGTCTTGTTTTGGATTTGACATGAGATGAATGTTGATAATACGCTGATGTTTTTAGTTGTTGCTAAGAAATCAAGGACTTTTAGTGGTTTCCCATATTCAGGCAATGAGCAGGTGTGCAGGAGCTGGGAGGGATCATCGCCAGGCAGCGAGCCCAAGCTGGCCAATGGAAATATTCCATCCCATAGACATCATGCTCAGCATATAAATGGGTGTTGGCAGGCTGGCAGAAAACTTTTCTGTGAGTTTGAGCTCCATGAAATCTGTGAGTTCTGCGTGTTCCGCAATTGCTGTTCAGGGACTGGCTCCACAATTGGTTGTCAGGTGGTGAGAAAAATTGTATTGTGTATCTCTTGTTTTGTACATTCTAGTAGTGGTAGTATTATTTCCTTTGCTGTCGTATTAAACTGTCTATATCAACGCATGAGTTTTACTTGCTATCTATTCTCTTCCCCATCCTACTGAGGCGGGGAGGAGTGAGCAAGTGGCTGTGTGGTCCCAGCTGCTGGGTTAAACCCTGACAGTGGACAAAGACCAGTCTGTTATGACTTGTTTGTAACACCTTTTGGATATGAACATTTGTGATTTTTACCACACCTGTTTCGGCTGACATCATTGGGGCTGCAAGTGTCCAGTTTACTTGTGTTCAGAGTTCAGCAGAGACTCTTTTCAATGGACTGGAGCTAGACAGCATCCGGCTATGTCAAGTACTGTGCATACACAGTGAACTCTCACCAGTACATTGACTTCTATCCACCAGAAAAGCAGAGGTGTCTTGGAAAGAGTTTTGAAAATAGAGAGTATTACCATTGGACTGCCACACAAGACATTAGTGAGTTCAGCTGCAGTGTCCTACAATTTAGATTATTGATGTTCCTGAGATGATACAGTCTACCTTTGCGTGAAAATCTCATTTCATCCACACTTGAGCCATCATCTAGTGAATGAAGGTCTCACAGACTGGCATTGGAGGATATTCAAAGTTTTCATTAGTATCTTTGATGGGAAAGGATTCACAGAAATAGAATATCTATTTGATACAGAAACTTAAATTACAGGGAGCCAACTGAGAACTCAGGCTAGCTAGAGCTTATTCCAGACAGGAGGAGGAAGCTGATCTGTGTGATGGCAACTGCCAGTTGGCTTATGGTTTTATGTGTCTGTGTAATACCACTTGCCTGAATAAAGCTTTGGTGTAAGAAAAGGGTGGTCAGTGTTGGAGTAGTATCAGGGAAATTGTTGCCTGGCTCTAGTGTTGTGCAATTTCCTCTCCTAAGCACATAATTAACGTGATGGAAGCATCAACCAAACTTGTGTAGGAGAGTCCTCCACTCCCTCCCTTATCATTCAGCCATGACTCAACTATATTAGGAAGCCAGCACAGCAACCTTCATTACAGTGAGAGATAAAACAGCTCAGTCAAAATTCCAGTCAGTCTCAAAGAGCTCACTGTATTTGATACACCTCTCCAGGCACTGTGCGTGGATTGTAACAAACTATCAAAAACATGTTCATCAATGATAAGGAAAGTAAAAGCCCACCCTTTTGTTTTTTTTCTGGATGAAAGTTACTATATTCTTCTCCATTGGGTTCTGTTGTGCCCAGAATACTACATAAGAGACAATAGAATCTTGCTTAACTTTTAGAAGTTCTGGGTGAGATATACCTGGTCTAATGACCTCTTGGTGTTGACTGGCTGTCTGTTCTGTCACCTTCTCTGTCTTTCATTTTGAAGGACACACGATGAACACAGATGGGAAGAATTAATTGATACTTTCTTCTCTGGCCTTTTCTTCTCTGTGTGTTCCTTTAATAATTTGGTTAGTTGGTTCTGAAGACTTTTGGACAGTTTTTCAGCTCATTAACTTTTTTTCGACTAGCTTCCATTTTACGTTCATTCTGTTTTGAAACTATGAACTGCTGTAGTGAATTGTTGACTTTTGTTTCCCCTGCAAGGATGTTAACCCTTTGCTCATCCTTGCAGCATCTCTTCAGTGGTAACATTTGAATTGGATCCTGTACACAGGTTAGGCCAAAACAAGATTTCATTCTTTTCTTCTGGGTTCCTGAAGAGCTGATCCATGACGGTATTGTTAATTGCATCTAAAAGTTTTGTTTTACTGTTGTGCTATTCTTTGAGGGTAATTGAAAGTTCATATTACTGTTGTTTGCTGTGTTCTGTAGCTTCAGTGATATGGTAGCTGTCACCATCTTAGGCAGCTAGTAATATAGTCCTAATGCTGTGTTTTCTCGACTTTGCATGGAAATTACAGTTCACCGAGATGCTCTGTTAGTGATTGATATGGTTAATTTGCTGTTCTAATTTGAGAGGCTACTCTTTGACAAGTAGCATTACTCCTCCCTCAGGTAGTCTGTTTCACATTCAGGATATTCCATGGATTTTTTTCCAATGGTCCCATTAGTTTTTCTTTCCCAAGGTAGGAATGATTCCTTCCTAATATCTCTGTATAAAGCTGGTTATTCTTTCTCCGTTTTATTTTTTGAACTTGTGATATTTCCTATAGAAGCTCAGGTACTTCTGGTTTGGTTGCCTGCTCTGTTAAAAAGCATACAGTTTGTTCAGTTTCTCACTGTTACTTGATTAAGTGTTACCAACTTTTGCTTTGTTATTCACTTGAGTGTGCTGGCTTTGCTAAAAGTGTGACTGCATCATTCAGAGCTATATATTTTATTTCCCAGTCTACGATTCAAAAAATTCTCCTATGAAGTTTGCAAGTGCCATCAACCTAGTTCCAGTAAGCTTTAAATGGAGTTGTAACTTCCCTAGAGCTGTCTCTGTTACAGTTTCTGACACTTCTGAAGTCCTCTATGTCATTTTGAGCCACGCAGTGAAACTGTCGACCTCTCTGGCACCTTGTTTGTACAAACTTCGCAACCAGCGTCAAGTTTCAGAGCAGGAGACAAATGCACTGTCATTTGGCACTTTCACAGAATTACAGAGTGGTTTAGGTTGGAAGAACCTTTAAAAATTGTCTCATCCAACCCCCCCCACCATGGGCAGGGACACCTTTCACTGGATCAGGTTGCTCAAAGCCCCATCCAACCTGACCTTGAACTCTTCCAGGGATGGGGCATCCACAACTTCTCTGGGCAAACTGTTCCAGTGTCTCACCACCTCCATCGTAAAGAATTTCTTACTTAAGTCACTCTTTCAATTTAAAATCATTGCCCCTTGTCCTTTCAATTGCTAAGGTCACGATAACACAGAAAATGTAAATGCCTCTATATAATGTACACAATTCCAAAATATTTTTATAACACAAAGAATGTGAAGTTCTGAAGAATTAGTCTACTTGAAGTTGTGGTACAAGAAACAGTCAACCAAGCTGTAAACTTACAGGCTATAGGCAGTACTCCTGTCTTTACATCAGCTTCATAGTTAGAAAATTTACAATCTTTATAATTTACTTTTTTAAAAAAGTCTTTCTGTGGTTCCACACACCCCCAGGATGCTGTTCAACTGCTTTTTGAACCACACTCCCAAATCACCTTGAAACAAAGTTAATACTTTGGTAATCACCTTCAGTGATCACCTCTGGACAGCAATGTCTGCGTCTAGAATTCCTTTAGCTTTAAGTACTTTTTAAAGTACTTTTACAGTGTGACAATTTCTGGGAGCTGAAAGTTAGACTGGCCTACCTTTGTGAGGGTTTTATACTGGGAGAGCGCTTTCCTTAGACCATTTTACATTTCATAACCTGTATAAGCTTCTGGAAAAGGTAGCAATCAGGTATAAACAGTGTACAATTGATGAACACTCTGATCTTAATTACTAATTTCATATGGATTCTGTTCGGGTTTCTGCATGGTGGACAAGGATGGTTGTAGAACTGATGCCACTGTCAAATTAATAACTACAGTGAAGAAGAAATATATTTGTATATTTACTTACTGGAGCAAAAGCTCTGGTGTCTTTACCTTGAAGCTCTAAAGTGGAGGACAACTGCTGGTCACCGTACTGCTAGCTGTGCCTCCTTGCTGCTTTGAACAGCTTTTGTTGTTATTATATAATGCTTGTTTGGGGATTCCAGCTGTTGCACACATGCAGATCTTAACAAGAAGCCAACTCCCCCTCATTCTCCCATCCCCCTTTCACTGCTCCAGCAGCTCTTCAATGCAGGGTATGTTTTGCATCCTGAAGTATTTTCATGCTGTGGCACCCTGGAGGGCTGTATCTATAATTTTTTTTTGATGGACTGTTTAGAAATCCAGTGTATTCCTAAACTAGACAGTCTTTTGATGTGCTTCTGGAAGTGAGATTTGAAAGAGACGTAACCCACAGCTGTACAGTCAGAATATTTCTAATGGGAATTCAGGTGATTAAGACTGAAGAGAAGTGGGGTTGTAAAAAGAAAGAGGTGTAGAAATTCAGTGATTTTTTTTTTTTTTTTAATTATTTTTATCCTTCCCCCCTCCCCCCCTATTCATTGTCAGGTTCCGCTATTATTAAAAGAGTAGAGGGGGAACAACTAAACCTGTGTGTAGTGCTCCTGGTAAGGAGATCATTCAGGGGTCATTCCAGAGTAGTCTGTCAGTCCTTTCTGTAATAGCTAGTCTGCTTGGAGGGATGGCATTTCACTCCTCTTTCAGGTTCCCATTGCAGAAAGGAGACACACGCTCCTAGCTGCTTATTTCTATAGCTGGGATGCCATCTTGGGGGGGGAGCAGGTTTTACTTTTGGCTACTTTGTCTGCTCAAGGTATTAAAGGAAGAAGACATGGGCACTTTTTTCATAGTCTTCCTCCATTTTGCCTTCAGGCACTTAACACGTCATTGGAGAGCTGTTTTGAGTGGGCATTGCCGTTTCTTCTTGAATGCTATGCTACTAGTGCTCTGAACTCCACCTGCATGTGGACTGCTTCAGCCAAGTGAGAGGAAAGCCCTGGGCTCACTGTTATGAAGGCAGCTTTTCTTGAGATGTTTTCATGTTTTATGGCAAAGCTCCCTTTGGAGATGTCATAAGGGTTAATCTTTAGCCTACTGGTTTCTCTGGTGGAATATGAAGTGAAACAGTGTAACTGTGTAATAGCTTCTGTACCCAGTACTTTAACTTTGTGCAGGGGTAGTATTATAGCAAGGCCTGCTAAGCACCGACAGAGACCTAGAGTTCCCTAGATTTACACACCATTTAGGTAGCTCTGTACAGGGCAGAACTGCAAGCAGGATGTTGTCATGTTATCATGTGTTGTCATGTAACGTGAACTGCAGCTGCTTTTTCTTCATGATGCATAATTAATTCATAGCAGGATGAGATGTTGTAACTGCTGTCTACTTAACTGATGTTTATTTGTGTTGTCATTGTTGACAATTAAATAAATTATTTATAAAAATGACCTGAAGGACGTCTGGTGAATGATATTTTTTTTTGCACATCCTCTCTTTCACTTTTGGGAAGTCTGTTCCTTACTCTTGAAGCTCCTCATCTTTCTTTCCTACTTCTTGCAGTGTGTATTTGGCCTGTATGATCCTTGCACTGTAATTTCTGCTTTGCTGTGTATTTTTGAAGTGTTTCATCTGGCAAAATTGGAGTCCTGGTTGAGGTGTCTAAGGCTGACACTGTATTACTAGTAATATTAAAAAGGTGAATGTATTATCTGCTTTTTATTTGCATTTTAACACTACCTATTTGTCTTTTTAAAAAGTTTAAAACAGCAGCCTTTGTTAATTAATTGTACTTTTTTGTAAATGCTTTTGAGTAACTTTTTCTGAGAACAGCCATTTGTAAGTTATTCATAGTAAACAAGGTAGTTCTAAGAAATGATAGAGCTTACAATTGTTTAAAAAGTAGCTATGGAAACTAGCAGATGCTTTGCAACTTAAAATGAGCGTTCTTTGCTTTCATTGGCTGTGCTCCCTTGAAAATGTCATGCTTCATGGGCACTCTGCAACATTTTCAATCAATTTATTTTTCTTTAAATGGGCAAAATATTCGTTCTCATTAAGATATGTTAGAGTTTTAAAACACAAAGCTGCTGTTTGCTCGGTTTTCTGTGTTTGTTGTTAAAGTTATGTGATCGTGAAAAGAATCTTTTTTTTTCTCTTCCAAGCTGAAAATGTTAAAATCCACTCCTTTTCAAGTCTGGCAAAGTAAAATTTCCTTCTTGAAACAAGACCAAGTGTGCCAAGTTTCGGCTTCAGTCTTTAAAGCTGAAAGATTCTTCCCAGCAAATGTTACAAAACAAACCCTGAACTCTGTGAGAGTTGTGTACCTGGGCTTTGAGGTGCAGAGTTTAGTAGGCATAACTTTCAGTTTGTTAGATTACTGTAGACAATGCATGTCTAACACAAAAGGTTACATATTGCTATTTACTTAGATCATGGCATTTAAAAAAATACTTGAATAATCTGTTATTTTCCCTTTAAAGAGAAAGGGGGAGAGATTCCTCCAGCCTAAAAGAATAAAACCAAAGAGGCAATAAAAGCTGGTGATTGCCACACATTTTTTTTCTGTTCTGTCTTTGGTGGCTGTACTGTTGTAGATAAAAAAATTCTGTGGGAAAGCTTATTAAATGTTTCTCTTCCCACAAGTACAGTTCGAAGTTCCTTTTTGATGATGAGGGGTACGATTGAGCTCTGTGCATAATAGTTGTCAAGTTGCTTGACATATTGAACTTTGTATGGCTTTACTAAGTTTGCATCTCTTCACATTAATGAAGTTTTAAAATACTAGTGACTCGTATCAGAAGTAGTTGCTATTCTGATTCCACATCTTTCTGGTATGCAGACTATAATGCAGTTGTAGTACTTGAAAATACTTTGAAAACTTTCCTAACTGTATAGAAAGCCGTATGCAGATGTTCTTAAAATCTTTAGCTTCTTAACATGATAGCACTTCCTAGAAAAGACTAATTTTTAGAGACTTTTAGCATGCTTGGCACAAACTTTCAGAACTACTTTTTCAGCTGTACCCTTAAACACATACTATGGGGAACCATAGCTGGTTTTGACTGTGGTTATGTAACTCAGGTAAATAATCAGTTTCAGATTCAGTTGAGCTATGAATTACAGCAATTGTCTTCTGAAAATATATGATTTTAATTGTCAAACTTGTTACAGAGAATTGAAGTAGTAATATGGCCCTCAATTATAAAATTCAGTTGTCGGCTTTTAGCTTTTCTGTTCCTTCCTGCTTCTCTTCCTTCCATTCCTCCTGTGTTATCAGGGTGGAGGGGGACGACAACACACGACCAAATCGAAACAAAAAAACCCCTGTCCTATATAGTTAAAGTCAATTGTAATTGTTGTGCACTTTATTTATTGTAATTGTTTTCTAAACTGATTTAGAATTTAGTAAAATTAAATGACTGCAGTTTGCATGCATTTCTCTGTGTCAGTTTTATACAAAAAGTTTTGGCATTCATGGGAACTGTAGTTAAGAACCCAAGTGATCAGTAGGCAGGAAAAATAGTTATGGCTGGAAGCGCAGCCCAAACTTTACCCTTTGGTATGTTGTTTTAAAATAATGTTCTTTTTATCATTATGTGTTAATTTGCAATTAATAATAAATCACTTGGAACTGTGAAACTGCAGAGCCTCATACAGTACAGAACAGCACTGAGAACTACAGCAGCTTGTGCAGTAAGCTACAGAACAACAAATGCAAAAAAATTTGAAGATGCTTTTAAAGTCGAAATATTCTTAACATCCAGCTGATTAATTTGGAAGTTTAGGAAATTGCTGCATGCCCTGTACTTCTGAAATCATCTGTTTTTTCAGTGCTTATGGGTTTTTGTCTTCCCTTCTGTCAAGGAGGATACTTGGGATATTTCTTGGCTAAGTGTTAAGTGCATTTGTGGTGCATCAAGAGTTACGCAGAACTGGAAAAAAGCTGCTCTTTGAGTATGCACAGAAGATATTATTCTGGTGTAACTAGATTGTTTGAAGTGTGAAAACAAACCTCTCTACTATAGCAGCTTCTGTCTCCACATATGTAGAAGTCTGTTTATGAGAAAAACCTCTTTCTAAGCTCAGAAGCAGCAGGCTGTATGGATTATAAAAGGCCTGCCAGTCAGTTCTGCTCATGACCATCCTAGGCCCAATAATACAGGCATACTGTGGCTCCCCGGGGGGGTGTGTGTGTGGGGGCGTGTTTTTTCTCATTCTTCCCACCTTGTGTCTTATTTCACCCCCATCCCCCAGTTTGTTCAGTTGTGAAGTTAATATTAGCCACAGAGGATCATCATCTGACTACTAATAGTATCAGTACAGTCACCTGTCATCATCCTGAGCAGGGGTACTTGGGCAAACCATCTCTATGGGTAGGATACTCATGGTGTCTCCCCATTGCTGATTGTAACAGAAGGAAAGTGGAGTGTTACACCAATCCAACTTTACATATCTCCCCTGCAAAGCAGGCTTCAGATTTAGAAAGCACCTATGGATGATTCAGCTGTTTCCAGCAGAAGAACAGGAATCGATCTCAAGATGGCAGACTGCCTGGCCAGCAAGTACCAAAGAGAGACTGCAGGACCTGTATGCTCTGTCAGATGAAAGGGCAGAACCAGGGCCTTCATCACTCAAACCTGTTGTCTGTGGGTGTGTATAGTGAAGCTTACAGTGTTTGCTCATTATTCACGTTGTATGTGATCAGGTATACCTATAAAACTGGATCCAACGAGAGAGGACCGAGGCATTTGGACAAGCTAAGCCCAAAGTTGCATTTAAAGAACTGGAGATGAGCAGTGGCTGCTCCATCTTTCACTGTTTGTTCAAAAGTAGTGTAAGCCCAGGTGTTCCAAACAGCAATGCCTTGTCATCATCAAATGGTGTGTAAGGGTAGGTATCTACGGTAATTGTTGCTGGTGTTTCTAAAAATAGCATTGAGCAGTGATTCCTGTCAAAGGACTCAAAAGGTGTCGAGAAACACCAGGCTAATACAGGAACATTTAAGGACTGCAGAGTTTCTGCAGGCTGTTTGGATGTGGGGCTTAAACACAAGCCTCAAAAACGTCTGTTCAGCAGGAATGCCAGTTTCCAAAAGTTCAGTGGAACAAGTTCTGCTGGGCTGCTGAGGCTGTGTGATTCACAAACCAGTTGGCACCATGGAATAGGATGTTTTCAAAATACAGGCTTTCATCAGTGGTCCTGAGATGGTACTGAGCTATTTTGTTTATATTCCTATTGTGACAAACATATTATCTCAGTGGATTTTGTTTACAAGATGTATACATTTTAGTATGGGTATAAGGTGGCTTGATCTGTTCTGTGATTCAACATCTATTACCCTATGCAAATATGCAAATATACAAATATAAAAATATAGGAATATGCAAAATAAGGTCCTGCACATGGGTCAAGGCAATCCCAAGCACAAATATAGGTTGGGCGGAGAACGGATTGAGAGCAGCCCTGAGGAGGAGGACTTGGGGGTGTTGGTTGATAAGAAACTCAGCACGACCCAGCAATGTGTGCTCGCAGCCCAGAAGGACAACCATGTCCTGGTCCGCATCAAGAGAAGCGTGGCCAGCAGGTCGAGAGAGGTGATTCTGCCCCTCTACTCCGCTCTGGTGAGACCCCTCACCTGGAGTCCTGCGTCCGGCTCTGGAGCCCTCGGTACAGGAAGGGTGTGGACCTGTTAGAACAGGTCCAGAGGAGGCCACAAAAATGACCAGAGGGCTGGAACACCTCTCCTAGGAGGACAGGCTTGGGGTTGTTCAACCTGGAGAAAAGAAGGGTCCGGGGAGACCTTATAGCAGCCTATCAGTACTTAACAGGAGCCTATGAGAAAGCTGGAGAGGGACTTTTTACAAGGGCATGTAGTGATAGGACAAGGGGTAATGGCTTCAAGCTGAAAGAGAATAGGTTTAGATTAGATATAAGGAGGAAATTCTTTACTGTGAGTGTGGTGAGGCACTGGCACAGGTTGCCCAGAGAAGCTGTGGCTGCCCCCTCCCTGGCAGTGTTCAAGGCCAGGTTGGATGGAGCTCTGAGCAACCCGGTCTAGTGGAAGGTGTCCCTGCCCATGGGAAGGGAGTTGGACCTTGATAGTCTCTAAGGTCCCTTCTAAACCAAGTCATTCTATGATTCTAAATTTTGTAATTGGTTTTGTGTCTGTTTTGGCAGTAAGTTGTCACTGTCAGTCATCTGATTTGAAAATACAAGTTTTGATTTGATTTATAACTGAAATACCTGCTTTAGTAACAGAATAATTTTGGTTTTTTCTTTATAGCCAAAAATACAGCTACACTGAGGATGTTTTTGCAGTTCTATGTCTAATTTTTTTAAATTGAAAACTCGTTTTAATTTTCAAAAATTTTATAATGAACTCATCCTTGTGGAAGGAAATGCTGTACTTAGATTTTTGTTTTATTAAGTTAACAAACCGAAATATATCAGATGCTAGTTAAAAAGATACCATAATGAGTTTGTAGATTTAATTGCACATCTGAATTGTTTCTTGGTGGAAGGTGCATAAATATTTTATTATTTTTTTATTATTTTTTTCAGCCCAAGAAATAAAGATTATAAATGGTATGCTATGAAAACATTTTTTTAAAAAAACATAAATATTAGGTACCTTTAGAAGTTTTTAAATTTATTTTTATGTTTCTAGGTTACTGTTGTGCTTTAGCAACTTTAAAAAACCTCAAATGTGTATGTATTGATGGTATTCTTTAATTAGATGTGTTTACTTTTTAATTGACTGTGCATGCAGTTCACTGACTAAATAGTATGCTATTTCCAGAAGCACAGTCTCCTTTTTCTGGTTTGCTGAGCAGTCACTGGGTGTTTCAAGATAATTTAAATTAGTTTAATATATTTAGGAGTTCAAGCATGTATTTCTTTGAAGTCATTAATGAGGAAAGAGAAAGATCTCTAGCAGACATTTCAATAATGAAGCATGTGAATCAAAAGAATGTGAGGAGAAACTTCTAAATTGAGCCCTAAGGATGTAATTTCAAATACCTTATAACTTGTCCTTTTTATAGTTTAAACTTGTTGGAATGACAGTATTCAGCTTGCGTGTAAAAGAAATCCCTTATGCAACAAGGGAGAAAAAAAATTAGGTACTGTGAAGTGTGGCTTACTGTTATGCCTGTGTAGAAGACAAACCTGTAAGTCACAAACTTCAGCAACTTGGAATATATGCGTAATGTACCAAAAAAATCTGTGAACCACAACCAAGGACTGGGACAGTATCAGAAAGAAGGCATGTATAGCAACTGTATTTTCTCAAAATTCGCTCTGTAAAATATTTTTTATAAAAAAGCTTGTAGTTCTAGGGACAGCAAAATTTTACATGTAGAAAAGCAGCAAAGTGAATTTTTGAGGAGAAATCGGAGACATCGTTAAAGACCGGAGGAATGCCTCACAGACTTCAACTTTACCTACTGCAAATAGGAAAACAAGCTATTCCTAGACCTCTGGAATGCAGTCTGGGCTTTTGGTCACAGTATTTTTTTTTTTTTTTATTTTTTTTTAAAAGTAGGCAAAGTGGTTTGGAATAGGAGATGCAAGTTCTTCCAGACATTGTTGGTTCAGCCGTATGTCAGAAATTCTTCATAGCTGCTTTCTTGCAAGCTGAATTCAAGCGTAGTTGGACTCATTTTTATAATAAGGAATTAGATTGCTTTCACATACTCTGTCCCTGGGTTGATCATGGGCTGAAGTCAGGGATACAGTGTTCTTTAGGTTTGTTTTTGATTGCACTGGCTTCCAGGTTGACAAATGTGGGTTTCGGGAGCTAGAGTTAGGAACCAAGAGGAACCTCTACTTTGGCACTTGAAGGCAGGGTGAAGGCAGCTGAACGTAGCATCTACGGGTTTTAAGTTCAAAGGTGCAAAGCTGTGTTTGACAAGTAACAAAGTCCTGGGATGAAATTATGGCCAGCAATGAAATAAATGAGTTCTGCTGTTGAGTTCAGTGGAATCAGGATTTTGTGCTAGTGTCTGGGCAAACAGATCGTATTAAAATGAGTTTAACTGTTTTGGGTTTGCATGTGCACTGAGCATTGTACAATCTTAAACCCTTTCACTGTTAAATACTTTGCAACATCATACTAGAATGTGATGTAGATCGTTGTTTTCCAGATACAGAAGTGGAGAGGAGAAAAAACGTGCCTGTTCTAATCTTTTTATGCTAACTTCACTGTCTCTGGAGTAAACTGTATTGCTCGGTATGGCAAGATCAGTAGTAAAATTGAGATTGCAAACAGTTTACCTTTCATCATTGACCTCCGTTCACCAGATAAGCTTACCTTCTACCTAATTATTTTAGAAATAACAAAGGTGCATCATTAAAATATTAATTATAATTATAGCAATCATTGGGCTCATTAGCAGTGGAGTACTGAGTCACTATTAATTTGAAATCTATGCTCACCTTTAGCCCTGTAATTTTTGCTGAAAATCATGAACCTTTCTCAGACAGAAATATTACTGGCTTTATATTATCTGGGTTTGCTTTTTGAAAGATTATGTTAACATTCGGTTTTCAAGCAACCAATCTTCTAAAAGGATGAAGTTAAGCAAGTAAATGAGAAAGACAGCCTTTTTTAAATCTAGATTCTTTGCATGCTGTTTTTAGATTTACTTGCTGTATGAAATTGTGGTGATCTATATATATGCCAAGAGTTAGTATTGATGTACTAGACTTCTTTTTTTTCCTTTAATGTCTGAAGTTAAAAGGTGTATATATTGGACCTCTCTTGATTCTGAGACACTAAGCCAATAGAGATGTTCCTAAAGTGCTGCTCCTGTTAAGCCTTAAAGCAATTAGTCATGTAGGCAAAATCGGCTGTATCTTATCTCCATTATTAACCAAGCCAAGAAGTAGTATTTTGGTGGGGTTTAATTATTTTTTGTGGTATCTAATAGAAGTATAAAATAAAACATGTTGATTTTTGTTAATCTGTTGTCGAGGTTCTTTCTTCAGAGGAATTTCCCAGGTCACGACAGTGAATATATGCTTTATTATTTCTGTTAACTAGTAGGTTCTTTAGCTCTGCTAAAGTGACCTTCTTACATCAGGGATCTTGTACCGACACAAACAGGATTAGAGCTACCTTCTGTTTATCTTTTTAAGACATTATACCATGTTGGCACAAAGGCACAATTTCCCTGGAAGTGATTTATCTGAATATCCATGATGATGAAAACATCTTATGTATGCAGTTTTAATGAACAAAAAGTTATATGGCTGAAGTTCAAGAAACAACTAAAATTCACTAATAACTTTTGGAAATTGCTGTCCTTTGATCCTGTATCAATTTATTACCTTAATTACTTAGAAAATGTTTTTTAGTGTGATGTTATGTTCAAACTATTTGTAGATGTATGTCACGGGGCTTTGGAAGCTCCTGACCCCCGAAGTTAGACTCCTGGTAAGTGTAACTGCTTGCTGTTGTCCCCCCTTTCCCTGGTTCTGCCCACAAATGGAAACATTCCATTTTTGTGATTACTTAAAACAAAGGATAATCTTTATTACTCAATTTTGTGGTCTGAAAAAATAGGTCATGAGTTGTTTATCTAGTTCAGCTAAGAAAGTAGTTGTACATTTGAAAGTTTAGATGTTACAAGTGTTCTTGGCCTGATACAAATATTTTCTACCTTCAAAACCTTTCACCACTTATCTTTTCATCATCAGAGATACAGCACAGCATGTACTTCTGTTTTTGTCTTACATCACTTCCAGACTTCCCAGACGTGGCAGGGAGCATGCTGTTGTTGCATCACTGGAATTTAGGTGGCCACTGTGGAGGAGAACTTGGATAAACTTTTTGGTTTTGCTTTTTTCCCTGACTCTCCATCTTTAGAATTGCTAAATTCTGTGGCGTAATTTAGTAAGAGCAGTCCTTGGGGTGTTTCAGGGATCATATCCTCTAGCCAATACAGTCTGTCAGAACTTGTTGCTGCTGCTGATTTAGTATACCAAAAGAGCTTCTGCTGAGAAAAACACATACTGAAAGTGGAGTCTGGATTTGATCTTGAAATTTTCTAGGCTTGCCTGTTGTACAGTACTAAGCATTTTATGCTTCTTGTCAAGTAAATTTAGAAAGCCTTCAGTAAATATGGTTAATATGGATACTGTGCAATAACCATGTCCCCGTTCAAACATGTGAAGACATAGTTTATTCTCATATACTGAGCACATGGCACTTCTTGTGTGTAACGCTTGGGCAAAGTCAATATCATACTACATCTGCTAGTAGTTGCTTATGTATGAAATCAGTGTGTACTACAGAGGGATAAAGTACTCCGATTTGCACGCTCGTTGGCACTTCCTTATGAGGAGAAAATTAAGGTTTGTTTACATTGTTTATTATGTAGGAAACTGATATCCTCAAACACAGGGATTTTTGAGGGGTTTTTTTTCTGTGATCTTATCAAATTTGAGGTATGCTCATCATCCATTTACACTGGCATCCTTGGAAACAATTATGATCTACAGTATCTTGTGATAGTTCTTTCCATAAACTGATTCTGCAGTTTGTGGAAAAAAGTATTTCATTTTTAGTCTAGAACTTATTGCATTCCATTTTGAATTAACGGTTATTTTGTGTCTTTCTGTCATACATTCCCTAAAGAATTTTCTCTGGAACCAGAATCTGGCTTTTTCATGCCTGGGAAAAGTCCACTTCATAGAGTCTCTTTTCTCTTTGTGGGTATCGGTGTGTTTAAAAGCCTTCCTTGTTATTTTCCCTCGGCTCTTTATACTCAGTAATGCTTTGAGTTTTGTCTTTTAATCCGATTTTGTACGCTGGAAACTTTCACTAGGCTGATGCTCGAGTCTCTTAGTTGGTTGGCTGCAGTCAGGGTAGATGTCAGTAATATATGTGATGAGTTCTGGTTGCTTCTAATGCACGTTGTCGTGTTCACCAGTGCTCAGTCCGGTCCAGGTATTCAGAGTCCTTCTCTATTCCAGTCTAGCCACTATTAATTGTCTTGGGTTTTTTGTGCCTTTTTCTACTTGTACATAAGTCTAATTTGTAAATGGGTTATAAACCTATGATATATTCCCTATTTCTGACTCCTGAGAAGCTCTGCTTAGGTGGTACTTTTAAAACATTCCTAGATGTCATAAGACGTAGTGACAAAACATTTTTGCTAATCAATCTGCATCTACACAAAAACTTGATGGTGTATTACTTGCTCATTGCATTATTTTTTTCATAGTCATAACTTAACCTGTCAAGATTAGTCCAAGGTTTTAGGTTCTTTACTGGCATATTTACTTTTTATATAGTTATTAGATTCCTAAATTACAGACTTCTGCTTAATTCAGACAAGGCTATAAGTGTATTCTCAGAATGAATTAACCTTGTGTAAATATATGCTTGCTAGTATGGAAGGCCAAATTAGATTTGAGGGTTTTCTGAATTACTGTAACAGAATTTCATGAGCTGATTTCATTTCTAAATTACTTATTTAACTGAAGTGAGGTATTACTGAAGCATGTATGTGTTGGTAGACTTCAAAAGCACATACCATAATTAATACATGTCCAAGAAAAAAAATGTATCTGTTCTCTATCATATCTTTGCACATTTTAAGCTTGCAACACTGTTTTATAATTTAGGGTTTCTTGCCTCTTGATAATTCTTCAAAGTCTTTTTCGATTTTCACATAAATTGTATCAACCAACTGGTCTCTTGGTCTGCTGTTTTGTTTAACATGCTTAAGAATTTGAGTAGATTAGTGATGCATGGTTTTCCTTTGCAGCAGCTGTGCTCATTTGCCTTTATTGTATAACATCCATCATGGGAGTTTATGTTTCTATTTTTAATCGTCATTTCAGCATACTTTTCTAATACCAAAGTCTGTCTCATGGGTGGACAGATTAGAAATTATCACTAGTTAATGAGTCTTTATCAGAGTAATTTTTTTATTACACAGTGTCAATGTAATATTCAGTAACATGCCACTAGCTCTATGAAAAGTGACTTGTCTGTGGAAAATGCAATGTGAAACAAGGAAGGGATATCATATTTTAATTTTGCTAAAGATTATGTGTTGGGCTTGCTCAGTGCCCTGGTTAAAGAGGTTCGCCATTAACTAGTGAATTTCATCTTGACTCACTGTAACGCCTGTAGGTCAAATTTTTAGTGCAAATATTTGTGACAATGGCAGATGCTCTTTTAAAAGCTGAATTATTAATGAGTTTGGTATGGTTCCTGATTTCCAAGAGACACTGACAAAGTATCTCACATGAATGTTGTATTATCAAATGTAGTGTTATGGAAAAAAACAAACCACAAAACAAAAGCAGGTCAACCAGAACAAGTCAACAACACATCTAGGTGTTTTGGTTTTGGTTTTTGGGATGGTTTTTCCTTTTTGCCTCCTGAATTTTGCTGGAACGAAGTGCCTGACAAGTTGAAGATGGACATATGTCTGAGAACCTGTATAGAGTAATCCAGATACTGAGTTAATTCATGTGGATTTGTGAAGAACTTCACTGGTTAAGTGTTGAAGGTATGCACAAAGGTAATGAATCATTTGTAGCCTCTAGTTGTTCATTTGGTGCATGGTGTATAGGGAAGTTTGTTGCGATGACACTACAGTCTTGTGTCTGTTTCTTGTTCATTGTTGTCTCATATTGGATTTTCCTAGTCTTCATGCATACTGTTTCCTTAAGTGTTGGTTTACTGTGAGGATAGTTAAGACTTCATACTCTGAGAAGATTTTTTGAATTTGAGTCAGTTGTATCTTGATGGCACTTTGGGAGAGGGGTGGAACAAACTTTCTGTGCTCATTCTAATGAAAAGATCTAGGAGGCAAGCTTTTCTTTTTCTTATTGATAGAATTATCATAAATGTAATTTAATTGCTTTTCAGAAGGAGTATTACTCAATCTTTAAATGCTCTATTATAGGAGAAATGCTCATCTGCTGTGCATAACTTGCAAGAACTGTAGTTTCCATCAGGTTGGGGGACAGAGCAGCTGTATTTTTGTTCTGTATCTAAATATTCAACCAACAAATGCATTATTTTTGCCTTAAGACCTTTTTCTGCATTTTGACATCTAGGAAATGAATTATTGCTTGTGATTCTGGAAAACTCAGTGTAGTACTTCTCTTTAGAAACCTGGAAAAACATTCATAAATCTACACATTTCTGTTCATTGTGTTGTATGCAGAAAGTGGAATGAATCAATGGAGCCATAGTTGTGCTTAGTTTGAAAATACTGTTGTTTCACAGAGCTTTAGTTCAGCTATTACACCAGCTTATGCTGGCAAAAGAATTCTAACCAATGAGCAATTCAGTTGAGTCTGCAAATACAGGGCTAGCTTTATTAGCAAACACTTAAGAGTAGATATTCCCTGAAAATGTCTTCAACAACGATTTTACCACAGAAATTACATTTCAGTTGGGCAAAACTGGTAGTTGTGGATAAAAGTTTTAATGTTTTACATTTCTGTGGAAAACTTTATAAACAGTTTTGATTCCCTCCTGATCTTTGTTTTTTTGTCTTGGTGTAGATTAAATATCTTTATTGAGATTTGTAGTGTTACTTCCTTTACAAAACAAATCAACTTGATTGCGATTAAGATCTAGTCTATGGTATAAGTAACATCTTAATCTTTTAAAGGGGTAAAAAAAGTAAAAAATAATAACTTGAAGGTATTACTTGAAAACAAATTACTCATATCCAAACCATGATCTTTGCAAATTTTTGTGTGGGGAAAAATGTATTACAAAGATACAAAACCAAGGCAGGTTTCTAATGAAAATACTAACGCAACTCAAGTTATTTTAGCGCAGACAGGTCTTGGTGCTTGTTTTGCAGTATTCAGACTATATTTCAGTGGCACGATTTTTAATTATGCATTTAAAAATACATTTTTGTACGTTTTCAATTTTGTGCAGAATTTTTGCAATGGTGAAAAGAAAGAAAAGCTTGAATGCTTCCTCTTTTATCTCTTGTGACTGGTAGGACATTGTGAAATAGGCCGTGCTTGATTAATGTTGGGTATGATAATATACAGGGCTTTGATGAAATCCCATCTGCTCATCATCAGCTGGGAAGTTAAACTTTTTCATGTATCTTAAAAAAAAAAAAAAAAGCAGAGAAGCAATGTAAGGAGTGAGCAGCTGGTAAAGGTCAGGCTGAACTAGCAACTGAATTTTAATAATTTACAGGGTGGGGGGGGATTTAGTTCTTTTTTAATGTCTTTTAAACTGTCCTGCATATTTTCTTTATTATCTCATAATTTTAGAAAATGCTGGGTTTTGTGCTCCTTTTGACTGTTCATTGTGAGTTTGAGAGGAGGTGGTGAAGAAGGAATTAATTTGTAGGTTTGTGTAAAATGATTGAGCTGTAGAAATTTAGATTTTTCTTTTTTTTTAATAAGTATTGCTAGCTAGGAGCCAAGCATGGGAGCATCAGACTTACAGTAAATAAAATGAAGAAAGCAGCCTGAGTCAGGCTTATTTGGTCTAGACAGTACTTTTCATGCCAAACATTGCTGGTCTCATTTCTGCTTGCCAGTTACTCTGATACATCGCATTCCTGGTCTGCTTTTATCAAGCAAGAGAGCTTTCTTTTACATGATAGTTAGCTGCAAATGTTTGTTCTCCCTCTGCAGTGCTGTTGTAGCCTTATTAGTATTTATCATACTGTTTATTTGTTGAAAATGACGTTTGTCTGCCTAGCGTACACTTCAGCAATGGAAAGTTTTTGTCAAGTTTATAAAGCTAATGTCTGTTTTGACCATCTGATTACAGACTACCAGATAAATTACTGACATAAGACTACACAAGATTTTTGCATTGGCTTTTTCATGCAAAATTTAAGGATTGGAATGAACTATTCCATGTTTTTAACTAGTGTTACAGGGAGATTAGTAGTACCTGAATATTTTGTATTGCAACGATGCCCAGGGGTTCCACTGACTTGTGCAGTCTTCAAATGTGCAGTAAGCAACATGCTGAAGTTGAGAAGCAATAAATTACCTTCAGTTGTGATGATGGTTGTTATTAATAGATAAGAACTATTTATCTACTAACATTAAGTATAGTGCCTATGAGTTGTTGAGTATACCTTTCATTTCTTTGTTTTAAAACATAAAAACCTGGTTTAGAGTGTCTGTGACCTACTTCGAGTATCTTCTTGTGGGCTATGGTAGAAAAATAGCACCAGCTAGTTTTTTCCTAGTGGCCTTAAACCTTGAGTAGTGTTGTGAAGAAATCTGTCTATCCTGCTACTTATTTTTTAATTTGGATATTCCAGCACTGTGAATAGATTAAAACACTCCATCCAGTACCTGGCATTGCTGCCCCAGTCTATTCTGAACAGAGATTAAACTGCCTGAGCCATTTCCCTTGGGACAGCTAAATGAATCTGAGCAGAAGAGTAGGCCTGGCTTTTGCTTTGTGCCAGGGGCCCCTGCTGCAGGTGATGTGACCATGGATACAGCGCCTGGGCCCCCATGCAAAGACAGGACCAGCGTGAGGTGCTCAGGCAGAGCTCCAGAACTTGGCAGAGGCCACCCTACAGGAAAGAGAAGAAGTAGTACTCCCCGGCTGGTAGGAGAGTTGTTTAGCAAGCTGGCATCAATAGTCATAGCAACAACCACTGCTTTTTAGAGGACTGGGAATACATTGTGGTAGAGTTGTTAAGATAATTTTCAAAGGCTCAACAAGGACAGGCGTGATGCTTGTTACCAAACTAGGCCTGAAATGCTTCGCTGTGACATTTTACATTCCTATTAATTGTTTTCAGTGCTGACATATTATTTGCCTTCTCTCTGAGGCTCAGGCTCTCTGTCTTCTGAGGTCAATTAGAAGGGATTGTTCAACACACGGGGGGGAAGGGAAAAACCCTCACTGTGTTGCTGAGCCCACTAGAAATCATATCTTCTTACTTAGAATTCCTTCAGAGGATCCTCTGTGCTTGTCTAGGAGAAAAAACTCGGGTCCTTTGCTAGCGTCTATACCCAAGCCGTTGATAGTAAAGCTAAGTGATTGGTCTCGTATAGTTCCTATGATGTAGTTAGAGTAGTATCCTTGGTTCTAGTGGAAGATGCAGCATCTCAGTTAGCTATGCAATATTCTTTTGACTATGAACTAACATCTTTAAGAAATAGATCATGTTGAGAAGAATTTGATATTCAAAAGAACAGTCAGATCAGAGGGATCTCGTGATTCTTTGATGTTTGACCACATCAGCTCCTACTGGAACTGCACTTCTGTTGAGCAAGAGCAATCAAGTTGGATGGCTGGCGAAAACCTGCTGCCAGTTAACTCACATTGACGCTAGCAGTGGACATCCAATACTGGGCAACTTTTGACGTTTGGAGTACTTTTGTGTGTACCTGTACTCAAGATCTTTGGTAGTTATACACCAAGATCATCAAAACTGAGTGCCAGTATGCAAGAAAAGGGTCCAGACAAGTCTTAATTTTGGTTTCGTGAAACTATGGTAAGCATACACCTTGAGACAAGAATAGGGGATTTACTATACTTTGAAATCAAGATTAACAACTCGCACATCAGGTGAAGGTGTTTCCTTTTAAAGAACTGGAGTTTCTAGAGTAAAGATTACAGAATCGCGGAACGGTGGAGTTGGATGATCTCCAGAGTTCCCTTCCAGTCCAACCCCCCTGCTGAAGGAGGGTCACCTAGAACAGGCTGCACAGGACCTTGTCCAGGTGGGTCTTGAATATCTCCAGAGAAGGAGACTCCACAGCCTCTCTGGGCAGCCTGTTCCAGTGCTCTGTCACCCTCAGAGTGAAGAAGTTCTTCTTCATGTTCAGACGGAACTTCCTATGCTTCAGTTTGTGCCTGCTGCCCCTTGTCCTGTCGCTGGACACCACTGAAAAGAGTCTGACCCCATCCTCTTGACACCCACCCTTTAGATATTTAGAACCATTTATAAGGTCCCCTCTCAGCCTTCTCTTCTTCAGGCTAAACAAGCCCAGCTCCTTCAGCCTCTCCTCATAGGAGAGATGCTCCAGTCCCCTCATCATCTTCATATCCCGCCCTCTGGACTCTCTCCAGTAGCTCCTCATCTTTCTTGAAGTGGGGAGCCCAGAACTGGACACAGCACTCCAGATGGGGCCTCGCTAGGGCAGAGTAGAGGGGGAAGAGAACCTCCCTGGACCTGCTGGCCACACTCTTCTTAATGCACCCCAGGATGCCATTGGCCTTGGCAACCAGGGCATACTATGGTCAGCTTGTGTCCACCAGCACTCCCAGGTCCCTCTCTGCAGAGCTGCTTTCCAGCAGGTCAGCCCAAGCCTGTACTGTTGCACGGGGTTATGCCTCCCCGGGTGCAGGACCATATACTTGCTCTTCACGATGTTCCTCTGCGCCCAACTCTCCAGCCTGTCCAGGTCTTGCTGAATGGCAGCTCATCCTTCTGGTGCATCAGCCCCTCCTCCCAGTGTTTCGCTGTCAGCAAACTTGCAGAGAGTACACTCTGTCCCTTCATCCAAGTCACCGATGAATAAATTGAACAAGACTGGGCCAAGTAGTGACCCCTGGGGAACACCACTAGCTACAGGCCTCCATCTAGACTCTACACTGCTGATGACAGCCCTCTGAGCTCTGTCATTCAGCCAGTTCTCAAGTCACCTCATTGTCCACTTGCGAGCACACAGTTTCTGAACTTCCTTATGAGGGTGTTATGGGAGATGACTTCAGCAAGGCTTCTGCCACTAAGGTAGACAACTGCTCTCCCTTTGTCTCTCCATCTAGTCATGCCATTGTAGAAAGCTATCAGATTGGTCAGGCATGATTTCCCCTTGTTGAGTCCAGGTTGACTACTCCTGATAATCTTCTTTTCCTCCACTTGCTTAGAGATGACATCCAGAAGGAGCTGTTCCTTCACCTTTCCAGGGAAGGAGGTGAGGCTAAGCAGCCTGTGGTTTCCTGGGTCCTCCTTCTTGCCCTTTTAGAAGATTGGAGTGACATTGGCTTTGCTCCAGTCCTCAGGCACTTCTCCTGCTCTCTGGGACCTTTCAAAGATGATGGAGAGTGGCTCAAAGACATCTGCCAGCTCCCTCAGCACTCATGGGTGCATCCCATTGGGGCCCATGGATTTGTGGGTGTCCAGTTTGCTTAAATGATATCTCACCCAATCCCCCTCAACCAAGGAAAGGTCTTCCTTTTTACAGGCTTTTTCCCTTACATCCAGGGGCTTGGATTCCTGAGGGCCAGCCTTAGCAGTAAAGACTAAAGCAAAGGCGGCATTCAGTAACTCTGCCTTCTCTGTATCCCCTGTCATTAGGGTACCCAGCTCATTCAGCAGCGGGCCCACCGATTACGGCTTTCCTGTGTACTACTGGGTAAACCACTCTCTTGCAAAACAAACTTTACTTTTATACTCCCTTAACAATAATTACTAAACACAAGCTAAATTAAGGAAGAAAGTTACAATACCTTGGAAGGAAGGAAGAGGCAACTTTTATAAATTCTAGTGGTACAACTTTCAGCCTGCAGCATGGCATTCCTGTCTGTGGTGTGGAGTGTCGTTGGGTTTCTTAGTGATTTTTAAAATTTTATTTTCATTTCAAGTGTTCTGATGGACTCTATTGTAGGTTGAGAGCATTGGGCTACAGTGTGGCTGGATATGTGGCAATATAAAAGGTAATGCTTTACAACATGTTATAGCCTTAACAGAAAGTAGACAGGCACTTCAATGGCAGCATCTGTATCCGGTCAAAGAAGATAACACCGTTAAACTTAAGTATATTTAACTTCTAATAGGCTGCTGTAGTATCAACTTCTGTAGTATTTTGACCTTTGTTGTGGTGGCCTGCTTATTCATCACATGAGAAGAATTCGGTTTAGACCCTCCTATGTCCAGGTACAGAAATGGATGTCCTTATACATAGGCATCAAACGAGATCTGTAGAGAAAACAGGTTTTGCAGGAAGGATTTCAGTGACTCTTCAATATGTAAGCAGTACTGGAGGCAGTGACTTCAGTTTTATAGCTGGCTGAGCTCTTCCTGGTGATACTTCTTATCAGACTGTGTTGAATTCTGAGCCTGACCTCCAATGTTCCTGAAGCCTCTTTTTGATCTGCTGGTAGGAAACCTAAAGACAACATGGGAAGTACAGTATTCTCTCTTCATCTGGGGAAAGGACTTTTACTGAGTATAATGAGACTGTGTAAGCACTGTATTAGAAAAGAATATCTTGGAGATGGTCTGAGGAGTTATGTTCTCTTGTATGTAAGAGTCATAGAATGTGTCTGTTAATGAATGCACTTTTTTCAAACTGTTCCAAGTTAACAAGAGCATCTCTGTAGGACAAAACCCTATTGTCTGTTCTAACCACAAATCCATTGGCTACAGCAGTTACTAAGCATCCTCGAATAACGTGACTAAGGAATAGGGCATTGCTTTGGAGACAGGAGTTGGCTCAGGCTCCCCACGTGTTGGAAAACAATACAATAATCGTCCAACTTCTCACTGAGATGAAACTCTTCAGTTCCACCACTGTGGGGAAGTGCTGCTCAGCCATCCTCTGTGATACAGGGCCCATGTCTTACTCTCAGAGGGCAGTTATTTACCCTGCAGAGCTGTGGCTTTTTGAGGGATGGTTGTACAAATCCCATAACCTTCCCATTTTCCCATTTTTGCAGACCAAATTTATTACAGACCCTTAGTTGAGATGAAAGTGAGGGGAGGCTTACAGCATGCCACTCTTTATGCCTCCATTTGGGCAAAGGACAATGTAGTCCTAGTAGCCACTGTTACTAGATTAGTAATTGATACTACTCTCTGAGGAACGTGTGTCTACAGCGAGATCTATGCTAGTTACAACTTCTTGAAGACTTGGTATTAGTAGATTTGTTACTTGAAGGTGTGCTGTTACTTGCTAGACAGTGGAACTCTGCAGTCCAGGGCCCCAGAGCAGCTTCCAGTTTCACTGCATGTGGCCAAGAGCTGCACAATTTGCTCCCTTGCTTGTTTATAGCCGGGTAACACTGTGGAAGAGTGAAGGCCAATTTGTTCATAAAGAAATGGTTCCTACTGCTGATGGTGGCTAAATAAGCATGTTTTTTGAGAGGGGGAGGAGGGAATTTCTGTTGAAAGTTGGCAAGGTCTTGTGCAGTGAGAAACTGAGGTCTTAGGGAGGAGTCTAACAATGCAAGTAAGGAACTGGGATTGGCAGTGAGAGAATAAGCGAGCCTGAAGGAATCCTCTTATTTAAGAGTAAGGGGAAATAGTTTTGCTGTCAGTGGAAGCCATGGGGTTACGGGACACTTCAGAGATGTTCAATAGTGCAGGCAAAGAGAAAGTGGATGGGGAAAGTAACGTGGATTTGGGAAAAAGAGACAGACCTTCTGAATAGATGGGAGAGAGGCTGCAAAAAGGAGTGTTCTGCTCTATGGCTAGAGGGGTACGGTGGGGAAGGGAAGAGCGTTTCTGAGAGCACAGGGACAAAGTCAGTTGGGTTTAGGTTTTACTTAACATACCTGGTGTGAAGTGACAGTTGTGAGAAATGGAGAGAGGTTTGGGTGCACCACTGCTTCTCTGACCAGTCTGGAAAACTCTGCATGCTAACAAAGCTGAGCTCCAGCTCATGATTTTGAGGAAGACTTTTTCCCATTCCTATGTTTTCTGAGCTGCCCATGATACTTCTCTTGCTATGTTGAAAGGAAAGTGATATAATCGCTGTAGTCTTTATTTGTTATGTGTTTGAGCTGACAAGACAATGAGAATGCTAAATACATGGAAAATCAGGTGCTTAACTGGAAGCTAGTAAGTTTCCCAAACTGTATTTTGACAACTCAGAGTACAGATGAATTTGTCTTTAATTATTCACCGATAGTTTCTATTTTATTAATTTTTACATAATTCTGTCTCTTCTTTTTTTTTTTTCTACAACAGGATGATACCCCTTTCATCTCAGACACTGCTGATGAATCTTCATCATGGACAAACACAGGAATATGTGATCAAACCCAAGTATTATCCAGTAAAAAAAGTGATTTCAGGAGAACAGTCCACTGAGGGTTCGTTACCGCTGAGACTGGGACAGGACCAACTTGCATCACCTTTCCAATGTGAGTACAACTGCAAAAAGCATAGTCCTTTCTTGCCCACCACCTCCACCCCCTTTTTTTTTTTTTTTTTAAGATCTTGAAAATTTCTTCTGTTCACCTGAATTACAGTAACACTTCCAGACAGGAAAAGCTTAAAATAATAAAAAATTAGATAATTCGTAGATTAGCAAGTGCTCCAACATTCTGCATCCTGTTGAGAGGCAAAACAGATTTGCTGGATGAAGGAAAAAAATTGAACCTGATTCACTGCTGGAATCTCATAATGCTATTTCTAGATGATAGCTTTTCCTTTAGATAAAAGGTGCTTTGTGAACATTTTCTAGAGTAGGCATAACCTTGAGTGTAGTCAGCACAAGATGACAGTTCCCTTTACTGCAGTATGATGGATACCCTTCTTGGAAAGCTGGAGTCTGGGATAGTGGTCTCATTGGTGACTGTGTTTCTCTGTATTTAATTTATTATGTGTTTATGAACTTCTGCACGGTATGGAGGCTACATGAGAGTTTCTGCTTCATATTCATAAAAAGGGATTTTGTAGGTGCCAAGCTTGTGGCCTTGGCTCATGCCCCATTGTGTGGGGAGCTTGACGACAAGTTTTGGCTTAAAAGATGAAGAGCTTGATGAATTATGGATTAGGTATTACAGAGTGTCTGCTGGATTGATTTGCAGAAAAGTTCCTGCAGTTAAATAATGGACTGATTAACATGGAGATATAAGTTACTTGTATTCTCCTGACAGACTTTCTCTGCCATAGTGCATGTTCTGCTGAGGATTTAGGAAAGAGCCTTTCTCTCTGTAAATATGAGTATCTTTGCATTTCTGCATTGCACACCTTTATGGTGTGTCCATTTATACTTAAATGCAACCTCCTGCTTCCTTTTCCTCAAGTTTAAGTTCATTGATGGTTAGTTAGAATCTTGGCCCTATTGGGAAGAACAGTGGGCAGCCAGAGGTCTTTTGATTAACATTTTCAGAGTGGTGAAGTATACTGCTTGTGAAGCACTACATTCCTTTCTAAGAAGCTTCATCAGGATTGGATTGTGTCCCTCTCTTCTGACTCTTGCTAACCAAGGATGTAATGTTCTCAGTATTGGGAGTGACTCTTGCTAGTTGAATTCTGGCCAAAAAAATCTTTACTTTTGCCCCCTTCTTTCAGGCAGTTTGAGTCAATTACATTAGGTACATTCAGTGTTGCTTGCAAGTACCAAGCTGCCACTAAACAAATGGGTTGTGTGAAATCTTTTTCTTCTATCATAGTATAACTAGATAACTCCATGCAGCTCTAAGACAAAGGAGCCAGGGCTTCTAGTTCATTCCAGCTCCTCTGTTAATTACAGTACTTCGAGGGATGTGACTTGGAGAAGGGAAGCCAGGAGCTGAAGATGTAGAGTATTGTTACAAAATCCTGAGAAGGCCCTCAGTGAGCTGCACATTAGTAAAACATTCTACTTACATTGGAAAGCCAGTGATTCCTAAAAAGCCCAAAGGACAGATAGTTAAAACAGTTTTTGTGGCCTGTGACTTCAGTGTCGCCTCAAAGGTAAAATGCAGACTAAGTCTGAGGCTATTTGTAGGGTGTTGAAATTTCTGATACTGGGCTTCCGAGCAGCCTGTAAGATCACTTTGCCTATTTTATCTCCACTTCTACATTTGTGAGCTGGGAGTCAGTGATTGCAACTTCTGATGAAGCAGTTTAGATATCTGCTAGCATGGAGTGCAGTTTGAGCTTTGTGTTATTAGAGATTAAGACTGTATATAGCTAGCCTGAGCAAGAGACCTAGAACATGACCAACTATGTCTATTTAGGGTGGCTTCTGGTTTGTAGGGTGCTGGAATGGACTCCAAGGATAGAGGACTACTTGTTTCCATAAAAGTTGAGTGTTAAACTTCAACTGTCAGTATTTTATTGTTAGGGATGTTTGAATTAATTACAGTGAGGTAAGATTAGGATGAGAAATTTCATGTCAGGTGTTCTTTGACAACCACCAATATGCAGTTCCTAGCCCTGTCTTAAACTGAGGAATGAGCTCCTGTGAATTATGTCATGTTTATGGCAGGGTTGACATTCATCGTCTAGTTATTATGAGTAAGTTTATGAGAATGTCTGATGATCTCACGGTATTTTGTCACTGCTGTTAAATGTATAATCTTGTTTCATGGCAGAGCCTCTTTATTTCACTGAGCAAAGGAATTGGTAATGGCAATGTGGAGATACTTGAAAAGGAAGGGTGGAAAAATGTAATAAGCAAAAGCCAGATAGTACTGAATACTTCAAGACTTTTTTTTTTTCCTTGTCATTAAATAGTTTTTTTCAGACAAGAGAAGAAATAGTAGCCAGATAATACTTGGTGGCATTGCCCAAGAGTCATAGTTATCAAGCAACATGAGGTGCAAAGCAGTCTTTTTTTTTTTTTTCCTGAGCATTTCTATGCATTTTATTTTAAAGTATTAACACTTTGACAGAGATTGGCATCTATGAAAGATGTATGCCATAGAGTAAATCTATTTTTCCAGCTGTAGCTGCAATTGGTACTAATTTTTATGGACTTCTACAGATGATTTAATTCTGTGACATCAAATGGATAGATCTTAAACTGGAACCAGTGTCAGTCCTGAGATGCCTTTAGAGACACGTCTGTCCTGGCAGAGGCAAATGAGATGTTGGCTAACAGTGCTTTGCGAAGAAAACTGGCAACCCTGAGTAGGTGGTTCTGCCCATCTTCTGATTCATAAACATAGCTGTGTTTGAATGTCCAACGATAGCGTTGCCAGATCAGCTTTTGGAGATACTAGGGAAAGAATGTTAAAGATTTGTCACACTAAGCATTTTTCAATTAAAATTCATTTTAAGTTCCTCCTGGAACATTTAGTCTGGTGGTGTATTTATGAGCAGTTTCATTTCTCTGATAGCTTTCAGAGTATGTAGTATAGTAGTCTTATTAAAGACAGCAAAGTAGTGTATTCTTTTTTGCTTTTTAAACTGAATTTTACTGTAAAGTTACGTATCGTATCAACAGAGCTTGAAAATTCAGTAAGCCATTGGGGTTACAGTAATAGCATTTAAAGTCACATTGGGATGTGAAATGTAGTTACCTGCCAGTAGCCATTTCTGCTGTCAAGCATTTTGATCTTTTGTGCTGTGGGCTATAAGCCTTCTCATAAAACTAGCTAGTGTAATTAGTCATAAAGCTCGCATCTTTAGTGCTGACTTCGTACTTTTCATTCATTATGCCTAATGGGGGAGGCTGCTACAATTATTCATAATGATTTTTAAAAAATCCTGTTTTTTAAAAACAAAATAAACCAAAAACCCACCATGGAAATAATTTTAAAGATCTTGAATTAAACATTTTCTGAGTTCAATGACTCGTCCAAATTTTCAGAACGATCCCAGTTTTACTCCGTAATTAATTCTGTTGCCTTTTGCCTAGTATTGTAATACAGTTTTATTTATATGGCTGTCTATTGCTTTTTTCAAAGGGCTTATACCACATTCAGTACTGAAAGAGAGCAGGATCTGTAAATATGGCACTGTATAATTTTAAAGTACTTTTCCTGCTTCGGCAGGGGGGTTGGACTAGATGACCCACAGAGGTCCCTTCCAACCCCTACTATTCTGTGATTCTGTGATTCTGTGATTCTTACTGACGAAGCCCTGCATGTGCATGTTTACAGGTTACTTGTTCAGTCACAGGTGGAGAAATTCATGTGGTCTTCCAACTTAAGAATTAATAATGGGCCAACCAAAGAGGCTTGTTAATTCAGTCTAGATGCTAATCTGAACTTTGGTTGAACCTACTTGCTCAAGTGATCTACCCAGCAATTTCCAGGAGAAGAGGCTTTTTCTGATGTAGAGCTGGGCTAACAAAAATGTAAGCTAACCTGTAACTGAGAAGGTTATGGAGAAAAAGGTTTCCCTGTGGGCACGAGCAGAGGAGCAAACAGGCACCTGAACAGTGTCTCTTTATTAGGGCAGTTCCTTGTCTGGTCCTGTGTTGCCCAGTCACAAGCATGTCCCACAGCAAATGGGGGTGCTGAGGGGGGTCCTTCCTCCTGGTCAATGTGCTCCTGCTTGTGCTCTTCAGCTTCTCTTGGGTCAGATAGTAACCGAACAGGGATTTATGCTTAGACAGCCTGTTCATTGCTCAGTCTCACTGAGGTACCTCTTAATGGGTCTGGCTTAGTTCCCCAAAGTGATCCAGAGACACCTCCCCACCCGAGGACAAGCTGCACTGGACGCACGTGCTGGGGTGACCAAGGTCAGGAGCTCGTCCTCGTGCCCTTCCTTCCCTGCCACTCGCAGTCCTCCTCCTCATTTTGGGGGCTTGCCCAGCGTCATGCAGGAGATGTAGCCAAAGCCTGTGTCAGACCAGACTCCCAACCCTGTGTGTCTCCCCAGGGAACGTTATTCCTTTGCTACACATACAAGAAACCAATCTCTTGCAGTGTAGTCCTGGAGGTGACAGGCGAAACTCCTGCTGATGGCAGTACGACTCACAAGGCAGGGTCGGAACCACCTACTTGACTTTGAGAACTGGTCTCAGTCGATGTTGCAGTGTCACCCCTTCCCGGTGCTGAGGGTGGTGGAGTAATTTGCTGATGCATTCTTGGAATAGTTTTGATGAATTTTACAAAGACCTGTTTAAATAAAACATTAGACACACTTTTCCTTCAGGTTTGCAGAAGGGTCGTGATTATTTTTACTCTCAGTCTTAAATCTAAGAATAATCACTTACCCCGTCATCCTTGGCAGGAAGGGAAGCAAAATACTGGCTTCAGAGGCTGTAGAGTTACCTGTTTATTTTGAAATAAATGTTTATCTGCGCTCCTGACAGAGCATCAGCTTTCCTGTTCCACCCTTACCGTTTGATGTAGGAGGGTCATGCACTTTTGTCCTAGTTAACTCAAGTCCTGCAACCACGTAAGTTGGTGACATTTTATTTTGTGTTTTTTTAGGTCAGACCAGCCTTGTGTGACTGTTTCTGTAAATATGAGGCTGACTGAAAGCCACTCATCCTCACGCACGGCGGGCATGTGAGGCAATGGGGGTAGTTCTGTTGTTTGCCCAGTATTTCTTGTGGAGTCATTATTACTTTTCTCCCTCTGTCCACACTCGGGGCCAAGCATTGCCTTGTTCCTGACTTGCAAAATGAAAGGAAGCAGAGGACAGCACAGGCAGGGGAATGAGTCTTTCCTCATTCCTCTGGCGTGGAGCCACAGCACAGGCTTTCTGCTGTATCACGGTTCTGCGCAGGGAAGACGGGAATCGGCTCTGCTCCTGGCCATGTCACAGCTCTGGGGACCTATTTCGTGGCTCCCTGGAAACTCATGGGTTCACGGTCACCCTTCTCTAGCGGAGGTNGCAATGGTAACCTCCCCAGGTGCCGTTTCACCGCACGCTCTACGTGAGCAGTGCTCCTGCGAGAGGAAGGCACCGAGCTCCCCTTCCCAGCACCACGCATTCCCAGAGCCCGGCTTCAGGCTGCACCGCGATGTTCACGGCCTCTTACACTGCGCGACTTCCAAGTCTGCTGGTATTTTTTTGTATCCTCTGCTGGGGAGGACTTTGATTATCTGATAAAACTATGGACAGAGCCTGTGCAAGTACATGTACAAGTATGTTCCTTCCCCTCTACTCTGCCCTGGTGAGACCCCATCTGCAGTACTGTGTCCAGTGCTGGGCTCCCCAGTTCAAGAAAAATGAGTAGCTACTGGAGAGAGTCCAGTGGAGGGCTACGAGGATGGTGAGGGGACTGGAGCATCTCTCCTACGAGGAGAGGCTGAGGAAGCTGGGCTTGTTCAGCCTGGAGAAGAGAAGGCTGCAAGGGGACCTAATAAATGCTTATAAATATCTGCAGGGTGGGTGTCAGCAGGACGGGGTCAGACTCTTTCCAGTGGTGCCCAGCGACAGGACAAGGGGCAACGGGCACAAACTGAAGCAGAGGAAGTTCCAGCTGAACAGGAGGAAGAACTTCTTCCCTCTGAGGGTGACGGAGCCCTGGAACAGGCTGCC
>Ga0065711_1000906_pt1 | contig 52432 bp, 33 predicted proteins | sample Hoacrofraction12_FD_59098 | JGI IMG/M metagenome (GOLD analysis project Ga0065711, IMG submission 59098) | Hoatzin crop microbial communities from Cojedes, Venezuela - Epithelial fraction 12 v2 (version 2) | ecosystem: Host-associated > Birds > Digestive system > Esophagus > Crop | place... | reverse complement strand
AAGATCCTGTGCAGCCTACTGTAGGTGACCCTGCTTCGGCAGGGGGGTTGGACTAGATGACCCACAGAGGTCCCTTCCAACCCCTGCTATTCTGTGATTCTGTGATTCTGTAATTTGCTCAGTGAACTTAACTTATTGAACTGAATTCTAGGCTCAGTAGTCAACATTTTACACCACAATCAGCAAATGATTGACAGGACTTCTTGGAAGACTTGTTTTCTTCCCAGCATCTTGGTTTCTTCATGGAACAGCCATTGTTCAAGTTGCTGCACAGCAGGGAGCTGGTCAGGAAATAGTTTGTCATTACTCAGAGCGTTTGTGACCAAACAATAAAATCTTCTTGAAGATGTGTGCTTTTCATTTACAAATACATTTCTACGAAAACCAAGATTTTCAGTTACAGTTTTTAAAAAGTAATTGAAAAAATATTCAGCCATCTTTAATCGAATCTCATTGTATGACGCCTATCTATGCACTTTTCTGGCCATATTACTGTGGTGTTTTGCTCCAGGCAGTGGTCTTGTTTACCTGAAAAACCACTTACATCCTAGATGCAGTCGAAATAATCAGCCCTGATGTTTATTCACCCAGCACCAGTCCCCTGAATATAGTACACCCCGGATCTTGAGAATTATTTGTATTGAGAAATAGATATCATGCAATTCACTGCCTTTCAAAAAGACGCGGCAAATTTGCATAGCATTCATTTACATAATTTTATTTATTTCCTGTTGCTTCTATCCAGCTACTCCCTATTGTAATGTGTTCCTGACCCTGTACTTTCCCTTCTATGCTACGAGTTACCGGAGCTTGCACACACTTGCCAAAGTGTAATTTGCACAACCGTTTGTGTCACGTCTGACTGTGGCACTGTATGTTTAAATTAACATATTATAATACTATAAATCTTTAAATCCAAAGGAATGTGAGATGGGGGATATATCTATTTATTAGAATATTAGCATTTCTAACATGACATTTTATACAGTGCTCTGAACCACATGGCGCATATTCCTTTATGTAAATAGTACCTCTGAGTCTTAATATCTTCTTTCCAATTTGGATAGATTAGCTAAGTGGTTAAGTGGAATCCTTTTATTATCCATCTGCATTGTGCCATACTAGTATCTTTGATAAGACAGGTGACTAGTGGGATGCTTTTTCAAAGTGAATGTCTTTATAACTGTGCATGGTTATTTACCTTTTTATATGTTTCATTTCCCTCTTGATTTTTTTAGTAAATTTTAGAAAATCTTTTAGGAAAAAAAAAAGATTGTCAAAATAAAAAAATCGGGCTTTTGTAGAGCAAGCTACTAAACATTTAGGAGTAATTTAGAAGTAAAATTTCTCTTTCTTACATTCCAGCCACCACTTAAACATTTAAAGACATGATAAAAACTAATGTTTTAGTGAGGGTTTGAAAGGATTTAACAATTCAGCTTTGCAGGTTACGAGTCTAGTTCAGCAGTATGCTTCTACCTGTTAGAGGTCATGTTCATACACTGTCTGCGTTTGAGAAGGAAACCAAATATTTAAAGTAATGCAGGGAATTTTCAAGACTGGATTATCAATTGTGTTACACTAAGCCTGAATAGAGGCAAAGCAGGAATCAAGTGACTCCTGCTACAGTCTGATACCTGGAGGAGGGAGACGATCCAGGTTCTTGGTGGTGATGTGGTCTACTGGGAGGCTGGGATCAGGTGGATCTTGGTCAACCTCACCATCAGTCCGATGGCTTACGCCCATGGCTTATGCCTGAAGTTTGTTTCCGAAACCCTGGGTTTTTTTCTGTACGACTCATCCAAGTGGCATTCATGAGTCAGTAAAGCTGGAAGATGGAGCTTAAAACCCATTTGATGGTTTCTCATATCAGTTTCATATTAGCATCTCCTAAAAGGGAACCAGGCCCTATTTATACAGGGAAAAATTAAGTTTATTTTGGACTGCCTTTGTGATACTAGGAATTGTGTTTTAAATGCATTTGCTGGAAGTTTGAGGATGGATGAACAAAAGGAAAACAGGTTCTGGTGGGCAAAGGCAGATGGAGATACATTACCAAATAGTAAATCTTTTTCAAGCCAGGTGATTCAGCGTGGTTACTGAACACTGTGTTAGGTGGAAATGAGTGTAGGGGAAAAAAAAGTGAGCCAAAGTCACTTTATTTATAAAGATAAGTTCTGAAACATTGTACTTATTGGACTGTTTTCATTTGGTTTGTAGGATGATAACCATAAAACTGTACTGCAGAGATGTGAATATAACATGCCATGTAAAAATAGAGTATATGAGAAATATGTCTTTAATCTGAGGCACAAAAATAAAATGAAACTATGGATTCTCTGAACTGTGCTAATTGCGTTTTGCAGTTATGGGGATCTGACTCATAAAAGTACCAGACTGACACCATCCAAAATCACACAAAAAATGCAAACAGAACATTTGGAATTAACTTTAGAAAAGGTTAAAATTTCCTTGGGAAGGGAAATCGCACATATGCAGGGCAGGGATATGCAAACTACTCTTGGAGCAGAGAGCTCTCAAAACTGAACTCGAAGGTGGAGCCAGGACAAAGACAGACATAGAGCTTGTACATAGTATGATAGCTGGTCAAACAGGGATAATCTTTGGAGTATCACGAGGATGCCAGAAATGCAATGGGTGGGGTAATAAGGGGTACTGGCAGACTACATGGACATAACAATGAAAATCAGTATTATTAATTCAAAAGAGTTTGTAACAGGAGTCCTTGTCAGAGAAGTAAGCGACCAATTCTGTCAATCAGAGAGGAGAGCACTTTCTTAAAGCTTGACTTAACAACTCTGTGTGTTAGAGGAGTTTTTAGTATTATAAATATTTTTTTAAAAAGATTTTAGAAAGCTATAGATAATAAAAGAAGGACTTACGTAAAATACAGGGCTGATGTTCCTTAAATTATGTCCATTAAAGGAATTTGTGAAAAGGTGATATCACTTTTTAAGCAGTCTTATTTGCCATAAAATACTAGGATTCATCAGCTGCATATGCTGTGAAAGGGCAGGGCCGTGACAAACTTGACAAAAAGATGGAAGCTGTCCTCCTGCAGAAAGGGATGCTGGGCCCAGAGCGCCAAAAGGAGCTGGAAAAGCCCAGCCTTCCCACAATACGTGCCCTTAAAAAGATTTTGCTGTAACGTAGATGTTAAAAAGTGGATCGTGACAGGCTCATTTCTCCGGGAAAGAGTAGGGGAAACACAATAAGCAGATCATCAGTCGCTGCAAGAAAACCCCCAACAGATTTGGGGGCCTAACAGAATGTGTGTAAATGAAACAATTTCCATTGCCTATATGGGAAGAAACATGCGGGAGATGACTGGTTTCAAACACTTTTCCGCTATTGGATGTCCCACCAGGGATCTGGCAGGTCACTATGTCCTTGTACAAGTTTAACAGTCCCTTTAAGAAAGAGTTTCTACAGAGAAATCATTTGGGTTGTGACTCAGCACTTGAGCTGGGTGGCAAAGGAAAATAAAATAGATTTTTAACCCCTAGAAGTGTTATAAAGTGTGATTTTTATAAGACGTGTTTTGACACCACTGACACATTTTGTGAAAAATTCTTCATTGCAAAAAACCTAAAAGGACGAAAATGTCAATAACCCAGGAGATAGACTGGGGTAGAAGCAGCTGAAGGAGAAGTCTGCACACAGGAGCAATGAGCCTGTGTGCTCTCCAGCTCATGAGGAGAAAAGTGTCCCTTCCCGCAGGAGAAATTTCTGTTTTCCCTTGTTAGCTGAACTAGCAGCTGAGAGCATTCCCAAGGGAGGTGTCCAGAGAAAATTGTGTCTCGGTTCAAGATTCACTGCTTCTCTTTGAGCCACTGCATTTGCTGATGAGGTGGTACCCCACCGCCCTATCAGACATAAGTTTAATGTATAGATACACAGTAATCGCATCACCTCCCAGCCCTCTCAAAGAGGTCCTGAAGATTCAGCTGTGGGTCGTTTTTGTGGCCCCACCTCAAAGTCATTGCCATGTCCTTGACTCTGTTTTGCAGCAAGGGCCCCGCAGCTGGGGGTGTGTGTCAGAAAACTCTTTCCAGTGTTACGCGGGGAGAGGGGTCTCTTCAACAGTTGTGCTTTGTACACACCTCTCTGTACAACCAAGAATCAGGTTAGTAATGCACAGGAAAAGCTTTTGGCCTTGTTTATTTGATCTAAAAAGGATTATTGCTTTTAAGTAGGACATTGTTAGTGGAAAACAATGAAAAAACAACAGAATATGAAAATACTTTGGTTTGTTGTTACAGCTAAGGTAATTACAGCCCTCTCAAGCTCTATAGACACCTGAAGGACATTTGCTGGTTGCAGACTTGACTGCTAATGGAATTGAAAAAGTGGTTAGTATAGCCTGGAGCTCGAAATAAAGTAGATCAGAGGTAAAAGCTTGTGGGCTGGCTCAGGCTGGGTGTGGATGTGGGGGATGCTGCTCACCCCAGGGAGTGATGGGTGATGAGCAGCACCTGGGACTGGTGCTGGGGTCACTACTGGGCAATCAGCCACCTCCCACAGTGCAACAAGTCTGGGTACTGAGGGAGGTGGCAGTGCTGAATGCTTTGCTCTTGGGTGGCTGTGAAACTCTGCTGTGTGTCAGCACATCCCCTGAAATGCCTGAGTGAGAAAGCCTGGGAGAGCCGCCATCACCACCTCCACCTCCTGCTTCTGACTGTCACTTGCAGCTCCTTGGCCTGTCAAGGTAAGTGTCATGTGGTTTTTGGCTGTCTGATGGTTTTGGTGTGTCATGCAGAGTCCGGTGTATTGTTTTACCCTGTTCTGGAGGATTGAGATTAGCCCTTTACAGTGCTGATAGTAAAGAGAGGTGTGAGGCTCTGGTGTGGCCCTGAGTCAGTCACAGCTTTGTGGTGAGTTTGTCCAAGTATCTTCTTTGTTGTGGTTTGTGGGGACCAAAAGGTTTTAAACTTAGCAAAGTCAGGTTTTATTGGAATGAAAGTAGAGATTCTCTTAAACAGAGAAAAGTCATAATACCCATGGAAGGGAGAAATGATTGCTTGCTGTGTTGTTGTGGGCTGCTTCTTGTTTCTAGGCTTGGTTTTGGTAAAGTAGGTGGCTGTTGGAGTTGCAGCATATTCTGTGTGACACTGAAGAGGCTTTTAGGAAGCTTTATTTCCATCACCAGGTTCAGTTTCTGGCTCCTTGTCTGTCCTGCTTTGTAAGACCACCATGCTCTGGACTTCTCTGCCCTGGTGCAGTTGAGTGGCTGCTCCCAAGTGCTTTCTAAGGGTTTCTGTAAAGTGTGTCCCTTCAAAGGTTCATGTATTAATTGTGAGCTGAAGCTTGTCAATGAAGACACTGAAATATCAAAGACATTTTGACTGAATCTAATGCAAATAGAGATATGGCAGTTATTTCTGCAACATTTAATGTAAATGTACAGCCAAAGATACAAATGAAATACACAGAATTTTGAGTATGAAGCTGAAGATCTAGGAAAAAGAGTCTCTGTAGAAAAATCAGGCATGAGTTGCTTGCTCTGGGGGGAAAAAGCAAACCAAAAAAACCCCCAGAACTAATCCCCAGACAGAACCCCCATCCTTCTACACTGCTTTTGTCATTTTCCTGCAGTAGACTGCTTCAACGTAGCAGAGTATGTTAATGTACATCTAATCTGGGTTTGCTAAATAAGATACAAGTGATATGTAATAATGAATCAAATACCAGCATGAACTTGCACAGTCTCTAATGGCTTTGGAATTTGTTTGAATGTATTAGCACTTGTTTCTACTAATTGTTTAATGGAAAAAGGCATTAAATTGAAGTAGCTACCGGAAAAAGTTGCAAAATCCTAACTTCTCCTTAGTCTTGCCAAACAGAAGCAGTGTAGCAGTGAAATATATGCCGTGTCGACATGTCATTCTGTCAGCTGTAAACAGAAGAAGAGCTGTGCTGTGACAGAGGCGGGGAAGCTGCAACACTGTGGGAAGATGCACAGCATGACAACAGCAGAGAGGACTTTTGGGTCAGGGAGTTACTGGTTTCTTGAACATGGTGCAGCATCTACTTGTGGTGGAAGCTAATACCATGAAACTGTCAGAATAAAGTGGCTATTTCAGAAGAGATCAGCTGGTCCAGGTGCTGTTGCAAGCAAGGGAATAAATCCAAGTACATTAAACCGTGTGTGTGTTGCACTAAGTATTTCTGCTGAGCTTTGGCTGGGCATGGGGATGTGGGGCCGTGCAACTGGAAACTGTAAAATTTTGGCAATGTAAACTTCTTGCAGTAAGGTAGGCTACCGTGTGAACTTGCAAAACTCTCACTTTTTCTGTGGTGGTTTCCTGAAAGTGGGATCAGCTGGTATGGACTATGGGTAGAGAGAGATGCACCTGGGCTGCTACTGCAGGATAAATAGGTAACCTGTGGTAAAATTGCACTTAGCTGCCCTGCTTTGCGTGGTACTCTGCGGGGGTGGTTGAACCCTGTGTCTATTGCCCTCGACACAAAGATGCTGCAGGCCTGCGGTAGAGCTGTTCTGTTGCACAGAGGCACATGCTTGGGGAGGGAACAAGCTGCTATTCCCAGCTGGGGAAGTGCTATGCTATACTGAATTCAACAGAATACTTCTGATTTGCAGCAGCTGTGGATGTGGAAATAATTAAAAGATACATTTTTCCATACCTGCCTGAGTTTTTTTTTCCTAGGTATATGGCACTTGGTAGAGTTCACCAAGACGCTTGCTGCTCTTTGTCCATGTTGTAGTCTGAGCAACCTAATCTATTTATCAGTAGCAGCAAATTTTCAGTCATTTTCCTAAGTATCCTGAACAAAATGTGCCAGCTAAACTGTACTCAGCAAGAGTGGGAGAAGGAAAGAAAAAAAAAAAACCCACAACAAAATAGCAAACAAAAAACCCCTCAAAACCTGATCTGACTGTTATGGGAGATGATTATTATAGTTCTTCACTTGCAAATTTTCCATTTGTGTTAAGTTGCTTCCCACAGTCTCTCACTGTCACATTCATTCAAAAGCCAGAATGGCATTGATAGAGTTCAGCGTTTTGGCTCATTTGCCCCAGTTCTGCCTGGAGACTGGAGGTACAGGATGTAACAGAAATCTTTGACCAAAATTCTGCCCTCTCGGTCATCCCTTTTCACTTGAAAGTGTTACTTAGACTTTCCTTGTCCTCCTTTTGTCCTAACTCAAAGATGTTTTGAAAACAAAACAAAACGCTTGAAATGGCAATTTTGGAGCTTCCCCCTTTGCAAAGCTCTTCCTCCTTCAGAAGCTTTAAAAAAAAAAAAAAAAGCTTAAAATTCCTGTTTTGAAGCTTCATTCACCCTTCGCCCATTTATCTTTAAAGCAAAGCAAAGTAAGGCTACATAATTTCTATGAATTAATTTGTTTTGTTTGCAGCTGGTTATCATCCTGCTCTGGAATATTCATGTTACATTACAGAGAGCACTGTGCCATTTTCTAGATGTTATCATTATGGCCTTTTAGTTAAGAATTACCACTACTATTACAGCAACTACAAGGAAATGTACTCCCACTCATTGGTGTGATAAGATGCCTCACATCCTCCTCCTTGCAGTGGTTTCCGTAGTGTTCCACTTCTCCGAAGGAGACATATTTGCAGCAACGATAACAATTTTCAAAAAGAAACTAATAAAATGTCCACACATTTTTTTTAAGGCTTGTGATTTTCTCCCAACAAAACTGTCACTGAAGCTAGTAACCACATTGAGTAGAAATGATTAGAAATGTGTGACAAATTTACAGCAAAATGCACAGCAAAACTGGAAACATTTTTATTTTCATCAGTTGTATGAAAAGCAAAGAGGGGGAGGGGAAAAACATGTTTTCTCTCCCTTTCTGCCTGCCAGAATACTTCAAAATTTAAGATACGGGAGTATAACTTTTGAATAATATTTCTGTTAAAGTATCAGCCATTTTTTTTAATAGAGAAAGCACATTCTTGATGGTAATCACATGTCAGTGGCCATTGGTTAGCATCATTATTCAACAGGGACAAGATATCTTGGCTTATGATAACAAAAAGGTGGAAAAAATTACTGTTGGTTTTACAGCAAGTTATAAGTCAGAATTTTTGAATAAAGAAGGAAAAAATGTTTGCCCCACAATGAGTGTGCTGAATTAAAAAATAATGGGGAAAACCTCCCCAACAGATCAGTCTAGAAATGTATAAAGATTTAGATTTAATAATTCAGTGGCTTATTCAGATCAACTTAAAATATGTTAATAGAAGAAAGGAAAAAAGTTGTATGAGTTTAGATCTGTCATATATAAGAGCTGTGGTCTGCTCTAGGAGTATTGAAATAAAAGGGTTCTATCTACTTGTTTCTAGTCTTTCCTCAAGAATGGACTCTGTTTATCCCAGCTGGGTAACTACTGCCTACATAATAAGAAGGAATTGATATCATGTCCTTGGTATTGTGTATTCTGACCTTGAAGTTTGTAGGTGTTTTCAGCTGGAAAAATTTTCACAAGGTTTGTTTGGTTTTGTTGTGTTGGGTTTTTTCTCTTCCTTCTGTGCAGCTTCATTCATTTACTAAAAAATGGTTTAAAATTGATTTATTGAGCATAAACAGTGAGATGCAGTGTCCGTGTTCAGAAATCAGGCCTCTCTTCCAGCTGGTGACCTGGTCAAGTGCTTTATGCAAGTTGAGCAAGGTAAAACGGCACGATGCACAGTGTTCAAGAGGCTCTCGGAGGGGCATCCCCTCTTTTACAGAAAAGCATGACACCCAGCTGGTGCAGATCTTATTCAGTGATGCTAGATATTTTTTGACTCTACTTTCACTTGCCGTTATATGCTTTTCGAATCTAGCATGGAAAACTAAACTAAACCTTTTGTAGTGTTTGGAGTACCTTCCACTTGGACAGCGGATTTGAGCTGATTACACTGTCTTCATTTAGTGTCCATGATGCTCCTTCCTCCTTTAGCCAATCTATGCGGAAGGTGAATACTTATCTGAAATCTTGATTTGTAGCAGTAAGACACAGACCTGTGCCTTTTGTGCCCACAAAAATGATGTGTATATGTAAAGATGAGGGACCCATGCTCCCATGAGAGAGAAGAAAGCTGCTTATCTTAAAGTATCTCAACAAAATAAAGAGCTCCAAGGTTTTTTTGATGTTTCTTCATTGTTTCCATGTTGTTGTTGTTTAAATCACTATTTAGCAGTGGTTATTATTCTCCAGTTTATAATGGAACATATAATTTCACTTTATTTAGGTCAAGGGAAAAAAAGCAATAAGTGTTTCGTACCTATTAATAGATAGTGTTTCTTAAGGGCAAGCACTCTATGGAATAATTAGAGCATTATTTGGCTATCACTTACAGATTGCATGTTTTAGACGAATATTCTTTAAAACAGTTTTTAACCAACAGGTTTAATGTTAAAGACAGGTAAACTTATCTCATAGATTCAATATAAAAACCTGATCAGAGTTAACGAAATACTGATGCTCAAAAGCACAGGTACTTCCTATATTGGGATGAGGTTATCAGCAGCAGAATGGAAAAAGATTAGGAGTAAAATATGTAGAGGCCTCAATCTAAAGTGAGTTAATATTAAAATTATGTCTGGAAGTCATTTAAATCCCACAGTAGTGGTTAAACAGAGGAAAAGCTATAGTATTTAAGTTTTAAGGAGGATATTGGCCTATCGGTTGTTGGGTGGAGGGAGAGTGAAGGTGTTAAACAACTTTGGGAAAATATAACACACGCACACACATACATATTAGATTGTTGCTAAATACCAGACCTTCCCTGGAGTTGGAACACTTTATTTGTGCTCCAGGAAAGGCTTATCAAGAGAAAAGAAGTGTTGTGGGGTAGGGGTGTTTTTGGTGCAATGAATGTCCCAGTAGATACTCTAGGCTGGAAGTGGATTTCTCATTTTTATACTTCTATTTTTATTGAAACATATCTCAAGTATTACAGTGGTGCAAGAAGTTAAAAATCAGGTTCTGAACATGCCACACCATAAAGAAGGTCTATGTAAGTTATAACAGTATAACATGTAAGTTCTGTTTTTATACAGTGCTGTTGGATTTTACATTTGGGGGGGGAAATGTTAAAGCATCATGACTACATTTTGGTTTAAGCCTGTATTTTTGACTGTATTTTTTGGCAATTAACTCTAACAACAAAAATAGTGTGCTTTTTCTGTGAATTTGTAAGTATCTATCATACTGTGCCACCATGAGCTCCGTGGTGATAAATAAAGTTTTGATTTGAGCTACAGTGTGTTTAATCACAGATACTACACAGTTTTACCCTTGTAGGTTTATGCAGATAAAGAAAATGACACGCATAATGGGAGGCGACAAAATTAAAGAAAAATAAAGGAAAAGAGTGTCTATGATAGCTCAGCATCTACCATTTTAATGGCCCATAAAAGGAAAAAGACTTCAGTGAGGACAGGCACGGAAGAGATACCTTTCTCAAAGGCTACAGTAAAATGCTGTGTAAGGGCAGTATGTCACAATCACAGTGTGCTCTGATCAATAACCTTCCACTCTTGTTGGGGTGTGGGATAGTGTTTGACTCCGTTTCCCACCCTGAAAACCAGGAGACTGTTCCTCATCTGTCTTTCAAGGATGTTGTATTTACCAGGGAATGCATGCAGAACGATTTTTGAAAGATGCTCTAGAGTGCAAAGAATTATTGCATTGTTTTTATTCATGACTTGAGCTGGGTTTTAGTTAGTTGCATGCCTTTGTATGCTGCGTATTGGGTTTTTATAGCAACGTCTGTGTTCTCTGGGTACCTAAGCAGAGATTTTCATTTTAATACTACATAATTCAAATGCTGGATTCATACCAAATTCACCTCCTCCACACAGTTTAACTGCATTATTAATAATAATATGGTTGATTGCTGATGCTATATATTTGTTTTCTAAAGAGCTCGTTGAGAAGCTGGGCGTGTTAATAAGGTATGGTGTGTTTCTCCTGTGTTCTCAGCAAGGCTTCTGCCTGTAGCACGCAACTGGCACTGCCCATATTCTCTTTTCACTGCTACTAGGCAGAGCATGCAGGCATTTTCAATTCACTAGATCATTCACAAGTTACCTCCAACCCAACCTTGTCATTGCAATTCGTCACACTTACAGTGTATGCTTTTATGTGCTGTATCTCGCCGAAGTCTCATCACGCCAGGCCAGTGCCACAGGGTACTAGACAACAACAAAGATCTCAAGCATAGTTTAAAAGGTAGCACTATAAAAGAGAAAAATAATGGCCGCAATCACACTAGATACCCTGTTCCCACAGATCCTGCAGCCTTTTTTTAATTTCGAACTAAAGCAAAGTTGTATGAACGACTACCTTCCCCAGTGCCACCATATGCCCAATATATCTGGCACCCTGTCCAGCAAGGCAGGGAGGGAGAGGAGAAGCCCTGACACAGTATATCTGGAGGGAATACACTGGGCGCTGTTTCAATGTGAAAAATGTTTGAGGAGACTCTCTCTAATCACCTTTTGGCTAACAGTTTGTGGGAATTAGAATGGTGTTATGAATGGACCTCTGGTTGTGTAGTTTCTGGGGTGTGCTTGGACAAACCATCAAAGCCTTATTATCTCTTGTTGGAAGCAGTCGAGTTACACTGTGCCTTAAAAAAAAGGCGAGAACAAAATAGGTCTCCTCTTCCTCTGATCTTCATCTGGAAAATGAGTCATAATTTTCTCATAATCCTTTCCCATCTGCTTTTTCAGTACTTGAATTTATACCTTAGCATGTTTTCATACCATCCCTAACATAATGGTTTCTTGGTCTCAGCTATGACATTTGGGTCATAGAAACTTTATGATTATTTCTGTCAAGAGAAGCTGTTGCACCATGAAGTGCCTTCTGTGAAGGCTTAAGGATAGATCGTGCACTGCTTCCTCTCCTGACATCTCCATTTTTTAGTCCCTTTTGTGAAGTTGTCAGAATTTTTGTTTTCTGTCAGCACAGGTTAGGTCTGATAATGATTTGGTTACATATACACCCATGTGAGTTTTAGCACCAAAAGTAAGCAAGCCTAAGCACGGGAGGTTCCAGTTCTGGGCTGAGGAACAACTGCCTTGAGGTTCTGCCTTAAATATCTCTTTTCGTTCACACGGAACTATGCTCAAGCTGCTTTCTTCAGATTGCAATAAATTCCTGCTAAATTCCTGTCTTGGGAGAAAGAAGCAGGATTTAAATGCTGAACCACATGAGTGGTGAGGGTTTTTTTTGGGAGCAAGAGCTTTTGTGGAGGCTGGCTGTCCTCAGGGACCCCATTTTCAACCCCATCCCCAGGGATGCGATATTAACAGCAGATGAAACAGTGCTGCAGAAAGTATAGGAGAAGCCAGCTCATCAGGTCCTTGGCTCATCAGCCAGCGGGTCTGTCCTGTTGCTGTTATTCTTTAGTAATTAAAGCCAGTTGGCCATGGATAGTGCTCAGTGAATAAATCTGTGAAGGTTTTCTCCAACTGATTTAGCTATAACAAGGTTAACGCTGTGACACCTATGTGCAGGATGGGACTATCTGTCTGTAGACTCTGTCCTACCCAAGGTGTGTTGCTCAGCATGGGGAAGGAGGAAAGTCCCAGTATCATGGAGAAATTTGGCTCCCCTTGCTGCCCCTTCACCTTCCCCCCCTTTTCCTGCACCCATCAGTGCTGGCAATCGGTGTAGCTTTTGATAGAGGCTGGCCTGCTCTCAGGAGAGGAGTGAATCCAGGTGTCCATATGTACGTACGTGTTGAGCATTATCTTCTCGGCAGGTCACGCACAAGTGTAGTGACATTGCCTAGCCCTGTTGGGGCACCATAAATTACAGCATGAAGTTTAACCCCTGGGTCGCCCGGTGTAGGTAAAGACTGTCACAAAGGTGATGGATTTCAGGAATGCTGTAGTGTCTGTTGAAGATAAGACGACCTTCTTTTTGTGGCCCCAGTGAAGTGAGCAGTGTGAACGTTGTGTTGTTAACTTTTCTGTTGCAAGAGGGTTTTTTTGCCTCGTAAAAAAGTGGAGGGGTAGTCTGAGACACCCTGTGTTGGGTGTGTTTGTCCTGTGCTCTGAGCTTCAGTGAGGGGCTCCTTTGCTCCATTTGCTCCACCCGACTGGCGTTATTTCCCTTGTATAACAGACAGAGTGTTTCTATAATAAGATTAGGCCTGGACTTTTCATTGCTGCCTCTCAAGTTTCTGTTAACATGTTCTCAGATTGTAGGCATCTGCTCAAATACGCTTCCTGCAAACAGGCTCTGCTGCCCTCTCCCCTCCTGAAAAATTAAAGGATTGAAAAATGATGATGCTGTTGCAGTCCTTGGGATTGGTTTACCAAAGAGATGTAGGATCTCATTCCAGATAATATTCTGAAGATGCATTTTTGTTTTATTTGGTCAACAATTGACAGGAAGAAAAGGTTAAATAGTAATGAGAAACTACTGTAATTGCACTTTTGAGGGCTGGTGCTGTAAGTAATTACATGCATGATTGAAAATTATCCGTTGGCTCCACAAATGCAGCTTGACCTACCTGTATATTTTCAAAAAGAAGTAATGTCTCTTATTTCTAAGAGAAGGAGAAAAAAAAAATACCCTGCTGTTTTTAGCTATGTACAAATGATAAAAGCAAAGACTTCAAAGTGTGCAGCCTTTCAACTCGTGCTCAATTAGAATAAAAGTTTGGTTGCTGTTTTAAACATTTATGGCTAACTAACTGTGACAGCATCTCAACTCTGCAAATGGGATGATTTTGGATTGACTTTTGATCTGACTGACAGTTTCTTATACACTTCAGTGTTGGTTTATGGCATACAACTCTGCATTTAAATCCACATGTGACTAATTAGAAAGTGTTTATGTTCTGAATGTATACATTCACACAAGAATAAAAGCTTTTTTCTAAATGGAGCCACATAATTAGCAAAAGAGTTAATTTAACAAGGTGCTTGATAAGCTGTTTTTAAAATGGCTACAACAAAGATTGAAAAAATAAAAATACAAAAATGTATATTTAGCATAGAGAAGGAAAATATATATATTAATGTTAAAGACAGATACGTGAGTTGCAATAATGAAGATCTCTTCTGAAAACCCTGCATAGTTTTTTGGCCTTTACAGGAAAACAACAGGTTGAACAGCACATTTTAGAGTACATTTGCAATTTACGGGTGTCTCTGAGAAATTCTATTCTAGTTTCATTTTTAGCCTTTCTGTATAAAACGTGACAGAAGAATGTACATTTATGCTAATCTCTTCATCTACCTTTATCGTAAGAGCTACTGACAACACAAGTGGTACTATAACATTTGTGCCACCAAATACATCTGGGGGTTTTGAAGAGTCCGCAAAGAGGAAGGCTAAAAAGAATACAAATATAATAACATTTTCTTGATAAAATAATGCTTCCGTGTCACAGAAAACGAAATTGTCAGCATTCCTTTGTAGGCCTCTCTCAGGCTTAAGAAAAGATTCTTGACAGTTTCAGCATTGCCTTTAAATATCTTATTGAAATGTAGATTAAGGCTGTACATCTTATAATAGTTGGAAAGCCTTTTCATTTTAAGTCTTGTAGAAAAGCAAGTATTAAGTAAGTATTAACTTTAGCAGTTATATTTTAGCATTTTTCTCAGGTTGATCCCTCCTAGACCCAATATTTAGATGTATTTAAAGCGGCAGTAGATTACCTGGCAGTACAGTAGTACAGCATTGTGCATTTCTCTGAGTCGCCATAAAGTAAGATTAGCTGTATCTTTTGTTAGTGCCATCTCTCATGTATTTTACAAAGGTATCGCATGTACATAGATGCTACTATAATCAATGATGCCTTAATGTTCTTGGTTAATATTTAGCATTTTCAAAGGTTTATTCCATGGTTTTGATATTAACTTATTTGAAGTAAAAATGACATTGAAATTTGTTCTATAAGCAGGGCTGTTTCAAAATCTTCTGTAACTCTGAAATAATCATAGTCTCGTTCTTTTGATGATGTGAAATGTAGTTTAGTGTACATAGTATTTATCAGTCAGGAGTCTATCTCTGCTTTCACTTTGATATGTAAACCATTTATCCACTTCATGAATAAAAGAAAGATATTTTAAATAATTTTGTGGGTCTCAATTTCTGGGTGCCAATTCTGGACTCTTAGCGAGGAGCTCATTTCTCAGAAAATTCTTCACCATTAACTTCAGGAAGTCCAGTTTCTTGCAGGTGTTGGTGTCTTGCTGTGACATAGCGAAAAAACCTGAAAGTTCCTGTAATTATGAATCATTTGTACATCTCATGTTTGTGGATATAAATCTCCACCAGAACCTTAATATAATGAATAATCTCCCAGGAATCTTGACTTAAAGATAGTGACCTAGATGTGATATGGTAGCCTTGTTATTATCATTATTTCTTATATAACCCATATGACGTTTATAATGAGCTTGATTTTTGCAAAGCTTAGCTATCAGAAGAGTAACTTTCAGCTGCACAAATTTGATATAGAGCTAATTGGAAGCCAATAAACACACTGTTTATACAGCCTGACCTTTCAGAATGGGTCCCTGCTTTAAACAAGTGCAAGAAATATAGTGCTTTAATGACACTTGGGCAGATTCATACTTGCTGAATGTATATAAATAAATATTTGAATATAGATAAGAAAATATTAGCCTCAGCTCACATGAGATGGGAACTAGACAGCACAAGAAAATGATTCATGAATGAAAAAAAGATATAGTCTGAGCAGTGCAGTAACTCGATTCAAAACAATATTAAAATACTACATGGGAATTTCTTGAAGTCTTATGGTAGCAGTTAAGACTCCAGATAGCCAACATATAAAATGCAGGAAATGTATGAAAGATACTGCTAGGCATTTTCATGCTCTTTGAGAGTGCTAAGGTATTCAAATATTCCAAAAGCATCTTCTTTTTTTCCTTTTTCTTTTCTTTGAATGCTTGGTTGGACTGTAATGTGAAACCCACCCTTGAGTCTGCACATTTGGGCTCTGATTCTGTGACGGTCTATCAAGAGCGGAAGGAAGAAAAGTTTTGCTGGTGTATTCGGTGGCCAAGTTAAAAGCCTTGAAAGATGGAAAGACTGGACTCTGTTTTTTAAGTGGAGGAATATCTCTCTTAGGACTTCGGGTGTGATCTGTGTTGATGTAGAAGGAAGTAACCAAGTGACTTTACAAAGTGGTTCTGGAGAAGCTTAATGCATGCTAGGCTTAATGTAAGAAGTCAACTGAAAAATTTTATTATTTTTCTTATTCTCTTATTTTCCTGTTTGTCTAACCCTATCATTCTTCTCCAAAGCTGTAGCTCTCTATTTCATGTATGAGAATGTAAGAAGCAAAAGGATTCCTTAATTTGGATAGGAAGCAAAAATAAACAATAAGATTATTTGTTTTGGTGAATTTTGTAATTTTGGGAAAATCTAGAGTGGGGATATCACTGTTTTTAAAGCTGTTCCAAATGAGTTAATGGGTCTTCAAAGAACTTTGTCATGGCTAAAAAATACAATTTTATGTAAATATCTTGAAATGACATGGAAGAGCGTAGTCTTGCATATACTTAGTCATGTAACTGTGCTTAGTTCTCTGGTAGTCATTTGCACCCCAAAGTGTAGTGCAGTTTTATGCACAGTAATGAGAAGAATGTTCAGCTCGGTGGTTTGCAAGGATTCACGGAAAGAGTTGTTGGTTTTTTTTCCCCTCTCAGCCTTGAAATGCACGTGAAAGTTTTCATTTAAAATGGTGTAACACTGGAACAGCACCAATAAAATCAGTCTGGCTGCTCTGGATTTATATTCAATAACATGAGAAAGGACTTAGTCTTCCTCATCTTCGAGGTTCAAATAAAACTGAAAAGTTGAAATGAAGCGCACTTAGAAATGTAGTGTTGTGTTTGATATCAAGCCAAAACCATGAAAAATAATTGAATTTCCCATAGTTTTGATAAAATAACGTAAATCGCTCCAAGTTCACTCAAGCAGAGTCCAGAGATTTCCGGCAGCCAGATGTAAAGAATTCTTGAGAAACTTTGGGAATTCAGCAAATTTTGGATGAACCTGGGTTGAGATTTGTGTTTAACTACAGAATCCAAAACCAAGCAAATTTTTTCTTGTTTTCAATTATGTAATAAACAAAAGCTTGACCAAGTTCTCAACAGCACTGATAATTTTTGGTGGATCCTGACATATTAGTCTTAGATTATAATATTTTATTACAAGATATGTGCTCAACGTGGTCAGAAAAACTTTGTGGTAGTTACTAAAATAGGAAGTTATTCAGTGTTATGATTAAGATGCCTGTTTAAAAAGGTGGTTTGTTTTTCTGATTGGTGAGAGAGAGCTTTCCATCTCTTCATCTGTACTGCTAAACTGTTGGGGTTTGGGTCTGTTTTTTCTCAAAGCAACATTATTGTCTTACATAATTTTTAAGCATTTGTTACATGGTGAGGCAGATGGGAATATTTAAGAAAACAAACTCCCCCAAAATAATATTAATTATGACTGGATCGTAAGTAAGGATTTTTTGTAGCTCTTGAACATTTTTCTGTGTGCTCTTGTGCTCCCTCTACTGATTCTGCACCTGGGAATGACAAATAGAACTGCTAGAGCAGTGAACTTTCCTGTCAGCATCACTGAGGGGAAAAAACCCCTGAACTCTTAATAAAAAGAACTTAGTTGCAGGGTTCCACTTTAGTTCTTCCAGCCTTGGGAACACAGAAGGGGACAATACGTTAGTGTTTGTAGAGGAAGGAGAAAAGCATCCACTTTTTTCAGTACTACGAAGAACCTGTGAACACTGAGGCAACTGATAAATAGGCAAGAGACATTAATAATTGACTTTATGAGATTCGATGGAGAGGTAAATTAATATAGCAAGTGTTGGAAGAAGTCCACAGTGCGTGTAGAGAATAGCCGTGTCATTTGTTGTGTCTGTTCAGCGTCATCAGACTCCAGGAAATTTTGCAGAGCAGTCATTGAAATACGTAGTGAAATTTTGATGTTGGAATCAGTACAACCATTTTTTCACTCATGACTGAAAAGCTTTGAATTCATAAGCATGTAAGATGAAAATAATGGTCTCTCAACTTGTTTTGACCTGAGCTTCTTTCAGTCAACAAAAATGTTATGTAAAATGTAAGTAACCAATTCAACAAACACATCTTCTCAGAGTACAGTTTTGATGTTTTCCTCAATGTGGTTAAAAGCATTGAAGCCTTGATTTTTAACTCTCTTGGAGGGAACCTCAGAGACATTAGAATGTGGTTTCAGTCCAAATTGTCCATTTAACTTGTGACCTAAAAAAAATTCAATTTCGATAATTTGAAAAAAGAGCACGTGGTTTCCACTCCTGGTTGGTTTTTTTTAGACTTTGTAAGAATTTTTTTCCTCTGGTCAGTGTCTGGTGATGGGATTAATTCTGAAAATCCGAGTACTTTGCAGTCGGGGATGTTAAATTTGTCCTTGGATTATTGGTGGTACATTTGAACTTCTGTTTTCATCTATAGAAAGCTGTAATAGCTTATTAATCATATGAATTCATTACCTGTAAGATCGCATGAATTTCCTCTTTGCTTTACAGGTCAGTTTACTGTGGTGTGATGTGTGTTTTGTATGGGAGGCACATGGGCTAGATTTCATCTCTGTGACTTTACCTGTCTGTAATGTGGATGCCTATAGGTGAACTAGTCATCGGGGTTAGCATTACGGTCAGCAGAGAGGAGTATTAACTTCTAAGTTGTGGCTAATATAACGCATTTTAGGGCTGAGCAGGCCACAAGTAGTTATCTAATGAGAAGTTCCTGCCTAGGCTTCTGCTGCAACTTCTGTTGGTTGTGTGCTCCTTACATATGTCCTGTGTCATTTCTTCCATGCAATTAAATAAATTGCTTCCTAGAGGCAGCTTTTTCTGTCCATTGACTGTCTAGGGTGTTATGTACAACAGCTGAGACACAGATATCTTGTTAGGTAAAGGACACTTCATCACTTGTGTCTGTGAGACTAGCCAATGTGTTATGTTGCTGTGTTTTATGGTGGTTTTTTTGTTCTTTTTTCATGTCCAGGTTCTTTAAATTTAATCTCTTTTTGATTACTTGTTATTCCAGTTGCTTTGGGAAAATTCTGAAAGCCTAGTACCAGGTTATGATATTTTGATTTCTAAATTAACCCAGAAACTCAAGTGATGAAATCGCGTATCTGTAAGGCTAACAGTAACCACAATATGTACAATTATTGGATTCCTGCCATACTGCCTTAATGTAAATGTTAAAATGTCCCTATAGTGATTCTGGAATAAAATTTTTTAAAATATGTATTATGAAGAGAGGTGTATGAGACTTCAGCTCCTAAATGACTTTGACATTAAAATGTAGTTTTACTAGAGGATTTCAAAACACTCAGCATGCACCTAGCAACTTTAAAATATATTTTGATTTAAAGATTGAGACTAGGTAATGCCAATGTCAGTTTTAGCTGGGACATTGTAGAGAAATGAGACTGAATCTAATCTGTACTCTAAATTTTTCAGGCTGATTTTTCTAATTTGATTTTTGTTACAAGTATCAGTCTTCCGTGTTCCTGCCATGCTGAGACTGGAGAAGAAGCCACCCTGAGTGGTTCTCCTCCTTCAGCCAGAGGTGAAAATTCACTGCAGATGCTGTACTTAAGTTGTGCAGTGACCAGCTTGAAGTGTGAAACTGTCACTTGCTTAAAAATTTGCCAGACAAAAGTTATCCCAGATGGTTTTTCCCTTTTGCCACTTCTCCTGAGTTCCCTAGTGGTAACCATCAGTGATGCCAGGATCACAAGATTCATGAATATCTGTTTCAATATAACTTATTCTTGCATGAACAAAGCAAAATTTTTTTTAATTAAATCCCAAATACTTGAATTCTCATAAGACTTATGTTTTTTTGAAATATTTAATATTTATGTAAAGATTAAATGAAGATTTATGAATCTACTGTCTGGTTTTGACCTGAACTGGAGTGGTTTATTAGGACCATAAAATATTTTTTCTAAATTTTCTTGGTTTTGATTTTGAACAACAGTAGAAAGCAAACTTTAGACAGAAAGAAAAAAGGAAAAAAATCATCCATGAAACTCAGAACTACTATTTGGGTTTTGAACAACTTATCTGGGACCCCATAAGCACCAAAGTTTTGCTGAGACAGTAGACAAATATAGGACATCTGACTTATCTTTCAGGCGGGTTAATTGTTCTTTGTTTTCATCCCTCACTCTCATTTTTAATTGCTGTAGGCTTCAGGTTTCTTTTCCTTGCTTACAACCTGTAAAAGGTGCTGATTTATTTTAATAGGCTGCTAGTTAGATGTGCTAGTGATTGAGAGCTACTTCAGTTTATCAGTGCCTGCCCAAGGATGACTGATCCACCTGAAGGAAGAGCTGGGAGCCAGCTCATACATCGAACTTGTGCTATGGATCAGCACTGTGAATGGCAGATTTGATTTCAGATCGTTTAGTGGTATACTAAGCATAGGTTTAAGATTTATCTTTTAACAAAAAAATTATTTATTTTTACAATAAATATTATTTTAAAAAAAGGCAGCTCTTTGTTTCTTCTTGCAAGTATAATGTTCTTCTAAATCCTGGGAAAAAAGAGAAACAACAAAATGGACACCGAGAAAAGGTGTACAACAAGAAATTTGTCCCAAGTCTATGTTTGATCACATCTGCAGCCAAGTATGTCGTCTAAATACATGTTGTGAATGAAATTCTGTTCATATTCAAGTTGGCTGCAGAATTCCCATCTCACTTCACTGAGACCAGTCTATCGTCATCCCTGCACACAAAGATGAGCCATAAGCTGGGCTATGTCTTGTGAGAACAAACTCCCCTGCAAAGTTGCAATAACATCTGCCCAGGGCCCAAAATTCTTCAATGTCTTTTGTCTTGTTTTCCTTGTTGCTCGCTCAGTGAAAAGTGGGATGTGGGAAGGCTCAAAAGGTAAGGGGAAGAAATATATCGGTTAAGATCTGTGTCCACTTTCAGGAACAGGTTGAAATAAGTTNCTCCTCTCTGTGAAATATATTGTAGACGGGATTTTCCTCCTTGTCGCACTTGGCTTTATACGAATGTAACTGAGAAATCTGTCAATTTTTCTTTCTTTTGGAAGAATATATTTAATTATAATTGTCAAAATAGTCTGTGATGATCGTATGTGTTCAGGTAATGTTTGTTTTGATTCATGTATATTTAGTTTTGTCAAGTATTAAAACAGCAACAAAGTGATCTTTTATTATTGCTCCCTTTGATAATAACCTTTCTGTCTTGTAAATAATAATAAATGTGAGTCATCAATAGTTTGCAGCTTCTTAGCTGTAAGGTGTCTGTAAGAGAAGTCAGCAGATTGTCTCCAGGGAGTAGATTAAAGGGAAAATGAGTGTGTTTCTGCTTACTTTCTTGGCTCATTGCTTTATGGATATGTGGGATCAAAAAAATAAATGGTGGTCAGAAAAGAACAAACACTTTTATTAGAGCAGTTAGAAAAAGACACTGTTTTGCTATTTGCCAAGGTCCTTCTGAGTAGCATGTTTGGCAGCTACCAAATGACATGGCCTGCACAGAGCTGATTTTGATGAAGCCTCTGGGATGTGTTAAAAAGTAAACCAGAGCAAATCACGTACTGGAAAGCATAACTCAATCAAGGAAAAATGTATGATTAAGGGCGACATGGGCAAGGAAAGCTTTGCCAGAGCTCAGGGTAAATATTTGTATCAGTGTGAAGTGAAAGCCTCACATCGCTGATGTCAAGCAGCTGGAATTTTCATTGTTTATAAACTTTTGTTGTTACAGTTGGATTTTGGCAGAAAAGGTACCAAAGAGAGAACTGTTTCCCAGCAAGAAAATCTGAGTTTTGATAAAACAGCTTGAACAGATAGAGATGTAAAGATGCAAAATTTTTGTGCCTTTTTTTAAAAAAAAAACCATTGTATGTGACCATCGGTTGCCTTGTGACGTGCGGTTGACTTGCCCTGCGGGAGTTTTCTGAGCGTGTTCGTGCGTTCTGTGGGCAAAAAAGAGAGACAGAGAGGATGACCACCAGCCTTCTCTTGAGAAGGCAACTAGCAACCATTACATTAGGAGAGATTTAAATAGTTGTTATAACAACTACAGCTCTATCTCTTGTTCCGAGTCCAGAGTTCATTTTTCTTCAGAGAACGTTGCCAGTGTGAGTCAAAAATTTTAATGAGAGAAAAAATATGACCTACTTGGGGATTGAACCCGATTCGTTGGATTCTGTCCAGGAGCCTTAAGAAGATAAGCTAATATGCCTCTTTCCCCCACCCCTTACCCCTGATGCACTTCAAATGCAGCTATGGGCATGTGTTGTATTTTGCACCATATTTTATTCAGTGAGTTGTTTTATAAGAGTATTTCATGGATTTTAGAGCTACATATTTAATCTGTAGTGATTTCTTTCTTGAGGTAAAATTTTTAATTCTATATAAAGTGTGAGGCCGATTTTGGTTATTGTTCTTTATGTTGAGTACGTCCCTGTAATTCATGAAGGAAGCGATTTGTACAGAAGTTCAGTCCCTGTGAATGGATGTTTCTAACGCTCGGGGTTCTTGCGATACTGCTTGTCATCTGGGTCGTGATCCCAAAAGTTTCTTACAGGGCCAGTCTCCAGCCTTTTCTGTGGGTGAATTTGCAGCTGAGGAGCTCATTCCTTCAGGAAGAAGAGGGAGATAAGATACTGCCCAAGCCGCATTAGAGAAAAAATTGTTTAAAAATATTTTAAAAAGTGTAGATCATTTAAAGCACTGAGACTGGTGATCAGATTCCCAGGGAAAGAAATATTGAACTTTAAAGGAATCTGGGCTCTGCTGAAGAGTTGGTTGTGTGTGTGGCTGAAGTGTACGTGCTCTGTTACACACGCATGAAGATGCTGTGATTTAAACAGCTCTATATTTTTGTCAAAGTAAACCAGGGACTATCTCTGCCAATGAAAAACAGTGCTCTGCAAGAACCTAACAACGTTACCCAGCTGCACTAAGAATAGAAATCAAGCCCCTGCTGGTATAATTAAGAAATCTTCACTTCCAGTCCCTGGGCTTTAGAGACCTGGATCACTAACTAATTCCAATTTAGAGAGCTTTTTTGATAAGAGCTTTTGTAAACTAGGAAATAAGCTGAGAATGAAAACTTTTCATTGCAAGTATTTTAGCTACGCACTCAGCCTGTTCAATGTTATTTAACGTTTGGTCTGTCCTGGAGGGAAATCAGATATATCAGCATTGAATTGAAGAAACACAGCATACTCATTCTCCTAAGGGTTTTGAGCAGGGAGGGGAAAAAAAAAAAAACCAACCACAAAACCAGAAAGTGGCACTCATCCATGGTCTCCAATCTTACATTTGGAAAAAAACGCCAGTTTCATTCATAAATGTGGGGCCTGGCTGTGTGGTCTTATGGCCGAGACCTCAGATCTTCTGAGACTCTCGGTCGCTCGGAGCTGCGGATAGTGTAGGGACAGAAACTCAGCCTGGGCACAGATGGATGTTTGGATGCATTTAATATCTTTCTGTCTGCAACATGAACTCCATAGTCAATTCTGATCTCATCTGTGCTGGTGTGGGAGCTGGGGTAGGGGAGTTGCTCTGTTTGACACCGATGGGAGGGATCAATATCACACCTGTTTTTCTTTTTTTCCCCAAATAAGATTAAATACATATTTATCAATATATCTTCTCTCTAAATGGTAAACATTTTGTCAAGAATAAAAATTTCTCAGAAGCTTGAGTGAACATCTTCTGCTTTTTTTTATATAGGTGGATATTCTTTATGTTTTCATTATAGCTTATCCTTGACTCATGTCTTGTTCTTGTTTAAGGTTTTTTTTAATTTTCTTCATTCTTTACCAGTTAGGTGCTCCTTCTCCTGCAGTGTCTTTGAAACAGCATGCAAATTTGGTACTACTTCTGTGTGATTCAAACCTTGTAACCCACACATTGCAGGAGGTTTAAAGACACTGGTGAGATCACCCACCCACTCGTTACTTATTATTGTATGCATCATAATGTAACAGGTCAAATATCTGCCTCGTAAAAGTGTGTATTGAGAACGAACTGTTGCAGTAGCACTGCACAAGAGATGGAACAGTGTATTCTATTTCTAACACTGTTGTTGACATCTAAATCACTCAATCTTTTCTACTTGCTTTCTCACCTAGGATGCAAGAATGTTAATACCTACTACCATTTGAAAGTTATGTAAATTTTGGACATATTGGACCATGAAGTGAGATAATAATGCTCATTAAAAATTCTTGCAATAGATAGAGAATTTTTAAATGGCTTGTCTGCTGTTTCTCATAAGTTGAGTGTATAAGAGGGTTTTTGTTTTAGCAGATTATGATAGCACTTAAGAACCTTTTATAAATAAATTAAGAAATTAATGATCTCATACCTAATTTCTCATGAGGTCTTACTTCTCCCTACATTCTTCTTGCTCCCTCTTAAGATCATGTCCATCTCCTTCAGGCATGGACAGTGACTCCATGGCAATCAAGGCTGTCTCTGCGCCTCGGTGACCTCTGTCGCTTGTACAGTTTCTGTGATTGTATTTTTTTTTTATTATTCCCCCCCCCTAAAGAAACAGTCTAAGGAGTAGGAGATGATGGCTTGATTACTGCTCTGCAGAGGTTTCTGAGCAGTGTTACTCCAGGTGCTGTAAATCAGATCAGCCTTGCCATTATCAGGGATGAAAAGAAATGCTGCCTATGAGTGTTTCTGGGGTTATTTGGGCTTGCCTCCTTTACTTCTCCCAAGATGCGGTGAACATCCTAATTTTTGTCTTTCCAAACAATATTATGGTAGAAATCCAAATGTAGGAATTTATCTAATAAAAGAGGGCTTCTGCCTCTTAGCAGACCTGGTGTTACCACTGTCAAAAGACTGAATATCAAATGGAGCTTGCTGCTTTGGTCTAGCTCAGGGGCTTGTATGAGTTCAATTTAACTCAACACAACATGCACAAAGTACCTATTTATTCTCTTTTGGTTTCTTCTGTCACTTAAGGGGCTCTCAGCATACTTGCAGAGCTCCTTGTATAAGACCTTTGATGAGGTGGCAGAATGAGTGAAGATGTTGCCCAGTAGATCTCTTCTAATACCTTCCGCTTTTGGGGTAGGTGAGTTTTGGCTGTAGACGTGCTGCTAACTGTGCAAAGAGTACATTTCCTTCTCAAGGCTCTTGTGGCTGGTCTGGGGAGACCAGTCTTGTAGTTGGGGAACTGACCAGATAGCCTTCTGAAGGTAAACATTTGCTGTCACCAGCTTTTCTCAAGGAGGGTCGTAATCTCCTTTGCAAAGGAGCTGCATCCCAGGCAGGTAATGAGACAACAGGAACCATCTGGGTGAAAACCCGCTATGCAAGGTGCCACGGGGCAGAAAGTGTTGGCTGGTGCTGACCTCGGCCCTGATGACTCCTGGAGCTCTGCCAAAATGGGGTGAGGCCACGAGGGTGACCCAGGCTGGTGGCCAGGCTTCAGATGCAGTTACCATTTACTTGGGCGTGCAGCCCCCCCCGTGTGATCTAGCACTCTCCCTCAAATGTATGTCTGGTGCAGAAAATATACTATTACATGCCACCGATGTCAAAGATTGAATTAATGTCTAAGACTATTTTTTCTTTTTTTGAATAAGTGGAAAATAGGGATGATTTTACTTGATGCTTGCAGAGGCTGGCTATTGCTTTTAAAAGTTACAACCCCAATCATGTTTGAAGCTTGAATTTTTTTAAAGAAGAGCAAGAGTAAAATCTAGACAAACTTTCTTTTTTTTCCTGGAATGATGAAACTACTGCACTGCAATCAAACTGCAATAAAAATGTGAAATACTGTCAGAAGATATGAAGCCGGTGCAAATGAAAGCCAGCGACAGAGACAGAATCCTAAAATAAATTCAGGAAAATGCAGGCTATTTACTTTCAAAATACAGAAAGCAAACTAACCTCAAAAAGTACTTGGACAACGCAATCAATAGCTTTACTCATGTTTCCATTCAGCCAAAATACAAAAGTAGATCTCTTTGCAGTGAAAATAATTATTTTTAAAAAATTAAAAAAAAAAAATCACTGAAATAAAAAGGCTCTCAAAACAGCCAGTGAAGGAAAGCCAGGGCCGCTGGTGGCTGCTGGAGTCAGCTTTGCGAAGGGGACTGTAGATGGAGCTCGGCTCTGCGATTCCTCACTCCCTGCTCCACAATGAAGCAATTGTTTCCCCGTCTCCGCTCAGCAATTCCTCCTTCCCTCTCTGTGTGCTTTTTTGGTCGCATGTTCTATTTATTTTAATGTATACCTTTGTGCAAAGCCTGTCTCTGAGTGGTTAGATACCCCGTTGATATGTGGCCTTCAAGGCGGGGGGAGGAGTGCAGCCTATTCCCATGACATCCGTGGGCTTTGTAGAGCCAAAAAAACCTTCTCGGGAACACCTAATCCTTGGGCTCCCTCCAAGTACCACAATCTCTCTGCACAACTGACATGGGCCACTTGGGACACTTGAGGGCTTTAGGTGTGTCTCTCTGAAGTCAGCCACAGCCAAGCATGAGGCAAATGTGCCCAGACCAAAGAAAATAAATTATGTGGGCTCCAATTTTCAGCAGTTATGAAGTATTAAATTGCACATCTGAAGAATTCGCTCTGGGATTAACCCTTTGGAACCTGCGCGGAGTGTCGTGGTGGCTCCTCCTGGAGTGCTTTCCGCTTTTCAAAGGCACATGGGTCACTGAACACAGGGTTGGAATGCTAATTGAAATATGTGTCATAATTAACTGTTAATGCTAAAAGGGAGAGTGGGAACAAGGGGGAGAGAGACCTGGTACCTGTGCAAAAGCAAGGGGGAGGAGGGATGCAAGAGGCAGCTCTGGCTTTTGGCCCCTCTTAGGGTGCGTCCCGAGAGGGTCCTGCGTGCCACCAAAGTTTTTAAAATAAAACTGTAATTCTTTTGGAACCACAAGTGCAACTTGCAGCACAACATTAGCATGCGTTTTAGCACAATTAGCACAGCCCCTGTAGCTGCCCTTTCATTCAGGTTTGGAGAAGCGGTTGTGAGCCAGTGCAATTCTGCTGAATTTCTTGCTAAAAAGCTACTGAAAAGGCATTAGCTCTTGGTAAAAGATACAAAAAGTACATCCTGCCCTGCCTCCCTCAAGTATTTCTGGTTCCCCACAACCATCTGTAACATCAAATATCTGGTACATTATGTTGCTGAAACTTAGTGTAAACCCCACACTGGAAAAACAAATGGCTGGTATTTTATGTGTGGATTTTTAAAGTTATTTTTTTAAGCAAATAATTAGCCTGTCGAAGCTATAATAATAAACAAATAGACAATTATTGAGAAGGAGGCTTTGGTCTTGTTCACCCCCTCCCCTCTTATTGCACTAATTAAAGTTTGTAGTCTTTTCGCCAGCCAGTCTGAAACTAAGTTTTGTAATAGCTCTAGAAAGCTCTTCCATTGGTGAGCTAACTGAAGCTGATAAACCCATGTTGCTGTCTCCTGGTCTATACAGTTTTCCTGTAGAAAAAAATCACAGTGTTTGCAATCATTACGTGTTTGGGGTTTTGGAAGGACCTGATCCTGAAAGCAGTGCAAAACATAGTGTTTTGTGTGCATAAAGAGCAAATCTTGGAGATAGTATTTAATCTTCAAAGGCATGCAAGTTGTGATAAGCCCCCATTCTAGTTCCTGTCCTGCTTCACTGGGACCATGGGTGGCTCTCCGAGAAGGGACACGTTGTGGAGTTCATGGGTCATGATGGTGCTGGGCTGGACCAGCTGCACAGGAACTGGAAGGGGAGTGGAATAGACATACAAATTTTGGAGGTCACCTCTGAGGTTTAAGGAATTGCTCTGGCCCAGTTGTCTGTAACCTCTGTGGTGGGAAGGAAACTACAATGGTCCCATGCAATCTTGGGCTAGCAAAATGCTGTGTGTATTATTAAACTGCTTTTATGCCTTATACAGCTCTTGGAGATGACATGTTTGCGTGGTTTGTGTTACAGATGAGTATCTCTTTGGCTTGACAGTGTCTTTACAAACTCTCTTATTTCTCCTTTCCCTACCCCAGTGACATAATAGATTTAAAGGACAAGATAATTTTCCACCTCTGGGTTTTTAGGAAGGCTTTCGCTAAAGAATAGGCCTAGTGTTTGGAGGGGAAAAAGTTGTAAGCATCAGTAAAAGATAAGGCATGAAGAAAGTATAAATAGTATTATTGTATATTTTGAAAATGGCTTCACAAGTGAAGATGTGTTTCTTCTACAGTAGTATCTTCTCTTTAAAGTCTGCTGCGGCAGTGAAAAAATCAGAAAGTGTGTGCAAGTAGGGGGTGTCCTTTTTTCTCTTTTTAGAAATCTCTTATTTTTTTGAAGTTCCTTTCAGTAGCCTGACAACTTTCCAGGAGTTTCCAAAAACAACTTAAGGGATTCAGTATTTTGACTATATATTTTTACTAATGTGTGGCATTAAAATTCATGTAAACTGGGATTCTGGGAGTCTTTGGGGGAAAAGAGTGAAAACTGTGGTACTGGTGTAACACCACAAAAGTATGCACAAGCAAATGGACAGCAGGATTAAATGACTGGTTTCATGGGTTTGCAAGTTGCTTGTTAAAAATTTTTTAGCTATAACTTGGTAAAGAAATTATGCTATGGCTATTTTTACAAAGCACTTGAGTTTTTAATCAATAACTCTCATTCTAGTTTTGCCTGGCTGCCTTGTACCTGGTTGTAGGAGGCTGCTCTACACAAGCAACCCCTATGAAAAATTTGCTCTGAAGTATCGAGGAGGCCTTGGGTGGGTGCAGGAGCTCTACCAGGAAGAACTCCTTGCCCAAACAGTGCTCACTGCATGACCATGCAGGCATGCAGGGCCACTCAGTGCTTTCCTTGTGAGCAGAGGCTGGTTAGGGAAACATCTCTTGTGTTGCCTCTGGACAACTTCATTGTGTCTTTCCTTAAAGGTTAAAAAGCCTTGGCTGGAGTACCATGCTGAAGTTAAATGAATTCACTTCTTTCATCCCTCCCCTTCTCCCTCCAGCCCACAAAAGAATGAGTTAGGCCCATGTCAGCCTAGATTTTCAGGTTTAACTCTGAATCTATTTCCTTTTGCAGGTTCAAGTCACGCCCTCAGTGCTCCTTATATGTCACTTTTGTGGTTGAATCATTTCTCTTTTTGTGCTCATAAAGTTCAGAGCTCGAGGGTGACGTGCGGGTTGAAGTCAGGTACTTGTTTATACCCCCAAAACCCATCAAATTGGAATTCATCCTTAAGGACCTAGAAAGTGTAGGAGTTTTGACTTGTTATACTTTATTGCAAAAAGGCAGAAAGCTATGTTTGCTGGAAGAAATTTTTGTAATGCTGTTTTGTAGCATGTTTGCTTTCTATGTAGCAATCAGATGAGAAGTTCATTTTTTCCTCACCTGACTCTTCATTGATATGTGACACTCTCTTGACATAAAAAAAATGACAGTGGAGTAATCATGGCGTTTAGGATCAAACATAAAGTATTTCTGGAACGTATGAAAATGGGGGGTTTTGTCTGCTGAATAGAAAAGAGGATTTGGGAAGTGTGGAATAGAGCTGTATGCAAGGGCTTTAACAAGGATTAGAACACCAAGGTATTTTGGCACATTTGGGTCTGGGCCAGAGTATAACTGAAGATGAGGCCAGATGAAAAACCTTGATCTAGAGTAGCTTCCCAGCATCCTCAGTTTGATGTTGTTTAGGTTGCTGGTTTGGTTTCAACTTTAGGGCAACCTGGTATTCCCACGTTCTGGTTGTGAAAAGCTTGAACACGTGGATTTCCTAGTGTATGCATTGAAGAGACTCAGATGATTTTCCGAAGCTTTCCTGAGCTCCACTTTTGAACCCAATCAAGCTCTTTTGTAGAATTTAAAGTCAAGTGGAAAGTGAGAAAACTGGATTGTAACCAGAGAAATGCAACGAATGCATGAACTGGGAGGTAAGGAGTAAGGTGCCTTCTGTGACTTATTAGATCCAAAACAGCACTGAGGATATTCTCTCTCCTGTTCTAGGGAAACAAGATCCAAGTGGTTTCTTTGCTCTGTTCCCTTTGTAAAGTAGCTATGAGGAAAATTACAGGCAAGTCTCAGCCAGAAAATCCATCTGGTATGAGAAGAAGGGGCCAAAGTACAGCTCTTTGAACGATCAAGACTGCCTGCTGTCTTGACAAAACTGTCTCCTGCCCTGCCTGTCGTTGGGGTCTCCCATTCCCTCTGACTCTTCACATCAACTTTACTATAGCACCTTCGCTATCCACATGAAAAATAAACCTGTCTTCATATCCTAAACGATTTAGCATAGTGTTTACTGCCCTTGTGTAGGTATCTGGCTCATTTCCCTCCCCAGGTTTCTCTTGCATGGGGTTGCATATGGCCCTGTATCTGTACCTGTGTGATGGGAGGGCAGTGAAGGATCATCAGAACCAAAGTCTTGGGACCAAAGAAACTCTGTGGCAGGCCTGTTCTTACAGCTGGCTTTTAGGTTCATAGGTGATTCCAGTTTTTTTTCCCCAAAAAGCTTAATAGTCACTTTGGTTCACAATTTTCAACCAAATTTAGAACAGAAAAAAAAAAATAGTTGTGTTGAATTTTGTGAATGAAAACATTCAGTATGAGAAGTTACTTAAAGTGGAGAGATTGTTTGGAAATTCTAAAGCTGAAATGTTTCTTCCTTTGTAGAATATAATTTTTGGTTCATGTGTGCTTATTTAAAGACAATTTCACAAATGTAACACTTTTGTAAAGCCTACATGTCTTTTTCTGAGCAAAGCAGGATATGGCTGAGATGTTTCCCACCTCTAACCTATGGTTTCAGCTGAAATATTTGCAGGTAGTAGAGCAGAGCAAATGTAGAGGGACCTCATTGCTTCTGGGTGCCTTCTGCTTGCTGAAGAACCTGGGACGTGGTCGGCTTGAGGGTCTCTTGCAGCTTCGTTAGCCCTTGCCATGCCAGCAGGGCTGTGTCGGATGGAGCTCCATGCTTGGACTGATAGCGATGTAGGGTGCGCGGTGGGAAAACAAAAAGGGGTACTTCCCAACCCACATGCTGCAATGGCAGTCACCTCTCATTAAACAGTTATAAGAAGTTGCTTTCAGGCAGTTTCAGGGCAGCAAGAAAAAGCATGCTCAGAGGTAGGATCAGGCACAGCTGCAGCAGTATATCCCTGAGGACATCTGATGTGCATGGAGTAGAAGTTAAGGGATGTGTCTAAAGAGTTTTAAACATCTCCTTTAGCTTTTCTATGGTGCAGCTGGGAGGGAGATTATTTTAATTCTTGCATGGTCACAAATGCATCCACAAGTTGCAGTAGGATCATCTCAGTGCCTTTTCTTCTATTGTCGTCTGTCTTCTGATTTGTAAAGAAAAGGTCTTGCACTGGAGTCACCCAGCAGCTGGTGATACTTACTCCGCAGTGGTCTTTTTGCTGTGAGCCAGATGGTGTTGAGGGTGCAGGGGCAGCTGTGTGTTGGAGACCCCACACTTACCCTTGGGAGACAGATGATGCCAACGGTGAGGAATGCCACTGAGGTTCTGCAATTCTGGTCTCAGAGCGTGTCCGTCAATAGACAGTAACTGTGAGAAGAGGATCTACTGCTTCTGACAGCAGAGGCCCAAAGTTACCTGTACCAGGTACTGTAACTGAGAACCTGTATGGGTGTTCTATGCTTAGACAGCATGAAACAAACCCCTTGCTCTGTGCGTGCCTCTGCCGTGCTCCAGCAGCCTCTTCCCACCCGTAGACCCAGCTCGGGGCACAGAGCCGACACTGCTGTGCAGCTGTGGCTGTTGGCTGATTGCAGCGAGGTGCGAAGCCATCTCGGGCTGCCGTACGTGCCACCATCGCGCGCTGCGGTCCTTCCTGCGACGGCTTCTCTAACCCCCTGCAGCGACAGCAGGTCTCACTTGAAACCGTTTCAGAGCCACAGATGACATGGAGAATCAGGCATCTGACATTTGCAAGGAGAATGAAATGATTCACTGTTCTCAAAGATACACTACTCGGGGAGACCCCCACTGCTGTTGCTGTTCGTGCTGCTAACTTCCTTACTTTTTTCTGTCCTAAGTGCTGTGGAATACAGTATCCCTTTGGCAGATTGATTTATAGTTTGAAAATTATCTCCTTGGCCTTTTTTGTGAGGCTGCACTGGTGCCCTCGATCTGAAAATGAGTATGTGATTTGGGTAATGGCTATTCTACTAACTTTGTGCTAACGGAGAAGTAATCTGAAGGCAGTCGCCCTTCCCAGACGAGACAGCGGATTTAGCAGCCAGACTCATGTGAGCCAGCAAGGGGCATGGGATAAAAGAATGTCCTTTACATAGTACCTGTGGCTGTCCCTGCGTGTCCCTGTCCCCAGGGCCACCTCCCCTGCCCTATCGTCCCCAACCTCACGCTGGAGGCAGCAGAGATGCTGCCTCATGCCTGGGCAGGATATCTCGAGGGCGAGATGTCAGATCTCGGGGAGTGTGACCAGATGAAAGAGCCACAAAGACTGTTAGTTGTGTATTTCCACATTTATTTATTGTTTTTTCTAAATGAGAGGTGGAGATGGTGTTAGAGGATGAGGCTATGGAGTCGTGGTTAGACTTTTACAAAACTGGGTGAAAAGGTTTTCAGTGTGCAAACAAAACCCGTGTCCTTGCTCTTTCTGGGAAGTATCAATAGCTGCTCTCTCTTTTCTGATTTATATTAAACAAGGTTAAGATAATGAGTAATTAACTTTCTTGTTGAGTGCTGTACATCCCCTTTACATGCCTATGGATCTCACAAGGCCCAAAGCGCATACTGAAGGTGGTGAAGGCGAGGTTGCAGTAAGGCTTTGGACTATAATTAACAAAGCCGAGACAATTTTTCTCATTAAATGCTGCTTTTTCTCCTCTTCAGATATCCAGCGTATGCAAGAATAACGTGCTGTCACAATGGATACAGAGTTTATGCTACAAGAACCTAAGTGCTACTGAAATACCAATAAATAAGTTAAGAAAGCAAAACCTAATGTTGTAATCATGAAGAAGTATGTACAGATTGCAATCCAGTGTGATTTTTCATTTGCCTTGGTACCTTCCACAGTATTTCCCTGCCATACATTATATCAAGAAAAACAGTCTATTGACGTAGGACTGGGACCATTGCCTGTTTTGGGAAAGGACTGGGGACAGGTGGTAATTCTTTATCCTAAACTTCATCTCATGAGTTCTTTGTACAAGAGAAACAAAATCTAAGTGTGAAAATAATTTTCCGTTCAACCTCTTTTTTTTCTCTGTTGTTGGGTTTTTTTGTGTGGAGCTTTTACAGAATCACAGAATGTTAGGGGTTGGAAGGGAACTCTGTGGGTCACCCAGCCCAACCTCCTGCTGAAGCAGGGTCACTCAGAGCAGGCTGCACGGGACCGCGTCCAGGCGGGTCTTGAATATCTCCAGAGAAGGAGACTCCACAGCCTCCCTGGGCAGCCTGGGCCAGGGCTCCATCACCCTCACAGTGAAGTAGTTCTTCCTCATGTTCAGCTGGAACTTCCTCTGCTTCAGTTTGTGCCCATTGCCCCTTGTCCTGTCACTGGGCACCACTGGAAAGAGTCTGGCCCCCTCCTCCTAAACCCACCCTTAAGATATTGATAGGCATTTATTAGGTGACATTTCAGCCTTCTCTTCTCCAGGCTGAACAAGCCCAGCTCCCTCAGCCTTTCCTTGTAGGAGAGATGCTCCAGTCCCCTCACCATCCTCGTAGCCCTCCGCTGGACTCTCTCCAGTAGCTCCTTACCTTGCTTGAAGTGGGGAGCCCAGAACTGGACAGAGTACTCCAGATGGGGCCTCACTAGGGCAAGTTTTTTAATAGAAGGAACTTTAGTTATGCTTAAGAGAAATCTCTGACTCTAATATTTACATCACTGAAGTTAAGGAATATATGTATTTTATATATGTAAACACACATATATTTATATATATGGCACTCGAGCATGATGAGGTGCCACGTATAGCTGCTGTACCCAAACGCAGCACTTTGCTTGCCACAAGCTCTTTGTGAGAAGATACTGAGTCTTGGCACAGTGCTGGCAATCACCATCCTGCCTGCAGCCCATGACTCGCCTGGGGCAAAAGGCCCTACTTGTCCGCTCAGGAGTTGCCATCGCTGCTGGAATGGCACTTTTCTCAGTTGCAAACCACGCTGAGTTTAGAAGCAAAACTTGTACTGTATCAGGTTTTTAAGAACGGAGCTCATTTAAAAAAAGACAGAGTTTCTTTAAGGTTTCTTTAACCCCATTAACACAGCTGTTAAGAACATAACCACCAGACTGTGTTTATTTTTTGTGGGAATTCTTGGCAATCACTCAAGGGATGCGATTTCCCCCACTTATTTGCTTCTCCCTCCACTAGAGGCAGAAATTCAGCTTTTTCTCTATCAAAGAGAACAGGAAAGCTGCCATCAGGGCTCTCTGGCAATCTCCTGGCATACCAAATGAGAATTAGTTGGGTCTTTTGCTGAACTTGTAGCAGGTCCTCACAGAAGTCTCAACTGACTCAAAACCACATAAAACCCTTCCATCTATCTCTGTCAGCAGAAGAGAACATGCATGGAAAGTGAAAAGAAACATAACTTTTAATCAATTAAAATCTTTGTAGCCATTTTTCTGTATATAGAAGCTAATTTTCAAAGTGTCTGAATACTCTCCTTCACCTTAACAGCCTCATCTTTCACCAGTTTTGACTGTAGTCACTGTGTAAGCCAGAATTGGAAGCATAAAGACATATTCAGTTTTCCCCCTTTTTTGAAAAGTACTGTGTGTTGGGTGGACAGTAACAGTATCTTGCAGATTTGTTAATTTTTCTATCAAAATGTCTTGTATTTTTTCACATGGAAAATAACTTTATTTCTGGACTTCAACACACAGTATTGGCTCAGTAAGAGGAAAGAAGTAAATTGAAAAATGGATACTTGAAAATTAAACACAATAAAAAAATCTTGAATGCTCTTGAGTTTTCAGCATCTGAGGGCAATTATTATTAAGGATGGGGTTAAGTCTGATCTGACATAATTTCCTGTTAATTTTTTTGATATCAAAGAGGGTGAAACAATCCCACAATTAAAAAATATTGTGAGATCTTGTTATTATTCAAGGTAAGTTTTTATAATAAGTATGGGAGGAAAATGAATGATCAAATCTTAATTTCATCTTTAGTTCCATTATTTTACATATTCTTAAGCTAGTTTTCTAATATTCTAACTATTTAAACTGTCCCTTACTCGGAGAAGGAATAGGGCTCTGAAAAAGACGGATTCTGGCCTGAGTTTCCCTGTTCATAATCAGGTGTTGAGGATGTGGTTTCCCCCATGCGCCACTGCCTTCATTAGGAAGTATGGATTTAGGACTGCTGTGAAAGGTTAGGCTAAATTGTCTATTGCAGTTCATCGGCTGGAACAACCTTAGGAAATGAAAGTCTTTTAACCTTAGTACAGCAGTGATATGACTTAATGGTGCTGTTATCACCTTATAATAACGCAACTGCATGTGAAGTAAGTTGTCCACAGGCCATTGTTTCCTGCAGAGATGATGGCTTGCGGTAACGCAGCCCAATGGGTAATCTCGAGAGAAACTGTCTGAGATCTTAAAAAGGGCCAGTCAATTAATTTGTTCTATCCCTGCAGGTCAGGAGAAAGATAAAATCACTGCTGTTTACAGCTGATCGTCTCATATTAAATATAATTATTTTAAATGTTCAGCTACATTTTCCATGCGGTGTGCCAGGGCCAGGCCATGTGCTCTCCAATGGCACCAGTTGGGGTTAGGAACGTCAACTCTGTGGCACGCCAAAACTTTGCACCTGCGACTTGCAGGAATAAAGCACCTTGCCCTTCTTTATGAGTCTCATATTATTGGATCCTGCGTGCTCATCGGTTCCCATGCTGTTCTTTTCTCCTTCTGGTATTTTTCTCAATATCTTGCCGCTTACCCGCTCGCTGTTTTGTGCGCGTTTTGTGGTGGCGCTCGGATGGCTCGCGTTTTATGTCCACGCAGTTCTAGCATTCCCTTACCATATGGTCATCCTGATGTTACCATTTGCCTCAATCATCCTTTTTGTAGCTGCTTGAACATCTTAATTGATCTCATGAGCTATGTTAAAGATTTATAACAGACGTCCGTGTAATTCATTTCACAAGCACGTAACTATGCCTTTCCGTCTGATTGGGCGTCCACACCTCTCTCCCATAAAAATGTACACAAAGCATCGTCTTTTGTCTCTGTGGTAAAATAATAGTCGTCTTGAAGGGTATTAGAAACCTTGTACTGTTCCACCCCAGCCAAAAGGATAAGCTGTGGACTCTCAGTTGTTGCTAATAAGATGTTCTCCTCTCTCTCAAACAATACCTTGAATTTGAGAAAATTTTCCCTTCTTCACTAGTAATGGAGATGGTAAAACTTTTTTGAGTGAGATTCAAAGCCATGTGTTGATAATATTGTAAAGCTGAATTGCATATATCAGAATGGCAACGGTGCCAGGAACTGCTTTTGGCCAGGCCTGTGTTTCTTACTATATGCGACAGAGGCATGTGCAATTAATGATGTTGGCAAAAGGAGCACTGTAGAAAGAGCACACAAAATGAGAGGTTTGATGGTTTCTGCAAAGTACTGTGCCCATCTTTTCATGCAGAAAATGAGTAAACCATTACTCTACATATGATTGGAGCATAACATAACACTTTTTGATGGGGTTTCTCAGAGAGCGTTCAGAAGAAGCTGTATATTAGAAGATAAATTTCATTGTGCAGTAAAGAAAATATGTCAAAGGGTAGATAGGAAAAAGATAGGAAGCAGCCTTCATGCAATTAGAGGAGTGGATTTTTGGGTGCATATGAGAGCCAAATCTGTTTTATGGAGAATTTTCTTTCTATTTATCTATATCAGGATATCCACTATGGTGTAATTGTTGAAAATTTGGCCAGAGAGTTTTCTCAGAAGCTGTAGCCTGTGTGACTTCCTTTTTCACCTGCATGACTGTACTCTTGAGCCAAAAACAATCCTTTTTTCCTTTCAGCTTTAGTTTTGACAAAAGAGAGTGACAATCTGATGCCAAGAAGGTACATGCAGATATGAGTAGGACCTCTGTGTAACAGTACCTGGTCACACTTTAACCGTGTGCTGGCCGGACTGCTCATCAAAACAACTCAGATGCAGAAATTCTTACAACAGTTTGGAAGAAAAGGTGGATGTGTGCAACACATCTGCCTAGATATAGCTGTGCTAATAGCCCTCCTCCATCTTTCACTCTCTTCTCCTCTTTGTGGTAACGTATCTGAACATTGCTCTGTGTCCATGAGGGCAGCTGGCGTTTGTTCAAGCTTTTTCCTGTTCTCTGATGTCCCCATCTGCAGGTTACAGTAATCTAGCAGTAATTTCTTTCTAATCTGTGGTATCTGTACTAGGCTGAACCATTTCTGGTCTCAAATGCCTTGTATTAAATTTTTTCCCTTTAGTGGGAAGATCAAAGTACTCAAAAACTTTGTATTGCCTATGGGACTGGGACAAGTCTTTCCACAAACCTGTACTTCAATTCTGTCTGCTGTAAAATGAAATAAAACTCTACTTATCAAAGGATTTGTAAATAAAGTTAAACTTGGTTCTAAATTCAGCAGGTTCTAATTGGTCTTACCAACATATTTGAACAGTCTTAAAAACTTAAAGTTAAATAATGAGAGCAACATTGTCAGACTGAAGTCATCTGGCAAAAGCAGATCTTTCTCAACTCTATGAAAGCCAAGCTATTGCCTCTGAATCTTCAGTCCTGCTGCTCCTCATCTACCCAGAACTCATCTGCTCTCCAAATAACTTTCCATATCATGTGGCCAGTCCTCTTCGGACAGAAACAGTGAGTTTATTCCCTGGATAGTCATATAGGAAAGGACCCAATCTAACCAAAGGAAGGTGTTTTTTGAGTGACCAAAGGCTTTATGTAGTCTTCTGTTCTGCTTGGAAAACACTGGAGGAAAAGTATTCCCAGTTTTTGTGTCAAATAAAACATGTGAAGTAAATATGTAAAAAGTGAACAAACCAGGCTTCAAGAGTATCAATAAAATTACAGAAGAAAGCAAGCAATAAACATGTGTGTTCACCTCGACAATAAACGGTGACTGTGCACTGTCCATCCCTTCAGCCTCCTCCAAGGAAACTGCATCTGGGACTGGCAGCTGAACACCAACCCATGGAAACAGAGTGAACCCGAGCACCAGGCATGTGTTTGTACATAACACTGAAACAGCTGGTTTGGATTTTAAGAATTCTGGTTTTATTAGAACACTGACTCTTGTTTATCGTTATTGATTTTATTGGGTTATTATTGACTGACTGCACCCTGTGGGCCTATTACTGAAGTGCTAGTAAAGCATTAAAGGAAGACTTAGGCTTTTCTGTGCTTTGTACTTACAACATTTGCTTTTATCGGTGATTTTTAGGCAGCTGTCTAACTACTAACATGAGTAGTCTCACCCACCAGACACTGAAAGGGGGACAAAGAGGAAAGAATTTTCTATTTTTAAACCTATAGAACAAAACAGTGTTTTAAGGTGATTTACTATTTTGTTGGACAAATTTTAATTCGCTGGGAAATGTTTGCATCTGTCTAATCTCACTAAGACTTCTGACTAGTAGTAGAAATAGAGAAAATTCATCAGTCTTACAAAGTAATAATAAAAAGATTCTGCAATTACTTTTATACGCTATTTGATCTTTGAGCGGAAAGGGAAATTTATTTTCTTATTAATATGAATCAAATGATACATGATATTCAGTTAAAGCCTGATGAGAGCTGAGTGAACTCTGACCAGTTGTACCTTAAAGTCTAGTGGACATCTTAATGAAATTTTAGGTATCATTGATTACTCTCTCTAAAACAGGGTGTCTTCCCATAGCACTATAATCTCCTGATGGTCCTCCTAATCCAACTATTCTTTCACCTTTCCCTTTGGTAATTTTTTTCTCTTCCCTGCTCCATAGAAATGAAGTCGTTATCTTTTTCTGTGTAATCCAGTTGAGGGTTGCAGGCTGTAGCATCATGTGTGGAAGAGGCAATAAACAAGCAGTCAAAGCCATTGTCTCATTTGTGAAGATTTACAAACTGCTGGGAATGACGAACAAAATTAGAGGAGATCTTGTGAATGCATGCAGGGGACAGCTGTCACAGAAGTGTCAGCCCGTGATGTTGCAAGAATTTCAACTACTTCTTCATTTTGGATGGGATCAAAAGGAAGGGAGAGTTGAAGAACAACACTGGGGTCCTGAAGAAATGAAACAGTATGGAAGATATAGGGAAGAGGTAGAAGTGTCCTGGCAGCAGAGCATGATGAATGCCCGTACTCCAAATAGAAACAAGAAAAATTCAAATGTCTGCAAAACTGCAAGCAGACAAATGCATGGGGATGTCAATGAGGCCTCAAACAAGTCCCCGTTACTATTAACGGTAGCCAGTTGCTGCTCGTATCTGTTGGAGGATAACAGCAATAGGATAAAAATGAGAGACTTCTGCTCTTCTGTAAGAGCAAGAAAGTCACCATACATTAATTATGAAAGTAATATTTTTCTCTGTGAAACCTACTGCTGTGAGTAGTAATGGCTTCCCCTGAAAGCTGTCATAAAGTAAAAATGGTGACAAAGAGATAGCTCTATGGTCTAACATCAAGCTGAACTAATGGGGAAACTTTATTCTGTTTGCAAATGGTGCAACTTTGAGGGAATGAGAAGAAAATAGCATTTGGTCTTGGATACACAGGTAACCAAGGGTGAGCCATAGCAATGGTCAGATGTCCATCAGTTTTAAAACTGCAACTTAAACAGGTTTAATGTATTGTCTCTCCCAGAAGGTAAGTAAATAACTTGCTAAAGAGATATTTGTATTTACTCATCTTTGCTGTGAACCCTGAGGGCAGAAAGTACAGTGACTACAACAGAAAAGTGGTGCTGAAAATCATCTAGGAGCTGAACTATATGCAGAAGAAAAGCTTGCTTCATAACTGTAAATCAACAGTAAGTTTGTTTTTTGAAATGATCTTTATGTGTCTCCGGTGATCTTCAGCTCACAAAGGAGTCTGTTTTCCACTTTCAGCCAATCTCATGCGTGAATGTGTCATTAAATGCCGGCAGTATATGGGTAACTTTGTTCAGATGTGAACACCATTTTATTTTAAAAGCAATCTATTTTGGCTTTGAATTTCACGATGGGTGCAGCAGACAGAAGCCAGGCATCAACAGTTACTATTTAATTTGCTGGTACAATCAAACAGCTAGACGCTCTTACAATTGACTGTGCCCACAATTTTGTGCTTGACTGCAGGTGCAAAATCGAGGATGCAAAATCAGAGCACAACTTGATGATCGCTTAAAAATTTGATCCATTACCGTTTGAAAGCCTTTAACTTCAGTCTGTCATGTAAAATACAATATTTTGGATTTTTTTCAGAATTGGAGCTGTTCACCAGAATTTACTCTCAGGAATAAATATTCCACCTGCAAACAGATGCTATATTTATGTTCTGAGACTGAATGCAAATAAAAAGATATATTGCTTTAAATAAACTATTTTTATTGCATTTAACAACTATCTAGCTTCCCAAAACCCAACAAATTCACTGTTTCAGTTACTACAGATAAGCCGGTGTTTGTTTTTTTTTTCTTTAAAGATGTTTTTGATATAGTATAAAGATAGTGGGGTTTTTTTAAACAAATCCTGTCATGGAAATAAAAACTAAACAAAGTTGTTTTTAGTAATAACCACTCTAGAAAGCTATGACTATTATGTAAATGAGATGTTATATTTTTTATCTGATAACACACGTATTAACAAATGTTTTGATGATGCTGTTAGACACAGTGTATAAAACTGTACATTGTTCAGTAGCAGCAATAATTACAGAAAGGTCACTGACCTATGTGCAATACTAAACTCTTCGGCTTCTGACAAAGTCAGTGACTTATTTATGTTTGGCCAAATTCAGCAAAACCATACTCCTATGCCAGCCAAGCAATAAAATTCAGTGACTGCTTCTTAATACAATTGAAGTGCTTATTATTATTATATTAGATGAATGTCAAATAGTCTGTCTAACCACAGATCAAGTAGTTGGTACAGTTTAGGTTCATAGCAGCTAATTTGTTATTTCTGAATAGTGGTAAGTAGGGTTTCCCAACTAGTTTACCTCAGAAAATGAGTACTTGGAGACAGTCTCCTACTTCTATAAATGAAGATTCATATTGTATTATTGATAACTGTAAAAAGGCACAATACTCTTCTCTAACAATACTTTTCTTTTGTTACTGAAGCAGAGGACCAATTCTTTGATCTGACTCTCTTTATTCGTATGCAATTCATACCTTCTTTAGGCTAAGGGACATTATGTGCTTGCACTGATGAAAGATAGACCAGAGATAGCTGGTGTAGCTAATGCCTCCGTGTTGTGCTAAGTATTACAAGTGGGATGGTGTATGACAACATTTGATCTGAATTAAAAAACAGACAGCAAATATGGAGTTTGTATGTTTTGGCGACTCATTTTTTTGAATCATTATTTCAAAAATATTGGTGGCTTTTTTTGTTTTCCTGAATTTGAAATTATATTATTGTAAGAAGGTTGAAGACATGACCATAATGTCGTCGTCTTCCTTCCTTATCCAAATGTTCTTGGGGACGGGTAAAGGACTATCGAAAGCGAGTCTAAACCTGTTGCGGTAAGGATTCTCAGAAAAGTGCCAGATTAAAAATCAAATTTGTAGGCCATGGCCAGTGAAATGAAGTGTCTGCCAGAGCCCTTCAAGTGTTCATTAGGCGGAAGATAACACACCTTTCTCCACTACATCCGGTATTTATCATGCAAGAAATCATTTTGACTCTCGTACAGCTTTGAGACTTGACTCTTGAGGAATCCCAGTGTTTCTTCAGCAAATTCCATGTAAACGTGAAATTTTGGGCCTGAAGAAGTACATGGTCACTTCTACCTAACTGCTTTAGTACCAGGACCTCTTTCCAAATCTGTCACAGCTGCTGCTAGCTGATTCCTAGTGCGCCTGCATGTGCATGACCTTCCCAGGCCCCAGTAATCTTCTGCTTAATCCCTGCTCTTCTGCAGATTCCCTTCTGGAAGTAGCCAGTTCTGGAGTTAAAGTGTAGCTCTTGGGAGTCTTCTTACACCTTTTATATTGTTCGTCATGTTTTCTTCTGGTCCTCCTATTACCTCTACCATGACTACTGAAACTTTTAGCGGGCACTGCAAAAATTATTTTTCTTTTCGCTGCTCTTTACTTGAAAGAAGATACAAACAACCCAACAAAAAAGCTGCAGCGGAATTTGTGGGTCTTTTTCCTACTTTCCTCTTTTCCTAATATCTTTTTCTTTTCTTACATCGTATCATCACATTCCCTCTACATTTTTCCCTCTGTTTCCATTTCCCAGTCACTTGCTCTCTTCTATTTTTTTTCTTCCTGTTCCTTTATTAATTCTTCCTTGTATTATTTTTCTACTCACTCCTCTCTAGTCCTTGCCAATTTTAACAGTCCATGATTTCAGATGGAAAATCTGTCGCCAGAGCCCCTCCTCCACTAACATTAATGGCCACTCTAGAAAGCCTGCCCTGCCCTCCGTCATCTAATTTCAGACACTGAGGGGGCAGACAAAACAGATGGTTGGCACGGGGAAAGATGATTCACTGCTTGAAATCATGGTGCAACATTTCTGAAATTGGTGAGGGAGAAGGAGGCCTGACATTTGACAGAGCCGTGTAAAAATTGCCTGATCCAGACAAAGTTCAGACTAATCACTTGACTGTTATTTTCCAGATGTACTGATCATATGACTGTAATTGTAAAGATTATATTGACAATGCACCGTTTCCCAAACATGCTGTACTCATTCTTAACAAAATGATTCTCCCTCGGGATGTTGTTCAGGTCAGACTGACGTGATGAGTTGCGAGTGCATTGCCATTTATTCATCCTTGAGTTTTCTTTTTTTTTGGTTTTTTTTTTTTTGAGTCGGTTCATTCATCTACTTTCCGGTTACTGAAGATTGTAGGTTTTCAGGTACACCACCAATAAAGATGTGCAATAAATTTAAGCACTTACTTTCAGGCAGATTTCTTCATAAATTGGACTAAAATGGCAGGCTTTTAAACATAAAGATCAAGAAGGAACAGAAATAAACAAGGAAAATTACAGGGAATAAACTTTTCAGCATGTATCTGATAAAAGTTAAATGCATTACTGTGGTCATGGAAATACAGGTATATAAAGATGGTAAGACCCCAGTATAATTATGGCAAGTATAAGACCATGCAGATTCTCTGGATAATGTTTATAGTTCTCAAAATTGTACAAGTATCCACAGCATCAAAGTCGTCTTGATTCTTTATAAGTAGCTGCTTACTGCTGTCCGTAACTTCTTGCCGCTGACCACTTTGGACGTCCCCTTCACAGCACCCTTCAGTCACGTGTTGGACTGAGCCCCAGTGAAGCAGAGCAGTGGCTTTCACGTAAAGCCTCTCAATCAGTGAAGGGACAATGATCTTAAGCACAGTAGTGAAAATGTCTGTAACCACCATAAAAGTCAGACTCCTCGCTGTATGAGTTGAAAAATGGCTCGGGAGATGGAGTAAGTGGATGTATCTTACAAGAGCAGTTAATTTTTTTGGGTGCTCTTGAGAAATTCCGAATCCTTGCTCACTCCTGATGTCAAATGAAATGTTTAAACGTCAAGCTTAGTGAAGCTGTTTATAATTAGTCTTCCTAATTTTTACGAATTTCGGGGATAGCTTTCCAAATGTTCTCAGCCTTCTGCTGCTCGTAGTGCTCTAAGCATGTCTGCAAATCTTGGTACTTATTTAGATATCAAAGTGGTAACTGAAATATTTTTAAATGTCAATGCAGTTTATGTTTAACACTCTTGAAAATTGGGCCTTTGTTCACTTTATCAGACCAAAATTGATGCTGAAGGAGGAGAGAAGAGGTGGAAGAACGTGATTTGCAGTTTTCGATTACTTGACTTTAGCTCCTTTGAATTCTATGGGTAAAAGTAATCCCTGGCTGATACGGCTGGGTATGTTAAAGAATGGACAAAAGTCTAGATATTCTTCTATATTTTCTCAATTGAAATCCTGTTTTTATTATCTCTGATAAAATTAACACCTGGAGAGCTTCAAACATGAAGGATGTGTTTCCCAAGGGGTTCAGATGTCTCAAACTCCTCGAGACAGAAAACAGGTCTGAAAACATAATGAGCTGGAAAGTGTGAAACTAGGTGAAAATACATCATCTTAATTTAGGAGCAGGGGACAGACTGTGAGCATCTCCAAACAGTGAAGAGCAGAAACATGGGGAAGACCCTAAATAAACCTTTGATAAACAACTGTTAAACTTGTGGGCTGAGATCATCTATGAAAAAGAGATGATGGGCCTTTCTTCTGCTGATGGACCTGAGGACGTTTTCCTCTGGAAGAGAGGTAGTGGTGTTAGTCAGGAGAAACCTGGAAGACCAGACAGGACCTGCTTATGGAAACACCTACGCATACCAGACCTCATCACAGTTTATGGCAGGTGCCCTGTGCATTTTAAAACTCTAAAACTGTCTTAGCTTTACTTTGGTGCTTACATATGTAGCTAAAAGTCTGAGTCCATGTTATGAGTTTAGAAAATGCTGGACTTGGGGTCTTACTGAGGAGTTACGGAAATTAATGTAAGCAGCTTTCTGTCAACAACAAGCTATGGGAAAGAATTCAGTAACCCTTACATGGTTGGGAGTGTTGATTTAAGATAATGTTGAAATAATTTAAATGCAGTATTTCTTGTACTTGTTTTCCAACTGAAAACCTGTGTCCTTTAAGTTTATAAAGCTTTGGATTTTTTGGGGTGTGAATGTTCTGTGTTTTTTTTCTTTTTGTTGTTGTCTTTTTTTCTTAAATGTAATTGTCGTAGCTGGGATTTTCTAGCAAACTAATAGCTGAATTCTGCTCCAGGCTAGCATACCTTATATTACTTAGGTGTATAAGATCCATCTACGGCAGTGAGATCTAGCCAATATAATAATTGGAGCTGAGAAAACATTTCAGACTGGCCTAAGCCAGATACCTGCATTTGGCCTTCTGCATTGTTTTTTGCACTGCCTGAACTCCTTTGACTCACTCTTGTTTGACTGTGGTGGACACGTATGTACCCAGTGAACAGGGAGACATCAAAATATCATTAAATATATATTTGAATGTATTTTGCTGAATATTTTTGGTTCTCACTGGATTAAAAAAACTGGACCATTAGTAGCAGAGAGAATTAACTTCCGTAGGGCCCAGGAGTATGAGGACCTGCTCCAGGACAGGGACCAACTTCAGCACCTTGTAAGAAATTTCTTCTTTTTGTTTAATCGTTTTTGGCTTGAAAATATCTTTGGACTTAAGGTAGTTTGAAGTTGTAGAGTTGTAATAACAAACCTCCAGATTCCTCATTATTATAGCGTATTTGACAGGAAAGGCTGAGAAGTAAAAAAGGAAAATATTGACTTTCACACATTTAAATTTTATTTATGTGATGCTGGTCCAAAATCACCAAAATAACTCATGACACTTTTTATATATAAATGCGTATATACAAGTGAGTGTGTACATAACTTGGGTCACTTTTAAAAAATGTAAGTTTCTTAGTCTCCCAAAAACGAGGCGTCTCCCAGCTTATGGAAAAGCTACAGCCATGCTTTTGTCCTTTCCCACCAATCTAAAACTTCAAAGGCCAGATAGAACTTGAAACATAACTTTATGATTTTTATCTCGCAGTGGATTCTGGGAACCTCTCCTATGTGATTCTACTGAATTTGATAAATAAAAGGCTTTTTTCTCTTCCCAGCCCTTGCCTTTTTGAATTTGAGTCTGAATAAACACTCCTAATTTCATGGTCTTGGTAAAAAACGGAGGAAAGGAAGGCAAATGACAAGTTTGGATGAGAGAAACTGATACAATTCAGTTTGTCAACATTTAGCTGAGGATTTAGGAAAGTCTGGTTTACTTTCTAGGAATAACAACATAGCAGCGTGTTTTTTTTTTTAAGACTGTTTTCCAAGATATTGATTGTGCTTTCACTTTTATGATGTGGAGATTAACTACATTTATCATTACGGGCAAATGTTAATACAAGTTTGGTTATGTTCAAGCCTTTAAACTTAAAGGAACTGTCAAGAAATTATTCATTGCGTTAGAAAAGATCCCAGTTCTGGCTGGGATATTTGTTTATACAGAGAATTTTAGTCTATTATGAGATTTTCTTAAAAACTTTTTTTTAATACAGGTAGCCTTTTAATAGATTTTTGTACAGCTTTCTCTTCCTGACCGTGTATATGTTAGTTAATAGATTATGGGAATGTTTCATTTACAGCAGTTGGCAAATATGCCTACGCTGTTCCTCATAATGAGAAAACTATAGTTAGATCTGAACTTCTGAATGATTGGTAAGCAAGAAATTTTAAGAGAAGATGCAGAATTTGCAGAAAGTGTGTGTTGCAAGTAATTTAAACAATTTGAGTTAACCACAGTTGGGTTAAACACCTCTTGGTCAAAGAGCAAAATAAATCTGATGTGGTTTGGAGAATGCTTGTATTTCAGTAGAAACTCTTCTTACTTTTAGAAATTATTGATATGATGTTCTTTGTTGAAGCACTTATGCAAGGCAGTCATAACAAATCAGAGAAAAACTGGGCTTGATATTTCTGTCTTACAGTTGAGTATGTAGGCATTTAATTCATAAAGTCGTAATCATAAAACTGCAGTAAAAGTGAAGAAAAGAAGGGAAGGAAAAAATTAGATCGCATACTGATAGTAAAAACAGCGAGCATCCTGGATGGGCGCTTTATGGTGAGTGAGCAACACTTCGTATTTGCTAGCTTTTTCCCCGATTAATTTTGGATGGCTTCACAAACTGGATTATTTGTTACCAAACTTTTCATTTTTTACCAAATACCTACTTTTTTGGTATCCATTTAAAGATGAAAATCAACTTCAACATCCAGTAAAAGTTTAGTATAGATTAGGAAGGGAGTTATAACTATATCCTGGTTTTCTGAAAGGAAAGCTAGACCTACGTGTAACTCAGAGACAAGAATCAGGGCTTTTACACACATTTTTTGATTTAGCAGTGGTTCCCTCTTCATGTTAGCTCAGAAAAACCAATTGCCAGGAAAAGAACATGACCTCGTGTGCTGACTCTGGGGAAGATCCATATCCCCATGGGATCATGGAAAAATGCACCATGGGGTTTTTGGGCATCACAATACCCAGCGGCAGCTTCATTTTGTAGCTCTGCCAAAAGATGTCGCTGGACACCCAGCACCCTGCCAGGGCATCTGGGGAGTCCTGCCAAGCTGCATGCACCCTGCCCAGCCCAGAGGAGTTTCCTCAAAAGCCTATCGCTCGAACACAGCACAGCTTGACCTTATCTGGTTTCTGAGAGCGAGGCTGTACCATGGTATGGCTGAAGCTCTTCTCCCGTTTCCCAAGCTATTACTTGACATCAGGTAGCAGAACTTTTGTCTGGGTTCAGGATTTGATGATTGTGCTGTGCAACAAGCCAAAATGCCCACAGAAGTCTAACTGGAAAATACAACCAAGAAATAGCAATACAATAGGATGAGCTCACACTGTTTCTTTGTATATAAGTATTTCTTCCTTTTTGAGTTAAATACAGTTTTGGATTTGCTCATCCCTCTCACTGCAGAACAGCCAACTTAATAAATGGACTGCAAATAAGAAAAAAATGCTGGGATTTCCGCAGTGAGCCCAGAAGTCTGTTTTGCATCCCTCGCCTAGGCAGGGTACTGCTATTAGCTGTAAAGTGCTTTTTTTCCTCTGTGTGGGCAATGAATCAGCAAATGCTATGGGAGTTCAGGGTGAAATGTCAGGTGCTATTTCAACAGTCCGTCTTTCATAAGAGCTAGGGTGCATCCTCACAGAGGGTACAGACCTCTGAATTAGGGACCTGGTGGTGGTGTTAATGCCCTTATCTCTGCTCCTCTCTCAATAGGGAAAATAATGGCTCCTAAAGACGTACTGCCCATTTTGGTTAATTGATGCCTGACCACAAACTGCTTAATAAATAAGTTCTGTCTGGAAAATATTATTCCCTGAAATCATGTCTGAGTTACACAAAAGTCAGATTAAGTAATTGAGAAAGAGTCTGCTGTGTGGAAGGATGTTTGTTTGTTTGTTTGTCCTGCGTTTAGTGTTTTTTGGTTTACCAGGAAAATCACTATAGCATCTGTCTGGGAGGAGGTTTATTTGCAGAATCACAGCAGAAATCTTGATATGAGGGAGTATTACAAAGAAATGGCATGTCTTTCAAATGAAGGCTACAAATAGGTTGGCAACTTTCTTCTGTCTTTCGTGAAATACCCAAGTGAGGCCAAATCACATTCCTAAAGATAGTCCCCTGGCATCCTTCAATAAACAGATTTTGCCCTGTGTATAAAAATGTTTATCTTGGTGCTTTATGAAGTAAAGGTCATCTCAACATAGATGTTGCAATAAAGGGCTGCCTGAAAGTGCTTCCACTGAGCGTGAATAGCAGCAATATTGCCTTGAAAACTCTGTGCTAATTGATTAAACCCCCAACAAACTAATTTTAATTAGCCATACTAGGTTAACTTTATTCTTCCTTTTTATGATTCCAAAGGTTTGTTAATGGCGCGTGTACAGCCTCAGTTATTTATTACCAAAAAATATTAAGGTATTAGAGAAATATTAATGCGGCAGGAACTCTGACTTTTTTACATGCGAGTTTTCTGCTGAAAGGCACCTGGTCTCAGCTGTTAGGTAGAAGAACCACTTTTTCCATTGCTCCTTGTCCTTAACATTCACATATTTGCAGCCTCAAACTGCTCCTGAATCTGGTATCACTCTTGGAGCTCTTGGGAAACAGCCACTGCAGATATGAAAGGCACACACAGTCCTTCTGCACTTCTCATTAATGGCTGCTTGTAACAGTTCTTGAGGGTTATGCACACCCCCAGGTATTTATGCAGCGTACATGTTTTAAGTAGGGCTAAACTGCCTGGTAATTAATTATCCACCCCACTGCTGATTGTCCCCGAATACTTGATATGTTTTCATATCTTGTGGTAGAGCTAAAACTCTGGGTGCTTTGGATTTTTCTATAACAGGTCTTATTTCAGTATCTGCAATGGTGAAACTAAATAAAAACAGAGTTTTTGTCTCAGAGTGTACATGCTGGTGCGTTCTAGCTATAAAATGCCCATGCAGTGGCTGGAAAGCTGGTATTTATTTTCTTCCACTTTAACCCATCTTTAGAGGGAGATACTAATGTTTGAGGCTCACATGGAAATGGGACCTAAGTTTAACATAAGAGCTCTAGAGAGGGAAATAATGTGAAGCTACCACTACTGGTCCGCACGTTCGGTGTAAGTGCAGTGTGGTTCTCTTACGGTGTTTAAATTTCTACAGGCACAGATGAGAAATCTGTCTGTAGTAGACCAAGTTCCTCTTCTGCAGCATGGTATCCAAAACAGGCCCTGCCACTGAGATTAGAGGAAACACGCTATTTCTCTGCCTTGTTTTCTGGAGGGTAGAAAAGAGAAGCGTTTATCTTGTGTCTGGAACATACCTTGTGTCTGGAACAAATGTCTTGTGATCTAGAACGCGATGCTCCTACCTCTGATACTGCCCATGCCATGATCATGAGCATATCGTCCTCATCTGGGTATGTTTGTTCCCATGCTAGACTGGAGAAGTTCTACTTTGTGTCTTCAATTCTAAAATGTTTTGATCTATTGATAAAACATGCTACAGGAGCACTGTGTTGGTAGATTTATGGTGACATGCCGTGTTTTTAAACACTATATTACCAGGTAAATGGATGCATTTCAAAGGGTTGTAGGAACTTGGCAGGAGCCTTTGCTTTATGCTAGAGGTAAGAGATGATAGATGTGCTGTTCCTGCAGCAAGACAGCGGGTCTGATGCTGGACGAAGCCCTGTAATGCCAGGCACCAGTCTCTAACTCTCTATGAGCTCGGAGGCACCAATGCTGCACCTTGAGTACTGTGTTCACTTTTGGGCCCCTCACTACAAGAAGGACGTTGAGTGGCTGGAGCGTGTCCAGAGAAGGGCAATGAGGCTGGTGAGGGGTGGAGAACAAGTCAGATGAGGAGCAGCTGAGGGAGCTGGGGCTCTTTAGTCTGGAGAAGAGGAGGCTGAGGGGGGACCTTATTGCTCTCTACAGCTACCTGAAGGGAGGTTGTAGTGAGGTGGGTGTTGTTCTCTTCTCCTAGGTAGTTAGCGATAGGACGAGAGGCAATGGCCTCAAGTTGCTTTAGGGGAGGTTCAGATTAGATATTAGGAACAATTTCTTTACTGCAGGAGTGGTCAGGCATTGGAAGAGGCTGCCCAGGGGAGGTGGTTGAGTCCCCATCCCTGGAGGTGTTTAAAAACCATGTAGATGTGGCACTTCGGGATATGGTTTAGTAGGCTTGTTGGTGTTGGATGGATGGTTGCACTTGATGGTCTTAGAGGTCTTTTCCAACCTATGATTCCTTGATTCCATGCCTAGTGGAGAGACAAGGTGCCTGTGATGTGCTGATTGCCCATGTCTCCATTCTGTGTACAGTGGAAACTCCTTCTTACCTCTGAATTTTTCAGGCCTAGAAACTGCTGCTACACAAAAGGAAAAGAACAGGACTAGATCCTGAGGAGAGCTGAACCTCCCATGTTGCTTCAAAGCCTCATCCTGGGCTACGGTTGTAATCAACTGCCCGTCACTGCTGCATAAGGCGGTGGTTGTCACTGAGATCAAAACCATCGTCTCTATGTTTTGGGCGTGATATGCAAGCAGTTGGTAACACGAGTATTGCATTTCTTAAAGTGCTCCAGATGCGTTGTGTGGAGTAAGGATAATAATGACGTAACGCACAAAATGGTGTCATGCTACAAGCTCTGCCAAGTGCCCTGTGTATGGTTCATGTTTGTTTTGCAGAGCCTGAGCCCATCTGGTTGGGAAGAAGATGCGTTAAAGAACCGCTTCCCCCTTCTAACAGGCGTTTGGGATTGGCGTTTGTTGGCAGGCGTGAGACCTGCTGTCGGCTACCTGGGCAGGATTTCACAGCTCTGCTTGAGGGGAGCAGCTCACCGTTTCATGCACTCACCGAGGGCTCATCTGCCTGGTGCTCCAGGTGGACCTTTGGTCTGTGTGTCAGCGTGCCAGGGCCAGCAAGTTGTCACCAGGCTTCAGCTCGAGTTACCCATGGGTACATGCTGTAGACTGTCAAAACGCTTTAGGGAATCTGTGTTACTAGCAGCAAAAATGCAGCCCATTCTGGGACTGTCACTTAGTCTGAATTTCAAGTTACTTGAAAGAAAAAAGGGTTTGGAGGAGGTAAGGAAGCCTCAAACGCTATGGTAGCTTTGCTCTGGACAGTGGGAATGCTGATACAGGCTCTGAAGATGCTCAAAAGCACATTCAAAACATGACACGTGAACAAAATAACCTCCAGACCCCTTCTTCCTGCTTTGATTTCAAATATGTCCCCTATTCCTGCAACAGGATGGCAGCCAATTTGTTTCACGAAAGCTGGGCTGAGAAAATGTTTTGATTAACTAGAACAGCCCCGTTTATTTAGGTGTTGCAAGTTTTGGGCAAGGGCCGCCAACTGTCTTTAAGTTAGACACTGTAATAGGTGATGATTGTGCAATATGGACTTGGAGCTTTAGTATGTGAACCTCAAATTTATTACAGTACTCTCTGAGCTTGGGTCTCATTTGCCAAATAGGCTAATCTACTATTTCACGTTACTTCTAACTGCTCTCAGAACAAAACCAACTTTCAAATGTTTTCCATTGGCAAATGTAATCAAAGGACAAGCAGGGATACAAGAAATTGAGCAATGTGGGTGAAGTAGAACAAAATCATTTAGTGGGCTACTGGAGGAACAATTTAAAATGTCTAAACATGCCAAAAGGAAGGGGGGGCAGACCAGAATTCCACTTTCATGAACTATGTATCAGAAAATGAGTGAAACTGTGAAATGCTGGCTAGAAATTGGAGATGTGAATGTCTGGATTTTGCTTTTCTTCGTTTTCTATTTTATGTACTTAATGATTTAATGCATCTGAAAACTTGGCAAGCAAGTTCCAGTGTTGGAGGCATGATCTAACGTTATACATGGGGTTAACGTGGTTCCTTAGTCCAAGGGGCCATCAAGTTTGGATGGTACAAGGAGTGAATGTGAGTTAAAACAGTGGTAAAGGGGTTAAAGATCTGAGATCAAAAAGAGTTCCTGGGTAGAATCACTACAGTGGTGAACCCTGATGGCTGGGTTAGAGATTTACAATGAGGACTGAGATTTTACAGGACTATTGTAATTTGTGGACCGTTTTGAACTGC